>Ga0007791_10000451_pt1 | contig 12987 bp, 10 predicted proteins | sample CryBogmetaGMA05M_FD_60368 | JGI IMG/M metagenome (GOLD analysis project Ga0007791, IMG submission 60368) | Freshwater microbial communities from Crystal Bog, Wisconsin, USA - MA0.5M | ecosystem: Environmental > Aquatic > Freshwater > Lake | place: Crystal Bog, Wisconsin, USA | collected 2009-07-06 | reverse complement strand
CCACGATCCAGATCACGTTGGCCGAGGACGCATCGGTCATGGCGTTGACTCCGGGAGACAGGGACGCGCGGGAACGGGCCGAACTCGGCCGCCTTCCCGGATGCATCTTACTCCGGTGTCGATGGTGCCGTGCGGTCCCGTGCCGCGAGTGGCTTCACTCCCGAGTTCCAGATTCAAGGGGTGCCGGGCGATGTGGACGCGGCACGCGCTGCGGCTCCGGACGATTCCGCCGGGGCGGCAGGAAGCGGGGCTGTGACCAGCACCGACGCAGGGGCCGAGGCCGCCTTGGGAGGCAAGGTGTTCGTCTTCAGGCCGGAGGGTGAGGGCGTTGCCGCAGAGGTCGGGGAGAGATCTTTTTCACGAAGCAGTTCCCAGCCCTTCTCGGTGACCTCGAAGGCATAGGCGCCTTCGGTGATCGTGTAGCGAGCCTGACCGAAATCGGTGCCCTCCGGGCTGCGGCCGCGCGAAAACCGGATCTCATACTTGCCCTTCTTCGTGAGCGTCTGCTCCTGGCCGGCCTCGATCGTGGCCTCCTCGATACCGTCGATGAGGTAGGCGACGGTGCCCCCCGTCTCCTTGGTGAGCCTGATCGTCACGCCGGGGCCCTTGTAGGGGAGCCTGTTCTCCTTGACGGGAGTCGACGAGACGACCCTCTCGCTCGAAACCGTCGGGCTCGAGGAGATCACCCGTTCGCTCGTGATGACGGGACTCGAGGATATGACCGGACTCGAGGTGATGACCTGCTCGCCTGTGATCACGGGACCCGACGAGATGATCCGCTCGCCTTCGATCGTCGAGGAATAGACCGGCTGCTGCGAGTAGACCCGCTGCGGCTGCGACGGATACGTTTCCCGGTAGACGGTGGACTGCTGGGGCCGCGAACTTGACGACGGGACGTAGTCATACCGTCGGCCGTTGGTGTTGTTCGAGCGATTGTTGTTGTTGTTGTTGTTGTTCCAGCGATTGTTGCCGTTGTTGTTCCAGCCGTTGTTGTTGTTCCAGCCGTTGTTGTTGTAGTGCTGATGATGGCTTTGTTCATTGATCGCGGCACCGATCACCGCCCCGGCGATGCCAATACCGATGACCTCGCCGAGAAGTTCTTCTTGCTGCCGCTGGTTCAGATTTCCGGGCGGGGCGGCATGCACGGTGTGGCTGCCGAGGAGGGCGGTGACCGCAATCACGGAGAGTGTTTTCTTCATCGTTCGATTCTCCGGGGAAGACTGATCAGGCGAAGGACGGGGCGGTGGACGGTGGCGATTCTGCACCATCTGTGGCTGAATTTTATTCCGTCCAATCCATCCAGTACAAGCCCCGACTCCCCTTCGTTGAACCGAGGAAATGTCGCGGGCTCCTGGCGCCACGGCCGCCGTGTCGTGCGGCGGTCCACGCCGGCCCCGGGCTGTGAGCAGGCCGTGGCCAAAGCGTCGCGCCGCACGATGGGGCTGAACTCGACCTTGGAAGCCCTCGGCGTTTCCTGCGGTCGACCACGTGGACAAAGGCCATGGATGGCTTAGCCCACGGGCAGTTAGGGAAAGGCCCGACGACCGACCACGAGTGCCAGAAACATCAACGAGATGAGGGCGACTCCGCCGGGCCGCGACAACACGGCCGATCGAAGGAACCATTGCAGGTTGAACCGCTCCAGCCGGTCCTCGATCCGGTAGTCGGGGCCCCCGCCCTGCCGCATCAATGTGATGTCGATCGCATCCGCGTAGTGGGCGGTGACGTACGCGAAGAACGCCACCATGACGGCGGCCGTGAGCACCATGCCGGCGACCTCGATGAGGTACCCGGTCGCAGTGAGCGTCCACCTTCCGATCCAATACTCATACTGAATGCCAACGGCAAGGGTCCCCGCGACGTCGACGTAGCGGCTCGCGACGCGGCGAAACTGCCGCGCGAGGCCGTACAACCGGTTGACGGACTCCATCGCGTTGGGTTCCTCGCGCTGCGCCGCGGTGAACAGTTTCATCGACCGTCTCACGTACTCCGCGTCGGCGAGCGTGAACTGGAGGACCGGCAGCAGCAGCAGTCCACCGAACACACACGTGTAGTGGACGAGCGAGTACGCCAGATACCAGCGATAGGGGACCACTTCGCGGTCCGCCGTCGTGACGATGCCGTGGCTGGCGGCCCACGCGACCATGTCGGTCGCCGCATGCTGCGGATACCAGTGTCGGCAGAACTCGCTCCCCAGGAAGACCGACATCACGGCGAAGAACACGAGCCGGGCGACCCATACCCTCCAGGTGTGGAGCCGGACAGTGAAGAAGCGTGTGATCGGCATCCGGTAGCGGAGGAAGGCGACGAGAAAGATGAGCGTCAGAAAGAGGACTGAGCGGCCCTGTTCGACGAGAAATCCGGTCCCTGCCGGGGCCGCCATGTCTGCCAGGAGGTCGAACCGTGTCGACCACGCGGGCGTTGTTCCGGGACCGAAGTACGCCATCGTCAGGCCGGAGGCCGCGATCAGCAGGCCGGCGAGCCACGCCGCCACGAACGCCGGAGCAGATGAGGCATCTCCGCGATGGTCGCCGTATTCGCTCACGAACTGCTCGTACCGTGCCGCCGCGTCGCCGGTCCCGCTAGGATTCGCGTCGCCGAGTACGAGCGCCGACTCGATGGGGGCCGCATGGGCTTCGAGTGCCGACACGATCTCGTCGCACCCTCGAGGCCGCTTGGTCGGATCCTTCTCCAGGCAACGGTCCACGAGCCGGGCGATGTCGGCCGGTGTGCGCGGTGCGACGTCACCGATTCTCGGAGGCGCGAGATGGAGGTGGGCGTGTTGCTGCTCGCCGATGCCCGGATAGCGATCGGGCGGATACGGAGGGCGCCCGGCGAGCATCTCGAACAAGGTGCAGCCGAGGGAGTAGATGTCGGCGGCAGTCGTGATCTGCGACGCGGCCCGCCATTGTTCGGGGGGCATGTACGCAGGCGTGCCCACCACCTCCCCGGCGGGAGGGCCCAGCGTGGAGTCCCGGACCGACGCGAGCCCGAGGTCGAGGATCTTGACCAGACCGTTCGGCTGCAGCATCACATTTTGAGGCTTGATGTCGCGGTGGATGATGCCGTGCGCGTGCGCGAATGCGAGTCCTGACGCCATTTGCCTGGCGATCTCGCAGGCGACCGGGACCGGCAACGGACCGCGGTCGCGGAGAATCCTGCCCAGGTCGAGCCCGTCGACGAACTCCGTCACGAGGTACGGGCTGCCCTCGTGCGACCCCGCGTCGATCGCGTAGAGGAGGTTCGTGTGTCGGGACTTCCCGACCGCTTCGACTTCGCGACGGAACCGATCGTACGTGATCGGGCACGCGATCGTCGCCGCGATCAGCTTCACCGCGTAGCGGCGATCGCTGAACTGGGAATGTCGTGCGAGGTACACGACGCCCATGCCGCCCCGTCCGAGTTCCCGCTCGACGACGTAGTTGCCGATCGCCCGGCATTCGGCGGGATTCGCGCCAGTCGCCGGATGGTCGCTCGGCGACAAGGGCCGCGTGGCGAAGATGTCCGCCGCAGCGGGCGGAATCGTCGAGTTCGGATCGCGTTGATCCATGGATCGGACGGTGTGAGCACGTCGTCGTTGATGCCAGAGTCTAGCAGGCATGCGGAGGGCGGTTTCTGCGGGGGATTTCCCCGGTACGCCGCGGCAGTTGCCGCTGATGGCGGGGGTGAATACCCTCGGGGTCGATTTCCCGTCCGTAGGCTTCGCCCGCCGCGGCGAATCCTTGTCACGTGCCGACACGTCGCCTGCATGAACGCCCATCGCGCCGGCCGCCATCGCTTCTTCGCCGGAGTTCTGCTCGCGGCGTTTCCGACGATCCCGACGTGCGGTCCGGCCCCCGCGCCGACCGTGGGTCCGGTGGCCGACGCGTCGACCGCGCCGATCGTCGGCGCGCTCGGACGCATCGAGCCGGCGAAGGGTGTCGTCCACGTGGGTGCCGCGCCGGGCGAGCGGATCGAGCGGGTGTTGGTGTCCGTCGGGGATGCCGTCATGCCCGACGTTGAACTCGTGCGGCTGGCGAGCGCGGAACTCCGCCGCGTTGAGTTCGATGTGGCGTGCGCCCAACTCGCCGAGGCCCGAGAGCGGCTCGACGCGCAGCGGGCGGTGGCCGCCGCCACGGTCGTCGAGGCCGAACTGGCGATGCAGCAGGCTGACGCACCGAACCTCGAGGCGACGGCCCAGGAGGCACGCGTCGAGGCCGCCGAAGCTGGCGCCGCCACGGCCCGCCGAGAACTCGATCGCCTGGCAGGTCTCGAGTCCAGACTCGTCCCGGAGCAGGCACTCGATCGGCGAAGGCTCATGAAGACGCAGGCCGAACTCGACGTGCGGGCCCAGCGATCGCTGCTCGACCGGATGAGTCAGGCGCGCGAGCTGACCCGCAGGGGCGCCGAGGCGAGGCTCAATGCCGCGCGTGCCAATGCGGCCCTCGTGGACGCGGGAGGCTCCCTCGTCGCGCTCGAGAAGGCCGTGGACGCCGCGCGACTGCGGCGCGATCTGTCGCTCGTCCGGGCTCCGGCAGCCGGCCGGGTTCTGGAGATCCTGTCCCACGACGGTGAGATCGTGGCGCCGAAGCCCATCCTCCTCATGGCCGACGTCTCGGCGATGCACGTCGTCGCCGAGGTGTACGAGACGGACGTGCGTCGCATCGCGATCGGCCAGCGAGCGGCTGTCCGCAGCCGGGCGATCCCCGGCCCGCTCGAGGGGAAGGTCGTGACGATCGGCGGGATGGTGTCTGCAAACGAGGTCCAGGGGCTGGGGATGCCGTCCACCGCGGAGCAGCGCGTCGTCAAGGTGCGCGTCGCCCTCGACGACCCCAAGTCCGCGGCGGACTTCGTGAACCTGCAGGTCGACGTCGACTTCATGGCCCCGGACGCCGGACCGGTCCTGCCGCACCCGGCTGTGCCGCGATGAAGGTTCCCTACGCGTGGCTTGACCTTGTGCACGATAGCGGAAGAACCGCTGTCGCCATGCTCGGCGTGGCGTTCGCGGTGCTTCTGATGCTGATGCAACTCGGCTTCTACGGGTCGGTTCGTCGCACGGCCGTGCTGATCCAGGACAACATGCTCTTCGACATCCTCGTCTGTTCGCGGAACTACCTCTTTCTGTCGAGTCCGGATTCCGTCCCGCTGGAGCGACTGCAGCAGGCGCGAGGCGTGGCTGGCGTCGCCGATGTCGTGCCCTTCAACCTCTCGTTCACCACGTGGCGACCCGCCGACCCCGGCCGCGGCCGATCGCGGGCGATCATGCTGATGGGCTTCGACCTCGATCGTCCCGCGCTCGACCTGCCGCGCCTTGGCGGGTCAGCGGACCTGCTCCGGCGGCCGGACACCGTCCTCATCGACCGCACATCGCGTCCCGAGTTCGGGCCGCAACAGTCGGGCACGCGGGCCGACGCCGGCGCGGTGACCGTGACGGTCGCCGGGAACTTCGACATGGGCACCGGATTCAGCGCCGACGGCGCGATCGTGACGAGCGCGCCGAACTTCCTCCGCATCCAGCCGGCATTTCCGCCGGGGCGGACGTCGTTTGGGCTCGTCACCGTCGCCGATCGAGCCGACGTGGATGGGGTCGTGGCACGGCTGCGCGAGCGTCTGCCGGCCGATGTGCGGGTCCTCGCTCGTGAGGAACTGGCCCGCTCCGAGCGGCATCACTGGATCGCCAAGACGTCCGTGGGCGTCATCTTCGGAGTGGGCGTGGCCACGTCGCTGATCGTCGGCATGGCGATCGTGTCGCAGGTGCTCGCGAACAAGGTCGCCCACCACTTCCGCGAGTTCGCCACGATGAAGGCGCTCGGGTACGAGCAGGGCTACATCTCAGGGTTGGTCCTGGCACAGGCGTTGGCGATCGCGGTGGCAGGCTACGTGCCGGGGTTGCTCGTGGCGTGGAACCTCTACGAGGTCACCCGCAGACTCGCCCACATTCCCATGAGGCTGGGACTGTGGGAGGCGGGCGTAGTGCTCATGCTCGCCATGGCGATGTGTGTCTCGGCGGCCATGACCGCACTTCGCAAGGTGGCGACGGCGGCCCCCGCTGACCTGTTCTAGGCACCGCGGCGGTCCGTCGCACACCGAGCCCATGAAGATACCCCTCGCCTGGCGCAACCTGACCCACGACATCCGGCGGCTTCTGCTGGCCGTGGGAGGCGTCGGATTCGCCGTCCTGCTGATGTTCCTCCAACTGGGGTTTCGCAACGCGCTCCTCGACAGCACCGTGGCCTTCATCGAGGCGATCGACGCGGACATCATCGTCACCGCCGCCGGCCGCTATACGCTCGCCGTCAGCGAGCCATTCCCGCAGCAGCGGCTGGAGCAGGCCCGCTGTGTGCCGGGCGTTGGCGTGGCGGAGCCGATGTACCTCGAAACGCAACTGGCGCCGCTCTTCGGCGGCGAGGGCGACATGGGCAGGCCCATTCGGATCGCCGCCTTCGACCCGGACGTCGTCATGTTTCGCGACGACGCCATCAACCGCCGCGTCGGAGCGCTCCGCGTCCCGATGACCGTGCTCGCCGACGGCCGCAGCAAGCCCGACTACGGGCCGCTCGCGGACAGCACGGAGATCAACCTCGCCGGGCGCCGGGTGCGAATCGTCGGTGTCTTTCAGTTGGGCACCGACTTCGCGAACGACGGCACTCTGCTCGCCAGCACGGAGACACTCAACGCGGTGGCACCCGCCCGCGTCGCGGATGGACGCGGGCTCGGAAGCGTCGACCTCGGCATCATTCGAGTCACCCCGGGCGCCGACCCACGTGTCGTGAGAGCGGCGTTGGCGGCGACCCTTCCGGAAGACGTCGCCGTGCACACCAAGGACATGTATGTCTCGCAGGAGCTTTCCTTCTGGAAGCGGAGCACGCCGATCGGCTTCGTCTTCGGACTCGGCCTGGTGCTGGGGTTCGTCGTGGGGGTGGTCGTGTGCTATCAAATTCTCGCGACGGAGATCTCCGACCATATGGCCGAGTTCGCGACGCTGAAGGCGATGGGCTACGCGCCGCGCTACTTCGTGCTTCTCGTGATCGAGGAATCGCTCTATCTCGCCACGCTCGGCTTCCTGCCGGGCTTCGCATCAGCCGCGATCTGCTACGGCTGGCTGGCCGCGGCCACCGGCCTGCTGATGCGGGTGACGCCGGCGCGGGCGGCGCTGGTCTTCTGCCTCACGCTGGTGATGTGCGTTGTGTCCGGGCTGCTCGCCATCCGGAAACTGCATGCCGCCGCCCCCGCGGACCTCTTCACATGACCGAAGTCGTCGCAGCCACATCGTCCGACGGTTCGCCGGTCCGCGCCGTCCGGGGCATCGACGCCTCGCGCTCCGCGACCGTGGCGATTCGCCATGTGAATCACTTCTTCGGCGCCGGCGAGCTGCGAAAGCAGACGCTTTTCGACAACGAACTCGACATCGCCCGCGGCGAGATCGTCGTGATGACGGGGCCATCCGGTTCGGGCAAAACGACGCTCCTCACGCTGATCGGCGCCCTTCGCGCCGTGCAGCAGGGCGAACTGACCGTGCTCGGCGAGAACCTCCACGCCCTCGACGCCCGGGGCCTGGTGACGTTCCGCCGCCACGTCGGATTCATCTTCCAGGCGCACAACCTCTTCGGATCCCTGACGGCAGAGCAGAACGTGAGGATGGCGCTGGATCTCGGGCCGCTCTCCGCAGCCGATGCCACCCGCCGCGCGCGGGAACTGCTCGGCGAACTCGGGCTCGGCGAGCGAGCGGGGTACACGCCTGCCCGGCTGTCCGGTGGGCAGCGTCAGCGGGTGGCGATCGCGCGGGCGCTGGCAAACCGCCCGGGGCTGATCCTGGCCGACGAGCCGACGGCGGCCCTCGACGCCCAGTCGGGGCGGATCGTCATGGAGTTGCTCAAGCGGTACTCCAACGAGCACGGCACGACCGTGATCGTCGTGACGCACGATCAACGGGTGCTCGATGCCGCCGACCGCATCGTGAAGATGGTCGACGGGCGCATCGCGTCGGACGTGCGACTCAAGTCTGCGGAGATGGTGTGCGCATTCCTGAGGAGTTGCCCCGTGTTTGCCGACGTCGGAGCCGAGGGCCTGATGCGGATCGCGGGGAGGGTGCTCGTGGAACGCGTGCCGGTCGGGACCCTCGTCGTGCGCCAGGGCGACGCGGCCGACACCTTCTACATGGTCCGGAGCGGACGGCTCGAGGTGGAAATCGAGGAGGGGGGAACGCGGAGATCGGTCCGCTTCCTGGGACCGGGCGAGTTCTTCGGCGAGATCGCTCTTCTCCAGGGGGGAGTCCGCACGGCGACGGTCACCGTTCGCGAGCCGGCCGAACTCCTGAGCCTGAGCAAGGACGCCTTTCAGGAGGCGATCGAGGCGAGCGATTCCTTCGAGCAGGAACTGCGTCGACTCATCTTCCAACGCCAGTGATGTCGGTCAGTGGCACGCGAGGCCGCACCGCGCCGCGAGGACGCCCTGTGCCGCCCATACCTGCACCCGATGCCGCTCCCACATCGCGAGCCGCTCGACGACCGCCCGCCGCTCCTTCGCGACCTCGACTTCGGCAAGGTGGATCGCGAACGCATCGCCCTCGCCGGCCGTTTGTTTGCCGCGCAGATCGGCGAGAGCACGCGTGGCCACCTCGAGCCTGTGCGTCGCATTCCCCGCCCGCTCAGCTTCCGCGGCGCCGAGCCGTGCCGCACGGCGCACGTCGGCTTCCACCGCCGCCTCGCGGTCGCCGAGGAGTTGTCGCAGCTGCCGGGCAACCGCGGCGACCTCACAGTCGGATTGCCTGTGCCGTAGCAGCTTGACATGACCTCGGCAGCAGCGCTCGCAGTCCTTTCCACCGAGCGCCGGGTTTGCCTGGCCCAGGACCGTCCGGGCGACATCGAGGGTCTCCGCGTCGAGGTTCGCAAGCAGCATGCGGAGCATCCGGAGTTCGGGCTTCGACGCGAGCCCCTCGCGGACGAGCCGCTCGACGTCGGGAGGTCCGGACGTCCACTCGCCCTCAAAGCCCGGCTGCACGGGTATCATCGGTCCGGGTGGAAGACCGGCGGCCTGCCGGACGGCGATCGAGAGCGTGTCGACGGCTGCATCGACCGCGATCAGGCCGTCTGCGAGCGCCAGCCGCCGGATGTCGAGAGTCGCCGGGTCGACCGGCACCTCCAGTCCCCGTGCCGCGAGCGTGCCGCGATCCACGACCGCGGCGTCGGTCGCCGCGAGTGATTCGGTGATGAGCGGACGCGAATGCACCGCTTCAGCGAGCGACCAGTACAGTTCCAACGCGATGCCTGCGTCGCGATTGCGGGCCTCCTCCGCCGCCAGTCCAAGGGCCGCGCGGCGGACGTTGGCCGCGCGGTGAGCCGCGGTGCGGAGAGCATGCCGTGGCGACTGGACGGCGGACCGCTCCGCGGCGAGGAGTCTGCCAGATGAAGAGGCCCGTGCGGCGCCGCACTGGATGTCCTGTGGCGGTGTTGCGACAGGCGCCACGACCGGGCGCGGCGGCGTCGTGTGGGGAGGCGGGATCGGCTCCGGTTCGCCGGCGCTGCCCGCCGGCGCGACCGGGGCCGAGACCGGGGGCAGCGACCCGTGTGCGAGCGTGGCGGAACGACCGGCGCAGATCGCGCCGATGAGAACGACGGCAGTGCGAAAGGTCTTCGGCATGCTCGGCCCGCCAAGGAACAGCCCCCACCACCGGGCAGTGACAGAAGTCATCGGCGAAGGGCGTCGACAGCCGTGAACGCGGGACGGACCACGGGAGGGGATGACAGCCGCGCATCCCCCGCGATCCGCAAGGTCGCCGATGGTCGCACCGTCCGTTCATGGGCCGGCCGGGATGAAGGCGGGCGCGTCACGGTCGTACCTTGGAAGCCGAGTCGCCCCCGTTGTGAAATATTGACTCCGCGGAAACCCACCAGGCAGTCTCGCCGGACCCACGGCAGGCGCTCGCCACGGACGGCCCTGATGGCCAGAATCTTCACGGCTGCCGTTCCGTGCGGAGGCACGCGGCGGGCGACCCTGTTCCTGAAATCGGCTTCGCTCCGGAGAGTTGGCGAATGAGTGATGAATCCGATGCGGTGACGCGCTGGATCGGCGACCTGCGGCGGGGCTGTCCGCGGGCGCAGGAACGGATATTCGAACACTACTTCGCCCGTGCGGTCCGCCTTGCCGACCGCAGGCTCGGCGCGGCTCGGCGCCGGGAAGCGAGCGAAGAGGACGTGGCACTGAGCGCCATGCAGAGCTTCTTTCACGGCGTCGGCGACGACCGCTTCGGTCGACTCGCGACCCGCGACGATCTCTGGGCGCTGCTGGCCGTGATCACGTCTCGCAAGGCGATCCATCAGATGAGACGGCTGTCGTGCCGCAAGCGGGGCGGCGCTCGCGAGCGTGGTGAGTCGGTCTTCGAGGCCGAGGGCGACGGCCTGGCCGGCGCGACCGGTGCCGACGGCGACGAAGCCGCCGTCGAGGCCGGCGACCTCGCCTGCTGGCTGCTGGAACGACTGCCCGAGCCGATGCTCCGCAGCGTGGCTCTGATGCGGTTGGAGGGGCTCTCGACGGAGGAGATCGCCGCCTCCCTCGGCGTGGTGCCGAGGACGGTCGAGCGGAAGCTCGCCCGCGTTCGCGAGATCTGGGTCGCCGCAGGCGGGCCCGAGCCATGAGTGACGACACCCGCGATGCTCCGGGAATGACCCGCGTCGCATGGACGGCCGAAGTCGACCGGATCTGTGATCGCTTCGAGGCCGAGTGGCGGTCCGGCCGCCCTCGAGCCATCAGCGAGCATGTGGCCTGTGTGGACGCCGCGCTGCGTCCCGCCCTCGCCGCGGAACTCGAGATCATCGATCGGGAACTGCGACAGTCGTCGGACATGGGCGCCGAATCAGCGGACACGCGGCGGCCGGCGCTGCTTCGTGCGCTCTCCGACTCACCCACGTTCGCCCTCCTCGAGCCGGAGCCGATCGCCGCGCTGGCGGATGTCCTCGAGCGCCGCACGGTGACCGCAGGGGACGCCGTGCTCGTCCAGGGAGAGCCCTGCACCGGCCTCCACATCCTCCTTCGCGGCCGCATCGCGATCGAACTGGACGACGCCGCGGGCACCCGACGCCGCATCGACGAGGCGAGGCCGGGCAGCGTCGTTGGCGAGATCGGCCTGCTGACGGGCCAACCCTGCACGGCGCACGTGATGGCCATCGAAGATTCCGACCTTCTCACGCTGCCCGCCGGCTCGTTCTCGGACCTGCGAAACCGCCATCCGGAACTCGAACTCGCACTGGCCCAGGTGGTGGGCGACCGCTTGGGCGAGAGAGAGTTTGACGGCCTCTGCGGCAAGGTGGTGGGCCCCTGTCGTCTCATTCGCTGCCTGGGCCGCGGCGGGATGGGCGTCGTCTACGAGGCTCGCCTCGTGGATGGTGGCGGAGAGGTCGCGGTGAAGATGCTGCGACACGGGCTGGCGCACGATGTCCGCGCGGTCGAACGATTTCGATCCGAGGCGAAGGTTCTGCGCGGCCTGCGCCATCGAGGGGTCGTGGGGGTCGCCGATCTGTTCGTCGAGTATCAAACGCTGTTTCTCGTCATGGAACTGTGCAGGGGAACCGACCTGCGGCGACTCATCGCCACGCAGGGCGCTCTGCCTCCTTCCGTCGTCCGTCGCCTGCTGGGGCAGATCGCCGCCGCGCTGGCGCATGCCCATGCACGATCCGTGGTGCATCTCGACGTGAAGCCGTCGAACGTGCTGCTCGATGAATCGGGCGGAGTGAAGCTCGTCGACTTCGGGCTCGCGCGAATGCTGGCCGATCCCGATGGCGGCGGGCTCTCGGGCACTCCGCGCTACATGCCGCCGGAACAACTGGCCGGTGGAGCCGTCGGTCCTGCCAGCGACTGGTACGCGTTCGCCTGCCTGGCCGGCGAGTTGCTCGCCGGACGGCCCCTCTTCGACGACGAGGACCTCGTCGCGATGGCCACCGCCAAGGCCGCATGGCCGCCACGGCTCGATCATCCATGGACCGCCGCCGACCCGGAACTGGCGGCCATGCTGGAGGCTGCGCTCCACCCGCTCCCGGAGCGTCGCCAACTCGACCTCGACGCCGTCGCCCAATGGGCGGGGCCGGTCGTGGAACATGCGTCCCGCGACCGGCCCTCGTCGTGATCGCAACGGCGCGAGGCCAGCGCCGGCCTGCGGCACCGGGGGCGACCGCTAGATGGAGAAGCGGCGGATCACCCGGTTGTTCCACGCGGTGGTCATCGTGTCGAAACCGTCGCCACCGTTGACGTAGGCGTCGGTGGCAAAGTAGTTCCAACTGATCTGCACGGTGTCGTTTCCGGTTCCCATGTCGGCGAAGAGCCTGTTGATGACCGAGTTGTTCACCCGAAGGTCATCGGCTTCCGATCCGGTCGAGACGTTCAGGGAGGCGTTGACGGTCACGTTGCGGACATCGACCGTGTCCCAGCCCGCGCCTGTCGATACGCTGGCCCAGTTGCGGCACACCACCTTGTAGAGCGCGACCGTGTCGTTGCCATCTCCCGTTGTGATGGAGATGCTGTCATTGGCATCACGATTGGAGAGCCAGCTGACCTCCACCCTGTCGTTTCCGCTTCCCCCGTCGATCGACAGGTTGTTGGGAAGCGTCGTCCGAGTGAATTCGCTCGCGCCGCCGATCTTGAAGTAGTCCGAGCCACCGTTGAGGGTGACATTGATGTTGTTGCTCACGTTGAAGAACGTCCTGACGAGTGACGAGCCGTTGACGGTCGTGGGGCCGAGGCCTGCGTAGTTGACGGGGCGGACGGAGAATGTGGTCGGGGCGAGTTGAATCACCTCGACGGCATTGTCACGGCTGTCACCCGTGATATTCAGCGATCCTCCGGCGTCGACGAAGGCGCCGACGTTACCGGTCATCATGGCCCGCCCCTCCAGCGACTCCACGCCGAGTCCGCTGCGCCGGTGGGCGAGCGTGCCGGTCGTGGTGTCGCGGGCCTGCTTCCGTGTCGTGGTCTTGTTCGCGAACATGGCATGACTCCTCGTGGCAATGTCGTTCTCGT
>Ga0007791_10000450_pt1 | contig 13023 bp, 15 predicted proteins | sample CryBogmetaGMA05M_FD_60368 | JGI IMG/M metagenome (GOLD analysis project Ga0007791, IMG submission 60368) | Freshwater microbial communities from Crystal Bog, Wisconsin, USA - MA0.5M | ecosystem: Environmental > Aquatic > Freshwater > Lake | place: Crystal Bog, Wisconsin, USA | collected 2009-07-06 | reverse complement strand
GCTCAGATTCAAAAAGAGGAAGACCAAGAGAGAACCATTCGTATGAATTGGCCAACTCCTGGCGAGACAATCATTATTGGTCGAAAAATTGGTCAAGAGCTGAAAGAAACTTACGGATTGCAATTCAATCCAACTTTATTGGATATTACAAAGTTATTAGCGGTTAGTCCAAAAGCGGTTAAATTTGCAGGTAAGATGACTATTAAACGTGGTAAAATTTGTACTTCTTGTATGAAGGATTTGACCGATGAGTTTTCGATGTTAACAGGTATGGGTAAGATATGTGCGAACCATATGAGAGTCCCTTACATCAAGGATGCTTCTGAGGCGACTCGTTTCCGTGAAGATTACTTGAAAAGAGTTGAGGAAATTGGAGAGATGGAGTTTTGGATTCCAAGAAAACAAATCAAGAAATGGACAGGGATGACTGAATCAATTTTAAGAACAATGTAATCGTAAGGGGACAGAAATGTCCCCTACATTAATTTATGATATGAATTTTAGAACACGTAAACTAATTAAACCTGGTGACTTGAATGCAAGGGGAACTTTGTTTGGAGGACAGGTATTAAAATGGATTGATGAAGAGGCCGCCATATTCGCAATATGTCAATTGGGTGAAAGGAATATTGTAACCAAAGCTATGAGTGAGATTAATTTTATCTCGACAGCCAAAACAGGGGATATTGCTGAGATTGGTTGTGAACTTATATCGTTTGGTACCACATCAATAACGATTGCCTGTGAGGTAAGAAATAAAGATACTAAGAAAACAATTATCAAAGTTGATAAGATTGTCTTTGTATTGTTAGATGAAGAAGGAAAACCTAAAGCACATAATAAATCGTTAGATGATGACGATTATAAATTTGAGACCTATAATTAAAGCTAATTTTATGACACAAGAATTACAAGAATTAATTGATAACAACGAAGTATCTGAAGTAGAAATCGTTGAATTTTTATCTACGTTAAAAAAACTTTCAAAGAACGAGGTTCTTGATAGTAGAAATTTCAAGATGGTAATTGACCATTTTGGGTTAAAGAAAAAGAAGGGGTGGATTAAATTTGGTAATGGTTCCAAATATAAGTTTTAATTATGAGTAACCATGAAAGACATCAGAAGATGATGTTTGATATTATGAACAATTTCGACTATGATAAAGTTCGAATTGTAATGAAACATCTCGAATGGGAATGGCATGGAACAGGTGTTCCAACTATCGATGATATCAGAGTTGCTGCTCGTGAAAGGTTGGAAACTGTTATCAAAAATTGTCTGTTAGATGCTAAACCCGAAGAAGAATATTTTGTTTCAAGTGGGGGACTTAAAGCAACTGCAATTAAAAATGACTATGGACAAATCACCTTTCTTCAATTAGAATTTGTAGTAGTAAGTTGGGATTTGAATGACCCTTATGATATATGAAAACAAAAAAACCAAGTGCAATAGTTTACGGATTAGAAACTAAAGGAGAATTAACTTTAGTTACTGATGTTTATTTTGAAGAATCTTTATTTGATGATGTTGTTGTTTATTCATTACCTTATTCTGATGATGTTGTTGCAGATTACACAAAGTATCAACCTGATTTAATCATTTCTTTTAATGAAGAAATTAATGTTCCTCATTTTTATTTGAGACAGATGCATATTCATTATGACCATTTGTTGTTAGATAATGTTTTGGCTAATGTTATAGTTTGCCAAACAGTATTCAGACATACCAAAGTCAATAGACCAAGATTTTCTATTTTCACTCCAACATATCAAACAGGAGAAAGAATTAAAAGAACCTATCAAAGTTTGGTTAATCAAATATGGACTAATTGGGAATGGATAGTTGTTGATGATTCACCTGATGATGAGACATATAAAATTCTTCAAGAAATTTCTGAAAAGGACTACAGAGTAAAGGTATATAAAATATTACCATTATCAGGTGGAAATGTTGGACTTGCTAAACACAGAGCGGCTATGTTATGTGATGGAGATTGGTTAGTTGAATTGGACCATGATGATGCATTTATAAGTGATTGTCTTCAAATTTGTAATGATGCAATTTTGAAACATCCTGATGCAGGATTTTTATATACTGATGTTTGTGAGTTATATGAAAACGGTGAAATGAAAACTTATGACCATGATTGGTCAGGTAATTGGTATGGTAGACCTGATAACTATTTTGATTTTGGATATGCAGGACATACTTGGGTTCATGCTGATGGTAAAGATTATTTGGCTCATTGGTACCCTGATATCAATCCATTAAGTATAAGATTTAACATATCAATGCCAGACCACGTTAGAATGTGGGAAAGGAACCTTTATCACAAAATAGGTGGTCATAACAAAAATACACCTGTTGCGGATGATTTCGAAATGATTGTTAAAAGTTTTTTACATACAAGATTTATTCACGTAAAACGAATGTTATACTTACAATATAACAATAGAAACAGTACGGTTGATAATAATGCACAAGATATAAACAGGAGAGCTAGACTTATAAGAGATTATTATGATAAAGCAATCCACAATAGAATCCAAGAATTAGGATTTAAAGATTGGTGTTGGGATGAAGAAAGAGAACATTCTCACAAATTTCAGAATCATCAACCCGTTAAAAAGTTCTTCAAAGAAGAACAAGTAATGAATTACATTTATGAATAAAAAAACAAAGATTTGTTTAAACGCAATGGTTGGTAATGAAGCCAAGACCATTACAAGAATGTTGGAGTCAGTTGCTCCATATATAGATTATTATGTAATCCAATGTAACGGAACAGAAGATAATACAAAAGAGGTTATTGATGCTTTCTTTAAAGAAAAAGAAATACCAGGATTTACTTATTTTACTGAATGGAACTTTCCAGGATTTAATAGAGACCATACACTTCAAGAGGCGCTCAAAGCTTTACACGGATGTGATTGGATTTTAAGAATGGATGCAGATGAAAGACTTTATGTTGATGAAGATTTTGATTGGTCTATATTTGATAACACATCAATACAAAGTTTTAATCTTGGTGCTGAAGCTGGTGATACCAAATATTTTAGAACATGGCTTTGGAATGCTAAGTTACCTTGGTTTTTTCAACATGATAAAAGACATGAGACAATTCATTTACCTGAAATTGGAGAAGGGTTTCAGAGAGTTGGAATGCCTTGGGGATTCAGACACAAGGTATCACAAGATGGTGAGACTTGGCACGTACCAAGAAAATTCTTGAATGATGCGTTGGAATTAGAGAAAGACAAAGTTGTCGGAAACAAAGTTTTGGAAGATTATTATCATTTATGGTATATCGCCAAAAGTTATGCTGATTGTTATGGTAATCCAAGTGAATTACCATTTGGTAAAAAACACTCAGATGAATATGCTAGACGGTCAATATGGTACTATGAAAGATTTTTAGAATTAACTCATGATTGGTCTAACTCCAAGACTGCCAAACATGAAGATGAAATGTCTTATTTTGCTTTATGTACAATGGCACATGCACATAGTTTTATTGGAGATGATAAATCCGCAGAAGAACATTATTTATTAGCGGAACAATTTCAACCACAAAGAAATGAACATTTACTTTATTTATGTGAACATTTAGAAAGACAAGGCAAGTTAGAAGATATGATTCCTTATTTTGAAAAGATGTTACAACCTCAAAGAGTTAATCCATTTCCAACACTTGCGTTCCTTATCGAAGATAGAGCTTATTACAATTCGAGCGACCATCTTATTGATTGGAAAAATAGAATTGAAAAAAAGATGGGAGAATTTTCAATTAATTTAGATTCGATTAAATTTGATTTCAAATAATTTTTGATGGATAAAAAATATGATTACCTCATAGTAGGAGCGGGACCTTATGGTTCCGTTTGTGCTTATGAACTTACCAAGAGAGGTAAGTCTTGTTTGGTTATTGATAAAAGAAATACCATCGGAGGAAATTGTTATACTGAAAACAATAATGGTATTCATGTTCACAAATATGGAGCTCATATATTCCATACTAACGACAAATATATTTGGGATTACATAAATCAATTTGCCGAATTTAAACAATATACACATAATGTTATTGCAAATAATAACGGAGAAATATTCACACTACCATTCAACATGTGGACTTTCAAGCAACTGTGGGGAATTACTTCACCTCAGGACGCAATACAAAAGATTGAAGAGCAAAGATACAAAGGACCAATAACAAATTTAGAAGAACAAGCATTATCTATGGTTGGTACTGACATCTATGAAAAACTAATCAAAGGTTACACAGAAAAACAATGGAATAAACCTTGTACTGAATTACCACCATCAATCATTAAAAGATTACCTGTAAGGTTTACGTGGGACAGTAATTACTTCAACGACAAGTATACAGGAATTCCTATTGGAGGTTATACTCAAATATTTGAAAAAATGTTGAAAGGTATTGAGGTTTTATTAGGTAAAGATTATTTTAATAATCGTGAATATTATGATAATCTTGCAGATAAAATAATATATACAGGACCAATAGATAGATACTTTGACTATCAGTTTGGGAAATTAGATTACAGAAGTTTAAGTTGGAGCAATGTTACAATTGATGAAGAAAATTTCCAAGGAAATCCCGTAGTTAATTATACAGATTCAAAGACTTTTTTTACAAGAATATTAGAACATAAATGGTTTGATTATCAAGGTCAAAAAGGTACTATCATCAGTTATGAGTTTCCTGAAGAATACAATGGTCATAATGAACCATATTATCCAATCAGAGACAATAAAAACACTCAGGTCTATAACAAGTATAATGAACTTACCAAAGGTCTAAATAACGTTATATTTGGTGGTAGATTAGCTACCTACGTATATTACGATATGCATCAGATAATTGCTCAGGCATTAAAAATGATTAGCGATATTTATAATCATGAAAGTTTCACTAAAGAATCTCAAAAAATCGTTTAGTCCTGATAAAATATCAGTGATAAAAGATTTTATTAAGTTCATCCAAACCAAACTTACACTAAAAGAAGATGTTATCTTTTCTTTTTTAGAAAAAAGAATTGAACCTATGACTACAGGGGTTAGACTACCCAATCATGAAATACATGTATTATCAGGACATCGTCTTTTAATTGACGTATTAAGAACAGTTGCACATGAATGGGTTCACGAATACCAACATCAGAAAATGGGGTTAAAAGACGACCAACCAATAAAAGATATTGGTGGACCCGAAGAAAATATGGCTAGTGTTTTAGCTAGTGTCTATCTAAAATCATTTGAAAAAGATTTTATTAAATATGAAGAGTTACTTTACGAAGAAGCATCAAGAACTCAAAGATTAATATTTGAATTAGCACCACATTCAACAGGTGTTCAAGAATTAATTATTCAAGTAAAAAATATGCCAGAACTTTTGAAACATATGAATTTCAAAAGTATTGGTGATTTAGAACAATATATTGAAGACGCAAGTTACGAAGATTTCACAGAGTTGAGGGATGAGGTTAACAAGTTTATCCAAAGAAGAAAAAAGTATTTTCAAAGTGAAATGGATGAGTTTGAAAGAGTATCTCAGGATTTAAGTAGAGACGAAGGAATTGATATATCTGTTAATCAAATAATAAATGCGTTTGAAAAAGCCAAAGAAATTAAAATACCTAGTAACGTTTGGAGTAAATTAGAAAATACTGAATCTAATCAAATTAAAAAGGGTGAAACTGCCAAAGTTATTGCCTTGGCAAAACAATATAATAAACAACATCCAAAAGAACTTAAGAATGCATTGTTGAGTGGAGATTATAGAAGACCACTAATTTTAAAATTTGGTGATAGATATCATTTGGTTGCTGGCAACACAAGATTATGTACAGCCGCTGCTCTCGGAATGAAACCACAAGTTATTATTGCGGAAATTTAAATTAATTATTTCCAAGAATCTTTATCATAACCAAATAATTCAAAATTGTTAGGGAAGTTATAATAAACTAAGTCAGCAATTCTTTTGTTATAATATTTTTTCCAATAATTAACATCTTCGGTATTTTTTTGTTCATTCATTCTTATTTCTGTTAATTTTTTTAATTCACCTGAAATATTTAATTCATGTGTCTGAACAAAAGGTATTTTAATCCAATCTTCGTATAAATTTTCTAACCTTAAAAAATAATCAGGTTTTCTATTTTGGAAACATTGGCAACAAAAAGGAGAATCGAAAGGATTCTGCAAGATATGTTCAATTCTCAATTCTAGTTCATATTGAACGTCGGATAAATTTTCCATATAAGAAACACCTAACATAGATAGAACCATAGAATAAGGATTTCTTGTTGTAATTATGAACTTATAATCCCAATGATTTTCAAATAAAGTACAAAAATGATTGTGACGTGTGTTTTCTTTGTAAGAAATAATTTTACCATCAACAATGTCCGCAGATTGAAATCCTAATTTCGAAATTATATTTGTGAAATGAGTTGAACCTGTTCTCTCAGGAGTCCAAGTAAAATATTTATATTGTTCAGAGATGTTAATGAACCAAGATTTCATATCTTAAAAATAAAACTATGAGTGTAAAAGAAAACAGAATAGATGGGATTTATATTCCATTAAAGGTAGGTGATATTATTTATGGAGGAAGATTCAGGAATAAAAAAACCACGGTAAAAACTATTGGTAAAGATGAATATGGTATGCCAACCGTGAATGGTAAACGTGTGATGAATTTCAGAATACTACCTGAAGACAAGAAGTAACTATTCTATATTTATATTATATGGAAACCCGAGAAAAGACAATTAAACTACTTGAATCTTTTTTATCTGATAAAGAGGTAGATGGTGTCTGTGGTTATATGGTTGACCCTGATGGTGAAGGTCCAATCCAAGTTATTGTTATTTTGGATATTGATTACATACAAGCAGCCAATACAAAGCCAGGGTTTGTTGCAAGAATGATTAGAGAAGGGGTCAGACAAGAAATAAAAAAATGGCTTGGACTTGATGTTTATGTTGGTTCGATGGCAAAAAAATGTGATAGTATTGAACCTTTATCAGAATCAATGTCTCCACACGTTAAAAGAAGGTTATCTGATATCAAACTATTGGATGAACTGACAACTATATTGGATTATGAGACTAACTTATCTTATTTTAATAACGCGGTAGATGCAGTTGAAGAAATAATTGATATGTTAAATGAAAGAATTCTTGACGAAATTTGGGAGACAACGAATCGTAAAGTAAGTCTCAAAGAAAAAGACGAATTATATTGGTATCTTCATAAAAAATTTGAAAAATATATCGCAAACAGATTCAAAGAAAATGAAGGAATAAACGAATCTATTGTTTATGATTACAAAGAAGGTAGAAATGAATCACCAAAAAGATTACCATTTGATGTTAATAAATTAATTAACGCAGGTGCTGTTTTCATTACACCTGCAATTGAAGGTGATTCAAGTTCAAAAAACTATAAGAAATTTCTAAAAAAACCTTACACACACCTTATTACACTTCACAACTTGAGACATTCAAGTCCTGACAGTTGGATTCATACAGCAGTAACTCGCTCTGCATCCCCTAAACATTGGGAGGGTAAAGAGTTCACAAATAATTTATATGATGGAAAGTATAATCAGATATTGTGGAGTTTAGATGAACTTGGTATTCCATATGAATCAATGTTGATTGATGATATTAAAGAATCTCAAAAGAAATACATCGTAACAGAATCACAATTGAGAAGAATTAAAGAATACTTTGACCCGATTTATTATCTTAAGAAGATAATTAACGACGCGCCAAAATATATCAGAGACCCAGATACTTTAAAGTATGATGTTGCCTTTCAAAAAATAGTTGATGTCATTTTTAAATACACAATGAAACATTCACCAGTGGATAATCTAAAAGGGATTGAGGTTACTAAAGTAACTCCACAAGGGTGGGGAGGACACATGGATGATGATACCAAAGGTTCTCACACTGAATGGATTGTAGTTGCTCATTCTGTTCTACCAAAATGGTTTAATCCTGATGATAGTACTTATAAATCACAAATGGAAAAATTCAAAACAGAATTTAAATCTATTGCCGAGATGATGGGATTATCCGCATCAAGCCCATTATCAAAGAAAGGATTTCTTAACGATAAGGTAAAATTTCAAATTTATAACAGTTAATGAAATACCTAATAACAGAATCACAATACAATCTTATTTTGGAGTCACAAAAGCACGTCAAAATATTTCAAGAAATTATTGATAGAGAGATGGCATATATTCGCAGAGTTTGTGACATGGGTGCAGATGATTATGAAGGAGATGTTGGTGATGAATCATGTAAACAAATTGAAAATCTTGAAAAAGTAATAGTTACTGATGCTGATTGGGTTACAGTGATGCACAGTAATCAACCATTGGAACAGAAATACATGAGCGTAAAACTTATGGTATATTATAGTTCAATCAGACGTGGTGATTTTGATGCGGATGACTTGACATATGATTTAGAAAGAATTATACGTAAAAAAACATCAATGCCCTTAATAATTAATTACGAATCAACTAATACAAACACATTTTTTGAGTGGTAAATTATGAAAAAGTTATTTTTAATATCAATCATTTCAATTTTAATTGTTTCATGTGTGACCACAAGACATCATCGTCATTGGCACAAACATCATCCACATTATAAACATTAATATTACACGTAGTATTCCAAGTTTTTATTTTTAAAATCTATTTTGGTTTTGCACCAAGAGAAGACATACTCTTCTACTTTACCTATGAATTTAATACCAAACCATGATTCTAACTCTTTAGCCAAAGGTCCAAAAATCTTGAAACCTACTTGGTGTTCAGAATAAACATAGACAGTTAATATGTCATCATAACCCGATGATATATTATATTCAATGCACTTGATACCTTCAGTAATATATCTAGTTCTAATACAGAGTTTATTAGTATATTTAGTTTCCAAAAATGAATTAATTAATCTTTGCATCTAATTCAAATATAAGATATTTATTATTGTGAGACAACTTATAAAAAAAATATTGAGGGAAGGACTTTATGATACGTCATGGCAAAATGATGAAGGAGACAAGATTAGTTTAATTGATTTGTTAGATGCAACCGAAGATATACCTGTGAAGAATATTTCTGTTGAGAAGATTAAGTCCAAACTATTAACGTGGGACGATGATGATAAGGAAGTTGCCAAAATAGAAAAAGCTGATTTACAATATCCAATATTAATATTTGTGGATGATGACGGAAACTTTATTTCAATAATAGACGGACATCACAGAGCACAAAAAGCCGTAAGACACAAATTAAAAACAATCAAAGCAAAGTTAATACCAATTAACTCATTACCAAAAAATATTAAAAAAGTGTTTAATCATCTTGGTAAACAAGAAGAAAAGGAAGGAGTTGGTGCATACGCAGCACCAGCTTTTGAAATGGAGACAGACCATTTACACTTTAAACATCAATATAATGAAGAAGAAATAACCGAGAGATGTTGGAAAGGATATACTCAAAAAGGAATGAAGACAATGTTTGGGAAAAGATATCCAAATTGTGTTAAGATAAAAAAATAATTGTATTTATTTGTATGGCAACATTAGCAATTAAATCAGGAACAACGTCAATTGCGGGTTCCACAGTTAAAGGAAGTTTTAGTTATTTTTCAGGGTCAACAAAAGATTTGGGACCAACTAGTTCAACAGGATTTTATTCTGGTGTTGATGCTCCTGCAGGAGGATATACCGTTTATCAAATTGGTGGTGGTGGTGGATGGACTGCGAGAGTTGCAACGAGTAGTTCTCAGTTAAATTCAATTTTAATTTCTGCTGGTGGAACTGGTTCTACAGTAGACCAAAACATAACTTGGGCGACAAATACGAATTCAGTTTTTATTAATAGTGGAGCAACCGTATACACAATAGGTCAGTCTGCTTTGGGTGGAGTTATTGCTTATATTAATGGTGGTGGTTCTACAGGTACATCAGGATTGGTTGCGGCAACATCAGATGTATTTAATGCGGGTAATACTCCTGGTTGGGGATGTTATGGAACTTCAATTAATACGGCATCAGGTACAGCATTAGGAACAGGAGCAGCTAATACTGCGGCTATTTTATCAAATTGTGGTGAACGTCCTATTGCCGCATCATTGTGTGGGGCGGTTACTTCTGGTGGTTATAACGATTGGTATTTACCAAGTATAGATGAATTACAACAATTATACAATAATCGTGCGGTTATCGGTGGTTTTGCACCTTATGCTTATTATTGGTCTTCTTCAAATGTTGATGCTAATAATGCATCGGCATTGTTTTGGTACAATGGTACTACTACACCTAACGGAAAACAGTATGGAACTAATACTCGTCCTGTTAGGTCTTTCTAAAAAACTTTAACCCACCCACAAAGGTGGGTTTTTAATTTCCGTTATATTTATGTTTATGTCAGTATTAGCAATTAAATCAGGAACAACCGCAATTGCGGGTTCCACAGTCAAAGGAAGTTTCAGTTATTTTTCAGGGTCAACAAAAGATTTGGGACCGACAAGTTTAACAGGATTTTATTCTGGTGTTGATGCTCCAACAGGAGGATATACAGTTTATCAAATTGGTGGTAGTGGTGGATGGACTGTAAGAGTTGCAACCGATACAACAAGTTTAAACTCAATTTTAATTTCTGCTGGTGGTACTGGTTCTACGGTAGACCAAAACATAACTTGGGCAACAAACACAAATTCAGTTTTCATCAATAGTGGTACAACATTATCAATAACTCCGACTCCAACCATAACTCAAACTATTACACCTACGTCAACAGGAATCAATATTACACCAACCACGTCAATTACATCAACTCCGACTCCAACCATAACTCAAACTATTACACCAACATCAACAAGAATTCCTATTACGCCAACTCCAACAATTACATCAACTCCAACTCCATCATTTACATCAACTCCAACTCCAACATCTGCATCAGCTACACCACTAATAATGTCTATTGATACATATAATGGCAATAGTTCGACCGTAACAATGCCTTACTACAGTGCAGGAACATATACAGGTACCATAAATTGGGGTGATGGAAATACTAGTGCAAATACTTACGGTGCTACTCACACTTATGCTGGAGGTCAATATACTATTACTGTAAACGGAACTGTTGGGGCATTTAATGTATTATATTATGATTTAGATGGTAGTTTTGGTCCTACACTAACAAGTGTAAATCAATTTGGTAACCGATTTAGTTTTGGTCCAAATATAGGAGGTTATTTTGCAAATTGCAATTATTTAGTCAGCTTAGCTAGTGACATTCCTTTGACCAGTATTACAAACATGAATTCAATGTTTCTTGGAGCAACTATTTTTAATCAAAATATTAACTCATGGAATGTTTCTAATGTGACAAACATGGGAAGTATGTTTTATTATGCACAAGTTTTCAACCAGCCATTATCAGGATGGAATGTTTCTAATGTAACCAATATGTCGGCAATGTTCTACAACTCAGGCCAATTTAACCAAAATATTAACTCATGGAATGTTTCTAAAGTAACTGATATGAGTAATATGTTCTTTGTTTCGTCGTCATTCGACCAACCATTATCAGGATGGAACGTTTCTAATGTAACCGATATGAATTACATGTTCGCCTATACACCATTCAACCAAAATATTAATTCATGGAATGTTTCTAAAGTCACAAATATGGAAAATATGTTTGCTAACGACCAATTTTTTGACCAACCATTATCAGGATGGAACGTTTCTAATGTAACCGATATGAATTACATGTTCGCCTATACACCATTCAACCAAAATATTAATTCATGGATTGTTTCAGGTGTGACTGGCATGACTGGAATGTTTAATAACGCAACACAGTTTAATCAGCCGTTATCAGGATGGAACGTTTCTAAAGTTACTGATATGGGTTACATGTTCACCTATACACCATTCAACCAAAATATTAATTCATGGATTGTTTCAGGTGTGACTGGAATGAGTTCTATGTTTATGTATGATAGTGTATTTAACTCACCATTATCAGGATGGAATGTTTCAAATGTAACCAGTATGGATTTCATGTTTGATGGAGCAGAGTTATTCAACCAAAATATTAATTCATGGGATGTTTCAAATGTAACCAACATGTATGAAATGTTTAGAGATACACCTTTCAACCAACCGTTATCAGGATGGAATGTTTCTAATGTAACCAATATGTATGGTATGTTTAATGGAGCAAGTGCATTCAACCAAAATATTAACTCATGGAATGTTTCTAAAGTTACAAATATGAGTTTTATGTTTAATTCTCTTGTATTCAACCAACCATTATCAGGATGGAATGTTTCCAATGTAACTGACATGTCTTACATATTCCAAGGTGCTGCGGCGTTTAACCAAAATATTAATTCGTGGAATGTTTCGGGAGTAACCACGATGGAACGTGCGTTTTATGCAGCCCAAGCATTCAATCAACCATTATCAGGATGGAACGTTTCTAACGTTTATAATATGAATAATATGTTTGGTCAAGCAAGCGCATTTAACCAAAATATTAATTCATGGAACGTTTCTGGAGTAACAAATATGGACCAAATGTTTTATTATGCTAGTGCGTTCAATTCGCCATTATCAGGATGGAATGTATCTAATGTATACCAAATGCAAAATATGTTCGACCACGCAACCACCTATAATCAAAATCTAAGTCATTGGTGTGTGACTAATATACCAACAAAACCAACTGGTTTTGATATTGGTGCAACATCTTGGACATTACCAAAACCAGTTTGGGGAACTTGTCCTGCTTAAATAATATAATATGAAGTATAATATAAATTTTAGTGTTGTTGATAATAATTACGAACAAGTTTTTTATAAAATTTTGAATAAAGAATTGAATAATGAACTAACAGTTGGTGATATAAAATTATTATGTAATGATGGAAAATATACCAACATAAAAC
>Ga0007791_10000449_pt1 | contig 13026 bp, 5 predicted proteins | sample CryBogmetaGMA05M_FD_60368 | JGI IMG/M metagenome (GOLD analysis project Ga0007791, IMG submission 60368) | Freshwater microbial communities from Crystal Bog, Wisconsin, USA - MA0.5M | ecosystem: Environmental > Aquatic > Freshwater > Lake | place: Crystal Bog, Wisconsin, USA | collected 2009-07-06 | reverse complement strand
ATGGTCTCCTCGGCCTTGAGGTACTTGCGCGTTTGATCAGCGGCTCCAGCTTCGATCATGCCGCCGACGAATGGGATGCCGGCCTTGATGTCACCGTGACTGGATACGACAGTGCCGTCCGGCGTGGGGCTGAGCTGCATCGTGCCCTTGAACGTAATGGGCGCACCGAAGTCAACCGCCACGGTGCCGCTGCGCGACCCGTCGGCCGCCGCGGCGGACCAGGTCTGGACCTCCGTGACATTGAGCGTCTCGCCCACGAATGCGGCCGCCGCTGCGGGAACCTTGGAGGGCAGCACGCGCGTTGTGGTGATCACGAAGCCACCATCAGATGAATCTTTGACATCGACAGTGGTGGCCATCGAACCCGTGCGCTCCATCTTCTCCTTGGTGAGGTCAGGATTCTTGAGCATGGCCACAACGGTGGCCGGGTCGGCAGGGTAGGTCTGCTCAAAATCAAGGCTGGTAGCCATGTGCTGTCCCCTCATGGAATTGGTCGGTCGCATCATGGCATGAAGTGATCCCCAAACGACTACCGTAGGGACCGGACACTTCGGGACGAGGCGATGACGTGGGAAGTCCGCAGAACCAGCAGTTCGACATTGTTGCAACGCGGCTATCTCGTTATCTGGCCGATGAGGATCGAGCCACCCACCCTGCAGCGGTTCTGGAGGGCATCGCCCGCTCGATGATCGAGCTGGCGCAGGTTCGGCATATCGGTGACCCCCTCGTGCGGTCGTTAACCCCGGCGAATCTGCCCGCACACCTTGCCGTGCTTCAGGTGTCCACTGACGACATGCCGTTTCTGGTGGACTCCGTGAGCGCGATGCTCCTCTCGGCGCACCATGACATTCACCTTGTCCTCCACCCTCAGTTTGTCGTCCGCCGTGCGGCTGACGGAACTCTGCTAGAGATTCTTGACCTTGATGTGGATGATGCTCTCCCTGAGGGTACGGTCGCGGAGTCGTGGATGTGGGTGGAGTACGCCCTCGACCCAGACATGCTCGAGAGCACAGCGGTGGATGTCGATGCGCGGCGCGTCCTGTCGGATGTGCGTGCTGCTGTGTCGGATTGGTCGGCCATGCGTGACCGCGCTTTAGCTATCGCAACCGCGCTCGAAGCTGCGCCGCCCTGGGGCATGTCGGCCGGAATGGTTCTCGACGGCGTGGACCTTTTGCGCTGGCTCTGCGACGACAACTTCACCTTCTTGGGATACCAGCAGTACGACCTCGTGGAACCAGACGGGCACCTGTCTCTTCGTCCGGTTCCGGCAACGGGTCTTGGACTGCTCAACGAAGCACATCGCCCTCGCTCGTCGACTTCCCGCAGCTTCGCAAAGCTCAGCGATCAGGCTCGGGTTCTTGCCACCGAACCGCGGCTTCTGTTGATCACCAAAGCTAACTCACGCAGCACGGTCCATCGTTCCTCTTACTTTGACTACATCGGCGTCAAGAGGTTTAACGACGCGGGGGTTGTGGTCGGAGAGGATCGCTTCCTCGGCCTGTTCACGTCCAATGCCCATGTCCAAAGCCTCGTGACTGTTCCCCTTCTGCGTCGAAGCTATGACGAGCTTGCTTCTGAATTCGGGTACGCCGAGGGCGGGCATGACGCCAAAGCACTCTTGCGCTTTCTCGAGACGTACCCGCGTGATGAGCTCTTCCAGATTCATCACGCAGAGCTGGCTGAGCTGTGCCAATCGGTCATGCACCTGCAAGATAGGCGTCACACCAAGCTCTATGTCCGCACCGATGACTTCGGTCGGTTCGTGTCATGCCTAGTCCACCTCCCACGCGATCGGTACACGACCGCGGTACGACTTCGCATGCAGGCCATCCTGACGGAGGCCTACGGTGGCGAGTACTGCGACTACACCACGCGCGTCACCGATGCTCTTCTAGCTCGACTCCACTTTGTCATTCGGGTGCCGTCAGGTCAGACCGTGCCGGAGGTCAATGCCGCAGATCTCGAGGCCAAGATCATCGAAGCGGCCCGAAGCTGGCAGGACTCATTTCAGGGCCTCTTGGTCAATCGTGTGGGCGACAGTGAAGCCGGCCCGATGCTGCGTAGTTTTCGGTCCGCGTTCCCTGAGGGGTACAAAGAGAGGTACGCACCGGCGCATGGCGTTCAAGACGCGTTGACGATCTCCAGCCTCCAACCGGGGGAGCTTTCGCTTGAGCTTCACGCTCCAGGCGATGCGGGGCCGAGAGACCTGCGCCTCAAGATCACGCGAGTCGGCATGCCTATGTCCCTGTCGCAAGTTCTGCCCATTCTTCAGTCGATGGGTCTGGACGTGGTCGAGGAGCATCCCTATGAGATAACTCGGCCGATGCGGGAGCCCGCCTGGATCCTGGACTTCGCCATGGTGCTTCCGGCTGGTGAGATTGCCGCCCGGTCAACGCTTCCCGAGCGACTCGAAGAGACGTTCCTTGCGGCCTGGGAGGGTCGATGCGCGATAGATGGATTCAACGCGCTCATCACTCGCGGGGGACTGCGGTGGCGCGAGGCGATGGTGCTTCGGGCCTATGCACGGTACCTGCGCCAGATCGGCACGACGTTCAGCCAGAGTTACATCGAGGGCGTGCTCGCCGGAAATGTTCCGACCGTCCGCTTGCTCATCGACCTTTTCGAAAACCGATTCGCACGCCCCACCGACACATCTGGGCGAGGTGATCGCGAATCGGAGATAGTTTGTGAGATCGAGACTGAGCTCGACGTGGTCGCCAGCCTGGACCATGACCGCATTTTGCGTTCGTTCGTGGCGCTGATCCTCGCCACCCTTCGGACAACGTTGTATCAATCACGAAAAGACGGAAGCGAGCCTCTGGGAATCGCACTCAAGCTCGACCCGCATCGTCTAGCCGATGTACCACTGCCTAGGCCGAAGTACGAAATTTGGGTGCACTCTCCGCGCGTAGAAGGAGTGCACCTGCGTTTCGGAGCGGTGGCCCGAGGCGGATTGCGTTGGAGTGATCGGCAGGAGGACTTCCGCACCGAGGTCTTGGGCTTGGTCAAGGCGCAGGAAGTCAAAAACGCTGTCATCGTGCCCGTGGGCGCAAAGGGTGGATTTTTCGCTCGGTCTTTGCCGGATCCAGCAGTCGATCGTGACGGATGGCTGGCCGAGGGCAAGGCCGCCTATCGCGAGTTTGTTTCGAGCATGCTGGACCTGACCGACAATCTGGTGAACGGACAGGTGGTGCCACCACGAGACACCATTCGCTATGACGGCGATGATCCGTACCTTGTCGTTGCGGCAGACAAGGGGACCGCAACATTCTCCGATCTGGCGAACAGCATCGCGATTGAGCATGATTTCTGGCTCGGCGATGCGTTCGCCTCGGGCGGCTCGGTCGGCTACGACCACAAGGCGATGGGTATTACGGCACGCGGCGCATGGGAGTCAGTTCAGCGACATTTCCGTGACCTTGGCCGCAATACCCAGACACAGGACTTCTCCGTGGTGGGCGTGGGCGACATGAGCGGGGATGTATTCGGCAACGGAATGTTGCTGAGTCCGCATATCCGTTTGGTCGCGGCATTCGATCATCGCGACATCTTCCTTGACCCCGCCCCTGTCCCTGACGTATCACTGGCAGAACGCCGCCGACTGTTCGCCCTGCCGCGTTCGTCGTGGCAGGACTACGACACCGCCCTCGTGTCACCCGGTGGTGGTGTCTTTTCGCGATCCCTGAAGTCCATTCCGCTGTCACCTCAGATTGTCGAAGTATTGGGATTGGCACCGGACACCACGGCGCTCACACCAGATGAGGTGATTAGCGCGATCCTGCGCGCTCCGGTCGACCTGCTCTGGAACGGGGGCATTGGCACCTATGTCAAGGCTCGAAATCAGTCGCATGCCGACGTTGGTGACAAGGCCAATGACCGCATTCGCGTCAACGGTGATGACCTCCGCTGCACAGTGGTCGGCGAGGGTGGCAATCTGGGATTAACTCAACTTGGCCGGGTGGAAGCCGCGCGCCACGGTGTGCGGCTCAATACCGATGCAATCGACAACTCAGCCGGAGTCGATACCTCAGATCATGAGGTCAACATCAAGATCCTGCTCGACGCTGCGGTGCGATCTGGAGAGTTGAGCGCCTCTGATCGTGTCGATCTCCTGACCAGCATGAGCGACGACGTGGCTGCCCGCGTGCTGTCTGACAATTACGGACAGAACGTCGTCCTGGGCAATGCGCGCGCGGGAGCCGATGCACTCTTGTCTGTCCACCAGCGCATGATTGAGCAGTTGGAACACGACGGTTTGCTTGATCGCGCTCTGGAGTTCCTCCCGGATGACGAGGAGATTCGATCAAGGCGACTTGCGGGGCAAGGCCTGACCTCTCCTGAGCTCTCGGTGCTCCTTGCCTATTCCAAAATCTGGTTGACCCGTGAGCTCAACGCCTCTGTCATCTCCGACGAGCCCTATTTTTCTCGCATGGTGGAGGTGTACTTCCCGACACTCCTGCATGATCGTTTCAGGGCCGGCATGCTTTCTCATCCACTTCGTCGAGAGATCATCAGCACCGTCACGGTCAATCGTCTTATCAATATCGGTGGCATCACCTTCGTGTTCCGCGCGATGGAGGAGACCGGTGCCAGTGCGGTCGCTGTGGTGCGCGCAGCGTGTGCCTCGATGGAGGTGTTCGGCATCGCCGCCATCTGGAATCGCATCAATGAGCAGGACAATCTCATTCCATCCGACGCTCAAACGGCACTACATCTTGAGATCAGGCGACTTCTTGATCGTGCCACGCGCTGGTTCCTGCAGACGCGCGGCGGAACACTCGATGTCCAGCGTGAGATCGAGGATTTCGCCTCGGTGGTGTCCGCTCATGCGAATGATGTGCCTGGCATGTTGCTGGGCGTCGAGCACGATCGCTTCGATCGTCTGCGTCAACGATTCACGGCCGCGGGGGCACCGGAGGAACTCGCCGCGAGCACCGCGGCGGCTCTGGATGTGTTCTCGCTGCTGGATATCACCGATATCTGTGTCGAGACAGGTGAGGCCGTGGACACCGTTACGCCCCTCTACTTCACCATCACAGAGCGGTACGACATTGATCGCACGCTCGTCCACATCACCAATCTCCCGCGGGGCGATCGATGGTCGGCTCTGGCTCGCCAGGCCTTGCGCAGTGACCTCTATGCGGCAGTGGCTGGCTTGACCGCACGCGTGGTCCGCGCGACGCCCGCCACCCAGAGTGCCGCCGAGCGTCTGCGCGCGTGGGAGGGTGCGCACATGGAAGGCGTGATGCGTGCGACGACCACCCTGACGGATATCGCAGGGGTGGACGATCCCGATCTGGCGACACTGTCGGTGGCGCTGCGGGCGCTGCGCAACCTTGTCGCACAAGGGGCGCGATCACCCGGGGGAGAGGCGTGAGGGCACTGACTGATGCGTGATGCACTCACCGGCCATCCGCTGTTCAACGACGCAATCCGCCTAGACCGAACTCGTCTTCGCCTGCTTGCCCCTCTTCGCATCGCGATCGTGGCGACCGGCCTCGTCGTGGTTGGTCTTGCAACGGACCACAAGGCAGATGTAGTCCCACTCACCATAGGCGCGGTCTTTGTTGCTGCGGCCGATCTTGGTGAAATCCCTGGTCAGAGATGGCGCACGATGCTCTGGACCACGACGAGCCTGACACTGGCAGCCGAATTGGGCGGGCTCTTCAGTGAGCGAAATCTCGTGACCTTCCTGGTGACCTTGCTTGTAGCGGCGGTGTGCGGATTTGGGGGTGCGCTTAGTTACCGAGGCGGACTCATCGGAGTCCTGTCCCTCGTGGTCTTCTGCGCATTTTCCGGGGCGCCTTCGGGTATGCGTGCAACGGAGATCAACGCGCTGCTGATCGCACTGGGCGGCCTTGTGATCACGGTTGTGACAGTGGTTCCCTACCTTGCGAGACATTGGTCCTCGCTCGCCGTGGCGGCGCCGGATGCCCTCACCGGACCGCGGGGGTTCTGGTCTCGGTTCCGCGACTGCTGCGTTCCGTCCAACAGATTCTTCTGGCATGCGATTCGACTGCCGGTAGGCATAGGTATCGCGACGCTCATCGCCTGGAACGTCCCGGTGATGCACGCTTATTGGATTCCGGTCACGGTCGCATGGGTCACGCTTCCGGACAGTCGGCTTACGTCGGTCAAGGTTGTGGCACGAATTGTGGGAACCATGGTCGGGGCCTTAGCCGCAGCGGTGTTGTTGCTGCCATGGATGAACCAGGGTCTCTTGGCGGCATTCGTGGTGGGTCTCGGGGCTTACCTGACCGTGGCTTTTCTCTTTGCGTTCTATGCGGTGGCGGTCACGGGAATCACCATGGTGATCCTGGGAGTGTTCAGCGTTGTGGGTGATTCGATCGTGGACGACATCGTCGTGCGAATCATCGCCACGGTCGTGGCGGCAGGCATCGTCGTCCTGGTCACGTTGACATGGAGCAAAGCCGCGCAGCGGAGCCACGTGCGCGCTGAGTGAAACCGCCGGGGCTCAGTGCTAGGCGGAGGTCCAGCCCACTCGCTTGTGGCTGCCGTCGCAGAAGGGCTTCTTCTCAGACTGTCCGCAGCGGCACAGGTACGACTTCTCCGTGTCGGAGATCACCGTTCCGTCCGGTGCCACGATGCTCACCTGACCGGTGACTTCGAGAGGTCCATTGTCCAGGGGGGTGATGGTCACGTTGTCGCTCATGGCCCAAGTATGTCGGGCTGGCGACCGGATGGCGCGTTTTAGAGGGCGCCGATGCGTGAAAGCCAGGTGAATGCCCAATATCCGGGGATGGTGGGAATCCAGAACGTGATGAGGCGGTAGAGGAGCACTGCTGAGACAGCGATACCGGCATCCAGTCCGCCAGCGGTGAGTCCGGCGACGAGCGCCGCCTCAACTGCGCCAAGGCCACCGGGCGTGGGCGCGGCCTGGCCGAGGGTGGCGCCGGCGAGGTACACGACCGCAACCACGGCGATGGCCATCGAGCCACCGAATGCCTCAATGCTCGCGTAGAGGACTCCCACGAAGGCGAGGTTGAGCAGGAGAATGCCGCCGATGCCCTCTGCGAGTTTGGCCGGGCGCTGGGCGACCGTGGCGAGTCGAGGGCCGACCTCTTTGAGCAGGGGCAGCACGCGGGCCGAAATCTGTTTGCGCACGTAAGGAACGGCGAGCGACGCGAGCATCAAGATCACCACCACCACGACCGCGATCACGACCCAGCGCGGCGGGTTGAAGGTGTGCTCGGCTGTGGTGCCCGCGGCGATACCAAAGGCAAAGAGAAGGACGATATGGAAGACAAACGCCAGAACCTGAGAGACGCCGACGCTGGCGGCCGCCAGCGCAGGGTGAAGCCCTGAACGTTGCAGGTAACGCACATTGATCGCGATGGATCCGATCGTGGGAGGCGACACGAGCGTCGCGAAGTTTCCGGCGAGTTGTGCGGCCAGTGTGCGATGAAGTTTGAGTCGTTCGGGCACGAACCCATTGAGCGACCACGCGGCGCCGAAGAAGGTGATGAGGCTGAAGCCGACCGCGGCCGCCACCCACCCCCATTTCGCCGTTGTGACCAGTTCGACGAGGTTGACCTTCGCCAGCTGCGTGACGAGCAGGTATCCCGCGATGGTGCCCACGACGATCATGACCAGCGTGCGGGGCTTGATGCGCTCGAACTGGATGCTCTCCGTGGCTGCGCTCGGCTTCATCTCGACCAAGCCGTCTCGCAGGGCGACCATGAGCCCCTTGTGCTTGCGCAATGCGCGTCGAGTGCGCGTGGACAGCGCTACGGGTTGCAGCGCGGGCAAGGCACGCACGACACCCGTCAAGCCGAGTGTGGTGCGACCTGCTGCGAGTGCACGTTCGGGTCCGGCAAGCATCGCAAGGGTGCACAAAAGCTCGGCCGCATCAATGCGCATGGCCACGTCGCCCGCGGCGACGGCCCCACGCTCGCCGCCGATAAGCCACACGCGACCGTCAGCTGCACGCAGCAGGTGCTCAGCGACCAGGCTCCGGTGACTGATCTCGTGCTCGTGCAGGGTGCGCATGGCGCGCCACGCCTGTGCCAGGTCGTCGTCGGAAATCTCCGCAAGGTCGCTGAAGCGTGTTCCGGCAACGTGCTCCCACGCGATAAGGCAGGAGTCGGGGCCAATCTCGCTTGCGACAAGGAGGCGAGGGACGGGTGCGCCCGCGGACTGAGCGGCATACGCCATGAGTGCGGTGTGGTCCAGGGCGCGGCGCATGTTGAATGCGCCAGCAGTGTTCTCGTCGCGCAGGCGAAGCGAGGTCCACAGTGAGCTCACCAGCCCTGCTCCCTCGAGATCGCGGTCAAGGACCGTGATGACCACGATTTCGCCAGAGCGCGTGGTGCCCGCGTATCGGCGCCCGCGACTGAGCGAGGCCAGCGCCTGAAGCCGGAGGAGGGGGAAGCCGCTGCGGTCCATCGTGTGGGCTATCTGGAGTCCGCTTGGTCGGGCGGTGGGAGTGCCGGCGATGTATCTGGTGAGCAGGCCTATGCCCCACCCCAGCGTTACGGAGATGCCGATACCGGCCAGCGCGATGCCGGAGTTCACGATCGTCACAATGATGACCGAACCGACTACGGCAAACGCAAGGACGTTCCACGGCCGTCGACTGAGCAAACGTGCGACCGTGATGAACGCGATGAGGCCGGCGAGGATAGGTGCGGTGGCCACGCTGTTGGAGCTGGTTGAGCCGGCGAGCGCGGCGAGCAGGCGCGGTACGTGAACGGCTACCACTGCGGAACTCAAGAGGGTCAAACCGATGACCGCCACAAGCATGGCGACGAATGAGTCGATGACTTGTCGTGAACGTTTGCGCAGCATGAGCATGATGGCGGCCGCGATGGGAAGCCCGAGCGTGCCGATACCGCCCACGACGTTGAAGAGCAGAAGAAGAGGTGAGGGCAGCTGGTTGGCGCCGGAGGTGATGTCGGAGTCCAGACCCGCCGCCGTACTGGTCGCGAACCAGGCGATGAAGACAATTGCGCCGGTGACCAGAACCGCTAGGACAAAGCGTGCAAGATCGAGGGGCCGCCGCAAGTTCTTGGGATAGACCCCGTCCTCGATGATGATCGTGGACGAGTCCTCGGCCACATCGCTCACGGGCAGGTCGCTCACGGGCAGGTCGCTCACGGGCAGGTCGCTCACGGGCAGGTCGCTCACGGGCAGGTCGCCCACGGGCTGGTTGGTCACGGGGTGATCGTGTCAGACGCGCCAGCGGCTGAGCCGACAAGACGTCAGTCCGGGGTGGTATCCATGGCCCATGCGGTGGCAACTGGACCTTTCTCCGGTCCCTGCCACGCCCGCGGCCGTCCTGGATTCTGAGCAGGCCCAGGTCGTAGCCCATCGCACGGGTCCGCTGCTGGTGCTGGCCGGTCCGGGCACGGGCAAGACGACGACGATCGTTGAGGCGGTCCACGCCCGTGTGCGCGACCCCCATGATCCGCTGCCGGCGTCGTCGATCCTCGCCCTGACGTTCGGTCGTCGGGCCGCGGGTGATCTACGCGACCGGATCGCGGCTCGACTGGGCGGCGGGCTGCTGCCGCAGGTATCGACATTTCATTCCTTCGCGTACGGCTTGGTGGTCAAGACATCTGCGCGCGAGCCCGGTCTGGATCTACCTCGACTGATGTCGGGAGCCGAAGAAGACGTACGCATCCGCGATCTGCTGGTGGGCGCTGTCGAACGAGGCACCATCGCGTGGCCCGACGACCTCGCGGGTGCCCTTCATACGTTGGGGCTGGCCAATGAGGTCAGGTCTGTCATCGCCCGCTCACGCGAGCTAGGTATGGAGCCCGGTGATCTGCGGCGCATTGGCGCGCGAGCCGGACGACCCGCATGGACGGCTATCGGCCAGCTCGCGGTCGAAGAGCGCGACGTCATGCTCTTAGAGAATGTCATGGACTACACCGAGCTTCTCAGACTTGCCGTCGTACGAGCGCACGAGCCTGCGGTGCGCGATTGGCTGCACAGCACCTATCGAGCGGTCTACGTCGATGAATACCAGGACACCGATCCTCTTCAGGTTGCGCTTCTTCAGGCCATCGTGGGGCCGCAGTGCAGTGTCGTCGCCGTTGGTGATCACGATCAGGCGATCTACGGCTTTCGCGGTGCAGATGTGCAGGGGCTCCTGCGCTTTCCCGAGCAGTTCCGGACGTCGTCAGGCGAGCCCGCATCCGTCATCGCACTTCAGAGCGCCCGCAGATTTGGGCCGGCCATCAGAGCCGCGGCGGCGGTCGCCCTTGGTGATCGCCTTGTCCCCGGGCTGCCGGTGGATGCTCAACGTGCCCATCGCGCGCCGCGCTGCACTGTTCGCGCGGATGCCGCGACCGACACCGTCACGCTCCGCCTGTATGACTCTCGCGGTGCGCAGGCGATGAACATTGCCCGCGAGATCAGAAGCGCACACCTCGAACGTCGCGTGCCGTGGTCACAACTCGCAGTGCTGGTGCGCTCGGGGAGCCAGATTGCGGCCGTCCAGCGGTCACTTGCGGCGGCAGGTGTGCCGGTCGTGGTTGCCCAAGATGAACTTCCGCTCAAGGACGAACCGGCAGTCTCTGCCCTGCTGGCCATCCTCGCTTTGGCGGTCAAGCCTCGGGCGGCGACGTCGACGCAGGTACTGGACGTACTCACTGGTCCGATCATCGGTCTGGAAGCAAGTGATGTGCGACGTCTAGGGCGTGCCTTGAGAGCACAGGCGCATGAGGTCGGATATGCCACGCCCGCCTCGGGCGAACTCATCCGCGCGCTTATTCTCGACAACCCCGCGCCACTCTCGCCGTTGCCCTCTCATGATGTGGCAACCGTCGCGGTGGCGATGCTGCGCACCCTGCTCGAAGCGGTCAACGCCGACCTTGTCCAGGGCCGGTCACCCGAAGAAGTCCTGTGGACGTTGTGGACGGGTGGTCGGTCTGCGCATGGGTGGCCAGAGCGGTTGCGCGCCTCCGCACTGCAGGGATCACGATCGGCCAGTCACGACATCGACGCGGTCATGGCCCTGTTTGCGGCCGCAGAGCGACTGAGCGGCAGATACCCGGGCTTCCTGGGGGCGCGAATGTTCCTGGATGTCTTGAAGGAGCAGCACATTCCATCCGAGGCGGTCGGCGAACGAAACTTCCATGACGATGCCGTACGCATCCTCACGGCTCATCGGGCCAAGGGTTTGGAGTGGGACGAAGTCTGGGTGGTCGGAGCCGAAGACGGCACGTGGCCAGATCTGCGCCCGCGCGGCTCCACCTTGCACGCCGATCAACTCGGCGTCGATGGCGTGGGCCCCGGTGCTATGACAGCCGACATCATGCTCGAAGAGCGACGCCTGTTCTATGTGGCGTGCACACGTGCGCGACACCAGTTGCACGTCAGTGCGGTTGACGAAGGAAGTGACGGGGAGTTACGTCCCAGCATCTTCATCACCGAGCTCATGCGCCATGGCGTGATGGCTCAGACAGTGACCGGTCGGCCCAGCCATGCCATCACGCTCGCCGGGCTGGTGGCGGAACTCCGGGTGGCAGCGATGGACACTGCGTCTTCACCTCGTCGCCGCCAAGCTGCGGTGGCTCGGCTCGCGCAGCTCGCCGCACAGAAAGACGACCTGGGCCATCCGCTGGCTCCGCAGGCGGACCCGCAGAACTGGTGGGGTGTGGCCGAGCGCAGTCCCGGTGCCGTCCCGGTGGCAGATCCCATTCGACCCATTCGATTGTCCGGCAGCAAACTCGACTCCGTCGTCGAGTGTCCGTTGCGATTTTTTCTCGACACCATGGCGCATGCAGAAGTTCCCCGGCCTGCGACCACCGCGTTCGGAAGTGTGGTCCATGCCGTCGCCGACTTTGTGGCCAAGGACCAGATTCCGGCCAGCCTGCCAGAGATGGATGCCGAAGTTGATCGCGTGTGGGCCGAACTTCGCTATGACTCCGCGTGGCAGTCCGCGGCCGAGAGAGTCGAAGCGCACGAGGCACTGCGGCGATTCCTGACCTACCACGAGCGCACTGATCGCGCTTTGGTCGATACCGAGGTCAGCATGAACGTCACCGTTGACGTACCGCTGCCCGCCGGTGGCACCGAACCCGTCCAACTCACCGGCTATGTCGACCGAGTGGAGCGAGACCTACACGGAAACCTGGTGGCGATCGACCTTAAGAACATGCGCAATGCCCCGAGTGCTGCTGATGTGGCGGATCACGGCCAGCTGGGGCTCTATCAACTGGTGATCCGCTCGGGTGGCTACTCGGCCGAGCCTGATGCATCGCCCGGGGGCGCCGCGTTGGTTCAGTTGCGCATCAACGAAAGCACGTCTGACGATGGCCCCAAGGTGCAGATGCAGCAAGCACTCCCTGATGAGCCGACAACATGGGTGGAGCAACGGCTCGGCCAAGCCGTGTCGATAATTCGCAGCGAAGAATTCCCTGCCGTGCCCTGCTCGTCCTGTCGCTTCTGCGCATTCCATCAGGTGTGCCCCGCGCAATCCGAGGGCGGGCAGGTCATTCCATGACATTGTCGAGCAGCCAGATGAATTCGGTCATGGGCTTCGAGCTCACCGCCGAGCAGTGGGCTGCGGTCTCGTCGCCGGTCGAGCCGTCCGTGATCGTCGCGGGTGCTGGCTCAGGAAAAACCACCTGCATGGCCGCTCGCGTGGCATATCTCGTCGCAGACGAGGTGGTGCGTCCCGACCAGGTGCTCGGATTGACGTTCACCCGCAAGGCCACCGGTCGACTGCTGTCCAGCATGCGGGATGCGCTTCGCAGGCTCGAGGCGGAGGGTGCGCTGCCGCACGGTGACGACGACCTCCCACCGTCCGAGCCGCAGGTCATGACCTACAACTCGTTTTGCTCGCGCATCGTTGAGGAGCATGGCATTCGCCTCGGGATTGAGCCTGGCGTCACGATGCTGAGCCAAGGGGCAGCCGAGCAGCGCGTCTACCGACTCCTCACTCGTAGCTCACTGCCGTTGGGGGAGTTCGGCACGGGGCCTGTGCAGTTGACTTCGAAGGTCCTCAAGCTGGATAGCCAGTTGTCAGAAATGGGTATCGCGCCGAGCGACCTGCGG
>Ga0007791_10000445_pt1 | contig 13077 bp, 12 predicted proteins | sample CryBogmetaGMA05M_FD_60368 | JGI IMG/M metagenome (GOLD analysis project Ga0007791, IMG submission 60368) | Freshwater microbial communities from Crystal Bog, Wisconsin, USA - MA0.5M | ecosystem: Environmental > Aquatic > Freshwater > Lake | place: Crystal Bog, Wisconsin, USA | collected 2009-07-06 | reverse complement strand
CATCTGCTCACCTCGTTCGGCGCCCGTGAAGACATCGAGTTGCGCATCGACGACCAGACGATGGTCAGCCGGATGGTGACGACCACCCAGAAGCCGACCATCAACTCCTGGCATGACATCGATGCCGCACTCAGCCAGACCGGAGCCCGATACTCGTATCAGGTCTCCAAGGTTCACGACGGGAACTGCGAAAAGATCGCGGGCACCAATACTGGCGAATCGCTCCCGCTCGCTTCGATTTTTAAAACGTACGTACTGTTCGCCGTCGAGGACGCTGTGCTGGCCGGAACGCTGGATTGGAACGACCTGCTGACCATCACAGCAGAGGCCAAGAAGCTAGGCTCCTCTGGCTTCGACAAGCTGGCTGCCGGATCACACATCACGGTCCGCCAGGCGGCCGGCAAGATGATCGCCACCAGTGACAACATGGCCACTGATCTGTTGATCGCACGCCTCGGAACACCGGCCATCGAGCAGGCACTGGTTCGTGGCGGTCACCACGACCCAGCGAGTATGACGCCCTTCCCCACCATGCGCGAACTCTTCTCGGTCGGCTGGGGCAATCCGGACATACGCGAGCAGTGGAATACAGCGACCCCTGCCGACCGTGCAAAGTTGTTGAAAGAGGCCGACTCTCGGCCCTACGAACCGGATCCACAACGCTCGCACGCTCCCGGCTCCGCCTACGGTGCCGAGTGGTACGGCAGCGCGGAGGACATCTGCCGCGTGCACGCGCGGCTACAGCACAACGCCGTGGGCCCGGCAGCGCCGGTACGCGCCATCATGTCCGAGATCCCGGGCATTGACCTGAACCGCACCGAGTGGCCCTATATCGGCGCCAAGGCCGGAAATCTCCCGGGAGACCTGACATTTAGCTGGTACGCGATCGACCGCACCGGCCAGGCCTGGGTGGTCAGCTTCCAACTGAACTGGCCGCGATACCACAGCCCTAATGCCGGCGGCTGGGTGATGACGATCATCAAACAGGTCTTCGCGATGCTGCCCCGCTACCGCTGAGCCGACTGCGGGCGGCCATCCGGAGATGACCGCCCGCGTTTCGTCGGTGGTGTTACTCCGTCGTTGCGACAGCCAGGTCCGGCTCGATCACCTCACGCTTGGGTCCACCGCTGAAGGTGAACTTCACGTCTTCGCCGACGCCTTCGCCGTCCCAGTTGTCCACATCGACGGTGACCAGCTGGCCCGGTCGTATCTCATCGAACAAAATCTTCTCGCTCAGCGCGTCCTCGATCTCACGCTGGATGGTCCGGCGCAACGGCCGGGCGCCCAGGACCGGATCGAAACCCCGCCTGGACAGCAGCGACTTCGCCTTGTCGGTCAGCTCCATCTCCATGTCCTTGGCCTTCAGCTGGACAGACACCCGGTCCACCATCAGATCAACCATCTTGATGATCTCGTCCTGAGTCAACTGGTGGAAGACGATGATGTCGTCGATACGGTTGAGGAACTCCGGCCGGAAGTGCTTCTTGAGCTCATCGTTGACCTTCTGCTTCATCCGCTCGTAGTTATTGTCGCCGCCACCTTGGGTGAAGCCCAGGCCGACCGCCTTGGAGATATCGGACGTCCCCAAGTTCGAGGTGAAGATCAGCACGGTGTTCTTGAAGTCGACCGTGCGGCCCTGACCATCAGTCAGGCGTCCGTCTTCAAGCACCTGCAAGAGGGTGTTGTAGATCTCCTGGTGCGCCTTCTCGATCTCATCGAACAATACGACCGAGAACGGCTTGCGACGCACCTTCTCGGTGAGCTGGCCACCCTCCTCATAGCCGACGTACCCGGGCGGGGCACCGAAAAGCCTTGAGGCGGTGAAGCGATCGTGGAACTCACCCATGTCGATCTGAATGAGCGCGTCAGCATCACCGAAGAGGAATTCGGCCAATGCCTTGGACAGTTCGGTCTTACCGACACCCGACGGCCCGGCGAAAATGAACGACCCCGACGGACGCTTCGGGTCCTTCAAGCCGGCGCGGGTGCGGCGGATGGCCTTGGAAACCGCCTTCACAGCATCGTGCTGGCCGATGATGCGCTTGTGCAGTTCGTCTTCCATGCGCAGCAGCCGAGTCGTCTCCTCCTCGGTCAACTTGAACACCGGGATGCCGGTCCAGTTACCCAACACCTCGGCGATCTGTTCGTCGTCGACCTCGGCGACAACATCGAGATCCCCTGCACGCCACTGCTTTTCGCGTTCGGCCCGCTGAGTGACCAGTGTCTTCTCCCGGTCCCGCAGTGAGGCCGCCTTCTCGAAGTCCTGCGCGTCGATCGCGGACTCCTTCTCTCGGCGCGCATCGGCGATCTTCTCGTCGAACTCGCGCAGGTCCGGCGGAGCGGTCATCCGGCGGATCCGCATCCGCGCACCTGCCTCGTCGATCAGATCGATCGCCTTGTCCGGCAGGAAGCGGTCGTTGATGTAGCGATCGGCCAGCGTGGCGGCGGCAACCACCGCGGCGTCGGTAATCGATACCCGGTGATGCGCCTCGTAGCGGTCACGCAGACCCTTGAGGATCTCAATGGTGTGCGCCACGGTCGGTTCGCCCACCTGAACCGGCTGGAAACGGCGCTCCAGCGCAGCATCCTTCTCGATGTATTTGCGGTATTCATCGATGGTGGTCGCGCCGATGGTCTGCAACTCACCGCGCGCCAGCTTGGGCTTGAGAATGGACGCGGCGTCGATGGCACCCTCGGCGGCGCCGGCGCCGACAAGGGTGTGCAGCTCATCGATGAACAGGATGATGTCGCCGCGGGTATTGATCTCCTTGAGCACCTTCTTGAGGCGCTCCTCGAAGTCGCCGCGATAACGGCTGCCGGCCACAAGTGATCCCAGATCGAGGGTGTAGAGCTGCTTATCCTTCAGTGTCTCGGGAACCTCACCGTTGACGATGGCCTGAGCCAGGCCCTCCACTACGGCGGTCTTGCCCACACCGGGCTCGCCGATCAGCACCGGGTTGTTCTTGGTGCGCCGACTCAGCACCTGCATGACCCGCTCGATTTCCTTCTCACGGCCGATGACCGGGTCCAGTTTGCCCTCCATGGCGGCGGCGGTCAGATTGCGGCCAAACTGGTCGAGCACCAATGAGGTGGACGGGCTTCCGGCCTCGCCACCACGTCCACCGGAGCCGGCCTCAGCGGTTTCCTTGCCCTGGTAGCCGCTAAGGAGCTGGATTACCTGCTGGCGGACCCGGGTCAGTTCAGCCCCCAGCTTCACCAGCACCTGAGCGGCGACGCCTTCACCCTCGCGGATCAGACCGAGCAGGATGTGTTCTGTTCCGATGTAGTTGTGACCGAGTTGCAGCGCCTCGCGGAGGCTGAGTTCGAGAACCTTCTTCGCGCGCGGGGTAAAGGGGATGTGACCGGACGGCGCCTGCTGGCCCTGACCGATGATCTCCTCAACCTGGGAACGCACACCCTCCAGCGAGATACCCAGGGACTCCAGCGACTTGGCTGCGACGCCTTCGCCTTCGTGAATCAGTCCCAACAGGATGTGCTCAGTACCGATGTAGTTGTGGTTGAGCATCCGAGCTTCTTCTTGAGCCAGGACGACAACCCGTCGCGCACGGTCGGTAAATCTCTCGAACATCGCCTGTTACCTGCTCTCCATCACCTGGCGCCGCGGTAGACACCGCGTACCTTCACACCACTCTAGTGGGCCGTGCCGAGGGGCGCTGTCCCCCGTTGGCGTAACCCCGCCGAGTAGCGGACACAGCAGTCCAACGTCGCGGACCCCTGATGTGTTTCCCATTATCGCGGGTGAGTGCTTCGCGGCTAGCGAAATATCTCTGACGAGGTGATTACGGCCAACCGGCTGTCGTTGCCCGAAGTGGGTAGCGGCGGCCTAGGTGGCGGCGTGGAAAGCTTCGATAATTTCAGCCGGAATACGCCCGCGAGTTGACACCTTGTGACCACTGCGACGGGCCCATTCGCGAATTGCCGCACTCTGCTCGCGATCCATTGAGCCGCGACCGCGACCGGAGCCACCGGAACGCCCTCGCCGCCGGCCACCGACCCGCCGTCCAGCCTCGACCCACTGCTTCAAATCCTCGCGAAGTTTCTTCGCGTTCTTGGACGAAAGGTCGATCTCATAGCTCACGCCGTCGATCGCGAATTCCACCGTTTCGTCGGCAGGCCCGTCACCATCGAAATCGTCGACGAGAGTAACAGTTACTTTCTTGGCCATGACTTCCTCGGTCCTTCTGTGCGCAGGATCGGATTACTTACCTCCGAACAATGTGCCATAAAACACCGTCTAATTACAAGAAGGGGAAAACCGCGGAGTTCAGTTACCGTGCCGCCGAACAATCGGAAACAAAACTGTTTCCCTAATTGACAAGCCCGTAAGCACCATCAACAAGCGGTCAATACCCATTCCCGTCCCGGTCGTGGGCGGCATCCCGTACTCCATCGCGGCAAGAAAGTCCTCGTCGAGCGCCATCGCCTCATCATCACCGGCCGCGGCCGCGCGGGCCTGCGCTTCAAATCGTTCCCGTTGAATTATCGGATCGATGAGTTCGGAGTATCCGGTGGCCAGCTCAACCCCACGCACGTAGAGATCCCATTTCTCGGTGACGCCCTCAACGCTGCGGTGCTGGCGGGTCAGCGGTGTCGTCTCAACGGGGAAATCCTTGACGAAAGTTGGCGCCCACAATGTGGCGCCGACTGTGTGTTCCCACAGCTCCTCAATCAGCTTGCCGTGACCGTATCCGCGGTCCGGAGGAATCTCGACGCCTAGTCGCTCGGCAATTTGGAGCAGATATTCCAGCGGCGTCCGAGGTGTGATTTCCTCACCCAGGGCTTCCGATAGCGACGGATACATTTGAACCGACGGCCATTCTCCGTCCAGATCATAGTTTGTACCGTCCGGCAATGGCACCTGACGGGTTCCGATGGCCTCATCGGCAACTTCTTGAATAATGTCCCTGGTGATAACGGCAGAATCGTCGTAGGTTCCCCAGGCCTGGTAAGTCTCTAACATCGCGAATTCAGGTGAATGCGTCGAATCGGCGCCTTCGTTTCGGAAAACCCGATTGAGTTCGAAGACCTTTTCCAAACCGCCAACCACGCATCTCTTGAGGAACAGTTCCGGGGCGATTCGCAAGAACAGGTCAGCGTCCATGGCATTGGAATGTGTCACGAACGGCCGGGCGGCGGCTCCACCGGCGAGGGTTTGCAGCATTGGTGTCTCAACCTCGAGGAACCCGCGCCGCTCCAGAGCGTTGCGGACCGAGCGTACGACGGCGATGCGCTGTCGGGCCACCGTCCTGGCCTGTGGTCTGACGATCAGATCGACGTAGCGCTGGCGGACCCTCGACTCCTCGCTCATCTCCTTGTGCGCAACCGGCAGCGGGCGCAACGCCTTGGACGCCATCTGCCAGGAGTCAGCCAGCACGGAAAGCTCGCCGCGCCTAGAGCTGATCACTTCGCCACCGACGAAGACGATATCGCCGAGGTCGACGTCAGCCTTCCAGGCATCCAGTGCGTCGTCGCCGACTCCGGCCAGGCTGATCATCGCCTGCAGTTGTTCGCCGTCCCCTTCCTGCAGGGTGGCAAAGCACAGCTTGCCGGAGTTGCGGGCAAACACCACACGACCCGTCACTCCGACGTGATCGCCCGTGGTGGTATCGGCGGGCAGATCGGGGTGTGCGGCGCGGACCTCGGCCAGTGAGTGGGTGCGCGGCACGCTCACCGGATAGGGCTCGCGTCCCTCGTCCAGCAGGTGCTGTCGCTTGTCCTGCCGGATCCGGAACTGCTCAGGAACATCGTCGGTCACCTGATGTCGGTGTTCGCCGGCTTCCCGGGCGTCAGCATCGCTCACGACGTGCCAGCTTAAACGCCCGGTTCAATGCGCCGGTTTCAGGCGTCCGCGCTGGGAATCCTGATTTCGCTCGTAGACCATACGCAGTCCATCGAGTGTCAGATGCTTGTCGTAGTGATCGACGGTGTGTAACTCGGGGAGCATCAGTGGGGCGGTGTGCCCGGTGGCGACCACTGTGACGTCGCTACCGGCGAATCCGTCGACATCCTGCCGGATCCGGGAGACCAGGCCGTCGACGAGGCCCGCAAAGCCGAACACCGCCCCGGACTGCATGCACTCCACAGTGTTCTTGCCGACAACCGACCTCGGCTTGGTGAGTTCGACCCGCCGCAATGCCGCGGAGCGGGCCGCGGCGGCGTCTGAGGACAGCTGAACACCGGGAGCTATCGCGCCGCCGAGAAACTCGCCTTTAGCCGAAACCACATCCACGCAGATCGACGATCCGAAGTCCACAACGATCGCTGCGGTCTTGAATTTGGCATGGGCCGCGAGGCAGTTCACGATGCGGTCGGCACCGACCTCCTTGGGGTTGTCCACAAGGAGCGGTATTCCGGTGCGGATGCCCGGCTCGATCAGCACGTGCGGAACGCCCGACCAATACTGGTCGAGCATTCCGCGCACCTCGTTCAGCACCGACGGCACCGTCGACAATCCGGTCACACCGGTCAGCCCTTCGGAATCGTCACCGATCAGTCCCTCGATAGTGAGTGCGAGTTCGTCCGAGGTGACCTCGGGCTCGGTGCGGACACGCCAGTTGTTGATCACCTTCGCATGATCACCCGTGCCAGAGATCAACCCCACCACAGTGTGGGTGTTTCGGACGTCGAGGGCGAGCAGCATGGCTATCGTGTCACTACCGGTGATCGGAACATCAATTCCTCCAAGTGATCTCGTGGTCATCGGTACTGCCCGAATCAGGCGCGAACTCTCCGCCGGGCAGTTCGATCCCTATGTTGTCCAACAGTCGGATAGCGCCCAGGCGTGCCGCGACCAGTAGCCGTGCAGCACCGAAAGTCGGCACCGGTTCCAGTGAAAGTCCCCGCAATTCTAGGTATTCCATCTCGAGCGCGGGCACCTCATCGAGAACGGCGCGGGCAGCGTCCAGTACAGCGGCACTACCACCGGAAGCTGCGTACATCCCGGCAAGTAGTGCCGAGGAAAGCGCACCGGCCAGCTCGCGCTGCTCGGGATCGAGGTATCGGTTCCGTGACGACATCGCCAAACCATCCGATTCGCGTACGGTCGGCACGCCAACGATTCGCACATCGACATTGAGGTCGGTGACCATCTGTCGGATCAACACGAGTTGCTGATAATCCTTCTCGCCGAAGAACGCACGATCGGGTCGTACGATTTGCAGTAACTTCAGGACGACGGTCAGCATTCCAGCGAAATGCGTTGGTCGCGAAGCGGCTTCGAGCTCATTGCCCAGCGGTCCGGGGTGAACAGTGGTCCGTGGACCGTCTGGGTACATCGTGGCCGGGTTCGGCGTGAAGGCGATCTCGACACCTTCGTCGCCGAGTAACTCCAGGTCTGCATCAAGGGTCCGAGGATAGGCGTCGAGATCTTCTCCGGCACTGAACTGCAGCGGATTGACGAAGATAGACACCACCACGACCGCACCGGGTACCCGCTTCGCCGCGCGAATCAGTGCACAGTGACCCTCGTGCAGGGCACCCATGGTGGGCACCAGCATCACCCGCCGGCCAGTATGGCGCAGCGCCCGGGAAACCTCCGAGACCGCATGCGGTGTGGGGTAGGTGTTCAGTTGGCCCGCACTGAACTGCGCAGGTTTGGACGTCATCGGTGCGGCCCTGCCGGACGGGCCCAGTCGATCAACACGTCAAAAACCTCCTTAGGTGCATGTGCTCGTTGGGCTGTTCGCAGCGAATCAGCGCAATACGCTTGCGCCAGTTCGGGATCGACGTCGTCAAGTGCTGCCAGATGGGCGGCCACCGCGCCAGCATCCCCTCGAGCGACCGGTCCGGTGAGGGCCGCTTGACCGCGCCGCAGAGTGTTCTCCAGCGCCGCGCGTGCAAGCGGGCCAACGATCCGTTCCGCAAGTCCACCCGGGGCATTCGTTATCAGTTCCTGCCCCAGCAGTCCCTGTCCGGACAGAGCAGCCCGAAGCGCGGTCACCGCATCGGAGATGAGTGTGACGACATGATTGCTGCCATGCGCCAGAGCCGCGTGGTAGAGCGTGCGGTCCTCCTCGCGAACGCCGAATGGTTCCCCGCCGATTTCCAGAACCAGCGACTGAGCGATGGCATATCCGATCTCATCGGCCGCGGTGATCCCGAAGCATGTCTCGGCCAGTCGGGCAATGTCCTCATCGGCTCCGGTGAACGTCATTGCCGGGTGGATGGCAAGCGGAATACAGCCATGAGCGGTCATTGGAGCCAGCAGTGCCACGCCGTTGGCGCCTGAGGTGTGAGCCACGATGGTGCCGCGGCGAACCGCATCTGTCGATGCGAGTCCGTTGACCAGACCGGGTAACTCGGAATCGGGAACTGTCAATAACAACAGCTCGGCCCGGTCGGCGACGTCGGGCACCGCCAGCACCGGAGTATCGGGTAACCGGCGTTCAGCCAGTCGACGAGACGCGCTAGAGATCGCACTGCAGGCCACCACAACATGGTCTGCGCGTTCCAGAGCGACCCCCAGTGCGGTGCCGACCCGGCCGGCCGAAATGATGCCCACCTTGAGCCTGGCCGGGCGCAAGCCGTTGGGGGTTTCCATCTAACCCTCACTGACGTCGAAGAAGCGTGCGTTCAGGTTCCAACCTTCGGATACCCGACGATCGGTGAGAGTCTAGTGGCCGATCAGTCCTCGCGGCGACGACGCCCGCCGCCGCTGACCGGACCATTGACCTGCAGCCGTGCCATCAGATCCGCGACCGAATGACCGCCGGTGTGCTGGCCCGGGGGCTCTGTGGCCACCTTCTCCGGGGTTTGATCGTTCGCGGGTTCGGCATTCGCAGCCGCATTGCCCTCGTCGGCCGACCAGTGCCGACCACGACGCACCTCGGGCGGACGCCATGGCGCTTCGGGCTGCTCCGGCACCGGCGGTGCAGGGGGCACCGGCCGGTCAGCCGACAGCGGTTGCGGTGCAATGCCTTCGGCGGCCCTTCGATGCGACCCGCGGTATTCCTCGGGTTGGGGTGTCGGGGGCGGCGGTGGCGTCAGCGGCTCCTCGGGCACGTCGATGATCGGACTCTCAAGTACGGCGGTGTCGGGTTCTTCGGCCTGCAGCGTGTCCTCCTCGACGGGCCCCGGTGTGATCCTGCTGCTCTCCACACGTCCGGGCGGGGCAGGCATCCCGATGACAACTCGCTCAGCCTCCGGCCTGGCGCCGACGACCCGATCGGATTCAAGCGCCGGTCGATCGCCGAGGTCGGTACCGAGCATCACCTCAAGGTTCGACCGCAGCGCGGCGAGTTCAGCGCGAAGCGAGGCCATTTCGTCGGCGGCCTGTGCCCGCAGTTCCCTGGCGAGTTGCCGGCGCAGGTGGGCCTCCACCGCAAGCTCATACTCGCGGCGGGCGGACACCTCGCGGTCAAGTTGCAGGTCGTAGACGAACTTCATATCCCGGGCACGGGCTTGATCAAGTTCGCTCTGCCGACGAAAGCTCACCGACACGAAGGCCGCGACGACCGCTGCCCACAGTGACAGGATCACCGCAAGCCGCAGCAAATCCACCCGGTTGGTGAAGACCAGCGTGATGCTCGCCAAGATTGCCAGCACCAGCAGTGCTGTAACCAACAGCCAACCCGGCCTGCGGCCGCTGCGCCTGCTTCGGGCGCCGCGGGACGGATGGGTCATGGGTGGACTGTACCGCGTCGAAAGTGGTTGCCCGCAGCGACAAGCTGCGGTGATTCGTCATTGATCGAGACTTCGTCGCCCGACTGTATCCTCGGTCCCGGTCGGGTCGCCGGGTGACTTGCAACAGTGCTGCAGCCAGAGTGCAGCGACGACGAGCGCGAGCGCGCTAAGAGCTGCGACAGCGACGCCAGGGAAATCAGCCGCAGCCACCCGCAGCTCCGATCGCTTAGGCAGAAGATAGGCCAACACCCCCGCCCACCAGCCGAGCACCACCGCACCACCCCACGCCGATGCTTTGGCGATCGCGACAGTGCGGGCGACTGCCAGCGGATGCAGCCGTCCGGCACCGACGCCGATGCGTCCATCGCGAATCCGACCCCGCACCGACACTGCCCATGCCGCCTCACCCGCGGCAACCGCCAGCAGCGAAAGCCCGGTCCACACTGTGATCGGCGGGAAGTAGCGGTAGAGCAGACGAACCACCAGATAGCCGAACACGGCGGCGATTGTTGTCGCAGCTGTTAGGTCGCGATACCGTGTCGGTCCCATCAGAGCCGGGAATTCCCACCGAGCGTCAGCGCTAACACGGTCGGCCGCACGCCATCGCGTTCGACCGGCTCTAGCTGATCGAGCAACTCCCGCACCGGCCGCCGCTGACCGGCCACTGTCAGTTCGGCAGCCGGATCGACGGCGAGCCAGGGCAGCAATACAAAGGCTCGTTCGTGGGCAAACGGGTGCGGCAGCGTGAGTTCAGCGTCGTGACTGAATACTTCGTCGGTCGGTTGGCTCCCGTCGAAGCAGCAGACCAGGTCAACATCGAGGGTCCGCGGTCCCCACCTCTGGGAGCGCACCCGCTCATTGGCGAGTTCGAGCGCCTGGGCATGGCGCAGCCAGCCATGCGCGTCCAATCCCTCGTCATCGGCGATGACGACCGCATTAAGAAAGGGGCCCTGTGAAACACCGCCCCAGGCGTCCGTCTCATAGACCGGGGATACCGCCTGCACCGAATCCCCCAGGCCGTCGACGGCCGCCTGCAGTCGCGCCAGCCGGTCTCCGAGGTTGGACCCGATGGACAACACGACGCGACTCACACTCCGCCTCCGGCCGGGGCGGTCTGTCCACGCCCACCACGGCGAGACCGCCGGGCGACGACGGCCACGTCGGCGAACGTCAAAGGGATGGGGGCCTGAGGCTTGTGCAAGACCACCTCAACGGCGTGGACCCGTTGGTCGGTCATCACGTCGTCGGCGATCTCAGCGGCGACCGTCTCGATGAGGTTGCGCGCCGGCCCGCTGATGATGTCGGCCGCCCGCTGAGCCAGAACGCCGTAGTCGTAGGTGTCGTTGAGATCGTCACTGGTGGCGGCGTCCATCAGGTCGATCCAGACGATGATGTCGACGGTGAAGTCCTGACCGTCGCGCCGTTCATGGTCGAAGACGCCATGGTTTCCCCGGACGGCGAGGCCGCGTAACTCGATTCGGTCAGTCATCAGTGTCCTTCGGGTCGGTCTGCCAGGCCTCGATCACCTTGAGTGCGTCGATGCTGGCACGCACATCGTGAACACGAACCCCCCACGCTCCATGCAGTCCAGCCATGGCCGAGATCACCGCGGTGGCCGTCTCGCGTCCGTCCGGAGGTCGCGGTGCGCCGTCCTCAGCGGCTAGCAGTGTGCCCAGGAAGCGCTTGCGTGATGCCCCGACGAGCACCGGGATACCGGTCGCGACCAACTCAGGCAGAGCGTGCAACAACGCCCAATTGTGTTGTGCCGTCTTGGCGAAGCCCAGCCCCGGGTCGATGATCACCTTGTCGTGGTCGATACCGGCAGCTACCGCGGCGTCGACTCCGGCGAGGAGTTCATCACGGACCTCGGCTACCACGTCGAGGTAGTGCGGCGCATCGTGCGGTTGGGCATGCTGGACCGATCGCCAATGCATGAGCACCCACGGGACGGCGGCCTCGGCGACCAGTGCTGCCATTGCAGGATCGGCGCGGCCGCCGCTCACATCGTTGACGAAACTAGCTCCGTTTTCGAGTGCAGCCCGGGCCACCACGGCATGCATGGTGTCAATACTGACGGTGATCCCCTGTGCAGCAACCTCTTTCACGACCGGAATAATTCGGGCGCTCTCGACAGCGGGGTCGATCCGGACCGCGCCGGGACGAGTGGATTCGCCACCGACGTCGATGATGTCCGCCCCATCGGCGGCCAGAGAGAGTGCGTGCTCGACCGCCCGCGTCGGGTCGAGGTATCGACCACCGTCGGAGAAAGAGTCATCAGTGACGTTGACGACCCCCATCACCTGCACCCGGATAGGCCTCACTTGCGAAGGATCAGGCCCAGCGCCTCGGATCGCGATGCGTCGTCAGTCTTGAACTGTCCACGCACCGCCGATGTCACGGTGATCGAACCCGCTTTACGCACACCCCGCATCGCCATGCACAGATGCTCGGCTTCGATAACGACGATGACGCCACGCGGATCGAGTTTACGAACGAGGGCATCGGCGATCTGAGCGGTCAGCCGCTCCTGAACCTGAGGACGTTTCGCGTACAGGTCGACCACCCGGGCCAGCTTCGACAGCCCGGTCACCCGGCCGTCTGCACCCGGGATGTAGCCGACATGAGCCATCCCATGAAAGGCCACCAGATGATGCTCGCAGGTCGAGTACAGCGGGATTTTCGTGACCAGCACCAGCTCGTCGTGTTCTTCGTCGAATGTGGTGTCCAGCACCGTATCCGGGTCGGTATACAACCCGGCGAACATCTCCTGATACGCGCGCGCGACCCGCGCCGGGGTGTCCTGTAGCCCTTGACGGTCGGGATTCTCACCCACCGCAAGCAGAAGTTCGCGGACCGCGGCCTCAGCGCGATCCTGGTCGAACTCAGGGATGTCGAGCGTGATCGTGTCGCGCTTCGGCATGGAAGCTCCGTCCGTCGGTCAGTGGTGGCCCTTAGGTGGAATCCCCACCGGACTCATCTTGAGGGGCGGAACCCGACCCGGTATGAGTTGGGTGAGGTTGGTGTTGCGGATGCGGCTGCCCCTGGTGCTGCTGAGGCGTGCCCCACCCAGGCGGTGGTGGGTACCAGTAACCCTGTTGCTGTTGTTGGGGCGGCCAACCGGGTGCCTGCCAGCCAGACGGGGCACCGTAGTTGGGTTGGGTCGGCCCATTCTGCGCGTGGTGGCGACCGGTCGGGTTCGCACCGTTGCCATTGTTGTCGTGACTCTGCTGTGCATGGGCGGCGCTGGCCGCAGCAATCGCCTTTTTAAACGACGGCTCCGGGATCGGCTGTGGCCACGGCTCGCCGCGTTCGATGGCAAGCTCGCCGGGAGTCTTGATGGGCGGCTTGTCTGACGGGATACGTCCACCGAAGTCGTCGAACACCGTCAGGCGCGGCCGCTTCTGGATGCCGGCGAAGATGACCTCCAGTTCGGCG
>Ga0007791_10000444_pt1 | contig 13077 bp, 10 predicted proteins | sample CryBogmetaGMA05M_FD_60368 | JGI IMG/M metagenome (GOLD analysis project Ga0007791, IMG submission 60368) | Freshwater microbial communities from Crystal Bog, Wisconsin, USA - MA0.5M | ecosystem: Environmental > Aquatic > Freshwater > Lake | place: Crystal Bog, Wisconsin, USA | collected 2009-07-06 | reverse complement strand
GACCCGCTGGGGTACGGCTCCGGGCCGGAGCCGTACCCCAGCGGGTCTGCCTCGGAAGCATCGGGCAGGCGACCGCGCCGCCCTAGTTGTTCAATGACCCGATCGACCTGGCGCATTTCCGACAAGGCTTCCAGCGCGGCAGGGACGGTGACGTCGAAGTCCGAATCCGGCGCCTTGGCGGGCTCCGGCGCTCCTTCAAATTCCCGGGCAAACCGCGCTGCAAACTGCTCGATGCGGCTCAGGTTTTCAGCGCGCGGGGCATCCCGCTCCAGCAGGCTGCGCAGGCGACCCCATTGCGCCAGCACTTCTGCCCGCCGCAGCGCATCAGCGCCGGGGTCCTGGCCTGCTGCTTCTTTCATGGCACCTGTCCTGTAGGCCTATTTGAGCGCCTTGAAACGCATGCGCTTGGGTTTGGCGCCCTCCTCGCCAAGTCGCTTTTTCTTGTCAGCCTCGTATTCCTGGTAGTTACCGTCAAAGAAGGTCCAGTGGCTATCCCCTTCGGCCGCCAGAATATGCGTCGCGATCCGGTCCAGAAACCAGCGGTCGTGGCTGATCACCAGCATGGTGCCGGCGAACTCCAGCAGCGCATCCTCCAGGGCCCGCAAGGTTTCCACGTCCAGGTCGTTGGAAGGCTCATCGAGCATCAGCACATTGCCACCGGCAATCAAGGTTTTGGCGAGGTGCAGGCGCCCGCGCTCTCCGCCGGACAGGGTGCCCACGCGCTTTTGCTGGTCGGCACCATTGAAGTTGAAGCGGCCACAGTAGGCACGGCTGGCCATCTGGAACTTGCCGACATTGAGGATGTCGAGCCCGCCGGACACATCCTCCCACACGGTTTTCTCATTGGCGAGGTCATCGCGGTTCTGGTCGACAAAGGCCATTTTGACGGTGGAGCCGATCTTGACCTCGCCGGCATCGGGCTTTTCCTTGCCGGCAATCAGTTTGAAGAGCGTGGACTTGCCGGCGCCGTTGGGGCCGATGATGCCCACGATGGCACCCGCTGGAATCTTGAAACTGAGGTTGTCAATCAGAACCCGGTCCCCAAAGGATTTGGTGACGTTGGTAAATTCGATGACCTCGTGGCCCAGGCGGTCTGCCACCGGAATGAAGATCTCATTGGTTTCGTTGCGCTTCTGGTATTCGAAGTCGGACAGCTCCTCGAACCGGGCCAACCGGGCCTTGCTCTTGGCCTGGCGCGCCTTGGGGTTCTGACGGGACCACTCCAGCTCTTTCTTGAGCGCCTTGGCGCGGGCTTCCTCACCCTTTTGTTCGGCCTCGAGACGCGCACCCTTTTGCGTCAGCCAGTCGCTGTAGTTGCCCTTGTAGGGAATCCCCGAGCCGCGGTCGAGCTCCAGAATCCACTCGGCGGCGTTGTCCAGGAAGTAGCGGTCGTGGGTGATGGCAACCACGGTGCCGGGGTAGCGCTGCAAAAACTGCTCCAGCCAGTCTACCGATTCGGCGTCCAGGTGGTTGGTCGGCTCATCGAGCAGCAGCATGTCCGGCTTGGACAGCAGCAACCGGCACAGCGCCACGCGGCGCTTCTCGCCGCCGGAGAGGACGCCGATATTGGCTTCCCACGGAGGCAGTCGCAGGGCATCTGCGGCAATTTCCAGCTGGTGTTCGGAGTCGGTGCCGGCGGTGGCGATGATGGCTTCAAGCTCGGCCTGCTCTGCCGCCAGCGCGTCAAAGTCAGCATCCTCGGCGCCATAGGCGGTGTAGACCTCTTCCAGGCGGGCCTTGGCTGCGAAGACCTTGCCCATTCCCGCCTCCACGCTCTCCCGCACGGTTTGGGTGGGATCCAGCTTGGGCTCCTGGGGCAGGTAGCCGATATTGAGACCCGCCATCGGGATGGCCTCGCCTTCGATCTCCTTGTCCAGGCCCGCCATGATCTTGAGGAGGGTCGACTTGCCCGAGCCATTGGTGCCCAGCACGCCGATCTTGGCACCCGGGAAAAAGGAGAGGGATATGTCTTTGAGAATGTGGCGCTTTGGCGGCACTATCTTGCCGACATGGTTCATGGAAAATACGTATTGGGCCATGGATGTGGGTCAGTCTGCGAAACGTGAAACCGCTATTATCGACTGCAGATCCGCCCTCTGGAACGGAACGTGCGACAATCACAGTATTGCGGCGCGTCAGTTGCCCGCGATGCCAGCACCTTGCTGGGGACCAGACCGACAATTTGCGTCCCGTTTTTGAATCTATCTGCCTTTGACTGACCGGTGGTCACAACCCCCGGAACGGCCGGTATCCCAGCGCCTTTGGATGGGCGCCACACATCATGAATTTTGAAGAACTGAACTTGGCTGCGGCCATCGTCAAAGCCGTGCGCGAGCAGGGTTACGAGACGCCAACGGCCATTCAGGCCCAGGCCATACCGCTGGTCCTCGCCGGCAATGACCTGCTCGGAGGCGCCCAGACCGGCACGGGCAAGACTGCGGCCTTCACCCTGCCCATGCTGCACCGCCTGAGCATGAGCCGCAGCGCCCAGAACAAATTTGGCGGCACCGGCATACGCGCCCTGGTGCTGACCCCGACACGCGAACTTGCGGCCCAGGTGGAGGAATCGGTGCGCACCTATGGCAAGTACCTGCAGCTCACCAGCACCGTGATTTTTGGTGGCGTGGGCATGAACCCGCAAATCTCCAAGCTAAAAAAAGGGGTGGACATCCTGGTTGCGACACCGGGACGCCTGCTGGACCTGCAGCAGCAAGGCATGCTGGACCTGGGCCAGGTGCAAATGCTGGTGCTCGACGAGGCCGACCGCATGCTCGACATGGGCTTCATCCATGACGTGAAGAAGGTCCTGGCCCTGGTGCCCAAGGACAAGCAAAGCCTCTTGTTCTCGGCCACATTCAGTGACGAAATCCGCGACCTGGCCAATGGCCTGCTGAAAAACCCACAGAGCGTGCAAGTCACACCACGCAACACCACCGTGCAGCGCATCACCCAGGTGATCCACCCGGTGGGCCGCGGCAAGAAGAAGGCCCTGCTGGCCCACATCATCAACGAGCAGAACTGGAGCCAGGTGCTGGTGTTCACGCGGACCAAATTTGGTGCCAACAATGTCGCCGAGTTTCTGGAAAAAAATGGCATCACCGCCATGGCATTGCATGGCAACAAGAGCCAGGCGGCACGCACCCAGGCGCTGAGTGGCTTCAAGAGCGGCGACGTGCGTGCCTTGGTCGCCACCGACATTGCCGCACGCGGCATCGACATTGACGATCTGCCGCATGTGGTGAACTACGAAATCCCCAACGTGAGCGAGGACTATGTCCACCGGATCGGCCGCACCGGCCGTGCCGGCGCCGACGGTGCCGCAGTGAATCTGGTGTGCCTGGACGAGGAAGGGTTCATGCAGGACATCGAGCGCTTCACCAAGCAGACGATCGAAGTCAAGGTGGTAGAGGGCTTTGCGCCCGAACCCGGAGAAAAGGCCGAGCCGATTGCCATGGGGCGGCAGACGATTTGGGGCGGTGCGGGCAAGCCCCCGAGCCGCGATGTGATGCAGGCGGCGGCCAAAACGGCGCGCACAGAAATGCTCCAGCGCGTACGCGACAACAAAGCCGGCCAGGGCAACCGTGGTGGCGGACAACGCAGTGGTGGCGGTGGCGGTGGCGGCAACTTCGCTCCACGGCCACAGGGTGCGCGTTCCCCCCAGGGACAGGGCCGGGACCGGTCCGCCGGGGGCGGCATAGGACAACCCCCCGGCTTTGCCAACGAACCCCGCGCTGCGCGCGCACCCGTGGGCCAGCCCGACCCGATGCGCACCAGTGTGGACATGATGTCCGAGCGCGGTGCACGCCGCGGAGGAAACTTTGGCGGTGGCAACCGCAGCGGTGGTGGCGGTGGTGGCTATGGCGGCGGTTTTGCCGGCGCCCGCTCCGATGGCATGGGTCGCGGTGGTAACGGCCCGCGTGGTCCCCGGGGCTCCGGCGGCTCCAGCCGCTAAATGCGAGGCGCTGCGGCGTGCACGGCAGAGCGGCGCCTCAATCCCTCACAAACAGGGTGACCAGCGGGTCCGGGCCGCGCTGACGGCTCCAGTGGCCGTGCACGGTCGCATCAAAGGTGGCAAGCGGCGGCAGAACGTCGGCAGAATAAAAATGGTCGCCCCGCATAAAAACGCGTGATGCGCCGCCCTGCAGACCAATCTCCATCTGGCCCCCGAGAATGAAACACCATTGCGGGTGGGTGGTGCAGTGGAAACTGCTGCGAAAACCCACCGGACTGGTGCGCAACTGGTACCCGCCTGAAGCAAAAAGCGCAGACAACATGGATTGGGGGCTGCCTTGGTCCAGCGCCAGCGCTTCCTCGCGGAACCGGGCGCGGCCATCGGCGTCGGTGAACAGCACTACTTTGGTGAAAGTGGTCATGGATGCTCGCAATTCAGGGGTGGACTGCTCGGAAGGCCTGTGACCATTATTGCCGAGCCAGCATGGTGAATAATCGGGGCCATGCGACTACTCCACACCATGCTGCGCGTTGGCAACCTCCAGCGCTCCATCGACTTTTACACCCAGGTTCTGGGCATGCAACTGCTGCGCACGTCTGAGAACCCCGAGTACAAGTACACATTGGCATTTGTCGGTTTTGACAAAAATCCGGCACAGGCCGAGATCGAGCTGACTTACAACTGGGGCACAGACCATTACGAGATGGGCACCGCCTACGGACACATTGCACTCGGTGTGAGCGACGCCTACGCAGCCTGTGAAAAAATCAGGGCAGCGGGCGGCAACGTGACCCGCGAAGCCGGACCGGTCAAGGGTGGAACGACCGTGATTGCCTTTGTGACCGATCCGGACGGCTACAAGATCGAGCTGATCGAGCGTGATTCATGACGCAAGTGCCTAAGCGGGGACCTGGCACGAGGGCCGGAGTGTCCGCGTTTCCCGGGCCAGCGTCGTCATGCCTTCCCAGTCACCGCGCGCGAGCAAGTCGGCCGGTACCAGCCAGGAGCCGCCCACACAGACCACGTTGGGCAAGGCCAGGAATTCCGGCGCGTTGCGCAGCGTGACGCCACCGGTCGGACAAAAGCGCACATCAAAAAACGGTCCGCTCCAGGCCTTGAGCAACGCCGGCCCACCGGCTTGCATCGCCGGAAAAAATTTCAGTTCGCCAAAGCCGTCTTCTTGGGCCGCCATGATTTCACTGCCGGTGGCCACACCGGGCAATAGCGCCAGTCCGGCGTCGCGGCAGCCCTGTCCTACCGCCGTGGTGTAACCGGGGCTCACCGCAAAGCGCGCACCGGCGTCTGCAGCGGCCCGGGCATCAGCAACACCACGGACTGTTCCAGCACCCACGACGGCTTCGGGCACCGCCCGGGCAATGGCCTCGATGCAGGCCAGCGCCTGCGGCGTGCGCAGGGTCACTTCCAGCATGCGGATGCCGCCGGCCAGCAGCGCCCGCGCCATGGGCACGGCATGGGCAACATCGTGAAGGACGATGACGGGAATCACCGGGGCATCCTGCATGACTTGCAGGGCGGTCAGGGGAGGCGGAGTGGTCACGGGCTGGCGTCTCGGTTGAGGATACGGTAATCAGGCGGGGGTATCAGTGCGGTTCAGAGCCAGGTGCAGGCGCCCTCTTCGGCAGCCAGCGCGTTGCGGCGCATGCCGGCAAACAACTCGCGCCCCATGCCGATGCCGTTGGCCAGGCGCAGGGCTTCAGGCATGGTCGCACCTGCGCGCGCAGCCCACTCGGCATCGTCCACCAGCACCTGCAGCTTTTCGCCGTTGGCATCAAGCCGGATCACGTCGCCGTCGCAGACCTTGGCCAGGGGGCCACCGGCAGCGGCCTCCGGCGATACATGAATGGCAGCTGGCACTTTGCCGGAGGCGCCGCTCATGCGGCCGTCGGTGACCAACGCCACCTTGAACCCGCGGCCCTGCAGCACCGCCAGGGGCGGCGTGAGCTTGTGCAGTTCCGGCATTCCATTGGCCTGCGGTCCCTGCCAGCGCACCACGCAGACCACATCACGATTGAGCTCATCGCGGCTGAACGCCGTCTGCAAAGCTTCCTGTGAGTCAAATACGCGGCAGGGAGCCTCAATCACGTGGCAGTCCTGCGGTACCGCAGAGACCTTGATCACGCTGCGGCCCAGGTTGCCGGTGAGCAGTTTGAGGCCGCCACTGGCACTGAAGGGATCGGAAGCAGGCCGGACGACGGAGACATCCCGGCTCTGACCCGGCGCGTTCCAGCGCAGACCACCGCCAGGCGTGCTTTCAGGAATGCCGGTGAAAGCGCGCAGGCCGCCATCGCGTACGGTCAGGACGTCCCCATGCATCAGTCCGGCATGGAGCAGCTCCTGAATTACCAGACCCGGACCGCCAGCTGCCTGGAACTGGTTCACGTCCGCGCTGCCATTGGGGTACACACGGGTCAGCAAAGGCACCACAGCCGAGAGTTCGGAAAAGTCATTCCAGTCAATCACCATGCCTGCGGCGCGCGCCACCGCAACCCAGTGAATCAGATGGTTGGTGGAGCCACCGGTGGCCAACAGGGCCACCATCGCATTCACGATGCAACGCTCGTCCACCACCCGCCCAATGGGCGCAAAGCGCCCGGACCGGGTAATGGCCAGCACGGTGCGCACCGCCTCGCGCGTGAGGCTTTCACGCACGGCCAGGCCGGGATTGATGAAGGCGGTGCCGGGCACATGCAAGCCCATAGCCTCTAACAGCATCTGGTTGCTGTTGGCAGTTCCATAAAACGTGCAGGTACCCGCGCCGTGGTAAGCGCCAGACTCGGCCTGCAACAGCTCGGCGCGGCCAACCAGCCCCTGCGCAGCCTTCTCCCGAACCCTGGATTTTTCGTCGTTGGACAGACCCGACGTCATGGGGCCCGCCGGCACAAACACGGTGGGCAAGTGCCCGAAATGCAGCGCGCCGATCAGAAGCCCGGGGACAATCTTGTCGCAGACGCCGAGCATCAAGGCCGCATCGAACACATCGTGGCTGAGCGAGACCGCGGTAGCCATGGCAATCGCATCCCGCGAAAACAGGCTGAGTTCCATGCCGGCCGTCCCCTGGGTGACGCCGTCGCACATGGCGGGAACGCCACCGGCGACCTGTGCCGTCGCATCCCATTTGCGTGCTTCGTCCTTGATGATGTCAGGGTAATGCTGCAGCGGCGCATGCGCGGAGAGCATGTCGTTGTATGCGTTGACGATTGCAATGTTGGGGCCCCTTTGGGCCACGACCCTGAACTTGTCGATGCCGGTGGCACGGGCCTTGTCGCTCTCGGGCATGGCGGCAAATGCGTGCGCCACGTTAGCGCAGCCCATGCGCTCCGCGCCCGGCGGTCGCTGCGCTGCCGCGTCCAGCCGGGCCAGGTACGCGGTGCGTGTGGCTGCGCTGCGCTCGCGGATGCGGTGGGTTACGGCGGCCACCGACGGATGCAGAACAGGGTTGGCGGGAGAGTGAGGCATAGCGGATCCCAAAACATGTAACAAAATTACAGTGCGTACAACGCGAATGGTAACTGCTAAGCACCCTTTCAGCGGTACGCCAGGTTACCAGCGGGGTACAGCACACGCGAACCGGAACAGTGCCGGGCCCGACTTCGCCAGAAAGCGCACCGGGTGCCCGCGCAACCCGATGCCCTACGCCGCAACCGGCGTGCGTTCCGGCACCATGGAACCAGTTTCAAGCCGGCACGGCGACGGCGCTGGCGGAAGATACCTGGGCGACAGCGTTTTTTACCAGCACGATTTCGGCAATGATGGACACCGCGATCTCCGCCGGGGTGCGCGCACCAATGCGCAGTCCCACGGGGCCGTGCAGCCGCGCCAATTGGCCAGGGGACAGGTCGAAGTGCTCGGCCAGGCGCTTTTTGCGCGCTTCCTGGTTGCGCCGTGAGCCGAGCGCGCCAACATAAAAAGCCTCGCTGGCCAACGCCTCGAGCAAGGCCATATCGTCGAGTTTGGGGTCGTGGGTGAGGGCCACAATGGCCGTGTGCGCATCCACCTGCAGCGCGCGCACAACATCGTCGGGCATGCCCGCCAGGTGCCTGGCGCCAGCAATACCCTGCGCGGCCATGGGGGCGGCGTATTCCTCGCGTGGGTCGCACACCAGCACCTCAAAGTCCAGTGCAGTGGCCATGGCGGCAACCGCCTGTGACAGTTGGCCGGCGCCGATCAACAGCAGCCGCCAGCGCGGGCCAAACAGCGTGGTGAGCCGGGTGCCGTCAAACTCCATGCCCTGGCCACGCACGGCAGCACCCAAGCTCACCGCCCCGGTACTCAGCGTCAGGGTCCGGGACACCAGCCGATGATCGGCGGTGTGTTGGAGCACCTGCGCGATCCAGTCGGTGTTATGCAGGGGCTCCTGCACGAGGCGCAGGGTGCCGCCGCAGGGCAGGCCGAAGCGCGCGGCCTCCTCCTTGCTCACGCCATAGACCATCATCGACGGGATGAGCGGCGCTTGGCCAGCCGCCTGGTTCAAGTCCGCTTTGGCGCGGGCAATCAGGTCGTCTTCGACACAGCCACCCGACACAGAGCCGCTGACCATGCCGTCGGCGCGCACCGCCAGCAAAGCGCCGGGTGGGCGGGGCGCACTGCCCCAGGTTTCCACCACGGTCACCAGGGTCACTGCATGGCCAGCCTGGTGCCAGGCGCGGGCATCGCCCAGCACCCGCAAATCAAGACTTTCCATCAGGACCTGGCAGCGCTCAGGCCGACTTGATGGCGTCTGGCGTCATGGGCAGCTTGCGAACACGCTTGCCGCTGGCGGCAAAGACCGCATTGGCAATCGCCGGAACCACCAGCGCCGTGGCGGGTTCACCAATGCCACCCGGCTTTTCGGTGCTGTTGACCAGAACAATGTCAATCTTGGGCGCCTGGTACATGCGCACCACCGGAAAATTGTTGTAGTTGGTCTGCTGCACACGGCCCTTATCCAGGGTGATTTCCTGCATCAGGCCGGCACCCATACCAAACACGATGCTGGACTGGATCTGGGCTTCCACCGTGTCCGGATTGACCATCTGTCCCACATCCGCCGCAACCGTGACCTTGTGCACCGTCACGCCCTTGTCGTCCACCGACACTTCGGCAACCTGCGCCATGTAGGTGTCATAGCCCTCCATCAAGGCGATGCCACGCGCACGGCCGGCAGGCAGGGGGCTGCCCCAGCCGGCTTTTTCGGCAGCCAGGCGCAGCACATTGGCAAAGCGGGGCTTGTTGCCCAGCAGCGCCATGCGGTACTTGTAGGGATCCTTGCCGGCTGCCGAGGCCATCTCGTCCATGAAGCTCTCGTTGGCAAAGGCGTTCATGTTGTGGCTGACAGCGCGCCAGTAGCCGACCCGGATGCCTGTGTCGGTAATGTGCAGGTCATGCTGGGTATTGGGTATTTCATAGCCGGCCACCGCTGCTTCCGCCATGAACGGATCAAACGTTTCCTTGGGCAGACCAAAGGCACGCTGGGTCACCGACTGCGAAGCTACCTTGAAGTGCAGGGCCACGGGGTTGCCCTGGGCGTCCAGACCCGCCTGCAGCTGGTTGACACCCATAGGGCGGTAGAAGTCATGGGTCATGTCGTCTTCACGCGACCAGACCAGCTTGACCGGCTTGCCCACCGCCTTGGAGATCTGTGCCGCCTGCACAATGAAGTCCAGCTCCAGACGGCGACCAAAACCGCCGCCCAGGAAGGTGGTCTTCAGGGTGACGTCCTCGGGCTTGAGGCCCAGCGTGGCTGCCACTGCGCCCTGCGCGCCTTGCTGAAACTGGGTCGAACCGATCAACAGAACCTTGCCGTTGGCGAAACTGGCGGTAAAGTTCATCGGCTCCAGCGGTGCATGCGCCTGCATCGGGCTGATGTACTCTGCCGTGAGGACGCGGGCTGCTCCCTTCATGGCCTCGGGGGTGTTGCCCACCGGCTTGCCGATCGGCAGGGCTTTGACTTTGGTGATGGCGTCGCGGGTGGTGTTCAACACCGTGTTGTGGTCCAGCGCAGCACCAGAACCCTCGTCCCACTGCACCTTGAGCGATTTGCGCGCTTTTTGCGCCTGCCAGTAGCTTTTGGCAACAACTGCAACACCGTCATTGATTTGCACCACGTCGACCACGCCGGGCATGCCCTTGGCCGCGCTGGCGTCGAAGCTGGCCACCTTGCCACCGATCACCGGGCACTGCTCCAGACTGGCATACAACATGCCCGGGAGTTTGACGTCGATGCCGAATTCCGCGCTACCGTTGACCTTGCGGGGTGAGTCTAGACGCTTGGTGCGCTTGCCCACGATGGTGAAATCTTTGGGATCCTTGAGTGCCACCTTCTCGGGCACAGGCAGTTTGGAAGCCGCCTGCGCCAGATGGCCATAGGACGCCCGCTTGCCGCCAGGGCCGGTCACAAAACCGGCATCGGCCTTCAGGCCGGCACGGTCCACCTTCCACTCATTGGCAGCGGCGCTGATCAGCATTTCGCGTACCTGGGCACCGGCTATCCGCAGCTTCTCCCAGCCGTCGCGCACCGAGGTCGAGCCGCCGGTAATCTGGGCGCCGAGCAAGGCATTGACATAGATGGCAGCGGGCGGCGCATTTTCCACCTTCACGGTCCTGAGATTCACGTTGAGCTCTTCGGCGATCAGCATGGGCAATGAGGTGTAGACGCCCTGCCCCATTTCCGAGCGTGCACACAACAGGGTGATGGTGTTGTCGTCGGCAATATGCACCCAGGCATTGGGCGTATGCAGGGTGCCGGCCGCCAGCAGGTTGCCAGGCAGTACCACCCCCATGAGCAAGCCGCCGGAGGCGGCTGCCGAGGTTTTGAGAAAATTACGGCGGGATGTAGTCATGTTGTTTCTCCTCAGGCTTTGCGCATCATGATGGCTGCGTCCTTGATGGCCGCCTTGATCCGGGGGTAGGTGCCGCAGCGGCAGATATTGCCGCTCATGGCGCTGTCGATGTCGGCGTCGGAGGGGTTCTTGTTGCCAGCGAGCAATGCCGCCGCGCTCATCAGCTGCCCCGACTGGCAGTAGCCGCACTGCGGCACATCGTGTTTGACCCAGGCCACCTGCAGCGGATGGGAATTGTCGCGAGACAGGCTCTCGATGGTGGATACCTGTTTGCCGGCCACCGAGGCCAGTGGCGTCTGGCATGAGCGCACCGGGGCACCGTCCACGTGAACGGTGCAGGCGCCACACAGGGCCGCGCCGCAACCGAACTTGGTGCCCGTCATGCCGAGCTCATCGCGGATCACCCACAGCAACGGGGTATCGGGCTCGGCGTTGGCGGAAACCGCCTTGCCATTGACTTGGAACTTGGTACTCATCGTGGTGTCTCCTCGGTAATGGGGGTGCCTGAACCGAATGATGGTGCAGAACAGACGAAAGGGTACCAGAGAGCGCTACCATCGGACGGGAGGGAATTCCCTACCTTGCGCGCAATTGCCTCGCTGCGCCTGCCCTTTCACCGGAATGAGCCTATGAAATCGATTGCAGAACTTCGCACCAGTTACGAACGCGCAGAGCTCGACGAGAGCGCTTCGCATGCCGACCCGTTGCAGCAGTTTGACCAGTGGCTGCAGGAAGCCATCAACAGCCAGGTGCCCGAACCCAACGCCATGACGCTGGCGACCGTCTCGGGCACACTTCGGCCCTCGACACGGGTGGTGCTGATCAAAGGCTATGACGCGCGCGGCATCGTCTGGTACACCAACTACGAGAGCCGCAAGGGCCGAGAATTGGCTGGCAACCCGTTCGCCGCCCTGCAGTTCCACTGGGTTGAGCTGGAACGGGTGGTGCGCATTGAGGGCACGGTGGAAAAAGTGAGTGACGCCGAAAGCGATGCTTACTTCCACAGCCGTCCGCTGGACTCGCGCATCGGTGCTTGGGCATCACCGCAAAGCGAGGTTATCCCTGGACGCTCGGTCCTGGTCACCCAGGCCGCCCGCTATGCGGCACAGTTTTTGTTGCAGCCGCCACGCCCACCCCACTGGGGCGGCTACCGCTTGCGGCCGGACCAGTGGCAATTCTGGCAGGGCAGAAAGAGCCGGCTGCATGACCGGCTGCGCTACAGCCAGCAGGCCGATGGCAATTGGCTGCGGGAGCGGTTGGCCCCCTGAAAAAGATCGGATCGCCCTGCTAACGAACCATGCACGGCGCCTTGGGGTTGAAGGTCCAGCCCGGTATCAGGTACTGCATGGCCATGGCATCGTTGCGGGCGCCCAGGCCATGCTGCAGATAAAGCCGGTGGGCTTTCTCGACCGCGTCCATATCGAGTTCCACGCCCAGACCTGGCATGTCCGGGACCGCAATCTGTCCGTCCACAATGGTCAGCGGTTCCCGCGTGAGGTGCTGGCCATCCTGCCAGATCCAATGGGTATCGATGGCGGTAACCTTGCCTGGAGCCGCTGCCGCCACATGGGTGAACATGGCCAGCGACACATCAAAATGGTTGTTGGAGTGCGATCCCCAGGTCAGGCCCCATTGCTGGCAGGTCTGCGCCACCCGCACGGAGCCCTGCATGGTCCAGAAATGGGGGTCTGCCAGGGGAATGTCCACCGACTGCAGTGCGAGCGAATGCGCCAGCTCGCGCCAGTCGGTGGCGACCATGTTGGTGGCCGTGGGCAGACCGGTAGCGCGGCGGAATTCGGCCATCACTTCCCGCCCGGAGAACACGCCCTCGGCACCACAGGGGTCCTCGGCGTAAGCCAGCACCGCATGCTGGTCGCGGCACAGGCGGACCGCGTCCTGCAGCAGCCAGCCTCCATTGGGGTCGACGGTGATGCGTGCCTTCGGAAAACGCTCATGCAGGGCGAGCACCGCCTCCATCTCTGCATCGCCGGTCAGCACGCCGCCCTTGAGTTTGAAGTCCTGGAAACCGTAGCGGGCGCTCGCCGCCTCCGCCAGCCGCACCACCGCTTGTGCGTCCATGGCCTTCTCGTGGCGCAATCGGCACCAGTCATCGGAAGCATCGGGTTCACTGCGGTAGGGCAGGTCCGTGCGCAGCCGGTCGCCCACATAAAACAGGTAGCCCAGCACAGCCACGCTCTTGCGTTGCTGCCCATCGCCCAGCAAGGCGGCGACCGGGACCCCCAGGAATTGGCCCAAGAGGTCCAAAAGCGCACTCTCTGCGGCGGT
>Ga0007791_10000443_pt1 | contig 13088 bp, 12 predicted proteins | sample CryBogmetaGMA05M_FD_60368 | JGI IMG/M metagenome (GOLD analysis project Ga0007791, IMG submission 60368) | Freshwater microbial communities from Crystal Bog, Wisconsin, USA - MA0.5M | ecosystem: Environmental > Aquatic > Freshwater > Lake | place: Crystal Bog, Wisconsin, USA | collected 2009-07-06 | reverse complement strand
AGGTCGCACTGCCGCGGGCTGAAGCGGAAGACTTCGGCGCCGAAGCGGGCCAGGTCGTGCTTGGCCGCACCGGTGGCCATCAGCTCGATGCCGCAGCAGGCCGTGGCAAAGGGCATCGGCCAGAGGCTGTTCTTGCGGCACCAGTTGGCCAGGGCGTCGAGCCGGCTGACCACGACGTTTTCCGGCAACTCGATGCGGCCACCGGATCCTGAAGGCATCACCGCCATCGAAACACCCCCTTGCGCCAGTCGTAGGCGAATCCCACGATCACCAGGGCGATGAACAGCATCGCCCCCCCGAAGACGAGGCCACGCGACGACACGACGCCGTCGCCCACCGCGGTGTCGATGCCGGCTGCGGATCGACTCGCCACCGCCCAGGGGTAGAGAAAGAGCAGTTCGACGTCGAAGACGAGGAACGTGATCGCGACGAGGTGGAACCGCACGTCGAATCGGCGGCGGGTGTCGTGGACCGGATCCATGCCGCTCTCGTACGGCATCTCCTTCACGGCCCCGCTCCGCCGCGGCCCGATCAGGCCGGCCGCGACCACCAGCCCCACCGAGACGGCCGCCGCGATCGCGACGAAGAGGAGCACCGGCAGGATGGCGTCCATGGCAGTCTCGGGCGGGATGTCGTCTCGGGCGCGACAGCGAATTTCGGCCGCGGAAACCGACTTCGTGAAATTCCTCACGAAGTCGGAGCCGAAAAAAGCCGGGGGCGCATCCGCCCGCCGGCTCAGCCTCGGCCGTCAGTGTTATACCGAGGCGATCGAGGGGCGACGAGTCGGGCAGGTTTTGCCGGCTCCCTCCGGGCGGCCCGCGCCGCCGCGGCCTCAGCCGCACCGGGCCAGGTGTCCGCGGATGAGCCCGAGATCGTAGGGCGTCGCGCGGCCGAGCCCCGCCATGACGCGCCGCAGGTCCAGACCGTAGTGGTTCACGCGGAACAGGCCCACCTTGACGTAGGGAATCCCCGCGTCGAGCAGCCGCCACCAGACGAGTTCGCTCGGGTTGTGCACCCGGCGGCTCTTGCGCACCAGCCGCCACGACCGCCGCGGCTCGAACACCGAGAGCTGTGGCAGGACTTCGCCGATCCGGACGCGGGCGGCGGCTGACGAATCGTACAGCCCGGCCACCCGCAGCCCGCAGCCGAGCGCCCGCTGCGACAGGCCGATCTCGTAGCGCTCGACGATCTCGCGCTTCGAGGCGAGGGGCTCGACGCTCGACCAGAACTCGTCGAAGCAGTCCGACTCGAGCAGCCCGCGGCGCATTCCGAAGAACCACGACTGCACGTGCCGCGGCCTCGAGTGCTGGCGTTGGGCGGGCTGATCCGAGACGACCATGCCCCACAGATCGGCCTGTGCCGTGCGCGGATCGGCGAACGCGGGGCCGAGATCGAACAGGGGACCGTAGACGCTGTCGTTGACGCAGACGATCTCGTCGAAGGCGCCGCGGTCGAGCGTGGCGAGACCGTCGCGCCACGCGCAGAAGTCGTAGCCCACGTTCGGCCGTGGGACGAACGTGTCGACCAATGGCGCGACCTCGGCCGGCAGCCGGTGGGCCGCGTTGGAGACGACGACGAGCCGGTCGGCGAACCGGCGATACTCCGCGACGGCCCGCCGCACGTGCGGATCCACGATCCCGTCGCGGTCGAAGTGGGCCAGCACGATCGCCCGCCGTGCGACGGCGGCCGACCGCGGTCGCCACGCCACGCTGCTCGGGTGGTGCATCGGCTCGCCCCCGGGTTTCAGGCCGCCCGTCGCCGCCGGTGGTCGAGCCGGGCGTGGAGCACCGAGAGCCGGCGGGACGCGGCGATGTCGAGGGCCTCACCCTCCACGAGGTCGAGGATCACGGGCACCGTCCGCAGCGTGTCGGCGGCGGCCGCGGCCGCGCCGGCCTCGAGCTGCCGCTCGGCCGTCCGCATCGCCGACGCGACGTGCCAGCGGACGCTCGCCGCGACGCTGCGGTCGCGGAGCGACGCGGGCAGCGAGCGGGCGATGATGCGGATCGCGCGGGCCATGTCGGGCCAGACCTCGCCCGAGGCGGCCAGCCGGGTCGTTTCGTTGGCGACATGCCGGCGGTAGGCGGCGAGCGGCCGGGGCTCGTACCACACGTCGTACCGCGCCGCGATCCTCACCCACATCTCCCAGTCGAGCGCGTGGCACAGGTCGCCTCGGTAGCCGCCGACCGTCTCGTAGGTGCTGCGGGCGACGATCGCCGCGGGGGTCTGGATCCGCTGCCGCTCGGCGATCGTCGGCAGCCAGTTCGAGAGCACGCCGGGCAGCCACCGCTGCCGCGACGTCATCTTCACCAGCCGCTCGTCGGCATCGACGATGCGGCAGCGGCAGAAGGCCATGCCGATGCCGGCCGCCCGGTCGAAGCCGCTGCCGAGCTGCGCGTAGAAGCCGGGGTGGACGAAGTCGTCCTGATGCAGCAGGTGCACGAGCTCGCCGCGCGCCAGCGCGATCGCACGGTTCCAGTTGCCGCTGAGCCCGAGCCGCCGGTCGTTGGTGACGATCTCGACGCGGCCCTCGTGATCGACGCTGCGCACGAGCCGGTGCACGACGCCCGGCGCCGACGCGTCGTCGACGACCGCGATCTGCATGGTGTCGCCGGGAGGCGCCTGATCGAGCACCGACGCGAGGGTCCGACACAACTTGTCGTCAGGTTCGCACGTCGGCACCATCACTGAAAACCGCGGCCGCGGTCCCGATCCTCCGGCGGGCGGGATCCCGGGCGGGGACGCGTGCATCGGAATGATGGAGTCCATCGGGCGGCTTCGTCACGCAGGCCTGGCGGGAATGGCCGGCGAGGAATAGCAGCCCGATGGGATCCGCGACAGACCGCCTGAACAGCGGCGTCCTCCGGCGGCATCCCCGCGATCCCCCAGACAGCCCAGGCTCCCACCGCAGTCGCGAGGGCGTCCGTCAAGAAGGGAGGATCAGAAGTTTCCCAGAGAAAAGCCCACGTAGGCCCCGAACGGCCCCACGCCGACGCTCATGCCGGAGCCATGCACGTCGGAGAACGGTAGTTTGCCGCCCCCCTGCTGGCTGCTGTAGGGGGAGTACGACACGCCCGACTGCGTCTGGGCGGCGGCGGCAATCGATGCCGCGGCGGTCTCATGACGGGCGTCGGCGGCACGACTCACGAGCTGCTGCCGGCTCTCGTCGAAGGCGGCCTGCTGCCGCTGGAGCGAGGCCCGCTTCTGCTCGATCCGCACGACCTCCTGCTGGAGCTGTGCCGACGTCATCTTCACCACGTCGGGCACGTCCTTGAGCACCTCGGCCCGCTTCTGGTCGCTCATCGCGGAGAGGTACTGGCCGACCCACTGCCGCGCGTCCTTCGCCTCCGGCGTGTCGAGCACCTTGAACTTGGCGTCGAGATCCTCGAGGAGATACTCCAGCTCGAACGACGACATCTTCGCGACCCGACGGTTGAAGTCGGCCTTGATGTTCCGCACCTCATGGGGCGTGTAGATCTGCTGGGCCGAGAGCCACTCGCCGAGTTCGAAGATCGCCCGCCGCCAGCGCGGGCTGTTCATGATCTCGGCCTTGCGGGCGAGGTCGCCATCGTCGGCGTCGGCCTGCGCGGCGGTCTTCTCCCCGGCGGCCGGCGCGGGGGCCGGGGTAGCCGGCCGCTGTGCGTGGGCCGGCGCCAGCGGCAGCGCGAGAACCGCGACGCACGCGGCGCGGACGGTGCGGGACAGCGTCGTGAGCATGGGTTCCCCGGACTTCATCGGGTCGTCTCCCCGGTCGGTTGCGGACTCGGCGCCCGAACGAGCGTCATGTTGACGTGCGGCATATGCTCGCCGCCCACGTGCGTGGGGATCGAACGCCAGGTGCACCGATCCTTGCCGTCGTAGGTGTAGATGTTGAGCGACGACGTCTGCGTGCCGTCGGGCAGGACGGCGGCGGTGCGGGCGACCCAGGAGCCGTCGTCGCGACTCCACGTCGCCTCGCCGTGGCCCCCGTCGGAACTGAACACCCACGAGCGGATCGACCGCGACAACGGATCCCAGCCGATGCGCTGCGTGATCTGGAGGACGGGGCCCGTGTCCGACGTGGTGCCGGGCGGCGTGATCGTCGTCTCGCGGAGGAGGAAGGTCTTCGTCGGGTTCCACCTGGTCGACACCCGGATCACGGGTTCGTGTGCCGTGGCCGGCGCGGTGCCGGGCTTCGCGGCGTGATCATCGAGCGCCACCCAGTCGCCGACCATCCACTCGAGGTCGGCGAGTCGGCCGCGGCCCGAGGGCTGTTCGATCCTCGCCTCGCGAACCGCCGCGAGCTTCCAGCCGCCCTCCCGCTTCACCCAGGTGGCCGAGAAGTGCCCGTGGAGCGGCGCTGTCTGGCCCGGCACGACGACCTCGACGGATCCGTCCTCGATGGCGACGTCGTCCGAGACGAAGCGCAGGGTCGTGTCGTGGATCGTGAACTTCGGCCGACGCGCGAGCGCGTCGGCGTCGGCGGGCTCGAGCGTCCCGACCGATGCGCGGCCGTTCACGGCGTGACCGGCGTCGTCGACGACGTCGCCATCGGTGGTCCAGAGCGACGTCAGCGTCTTGCCGTCACCGCGCTCGAGCGCCTGCGTGTAGGCGCGCGACGCCTCCTTGATCGCCTGCGTGTCGGCTGTCCGTCCCGCGTCGGCCGGCTGGGTGTCGGGAGCCGCGTGGCCCCGTCCGTCCCCGGCGATCGTCGCGGAGAGGCAGGCGAGCGCGACGACGAGATGGCGGCCGGTCCGCGGAACGATCGAGGGCATGTGGCACCCGGACGGAAGAAAAACGCCGAGGAACATCCCCGGCCGCATGTGCAGGCACGATCACGAGACTCCTTCATTTTACCACGCCTGCGCCGGGGGGAAAACCGGCGTCCGCGCTCGTCTGGTAGGGTGCTGGTCATGACCGAGCACGTCGCCCTCCTCGCCGATCTCGTCCGTCGACCCAGCGTCAATCCGATGGGCCGCGACGTGTCCGGGCCCGAGTACCTCGAGGGCCGCGTCTCCGACTATCTCGTGCAGCGGTTCACGGCCGCGGGCCTGACGTGGGTGCGGCAGCCGGTCGCGCCGGGACGCGACAACATCCTCGTCCGGCTCGAGGCCACCGTGCCCGCCGCGCCCGTCATCCTGTGGGACGCGCACCAGGACACCGTGCCCGTGGAGAACATGACGATCGAGCCATTCGTGCCGGTGGTCCGCGACGGCCGGATGCACGGCCGCGGCACGTGCGACGTCAAGGGGGGCATGGCGGCGATGGTCGCCGCCCTCGAGCGGCTGGCCGCGGCGGCGGGCGAGCGGCGGGCGACGATCGTCTTCTCGGCGACGGTCAACGAGGAGTTCGGCTTCTCGGGGGCCAAGGCGGTGGCGCGGCTCTGGGCGGGCGACGACGAGGCAACCGTTCCGAACGACACGGCGGCCCGCCTGCTGGTCGGCCCGCGGCCCACGCTCGCCGTCGTGGCGGAGCCGACCGGGCTCGACCTCGTCGTGCAGCACAAGGGGGCGATCCGCTGGCGGATCCGCGTGCCCGGCCGTGCCTGCCACAGCGCGTTCCCCGAGCAGGGCGTCAACGCCATCTATCCAGCGGGCCGGGCGATCCTCGCGATCGAGTCGCTCGCGCGGGAGCTTCTCGCGCGGCACCCCGACCATGCCTGCGGCCCGCCCACGCTCAACCTCGGCACGATCCGGGGCGGGTCGGGCGTGAACCTCGTGCCCGACCTCGTGGTGCTGGAGGTCGAGCGGCGGGTGCTGCCCGAGGAGTCGGCCCACGAGGCCCGCGCCGAGGTGATCGCGCGGATCGCCGCCGCGTGCGGCAGCGCGGGAATCACGCATGACGAGCCGTTCCTCGAGAGCGCGGGCCTCGCCGACGCGACCCGCGATCCACGTGCGGCCCCGTGGGTGGAGCGGCTCTCCGCCCGGGCCCGCGAGCGCGGTGCCGCGGCTGCCCACACCGCCGCCCGCTACGGCACCAACGCCAGCGTCTACACGGCCGCCGGCGTGCCGAGCGTGGTCTTCGGCCCCGGCTCGATCGCCCAGGCCCACACCGCCGACGAGTGGATCGACCTCGCCGACGTCGGCCTCGCCGCGGAGATCCTCGCCGATCTCGTGAGCGCGACCTGACGGTCGATGCCCGGCCCGGGCGCCACGTCGCGGGGCGCGGGTGATCGTGGGCGCACTTCACGCCCGCGCGAGGCGTGCTGTGCGGCCCGGCGGCGGGTGGTACAACATCGCGGCTTTTTCCCACGCAGGAGCGCGCGAGCATGGCAGGCAGGATCAAGGTCAAGGGCCCGATCGTCGACCTCGACGGCGACGAGATGACGCGGATCATCTGGCAGTTCATCAAGGACAAACTGATCCTGCCCTACCTCGACCTCGAGATCCGCTCCTACGACCTCTCGATCGAGAACCGCGACGCCACCGCCGACCAGGTGACGGTCGACGCGGCCCACGCGATCCAGGCGTGCGGCGTGGGCGTGAAGTGCGCCACGATCACGCCCGACGAGTCGCGGGTGAAGGAGTTCAACCTCAAGCAGATGTGGAAGAGCCCCAACGGCACGATCCGCAACATCCTCGGCGGCGTGATCTTCCGCGAGCCGATCATCATCAAGAACATCCCGCGGCTCGTGCCCGGCTGGACGAAGCCGATCGTGGTGGGCCGCCATGCCTTCGGCGACCAGTACCGCGCCACCGACGTGAAGATTCCGGGCAAGGGCAGGCTCACGCTCACCTTCACGCCGGCCGACGGCTCGCAGCCGATGGAGATGAAGGTCTACGACTTCCCGTCGCCGGGCGTCGCGATGGCGATGTACAACCTCGACGACTCGATCCGCGACTTCGCCCGCGCGAGCTTCCGCTACGGCCTGGCCCGCAACTTCCCCGTCTACCTCTCGACGAAGAACACGATCCTCAAGGCCTACGACGGCCGCTTCAAGGACATCTTCCAGGAGATCTTCGACGCCGAGTTCAAGGCCGAGTTCGCCGCGAAGGGCCTCACCTACGAGCACCGCCTGATCGACGACATGGTGGCCTCGGCGCTCAAGTGGGAAGGGGGCTACGTCTGGGCCTGCAAGAACTACGACGGCGACGTGCAGAGCGACATCGTGGCCCAGGGCTTCGGCTCGCTCGGCCTGATGACGAGCGTCTTGATGACGCCGGACGGCAAGACGGTGGAGGCCGAGGCGGCGCACGGCACGGTCACGCGGCACTACCGCCTCCACCAGCAGGGCAAGCCGACCTCCACGAATCCGATCGCCTCGATCTTCGCCTGGACCAGGGGACTCGCGCACCGCGGCAAGCTCGACGGCACGCCCGAGGTGACCCGCTTCGCCGAGACGCTCGAGAAGGTCTGCATCGAGACGGTGGAGGAGGGCAAGATGACGAAGGATCTCGCGATCCTGATCGGCCCATCCCAGCCGCATCTCACCACGCAGGAGTTTCTGGCGGCGATCGACGCGAATCTCCTGAAGGCGATGCAGGCCTGAGCGGACGGCCAAGGGTCGGCGGGAGAGACTCGCGGCGATGAGCGGACCGATTCGCGACGGGCGGGGGGGCGAGCGGCCCGCACGCCGCTACGACTTCATCGTCTGTGGATCGGGATCGAGCGGATCGGTCGTCGCCCGCCGTCTCGCCGAGAACCCTGCCGTCAGCGTGCTCCTCCTCGAGGCGGGGGGAAGCGACGACCATCCGGAGGTTTTTGATCCGGTCCGGTGGACCGCCAACCTCGGCAGCGCGCGGGACTGGAACTTCGTGGCCGAGCCAAGCCCCGCCGTGAACGGCCGCGCGGTGCCGATGGACATGGGGAAGGTCCTCGGCGGGGGATCGAGCATCAACGCCCTGACGTGGGCCCGCGGGCATGCGAGCGACTGGGATTTCTATGCCGCCGAGACCGGCGACGAGGGGTGGAGCCATGCCGCCGTCATCGACGTTTATAAAAGGATCGAGGATTGGCACGGCGCCCCCGACCCGGGCTACCGCGGCACGGGGGGCCCGATGTCCGTCGCCCCCGCCCCCACGCCCCATCCGCTCGTCGCGGCCCTCCTCGACGGGGCCCGGTCGGTCGGGATCCCGACGTTCGACAGCCCCAACGGCCGGATGATGGACGGGGAGGGAGGAGCGGCGTCGCGCGACATGATCGTCCGCGATGGGAGGCGGCAGTCGGTGTTCCGGTCGTATGTCGCTCCTCTGCTCGGCCGGCCGAATCTGACGGTGCTGACGGAGACGCTCGTCACGCGCGTGACCTTCGCGGGACGGCGGGCCACCGGCGTGGAGATCGTCGCCGACGGCACGCTCCATCGGGTCGAGGCGGGGCGCGAGGTGATCCTGTCGCTCGGCGCGATCCACACCCCGAAGGTCCTCATGCAGTCGGGAATCGGCGACGAGAGCGAGCTGCGGCGATTCGGGATCCCCGTCGTCGAGCACCTTCCCGGAGTCGGCCGGAATCTCCAGGACCACGCCGGCTTCAGCTGCGTCTGGGAGGTGGGCGATGTGCCGCTGCCGCACGACCATCCGGCCGAAGCGACGTTCTACTGGCGGAGCGCGGCGGGCCTGGCGATCCCCGACCTGTTCGTCTGCCAGCTCGGCGTGCCGTTTGCCAGCGCCGAGAACCGGGCCAGGTTCGGGATGCCGACGGCGGGCTGGACGCTCCACGGGGCCGTCGCCCGGCCGCGGAGCCGTGGCCGGGTGTGCCTGACGGGTGCGGGGCCGCTCGACCCGGTCCGGATCGAGTCGAACCTCCTCTCACATCCCGACGACATCGCGATCGCCGTCGCCTGCGTGGAGCTGTGCCGGGCGATCGGCAACTCCGCTCCGCTGCGGCCGTTCGTGGGCCGGGAAGTGATGCCGGGCGACCTCACGGGGGCGGCGCTGGAACACTTCATCCGCAACGATGCGATGAGCTACTACCACGAGACCTGCACGGCGAAGATGGGACGCGACGCCATGGCGGTGGTCGACGGGACGCTGGCCGTGCATGGCCTGGAAGGGCTGCGGATCGCCGACGGTTCGGTCCTCCCGCGGGTGACGATCGGCAACACGATGGCGCCGTGTGTCGTCGTCGGGGAACGGGCGGCGGAGATCGTCCGGGCCCGCCACGGCTGTTGACGCCGCCGCATTGGCCACATGAACCAGCGACCGACACGCTCTCCCACGGACCACGACGTGACGGCTGCCACCAGGTTGTTCGACCGGTGACAGGTTTCCAGGTCGATCATCGACCATGACTGGATGCGGCACCGGGAAAGCCACACGGCGATCCATGCTTTCGTGCCGGCCACCTCACCACAGCCGTTCTCGCTCCTCGACCTCGGCTGTGGCGATGCAGGCTTCGTCACGCGCCCCGAGCCGCGGCGTCGATGAACAGCACGGCGTGTGCCGGGGAGACGCGGCCGGCGGGCACCGTCGCATCCCCGGCGAGCAGTCGCTCGATCATGGGGACCTTCGCGGCCCCGGTGGCCAGCCAGAGAACCCGCCGCGCACGGTCCAGCATCGGAAACGTGAGGGTCATCCGCCGCCGACCCTGATAGACCCCGGTTACCGCCACGTCGCGGTCACGGCAGTCGACCGCCGGATCGCCGGGGACGAGCGAGGCCGTGTGACCGTCGACGCCGAGGCCCAAGTGAACGAGATCGAGCACCGGCGGGCGGCCGCACCAGGTCGCCAGGGTGTGCTCGTAGTCGCGGGCCCCATCCGCAGGCTCGCGGGCAGTCACCGGCATGGCGTGGATGTTTTCCGGGGGAATGGGGGCGTTCCCGAGAAGGCTCGCGTGCAGGTGGGTGAGGTTGCGGTCGGGGTCGCCATCGGCCGCCAACCGCTCGTCGACCTGGAACAGGTGGAACTCCGCCCAAGGAACGTCCTCCGAGGCGAGATCCCGCAGCATCGTCCAGGGTGTTTTGCCACCGCTGACCGCCATCAGAAACCGGCCGCGTGCCGCGACCGCCTCGCGGGCCGCCGCCGCGATCAGCCTGGCCGCCGCGGCGGCCACGGCGGTTTCGTCGGGAAACACCTCGATTTGCATCAACGTTCCAGCAGGAGTTTTCGGATGCACGACCGCGACGGCCAAGCGATCGGTCTCACGATGATCGCGCTGTGCGAGCACGTCGCCGCTCGGCGCGGTGCCTCGAGTCTACACGCCGTGGTGCCGAGGCCTGACTGGCCTCTTGACGTTCTTCCCCTCCCGTTCCCGAGTCAGCGGGCGCCGAAGGCCTTCAGCACCTCGAGCACGAGGATGATCGCGACGCCCATCAGGCTCTCGCCGGCGATCAGGCCGCTCGACACCGGCACCGTGTAGGCCTCGGCGGCCTTCGGCCGCGCCCGGGCGAAGAGCCAGGCGAGGAGGGCCCCCGCGAACATTGCGAACGAGTTGAAGGCCGGGATCACGCCGGCGATTCCCAGGCCCGTGGTCGAGGGGAGCCAGGGTCGCCACTGCTTCGGCCCCAGTTCCTCCAGCAGCGTGAGCACGATGCCGAGCGCCGCACCCACGGCGATCGCCGTGAGCGCACCATACGGCAGGGCCTCGATCCCGTCCGCGAGCAGCTCCGCCACGCCGGCCCAGACCTTCGCCGACGGGGCCGGGAGGGCCTCGGAGCCGAGCTTCGTCGGATCCCGCTGGACCACGAAGAGATACGCCGGCACCGACACGATCGTGCCGGCGATCACGCCGAAGAGCTGCGAGATCGTCTGCTTCCGGGGATTGCCGCCGAGCAGGTAGCCGCTCTTGAGGTCGGTGAGCAGGTCGGCCGCATGCGAGGCGGCGCCCGAGGTGATCGAGGCGGTCATGAGGTTGGTCGTGATGTTCGAGGGGGCCACCACGCCGTACATCAGCTGCGTGATCTTGCCCATCGCCCCGATCGGAGTGATGTCGGTCTCGCCCGTGGCCCGGGCGGCGACGATCGACAGGAAGAACGTGACGACGACGGCGAGGATCCCCATCCACCAGGTGATGCCGAAGAGCCAGTGGCCGAGGAGCACGCAGGCGGCGCCCGACGCGAGCGTGCCGGCGATGAACCAGCTCGACGGCACCTCGACCCGGTCGAGCGGGTCGTCGCGGTCGGCATGCGCGGCCCCGCCGACGAGCTTGCCGAGGCCGCCGAAGGCCCGGATCACGGTCTTCCACTTGAGCGCGAACGAGAGCAGCCCCGACGCCACCATCATCGCGGTCGAGGGCCAGAGCACCCACGACACGATGCCGCGGTAGCCCGGCTGGGCGATGCCGCGCTCGACGAGGATCGGGCCGATGACGCCGTAGAACACGATCGACCCCGCGAGCATCGACGCCGCCACCCGCAGGCCCATGATCGCGCCGGCGGCCACCATGATCAGCGAGCCCTCGATGCCGATCGTGTACTTCGCGAGCAGGTCGCGGGCGAAGCCACCGGGACCGAAGGGAATCTCGCTCGGGATCGCCCAGCCGGCGATCGCCTTGATGCCTCCGACGAGGTCGCGCCACAGGGCCACGCCCGCCCCGAGGATCGCGGCGCCGAAGAGCGACCGGGCCTTGAACACGGCGTCGCCCCCCCCGCCGTGCATGCTGGAGAGCGTCTCGGCGGTGGCGATGCCGGAGGGGAAGGGAAGCTGATCGATGTTGATGAGCTGCCGCTTGAGCGGGATCGCCATGAACACGCCGAGCATCGACAGGGCGACGAGCCAGAGGCCGATCTCCCACCACTCGAGGAGGCGGCCGGTGGTGAGATAGAGTGCGGGGATCGCCGACACGAGGCCGGCGCTCGACATGTAGCCCGCGGCGCTTGCGGCGCTGCTCATCGTGTAGTTTTCGAGCGTGGAGAACGGCCGGGTGCGGTAGGCGGGCACGATCTGCTCGAGGAACTTGAAGACCGCGTAGGCGATGATGCAGGCCGTGATCGTGACGCCGAGGCCCCAGCCCGTCTTGAGGCCGACGTAGAGGTTCGAGACCGACATCACCCCGCCGATCACCATCCCGCTGACGACGGCCCGCGGCGTGAGCTGCACGGCGTCGTCGCCGGCGTAGACGTTGTCGAGCCACCAGCGGGCGGCCTCGCGCTCGTCGGTGAACGGCGGGTGTCTGCCCGGCACGGGATGGTTCATCGCGACGGTGCCCTCTGTGCGGCTGGCTGCGTCAGGCTACCCGAGCGGGCAACGGGCGACGATCCCGCGGGTGGCTCGGGGTTGCCCGTGCCATGTCGCCGGACGTTCGGGGTGGGTCGGGGTCACCCGTGCCATGTCGCCGGACGTTCGGGGTGGCTCAGGGTCACCCGTGCCATGTCGCCGGACGTTCGCTGCGGGCTCCGCCCTCCGCTCACTCCGCGCTGGCGGCGCTTCGCCATCCTGGCTGCGCTTGCCAGCGAGGCCGGCTCCCATGGCACGGGTGACCCCTCGCTGGATGCGGGTGATGGTAGGAGCACGAGCCGCTCGACGACGCAGCGCACCCCCGCCGCGGTAGCGGCCACGGCCGCCCGGAGGTGCGGCCGCGGCAGGCGCGGCGAACCTTGGCTTCGCCCCGCCTGCCCAAGCGAAAACGGACAGGATGTCCGTGTTTCGCGTGAACTCAGAACACGTCGAGATTGAAGTGGTGGCCCTGATGGTAGAGCCGCGACTTCGGGTAGTAGTTCTGCCAGGCGCGGTTGTAGACCGGCACCCGCATCTCCTGCGGATAGCGGTAGTACAGGTCGTTGGCCGACTGCATGTAGCCGTCCTGGTAGAAGTTCTGCGGATACCACACGTAGGGATAGTGGTAGAGCCGGTTCCAGTCGTGGGCGTTGTACGAGTTGCCCCACTGGTAGCCGTAGGCCTGGGTGCCTGCGCCCACGGGCATCTGGGCGGCCACGTCGGTGGCGGCGATCGAGAGCGTCGCCAGGACGACGAGCGCCCCGGCGGCAAGGTGCCGTGTCATCGGATGGTCCCCCTGAGAATCCAGTGTCAGAGGGAATATCGGCCCCCGCTACGACCGGTCTTCACGGAAAATCCGTCAGGGTCGGCGTGCCGGGTGGCCCGCCGCCGGCGGCTCCACGCGGGCCGGGGTTGCGTCGGGCACCCGGCCCTCCGCCAGTTCCCGGTCCCACTCGTCCATGAGCGGCCAGTGGGGGGCACAGGTGCCGAAGTCGGCGAGGTTCAGGTAGCCCTTGAGCCGGG
>Ga0007791_10000441_pt1 | contig 13090 bp, 13 predicted proteins | sample CryBogmetaGMA05M_FD_60368 | JGI IMG/M metagenome (GOLD analysis project Ga0007791, IMG submission 60368) | Freshwater microbial communities from Crystal Bog, Wisconsin, USA - MA0.5M | ecosystem: Environmental > Aquatic > Freshwater > Lake | place: Crystal Bog, Wisconsin, USA | collected 2009-07-06 | reverse complement strand
CCGGCGTATTTCCTGCCTGAAAGTACCCATGAACCTCTACCAATTCTGCCCCTGGTGTGCTGCGCCGCTGGCCCCTGTGTCCCGGGCCGAAGACGGTGGCGACAAGGTGCGCCTGCGCTGCACGGCCTGTGAATTCACCCACTGGAACAATCCGACGCCGGTTTTGGCGGCGGTGGTCGAATACCAGGGCAAGATCCTGCTGGCGCGCAACGCGGCCTGGCCGGGAAAAATGTATGCGCTGATCACCGGCTTCATGGAGGCCGGGGAAACACCGCAGGAGGGCATCGCCCGGGAGATCGCAGAGGAAACCAACCTGTCTGCGCAGGCCTTGCAGCTGATCGGCGTCTACGACTTCCAGCGCATGAACCAGATCATCATTGCCTACCATGCGGTCTGCGAGGGCGAGGTCGTCCTCTCCCCGGAGCTGGTGGACTATCGCCTGTATGCGCCCGAGGCGGTGAAGTGCTGGCCTGCAGGCACCGGCTATGCGCTGGCGGACTGGCTCACGTCCCGCGGACATACGCCCTCGTTTGTCGAGTTCCCCAAGCGCGATTAGTGCCTAAAATGCGGGCGACTGAGGAAATCCATGCACATCGACAAAGAAATTGACACCCGCGGCCTGAATTGTCCGCTGCCCATTCTCAAGGCCAAGAAGGCACTGTCGGAACTGGTGAGCGGTCAAATCCTGCGGGTGGTGTCCACCGACGCGGGCTCGGTGCGGGACTTCCAGGCCTTTGCCAAGCAAACCGGCAACGAGCTGCTGGAGCAGCAAACGGTGGCCAGCGACTACATCCACGTCATGCGCCGCCGCTAGGCAGCGCAGGCCCGCCAGGGGCCGCCCCTGCGCTTCAACCCAGGCGCGCGAGCTGCTCCCGGACCTTGCCCAGGGTGTCGGTAAAGTCTGCCAGGCGCTTGCGTTCCTGGACGATCACCGCGGGCGGCGCCTTGGCCACAAAGGACTCGTTGCCCAGTTTCGCATCTGCTTTGGCGATTTCGCCTTCCAGGCGGGCTGCTTCCTTGCCCAGGCGCAGCTTTTCCGCGGCCAGGTCAATTTCCATGTGCAGGCAGATGCGGGCCTCGCCGACCACGGCCACCGGCGCCGCCTGGGCGGCGGCCTGCCAGGCGGCTTCATCCGCAAACACCTGGACCTCGCTCAGCTTGGCCAGCGCCTGCAAAATGCCGGCCGCAGAGCCGAGGAAGGCCTGTTCCTCCGGGGTCTGCGCCACCGCGTAGAGCGGCAGCCGGGTGGCAGGCGACACATTCATCTCGCCGCGCAGGTTGCGGCAGGCGTCCACGAGTTGCTTGAGTTTTGCCACGTAGGCAATGGCGTTGTGGTCGATGCGTTCGGGCTGGCTCACCGGGTAGGCGGCCACGCACACCGAGGCACCGCCGCGGCCGGCCACCGGCGCCACGGTTTGCCACAGGGCTTCGGTAATGAAAGGCGTGATCGGGTGCGCCAGCCGCAGGATCGTCTCCAGCGTGCGGATCAGGGTGCGGCGCGTGGCGCGCTTTTGCGCATCGTTGCCGTGCTGTATCTGCACCTTGGCGATCTCCAGATACCAGTCGCAGAACTCGTCCCAGACAAACTGGTAGATCGCGCCGGCCACATTGTCCAGCCTGTATTCCTCGAAGCCCCGGGCTACGCCAGCCTCGGTTTGTTGCAGGATCGATGTGATCCAGCGGTCCGCGGGGCTGAAGCCCAGGTAGCCGTGCGCCGGCCCGCCGACTGCGCATTCCGCCTTGGTGTGTTCTTTGAGGCCGCAGTCCTGGCCCTCGCAGTTCATGAGCACGAAGCGCGATGCGTTCCACAGCTTGTTGCAGAAATTGCGGTAGCCCTCGCAGCGCTTGGCGTCGAAGTTGATGCTGCGCCCCAGCGAGGCCAGCGACGCAAAGGTGAACCGCAGCGCGTCTGCGCCAAACGCTGGAATGCCCTGAGGGAACTCCTTCTCGGTGTTTTTGCGCACCGCCGGCGCGGTTTCCGGCCGGCGCAGCCCGGTGGTGCGCTTGTCGAGCAAGGGCGCCAGCGCAATGCCGTCGATCAAATCCACCGGGTCGAGCACATTGCCTTCGGACTTGCTCATCTTCTTGCCCTGCGCATCGCGCACCAGGCCGTGGATGTAGACATGGCGAAACGGCACCTGCCCGGTGAAGTGCGTGGTCATCATGACCATGCGCGCCACCCAGAAGAAAATGATGTCGTAGCCGGTGACCAGTACCGAGGAGGGCAGGTAGAGGTCATAGTCTGGCGTTTTCTCGGGCCAGCCCATGGTGGAGAACGGCACCAGCGCCGACGAGTACCAGGTATCGAGCACGTCCTCGTCGCGCCGCAGCGCTCCGGTGTAACCGGCTTTCTGGGCTGCAGCCCGCGCCGCGCCTTCGTCTCGTGCTACAAAAACTGTACCATCCTCGGCATACCAGGCCGGTATCTGGTGGCCCCACCAGAGCTGGCGGCTGATGCACCAGTCGGTGATGTTGTTCATCCACTGGTTGTAGGTATTGACCCAGTTTTCCGGCACAAACTTCACCGCGCCGGACTGCACTGCGTCGATGGCCTTGCTGGCAATGGATTTTCCGGTCGGGTCCTGGTCGCTGACCTTGGTCATGGCCACGAACCACTGGTCGGTCAGCATCGGCTCAATGACCTGCCCGGTGCGGGCGCACACCGGCACCATGTTCTTGTGCGGCACGGCTTTTTCCAGGAAACCCTGCGCTTCCAGGTCCCGCAATACTGCCTTGCGGCAGTCGTACCGGTCCAGGCCGCGGTAGGCGGCCGGGCCGTTGTCGTTGATTTTTGCGTCCAGCGTGAAGATGGTGATCAGCGGCAGGCCGTGTCGCTGGGAGCAGGCGTAGTCGTTAAAGTCGTGCGCTCCGGTGATCTTGACACAGCCGCTGCCGAAGGCGCGGTCCACGAAGTCGTCCGCAATCACCGGAATCTGGCGGTTGCACAGGGGCAGGTCCACCATTTTTCCGATCAGATGCTGGTAGCGCTCATCCTGCGGGTGCACGCACAGGGCGCCATCGGCCAGCATGGTCTCAGGGCGGGTGGTGGCAATGTGCATGCCGCGCAGCGGGGTGCCGTCGGCCGCCGTTTGCGGGCCATCGCTGAAGGGATATTCGATGTGCCACATGAAGCCGTTGCGCTCTTCGTTTTCCACCTCCAGGTCGCTGACCGCACTTTGCAGCACGGGGTCCCAGTTGACCAGACGCTTGCCCCGGTAGATCAGCCCCTGCTCATAGAGCCGCACAAAGGTTTCGGTGACGGTGCGCGACAGCTTGTCGTCCATGGTGAAGTATTCGCGGCTCCAGTCCACGCTGTCGCCCATGCGGCGCATCTGGGTGGTGATGGTGTTCCCGCTTTGTTCCTTCCATTCCCAGACTTTGCTGACGAAGGCTTCGCGGCCCAGGTCGTGGCGGCTGAGCTGCTGGTCCTGCAACTGGCGCTCCACCACGATCTGGGTCGCGATGCCGGCATGATCGGTGCCAGGGATCCAGGCGGTGTTGAAGCCGCGCATCCGGTGGTAGCGCGTCAGGCTGTCGATGATGGTCTGGTTGAACGCATGGCCCATGTGCAGGGTGCCGGTCACGTTGGGCGGAGGCAACTGGATGGCAAACGCCGGCGCATCGGCCTGTGGCGCCTGGGTGCCCCGAAAACCCGCCACGCCATAGCCGCGCCGTTCCCACTCCGGGCCCCAGTGCGCCTCCAGCGCTGCAGGCTCGAACGATTTGGAGAGTGCCTGCAGGCCAGGCTGCGCCGGCAGTGCAGGGGATGCGGAAAGGGGGGAGGGTGCGTGATCGGACATGGTCAATTGTGAAGCTTCAGAGCCGAATTTTACGTGGGGGTCCGGCGTGCAAGAGCGCTAGGATACGATTGGTGCCATGAACGAATCCCAATCTTCCGCAACCGGGCCGCTGGGCCTGCCCAAATTGCCCGCCCGTTACGCCGGGGTGGTGATGCCGTTTTTCCTGTCCATCATCATGACCTGCCTGATTTCGCTGGTGAGCACCTTGCGCAGTGCCGGGCCGGTACCCGGCTTTTTGAGCCTGTGGCTGGGCGCCTGGGGCCTGTCCTGGCTGGTGGCTTTTCCCTGCCTGCTCCTGGTGTTGCCCCTGGTTCGGCGCGCAACCCAGGCGGTGGTGAAAAGCGCGTAGTCGCTGGGCGCAGCCGGGGGTGATCTACGGCGCATTCGCGATAATGCCGCATGCTGTTTCTACTCTCTCCAGCCAAATCTCTGGACTACGACTCACCGCTGTCGGGGCAGCCGCACACTGCGCCGCTGTTCGTCAAGCAGTCCAAGGCCCTCATCGACCTGTTGCGTGCCCAGTCGCCGCAGCAGGTCGCGGCCCTGATGGACCTGAGCGACAAGTTGTCGGCGCTGAATGTGGCGCGCTACCAGGCCTGGTCCAGCCGCGCCACAACCATGAACGCACGCCAGGCGGCGCTGGCCTTCGACGGAGATGTGTATGGCGGTCTGGATGCCCGCAGCCTGGACAGCGACGCACTGGCCTGGGCACAGGAACACCTCTGCATTCTGAGCGGCCTCTACGGCGTGTTGCGCCCGCTTGATCTGATGCAACCCTACCGGCTGGAAATGGGAACGGCGCTGGCCAACCCGGCCGGGCGCGACCTGTACCGCTTTTGGGGAAGCCAAATTTCTGACTACCTGAATCAGCGCCTGAAGGCGGATGCCAGCCCGGTGGTGGTGAATCTGGCCTCGCAGGAGTACTTCAAGGCGGTGGACACCAAAGTGCTCAAGGCGCGGGTGGTGGACTGCGTTTTTCAGGAATACAAGGCGGGGCAGTACAAGATCATCAGCTTTCTGGCCAAGCGTGCGCGCGGGCTGATGGCGCGCGAGGCGGCGCGGCAGCGGTGGACACACCCAGACCAGCTTCGTGCCTTTGCCGCGGAGGGTTATGCCTGGGACGCCGCAGCGTCGGCCCCGGACACGCTGGTTTTCCGCCGCAAGTCAATGGCCTAAAAGTGCCGTAAGCCGGCGAAAATACTGGGCATAACGCTATGAAAATTAGAGCAAACCAGCTCGAGCTGGAAGTCGAGGATACGGCATCAGCCGACCCTTCCCACCGGGGCCGCCCGGCGGTGCTGCTGATCATGGGCCTGGGCATGCAACTCATCGCATGGCCGCCGCAGATGGTGCAGGCCCTGGTTGCTCATTTCCAGAAAGCGCAGTCCCTGGCGTGAACACTCCTGAACATTCCCAGTTGGGCAAGGCGAGTGCGTACATCGACCAGTACGATGCATCGCTGCTCTTTCCCATTCCCCGCGCCCCCAAGCGGGCTGAGATCGGTGTTCTTAACGCACCCGTATTTTTCGGTGCTGACCTCTGGACAGCCTTTGAACTCAGCTGGCTCAACCCCCGCGGCAAACCCCAGATTGCGCTGGCGCAATTCACCATTCCCTGCGAGTCCTTGAACATTGTGGAGAGCAAGTCGTTCAAGCTTTACCTCAACAGTTTCAACAACACCCGCTTTGCGGGGCCGCAGGAGGTGCAGGCCCGCCTGCGTGCTGACATCCAGGAGGCCGTGTGGCGGGGCGGCATCGTCGGGTCTTCGGTGGGCGTGAAACTGATTGCGCCGGAACTTTTTGACCGTGAACCCATCTATGCGCTCGACGGCCTGAACCTGGACCGTCTGGACGTGGAGTGCAGCCGCTACCAGCCTGCGCCCGATCTGCTCGGAACCATTGCCGGCGAGGGTACCGTCACCGAGGTCCTGGTCAGCGATCTGCTCAAGAGCAATTGCCTGGTGACCGGCCAGCCGGACTGGGGCAGCGTGCAAATCAGCTACACGGGCGCGCCCCTTGTTCAGGAGGGGCTGCTGCAGTACCTGGTGAGTTTTCGCAACCACAACGAGTTCCATGAGCAGTGCGTGGAACGCATCTTCATGGACCTCTGGACCCGCTGCAAACCCCTGAAGCTGTCCGTCTACGCCCGGTATACGCGCCGCGGTGGCTTGGATATCAACCCTTTTCGCACCAGCCACCCGCAGGCCCTGCCGGGCAATTTCCGCACGGCGCGGCAGTAGCCGCGCCGCCGCCCCCCGCGCTCAGGCGGCGGTGGCCGCCCGGACACGGCGCTCGCGCAGGTGGGCCGCAACCAGCCACAGCGTGGGCGCTGCCACCAGCGCGGCAGAAAGCACCTGGGCCAGGCGCCCTTCAGCCAGGGACTCGGTGAGTTCGTGCCAATATTCGTTGTCGATCAGGGGGATCAGCCCCACTTCGGTGAACTCATAAACGCCCTTGACCACCAGCATGGCCGCAAACACCAGCATGAAGACCGACGTGACGTTGAAAAAGCGGGTGAGATTGACTTCGCGGCCAAAGCGCACCCACAGCAGCGCGACGCTTGCCGCCACCAGCAGCCCGACCACGCCCCCGACCAGCATGGGCACGCCCTCGGCGCTAGACGCCAGCGAGGCCAGCATGGCAGCGGATTCCATGCCCTCGCGCCCCACCATGAAGACGGTGAATCCGAACACGGTCCACCAGGCCTGCGGCCCGGCCAGGTTGGATGCCCGACCGAGTCCGGCGGAAATTTCCTGGCCCATCTGCCTTCCCATCTGCCGCATGTGGACCACGCACCAGACCACCGCTGCCGCTGCCAGCAGGGCAAGCCCGCCTTCCCAGGCTGGTGAAATTCCGCCCAACTGGGCCAGCGCCGCGCCCAGCACGACCGAGAGCGCGATGGAGACAAGAAGCCCCGTGCGCACCGCGCCCATCAGGCGCACGTGCCCGGTCTTGCGCAAATAGAGCGCGGCGATGGCGACCATCAAAAAGGCCTCCAGGCCTTCACGAAACGTAATCAGCAGGGTAGAAAACATGGAACTCCCAATCGGTGAAGTGATGACTTAATGATAATCATTCCTATTTGGAAGTCAAATCCCCAAGTCGATTAGGCCTATGGCTTGCTTCGTCCCCTTGGACCTGTCGCTCAGGCCCATTCCAGGGGCCTTTGCAGCAGGCCCGTCCTTCGCCCGCCCCAACCCGAAGCTCCGGGGGGGGGTATCAGGCGCCAGCGCCGGGATTGGCTTTGTCCAGGAAAGGCGTGAACGCCGCCAGCGGCGGGAAGGTGCCGGCCTTCTTTTCTTTCATTGCCAGCACCGCTTCCATCACATGGCGGTTACTCCAGATGGAGGCCTGGAGCCAGCCCATTTGTTGCAGCGACTCCTCGACCGAGTGGTCGCGCGCATAGTGCAGGGCCTGCTTGGTGCCCCAGATGGCCACAGGCGGTTTCGCGGCAATTTCGGCGGCACAGGCCAGGGCCGCCTCCAGCATGGTTTGCGGTGTGTCGAATACCGCGTTGACCAGTCCGTAGGCCAGCGCCTTGTCCGCCCCGAGCCGGCGGCCCGTGTAGGCCAGTTCCTTTGCCACCGCCAATGGGATCAGCTTGGGCAGGCGCTGCAGCGTACCCACGTCAGCGACCATGCCAATGTTGATCTCCTGGATGCAGAAAAATGCGTCCTGGGTGGCATAGCGGATGCAGCAGGCGGTGACCATGTCTACCGCCCCGCCGATGCACCCGCCCTGGATAGCGGCAATCACCGGAATCCGCAGTGTCTCCAGCTTGGTGAATGTGCGCTGGATGTCGGTGACTACGTCGAACATGGCGGCGCGCCCCTCTGCCGACTGGTCGTCCATCAGGTTCGCCTGCGAAAACGTTTCCAGTGCCATGCCTGCGCTGAAATGCTTGCCGGTGCTGCTGATCACCAGGACCCGCGCCTTGCCTTCCCGGTGCAGGGCATCGAGTACGCCATCGAGTTCGCGCCAAAACGTAGGCTGCATGGTGTTCATGGCCTGTGGCCGGTTGAGCACCAGATGGGCAATATGCTGCTCCAGAGACAGGGAAAAACAGGTCAGGTCAGAGGTGTTCATGGGTCAACTTCAGGTGGGTTTCCAGGTTCAGGGGTGCACGCTGGCCGGGCGCAGTCCAGCCGGTTCGCGTTGGGTGGCGGCGCCGGCGTTGCGGCAACGCACCCACGCGCTCAAAACAGGACTGCACCGGGAACATGCATTCCAGCGAGTCCCGCACCCGCGCCAGGCGGGTATCGTGGTCGTGCGCATTGTCGGTCGTGTCATTGATACAGAAAAAGTCCAAAGCGCCGCAGGCATCGACCAGTTCCGACAATTCGTCTGACGTCCCAGCCAGACCCGTGGCGACATAACGGTAGTCGTAATCCCGCAACCGAGCCAAGCCGCGCGACAGGGACCAGCGCAGAATAAAGTCTGACACGATGGTGGGCTTGTCCCACACCCGGAACACGGTCGAGCGAACTTGGGCAAACAGGTCTGGTGCCTGTATTTCGAGCGCCTGCACCACCGACTTGCACATTGGCCGCGGCGCGTGCGCAAAGGTGCGGAATGTGTGCCGGTATGGCCCTGCCTCCAAGGGGCCGGGGTGGGCATCGAGCCATTGCTTGGACAGCCGGGAGGCGTTTTCCAGGGAATTTGCATCTGGTCGCAGCGGCCCGTCGCTGACTGCAGCGTCCTGCGACCAGGCGACATAGGTGCCATGTTCCCAGAACCAGTCCTCTACCCGCACCGGCGCGCCGAAAAAGACGTCGTCGTTCAGATAAAAATAACGCTCCGACAGGTTGGGAATGCGGTGGATGTAGGACTCGATGTTGCCCGAATCAAAGGTGGGCAGGCAGGCGGTAGGGATTAGTTCGCGGTGGTCCACCACCGTCAGCCGGGGGGTCGCCGCGAGCCAGTCAGGGACCTGACCATCGGTTACCAGGTACACCTGCCCATGGTGCGGGAAAAAACGCTCGAGCGCCCGCAGGCTGTAGCGCAGTTCCTCGTTGTCGCGGTACCGGCCTTCGACGTTGCTAAAGGGCGCAAGGCCCCGCATTCCCTGCGCCTCGAGCCGCTTGGCAGCATTGCGGCGTTTGTCGCGCCAGGCGGGGTCGCTGCCGTTGACCCACAGGTAAACGATGTCGACGGCTGAGTTGAAAGGGCGATTCAAAGGTGTCCGGGCAGGTGGCAAAGGACGCGAATTATCCGCGAAATCCCCGCCGCCGCCGCCGGCCGGTTAAAAGAGCTGTCCCGAGGGGCTTTCCCCTGGCTCCAAGTCCTCGGGCCGCACCAGCGCACCCACGCGCACCCCCAGCAGGCGCAGGCGTTGCGCCAGAGGGGCGCGTTTGAGGCACAGCCCCGCCGCCTGGCGGATGGCTTTGGCATCGGCAGTGGGCGCCTCAATCGTGAGATCCCGGGTGATCGACCTGAAGTCTGCGTAGCGCAGCTTGATCCCGATGGTGCGCCCCAGGTAGCCTTTGCGTTGCAGGTCGGAGGCGACCTGTTCACACAGCCGGGTGAAAATCGCGCCCAGTTCAGCCCTGTCTTGAACGGCATGCAAATCGCGTTCAAACGAGGTCTCGCGGCTGATGGACACCGGCTCGCTCTCCAGCACGATCGGGCGCGCGTCCCGCCCGTGGGCGGCATGGTGCATCCAGGTGCCGGTCTTGGTGCCGAAATGGCCGATCAGCCAGGCAGGATCGCGTGCCGCCAGGTCAGCGATGGTATGAATGCCCAGCGCCTGCAGCCGGGCGTCCGCCTTGGGGCCGATGCCGTTGATCTTGCGGCAGGCCAGCGGCCAGATGGCAGACTCCAGGTCCTCTTCCCTGACGATGGCAATGCCATTGGGCTTATGAAATTCGCTCGCCATTTTGGCCAGCAGCTTGTTCGGTGCCACGCCCACCGAGCAGGTCAGTCCGGTCCCGTCAAAGATGGCCCTCTGGATCAGCCGCGCCAGCACCCGGCCCCCTTCGCGCTGGCCACCGGGCACGTCGGTGAAGTCGATGTACACCTCGTCGACGCCGCGGTTTTCCATGACCGGCGCAATGTCGCTGATGATGGCCTTGAAGCGCTGCGAATAGTGCCGGTACTGCGCAAAGTCCACGGGCAACAGAATCGCCTGCGGGCAGAGCCTGGCCGCTTTCATCAGTCCCATGGCCGAGCCTACGCCAAACTGGCGCGCTGCGTAGGTGGCGGTGGTGATGACGCCGCGCCCGGTGTAGTCGCGCAGCAGCGGAAAGAACGCCACCGGAATACGGTCCAGCATGGATTCGTCCCATTCCTGCTCCGGGCGTTCGCTGGCCATGCGTGCCAGCAGGTCATCGGCGCGCCGGCGACCGCCGCCAATCACTACCGGCAGCCCCTTGAGCTGGGGGTAGCGCAGCAGTTCCACCGAGGCATAAAACGCATCCATGTCCAGATGCGCGATACGGCGGATGGCGTTCATACCGCCCGGTCTGGCCTCAGTACGTGCCCGGTATCAGGATGCGCTGGTCGACGTTCTGAATGTTGGTATGGCCGCAGAACGCCATGGTGGTATCGAGTTCCTTGTGGATGATCTGCAGCGCCTTGGTGACGCCGGCTTCCCCCATGGCGCCCAGGCCATAGACCATCGCCCGTCCAATCATGGTGCCGCGTGCCCCCAGAGCCCAGGCCTTGAGTACGTCCTGCCCGCTGCGAATGCCACCGTCCATCCAGACTTCGGTCCGGTCTCCAACGGCCCGCACAATGTCCGGCAGGGCGGAGATGCTGCTGGGTGCGCCGTCGAGCTGGCGCCCGCCGTGGTTGCTCACCACAATGGCATCGGCGCCGCTGTCGACCGCCAGAACCGCATCTTCGACATCCTGGATGCCCTTGAGGATCAGCTTGCCGCCCCAGCGCTCCTTGACCCACTTCACGTCTTCCCACGACAGACGCGGGTCAAACTGTTCGTTGGTCCAGGATGCCAGCGACGACATGTTGCTGACCGCTTCCACGTGGCCGACCAGATTGCGGAAGGTGTGACGCCGGGTGCCCAGCATCCCCAGGCACCAGCCCGGCTTGGTCGCCAGGTTGATGAGGTTGGCCAGCGTGGGTTTGGGCGGCGCCGTCAGACCGTTCTTCAGGTCCTTGTGGCGCTGGCCTATCACCTGCAGGTCCAGTGTCAGGACCAGCGCGCTGCAGCGCGCGGCGCGCGCACGCTCTATCATTTTGACCATGGCGCTGCGGTCGCGCATCATGTAGAGCTGAAACCAGAAGGGCGCCGTGGTGTTTTCGGCAATGTCCTCGATGGAGCAGATGCTCATGGTTGACAAGGTGAACGGGATGCCAAATTTCTCTGCCGCGCGCGCCGCCTTGATCTCCCCATCGGCGCTTTGCATGCCGCACAGCCCAACCGGGGCAATGCAGACCGGCATCTTGGCCTCCACGCCCACCATGGTGGTGGCGGTGCTGCGGTTTTCCATGTTGACGGCCACCCGCTGGCGCAGCTTGATCTTCTGGAAGTCGGATTCGTTGGCGCGGTAGGTGGACTCTGTCCATGAGCCCGAATCGGCATAGTCATAAAACATGCGCGGTACCCGCTTGCGCGCCAGGACACGCAAGTCTTCGATGGTGGTGATCACTGCCACGGCGAAATCCTTGTCATAAAAGGTTCAGTCCAGTTGTTCCGACAGCCAAGCCAGCGTGCGGCCACGGGCCAGTGCGGCTGCCCGCTGGTGGTAGGCGGGACGCCCCCAGCAATTGAAGCCATGGTCCGCATCCGCATAGACATGGACCTGCGCATTGGCGTGGCTGGCAAAGGCGGCGCGAACGGCGTCAACCGCCGGTGGCGGGATATGGGCATCGCGTTCGCCGTAGTGAAACAGCAAGGGTACTTGGATGGAAGGTGCCAGGTCCAGCTGGTTCTGGATGCCGCCACCGTAGTAGCAGACGGCGGCGTCGATGGCGCCACTCGCGGCCAGCTGGAAGGCCAGGCGGCCCCCCATGCAGAAGCCCAGGGCACCGACTTTGCCGGTGCGCTCGGGTCGCTGGCGCAGCGCTTGTGCCGTCGTCACCAGGTCCGCCGCTGCGTTGGGGCCATCGAGGTTGCGCATCAGTCGGTAGGCCTCCTGGGTATCAGCTGCGTCGTACTTCAGATCCACCCCAGCCCCCTGCCGCCAGAACACGTCGGGTGCCATGACAACATAGCCGTCCATTGCATACTGGTCGGCGACGGCGCGGATGTGGGCATTGACCCCCCAAATTTCCTGAATCAGCACCAGTCCTGGGCCCGTTCCGGTGGGAGGCAGAGACAGGTAGGCGCCAAAGGCCTGGCCGTCATGGCTGGTGAGGGTCACTGTGCTGCTGTTCATGGCTACTCCACTTCGACGCGCAGTTCCCGCTCGGCCACGCGCTGCTTGTCATCCTGGACCTGCAGGGTCAGGCGGTGCTTGCCCACCGGGATCTGGGCGTTCTCCAGGGCAAAACCTTCCGGCGTGACCTTGACGAATTTGGTGATGCGGCTGGTGATGTCGAACTTCATTCCGCCATAGAGCACCTTGAAGCTGCCCGGAACAATGCTGGCGTCGGCCTGGCCCTTGAATTGCACGACGATCGGGAAAGGTGCCTTTACCTTCAGATCCGCTACCGGTTCGGGTTTCAGGATGTCGATGACCGGCACGACAGCCCGCGCCCGCAACACGGGCGGCTCCTCAAACCCTTGCAGCCCCTGGTACTGCACCGCCTCCGAGGGGGATATCAGCCAGTTCGCCCCGGCTGCGGTTTTGTCTTGGGCGCTGGCGGCAAAGGCCACACCAGCCAATAAAGGAAGCAGGGTCAATGCCATGGGTTTCATTGGATCTCCTCGATGGAAAACAGGGCTGCGCCATAGGCGTCGGAGCACAAGGGACTTTTTGCGCGCGACGCCGCGCTGGCGCAGGCGGGGGTGCCGCTGGACTGGGCAGTGGTGACCAGGGCGCCGAGCTGGGCGCGGCCCTGTGCGTCGTTGAGCGACATCAGAAACGGCCCGGCTTTGGAGGCACCGAGCTGGCTGAGGTCGCGCGGCGCCTCGGTCACCATGACCAGCAGGTTGTCAACGCCGGCAGGTCCACCCGCCTTGACGCGCCAATTGGGGCGGGGCAGCTGAACTTTTTGACCGGCTTCGATGCGGTTGTCCTTGTCCAGTTCATTGGGGAACAGCATGTACACCGATTTGTTGTCAGAGCCCGCCAGCGCCACATACAGGTAGCCGCCGCGGTCGGATTGCACCGAGAAGTCCAGCGCGTCTTTGCCAATCTTGAGCTTGCTCTGGTTTGTCGTCAACTGGAT
>Ga0007791_10000440_pt1 | contig 13090 bp, 13 predicted proteins | sample CryBogmetaGMA05M_FD_60368 | JGI IMG/M metagenome (GOLD analysis project Ga0007791, IMG submission 60368) | Freshwater microbial communities from Crystal Bog, Wisconsin, USA - MA0.5M | ecosystem: Environmental > Aquatic > Freshwater > Lake | place: Crystal Bog, Wisconsin, USA | collected 2009-07-06 | reverse complement strand
GGTTATTTATAGCGGGAGTGGGGCGCGTGCTTAGCCTCGCCGTAGAATGGGTCGGACGCCTGCCAAACGCCCTCATCACGAAGATTAAAGCGTTTCCTGACGACGCAGCAGACTTCGCGATTGGGGCGGCCTTGAAGGTTTTCGAATTACGTTGGCCGATTGTGACCTTGACCAGCCTGGCCGGGGCGGCCGCGATAGCCGGACAGTGGCCACCGGCACGCACGACCTTCGAAGGCGTACACGCCCGGCCGACGAGAATAACTGGCGAGGCCCCATCACAGGCCCGACCAAAGCGTCTGGCCCTCAAACCTGGCCCCAGAGACCTGCAGCACACTGTGGATGTCCTGGCAGAAGATTTTGGGGAAACCGTAGGCATCGCGATTATCGACACCTCTGACCAATGGATTGTCGATGTGCGCGGGGATATGGCTTTTCCGCAGCAGAGTGTCTCGAAACTCTGGGTCGCCATGACCACCCTGGACGCCATTGACAGGGGAACCTCGGCCCTGGATCGGCAGGTAATCCTGACAGACGCCGACCGAAGCGTTTTCAACCAGCCGATATCATATCGGATTACCCCAGACGGCTTCCCCACGACCGTCGCCGACCTCTTAAAGCGCGCCCTGATCGAGAGTGACAACGCTGCAAATGACAAGCTTTTGGGCTTGGCCGGGGGCCCTGAGGCTGTTCGGCGTCTCCTGAGAGAAAAAGGCCTGGAGGGAATCTCCCTCGCCGAGGATGAGCGCCACCTGCAGGCACACATAGCTGGCCTGACATGGACCCCCGATCTTGCCCCTTACGGTGCGTTTAATACCGCCAGATCCCGCCTGCCTAAGGGGGCGCGTGAGGCGGCTTTAGACGCCTATATTGCCCATCCCTATGATGGGGCTCAGCCCGCTGCGGTAGCCGAGGCCCTGGCCCAGCTGCAAATGGGAAAATTATTGTCTGCGGAATCCAGTCGCTGGATGTTGGAGACTATGGCCAAGGCCAGAACAGGGCCAGCGCGTCTGAAAGGCGGTTTGCCCAAGGGCTGGCAGATCGCCCATAAGACGGGGACAGGGCAGGACTATCGCGGGGCCTCCGTCGGAATTAACGATGTCGGCTTGATCACCGCCCCTGATGGCAAAACCTATGCCGTCGCCGTTTTCCTGCAGAAGACGAAACATCCGGTCTCTGAGCGGCTGGCCTTTCTCCAATCCATCAGTCAGGCCATCGTCACCCAATGGGATAGGGAGGCTGACCAAGGCCGGTCATTGGTGGCAAAAGAGTCCAGGTCCGCCGACTGAATCGGACCAGCCCGCGTTGACTCGGCTCGGGTGGTCTGTATAACACCGCGCTTCTCGCTCGCGGGCCAACTCGCGGGCGTAATCCTTTTTGCACTGTATCCAAGGCGCGAATTATATGTACGCGGTGATCAAGACCGGCGGAAAGCAATACCGGGTCCAACCTGGTGATGTGATGGTCGTCGAAAAGCTCGACGGCGAGCCCGGTGCCAATGTGGCGTTCGGCGATGTGCTCATGCTGGGCGATGGCGACGCGATCACCCTTGGCGAGCCCACCGTGGCCGGTGCCAGTGTCAGCGCGACCCTGGTGGAAACCCGCAAGGGTGAGAAGGTAAAGATCTTCAAGAAGATCCGCCGTCAGGGCTACCGCCGGACCAAGGGCCATCGTCAGATCGAAACCGTTCTGCGCGTCACCGCCATCGAAGGCGCTGGCAAGAGCGAGACCTGGGACGGCGTGGTCGACATGACCACCAAGGCCATGATGAACGCCCGCGCGCGGAACCTGACCCACGTGGTTGCCGCTCTGGAAGCTGCAGCAGCTCCGGTCGTCGCGGCTAAGGCTGACGTCGCCGAAGGCGCAGCTGCTCCCGCAAAAAAGGCGGCGCCGAAGAAGGCCGCCGCTAAGAAGTCCGACGCTGAATAAGCGTCGGTCTCGTCGAATTTAGGAGGCCAAGATGGCACACAAGAAATCTGGCGGTTCATCTCGCAACGGTCGCGACTCAGCGGGTCGCCGCCTCGGCGTTAAGAAGTTCGGTGGCGAAGCCGTGATCGCGGGCAATATTATCGTGCGCCAGCGCGGCACCAAGTTCTTCCCGGGCGACAATGTTGGCATGGGCGTGGATCACACCCTCTTCGCGACCGCTCATGGCGCCGTGAAATTTGTGACCAAGCGTGACGACCGCACCTACGTGAATGTGGTCACCGCAGAGATCGCAGCGAACTAGGCGAACCTGAACTTCAGGTCCGCCAGCCAGGCGGGCCGAATAAATCTCCCAAAACGGGGAGTCCGGACCGCCGGGCTCTCCGTTTTTTATTGCCTAAGGCCTCGACGAAGGGCCGGGAGGTTGAGATGAGACCTTTGGAGATACAGAGCGTCGTCGAGACGCCAAGCCTGCGGCTGAGGCCGCCCCGTCTGAATGATGCCGGTCGGCTGGCGAAACTTCTAAACGATTTCGAAGTGGCCAAGATGACCACGTCCATCCCACACCCCTATGGGATTGAGGATGCAGAGCAGTTTCTGCGCGAGGCGACGCCGGAGACCTTTGTGGTCGAACATCCTGACCATGGTCCGATCGGGACGGTAGGCTTCTCCGAGGGGGAAGGTCGGCGGGCGGAATTGGGCTATTGGATTGGTAAGCCCTACTGGGGCGGGGGCTTTGCAACGGAAGCGGCAAGGGGTGCGATGGGCTGGGCGAAATCGGTTTGGAACCGCCGTCATGTGGCGGCCCGGCACTTCGTCGACAACCCAGCCTCTGGGGAGGTCCTGTGCAAATCTGGCTTTCTCTATACCGGTCTGGTGACGCCTTCGATCAGCAAGGCGCGAAACGAGATCGTGCCCTCCCGCTGGATGGTCTGGCTGGCATGACCTTCGCCCTCTCTTGTGTTATGGCCTGACCATGAAATTTCTCGACCAGTGCAAGGTGTATATCCGCTCCGGAAATGGCGGCGGCGGCGCCGTGTCCTTTCGCCGGGAAAAGTACATTGAGTATGGCGGCCCAGATGGTGGCGATGGCGGTAATGGCGGCAGCATCTGGATGGAGGCTGTTGAGGGTCTGAACACCCTGATTGACTATCGCTATCAACAGCATTTCAAGGCCGATACCGGCATTCATGGCATGGGTCGCAATCGACACGGGGCCAATGGTGAGGACATCATCCTGAAGGTGCCGGTGGGAACCCAGGTTCTGGAAGAGGACAAGGAAACCCTGATTATCGATCTGGATACGGCGGGACAGAAAATCCTGCTGGCCAAGGGTGGCAATGGCGGTTGGGGCAATGATCGCTTCAAAGGCCCGATCAATCAGGCCCCTTATCACGCAAATCCAGGCCAGGATGGCGAGGAAAAGATCATTTGGCTGCGGCTGAAGCTGATCGCCGACGTGGGCTTGGCCGGGCTTCCCAATGCCGGGAAGTCCACCTTCCTGGCTGCAGCAAGTGCGGCTAAGCCGAAAATCGCCGACTACCCGTTTACAACCCTCGCCCCCAATCTCGGCATTGTTGATCTGTCATCGGAAGAGCGCTTCGTCATGGCCGATATTCCAGGCCTGATCGAAGGTGCCTCTGAAGGCGCAGGCCTAGGGGTTCGCTTCCTCGGCCATGTGGAGCGTACGGCCGTCCTGATCCATCTGGTGGATTGCACCCAAACCGATGTGGTCGAAGCCTGGCGAACGGTACGGACCGAACTGGAGGCCTATGCTGAAGAGCTCGGCGATAAGGTCGAAATCGTCGCCCTGAGCAAGATCGACGCCCTTGATCCTGACACCCTGGAAATGCAGCGAGAAGCCCTGTCAGAGGCTGTCGGGCACCCCGTACGTCTTGTGTCTGGGGTATCAGGTCAGGGTGTGAAAGAGCTCCTGCGGGAGGCCTATAGCCTTGTGCGGACGCGCAAGGCAGAGGCTGCAGCGGCAGCCGAGGCCAAATCTGGCCACGCACCTCCGGACTGGGCTCCATGAGTGAGCTGACGGCCGCACGACGAATCGTCGTCAAGGTCGGCTCCTCCCTTCTGGTCGGACCAGATGGGGCACCCGATGGAGCCTGGCTCAGCGCCTTGGCGGCGGATTTAGGGCGGCTGCGGGATCGTGGTCAGCAGGTGCTTGTGGTGTCATCGGGGGCCGTGGCTTTAGGGCGCAAGCGTCTGTCCTTAGGCAAGCGCGCCCTGACACTGCCGGAAAAACAAGCCGCCGCTGCGGCAGGTCAATCGGCCCTGATGCGGGCCTGGGAATTGGCCTTGGAGCCCTTTGGCCTACCGGTCGCTCAAATCCTCCTGACCCGCGACGATACCGAGGTGCGCAAACGTTGGCTGAATGCTCGGGCGACGACGGAAACCTTAATGACCCTTGGGGTCATTCCCATCGTCAACGAGAACGATACCGTCGTGACGGAAGAAATCCGTTACGGCGACAATGACCGTCTGGCTGCCCGGGTCGCCCAGATGATCGGTGCCGACGTGCTGGTGCTGCTATCAGACATAGACGGTCTGTATTCTGCTGATCCGCGCAGCAACCCCGATGCTGTCCACATCCCACGTCTGACCCACCTGACCGCCGACATAGAAGCCATGGCGGGGGGTGCCAACCAGGGTGCCGGGGTGGGAACTGGCGGCATGGCGACGAAGATCCTCGCCGCCCGCATCGCGCAACAGGCTGGATGCGCCACAATCATCACCCTGGGGTCCCGTCCAGCGCCCCTGGCGGCTGTAGAAGCCGGCGAATTGGCGACCTTGATTGAGCCCGCGCTATCGGCAAAGGCGGCTTACAAGGCCTGGATCGCCGGCTCCCTCAGTCCAAACGGCGGGCTGGTCATAGACCTCGGTGCCGTCAACGCCCTGACCACGGGCAAAAGTCTGCTGTCGGCTGGCGTGCGAAGTGTCACCGGTCGATTTGAAAAGGGCGACGCGGTCTGGGTTCGCGATGAGGCCGGGCGTGAAATTGCTCGAGGCCTGGTCCGCTATGACGATTCCGACGCAGCGCGGATCTGCGGCTTGCAGTCGACCGCCATTGAACAGGTCCTCGGCTTTTCAGAAGGGCCGATGATTCACGCCGATGATCTCGCCCTGCTATTTGAACCTTTGGTGAAACCCGCCTAGTAAGGCTCATCGTGAGCATATGGCGGCGACCTTGAACCAGGCGGGCGGAAAACTTCAGGACAGGAAAGGCGCGCGGGGCGAACCGCTCTCCGCCCTGCAGGATGGCATGATCATCCCCTTTTCTGGCGACCGCTTTACGCGGGTCAGTGCGGACCTTGCCAAGGCTTTTCAGCCCGGCGACCAGTTGGTGGTGGTGCAAGACACCGGCGATCTCTTGCATATCCCCTCAGCTATTGGGGCCATGACCCATCAGGCGGTCTCCGAGGCCCACACCGCCTTTCATCACATGGCGGGGGTCTCCGAGGCGCAGATCACCGACTTCTTCCACCGTTTTGCCCTTGCGCTTGCTGACGATCAGGTTTGGGGCGAGATCGCCCAGGCGAATGCCAAGGATGTGGCCCGGGCCTTTGAAAGAGGCCGGTCTACGACCCGACTGAAGGCTGACGCCAATATGCGGCGGGATATGATTGCGGGCCTACAGGTTTGGCGTGACCAGTCTGGGGGGCGAGATCAAATCCTGGAACGCATTTCCCACACGGGCTGGGAGGTCGAGCAGGTCAAGGCGCCCTTGGGCGTTGTGGGTTTCGTCTTTGAGGGACGGCCAAATGTGTTTGCCGACGCGACTGGGGTCATCCGGGGCGGAAACACCGTGGTCTTTCGTATTGGCTCCGACGCCTTGGGCACGGCCCTGGCAATTGTCCGATATGCGCTGGATCCGTCCCTCAAAGCGGCTGGCTTACCGGAGGGTTCGGCAAGGCTGGTGGCGTCTGCGGAGCACGCGGCTGGCTGGGCCCTCTTCAGCGATAAACGTCTAGCCCTTGCTGTGGCCCGTGGATCAGGACCGGCGGTTGCCCAACTCGGGGCCATAGCCCGTCAGGCTGGAACACCGGTCAGCCTGCATGGCACAGGCGGCGCCTGGATGATTGCCGACACCAGCGCGGATGCCGATCGCTTCTTTGCAACCGTCTATCACTCCCTTGACCGCAAGGTCTGCAATACCCTGAATGTTTGCGCCATTGTGCGGTCTCGAGCAGACGATCTGGTCCCTCGGTTTCTTTCAGCCTTGGCGGAGGCAGGAGCCCGCCGCTCAGGGTTTAAGTTGCATGTCTGGGGAACCGACATGGCCATTGAAGTGCCTCATGATCGCATTTCAGAACCAGATCTCGCCACCGAATGGGAATGGGAAGACCAGCCAGAGGTGACCTTGGCCATCGTCGACGATCTCGACCACGCCATTACCCTGTTTAATCGCTATAGCCCCCGTTTCGGGGCCAGCCTGATTGCGCAGGACGCCAAGTCCCAGGCGCATTTATTCGCCAACCTCGACGCCCCATTTGTCGGCGACGGATTTACCCGCTGGATCGATGGGCAATATGCTCTGGATCGCCCCGAGCTTGGTCTCTCGAATTGGGAGAATGGACGTCTGTTTGCCCGGGGCGGCGTGCTGGCTGGGGACGGGGTCTATACCCTTCGCAGCCGGGTCAGGCAGTCTGACCCCAATCTTGACCGCAACCCCGATACGGCCAAATCCTTTTGACCTTACAGGCGCACCATGTGGTCAGCCGGGGTCACTAGGCATATTGCGTCCGCGGGACGGCCAGCGGCCTTGCGCCTAGGCTTTACCCTTTCGCCTGGCATGCGGGTGGGCATCTATGGTGGGTCCTTTAATCCCGCCCATGAGGGGCACGCCCATGTGGCAGAGACCGCGCGGCAAAAGCTGGGTCTTGATCGGGTCATTTGGCTGGTTTCGCCGCAAAACCCCCTAAAGCCTACCCACGAGACTGCAAGCCAAGGGGAGCGTATGGCCGGAGCCCGGCGTTTCGCCCATGGCCCTAGAATGATTGTTTCGGATGCAGAGACCCGGATGGGTACGCAATACACCATCGACACCCTTAGGGCTCTGAAGGGTAGGTTTCCCCAGGTGAAGTTTGTTTGGCTCATGGGCGCAGACAGTCTGGCGACATTTCACCGTTGGCGCGGCTGGACGCAGATCATGCAGACAACCCCTGTGGCTGTCGTCTCGCGCCCTTGGATATCGCTCAAAAGCCGCTTTTCGCCAGCAGCACGGCGGTTTGCCCATGCCAGACTGCCCATTGATCAAGCCCGCGGCCTAGCTGATCGGAGGGCTCCGGCCTGGGTCTTCTTAAACGGCCCTTTGAACTTTCAGTCTTCCTCAGCCCTGCGTGAACGGATGCGATCAGGGAAATTGCCCTGACCCTGAGACGGTGGCTGACCTTTTCCACAAGGTGTGCTAGGGAAAGGTTTGAGCGAGGCTACAAAGGAGCGACCCCGCTGAGCCCTGACCCTGCGCCAAGCGCGCAAACGGCCCCGGTGCCCCCCGAGGGCGACCCTAGCGCCCGCATTGCGGCCCTTGGGGAAATGATCCTGGCGCGTCTCGATGACGACCAAGCTCAGGATGTGGTTTTTATTGACCTGAAAGGCAAGAGCGCTGTGGCAGACGGCCTGATCGTCGCCTCGGGGCGATCGCATCGTCACGTGGGTGCTATTGCCGACCACTTGCTGCGCGCCCTCAAGGACCAAGGCTATGGTAAGGCCCGGGTCGAAGGTCTGCCCCACTGCGATTGGGTGCTGATCGACACCGGCGACCTGATCATTCACCTGTTCCGGCCTGAAGTCAGAACCTTCTATAATATCGAGAAGATCTGGTCGGTCGACGCGTCGGCGCACATCGCCTTCAATTGAAGCTGACGATCCTCGCCGTGGGTCGGCTGCCGCGCTCGTCGGAAGTCGACCTCGTCAAGACCTATGTGGATCGCGCCACCGCTGGCGGTCGGGCGCTTGGCCTTGGTCCGGTAGAGGTTCTTGAGGTCGAATCCCGCAAGCCAGGCAAGGCTGCCGAGGCAGAGGTCATTCGTCCCCACTTGATCGGTGCACACGTTATCGCCTGTGACGAACGGGGAACAGCCTATCCATCGCGGGCCTTTGCGGCGGAATTGGCGCGAATCCGGGATCAGGGGGCGCGGAGACTGGTCATGCTGATTGGTGGGGCCGACGGCCTTGATCCAGACCTATTAGCCTCTGTGAATGGAAAACTGGCTTTCGGGCCCCAGACTTGGCCTCACGCCCTGGCCCGGGTTATGCTGGCTGAGCAAATCTATCGCGCCGTGACGATCCTGGCGGGAGGCCCCTATCATCGGGACTAGAGCGATCTTGGGAGCCAGCTGCGTCCTGGGTCTTGCCGCGTCGGTTTGCCTGGGTGCTCTGGCCCTGGCTCAGACACAGGACACCCAGCTCGAAGCTCTCAATCAAAAGGAGGTTGCCGTCGGTGCCCTCCAGGGACGCAATCGCAGCCAGCTGGCCCGCCTTCTGACTGTCCTGGTGCGCTTTCGCCGAGATCCGCCCCCGCCACTTCTGGTCCGGCCCAATGACGCTGTTGACGCCGCCCGCGCTGCCATCCTCGTCAAGGCGATCATTCCCGAACTCCAGCGACGCGCGCGCGTTTATGCCGCCGAGGGTCAGGAGATTACCCGGCAAAGACGGCTTGCCGCATTCGCCAATGAGGCGGCGTTTACGGCCGATAGCCTTGCCGCAGATGAAGACGATAGAGGTCCCGTCGCCACGGTCGCCGCCATTACAGGTGAGAGGGGGCAACTCGATGTCACCGCCCCGAAGCGGCTACTACCGCCCCTGGACGGCAAGATTTTGTATGGCTTTGGCGAGGACATGTTAGGGGGCGGTAAATCAACCGGCCTGGTCCTAACAGCACAGCCAAAGGCCACAGTTTACGCACCGGCAAAGGGGCTGGTTCAATTCGTCGGGCCCTTAAAAGGCTGGGGTGTGGTTGTCATACTTCGCCTAACGGGTGGATATCACCTCGTCCTGGCAGGTCTGGAGGCCACCGACATGGCCCAAGGCGAAGACATTTTTCAGGGCTCAAAAGTCGGATCCATGCCCGATGGCCGCAATGGTCCTGCGCAGCTCTATTTGGAAGTCAGGGCGGGCGACACGCCCATAGACCCTGGCCCTTTGTTAAAATCACCTGGCCATTAATCCAAATAAATCTTGCTTCGGCGCACCGAGTTCGCAGATGTGTGACATGTGAACTCGGCCAATTTTCGCCGCACCTAAGGTCTAGGACATAGCTATGAAGAAGCACCTGCTTATTGGCGTCTCCGCCTTTGTTCTCGGCGCCGCCACCATGGCCTATGTCAGCCAGCAAGCCATTGCCTCAGCCGAGCCGCGGGCCAAGACCTATCACATGCTGGAACTGTTTGGAGATGTGGTCCAGGCAGTGAAGCAGCAGTATGTCACCGAGGTTGATGACAAGAAGCTGATTGAGGCGGCGATTGAGGGCATGGTCACATCCCTCGATCCACATTCGAACTACCTGACGGCGGACTCCTTTAATGACATGCGCGACCAGACCCGGGGCGAATATGGCGGCCTGGGGATAGAGATCACGAGCGAAGACGGCGTTGTGAAGGTCATTTCGCCCATGGACGGCACACCTGCCTTCAGGGCTGGGATCAAGGCCGGGGACTATATTACGGCCGTCAATAATCAAAGCGTCTTGGGTCTGTCTGTCAGTGACGCCGTAAAGCAGATGCGTGGCAAACCCGGTGAAGCCGTGACCCTCACCATCGCCCGGCCCAAAACCGATCCTTTCGACGTCAAGCTTGTTCGCGAGGTGATAAAGACAAAGTCGGTGACCGATCATGTTGAAGGCGACTACGGCTATCTCCGGGTTTCCGCCTTCAATGAGAAAACCACAGAAGAGGCAGAGGCGGGGATTGCCGACCTAAAGGCCAAGAACCCTAAGATGAAGGGCCTTATCCTTGACCTGCGAAACAACCCAGGCGGCTTGCTAGATCAAGCCGTGGGCATTTCGGATCTCTTCCTCGAGGGGGGAGAAATCGTGTCTCAGCGCGGCAGGGATCCCAGGGATATTGACCGCTATAACGCCCATGCTGGCGATGCGACCGGAGGCCTGCCCATGGTCGTTCTTATCAATTCAGGGTCGGCATCGGCTGCTGAAATCGTTGCCGGCGCGCTTCAGGACCGAAAGCGAGCCGAACTCGTGGGATTGACCAGTTTTGGCAAGGGCTCCGTCCAGACGGTTATTCCCCTGCGCGGTGGTGCTGATGGCGCACTGAAGCTCACCACAGCTCGCTATTACACCCCCTCGGGTCGCTCAATTCAGAAGACGGGTATTGTTCCAGACCTCGAGGTTGCCGAGACACGGGAACAGGCCCAGGCCATTGCCAATCGCGCCTTCCAGTTTTCAGAGGCGTCCTTCAGTAATGCGCTGACGGCAGATGAGGGCAAGGCCAGGGTTGGGGCCCATGAGCCTGCTGAAGCACCCCCAGCTGATTTCGATGCCAAAACCGGCGACTTCCAACTGGCACGAGCTAAGGATGTCTTGAAGTATGGATCGGTGGCGGCGACGCCAAAATTGCCAAAGCTGGCGGCGCGCCTGGCTGAGATTGTCGGTCCCAAGGGCACCGCAAAACCAGAGGCCAAGCCTGCGCCACCCAGCAAATAGACATGGTGCCCTTACTATGGGCTTTAGGAATTTAGGCCTTCATTAACCATGATGCGGGAGTGTCCACTTCGGAGGCTCGCCCATGTTTTCTAAGAAGAATCTCAACCCAGAACCGGTGATTGCGGGGCCTGGGATCAACGCTTCTGAGCTGCTAGGCCGCGCCTTTGCCAATCCCTATTTTGGGGCGAGCGGCGCTGCGGCCCTCTTTCTGACCACGGGCTTGGTTTTGATTGCGCTGTTGGGCGACCCGCATGCCGGATCGCCTCAGGTTCGAATTTCCCTGGCCAAGGTTGCCGCTATGGCCGCACCCCCCGGCTGGCGGGAGGCCCTTCGCGCCCAACAACCTGGGCATGCGACCCTGACTGAGGATATTTATCGGCTGACAGAGGGGCCGATCCCATTTGGTATCCCGGAAAATCAAGCCACCATCACCATGGCAGACTCTGGTCCGGTAGGACCCCGTAGTCCCCTGCCGCCAGCGCCTATTGCTGGGCTCACATCTGAAGGTCCCGGTGGGCTCTTACCGATCATTGGCGGAGACGGGCGGACGCCGGCCCAAGCCTATGCCAGGCCCTTCACCTCGAATGGGCGTCCAAAGATCGCCTTGATGATTGGCGGCCTGGGCCTAAATGCCGCCTCCACCCGTCAGGCAATTGAGCAATTGCCCCCGGAAATCACCCTTTCCTTTGTACCCTATGCAGAGGGGTTACAGGGATGGATCGACCTGGCGCGTGCCAACGGTCATGAAGTTCTGCTTGAGACGCCCATGGAGCCCAACGACTACCCAGAGAATGACCCGGGCCCCTATACCTTGATGGCGAACGCACAGAATGCGGACACGATCCATAAGTTGGAATGGCTCATGACCCGGGCCACAGGGTATTTTGGCCTGACTAACTATCTGGGGTCTAGATTTGTGGGATCCGACACGGGAATGTCTGCCTTCACAGGTGCCCTGCGTGGCCGCGGCCTTGCCTTCATTGATGATGGATCGGCGGCAAAACGTGGTGGTGGCGTCCCGCGCGCCTCTGCGGAACGGATCATTGATGACCAATTGTCTGGCGAGGCGATTGACCAGCAGTTATTGGCCCTCGAAGCCGGCGCCCTACAAAAGGGACAGGCCCTGGGCTCAGCCTTCGCCTACCCCGTCACCCTAAGCCAGGTGAGCGCCTGGGCGAAATCCGTAGAGAGCCGCGGCTATCAGTTGGCACCGGCCTCTGCGCTGACCGTGCGTCGTTGAGCGATTTAACAGGCTATCGTCCCAATGTGGGCGTCGTCCTTTTTCACCCGGACGGTCGGGTATGGTTAGGCCGCCGCGCGGGAACCCCCGCGCCCTATAATTGGCAATTTCCCCAAGGTGGGGTCGATGACGGTGAAGACCTAGAGGTCGCCGCCTTTCGCGAGCTGGAAGAGGAAACCGGCGTCCGCTCGGCGCGTCTGCTTGGTCGCACCACAGAATGGCTGACCTATGACTTCCCGGCAGGGCACAAGACCTCGAAGGTCTACAAAGGCTGGAAAGGGCAAAAGCAGATCTGGTTTGCCCTGCGGTTCGAGGGCGAAGACCACGAGATAAATCTAGACCAGCACGAGCCGCCAGAATTTGACGCCTGGCGCTGGGGCAGGCTCATGGAAGCGCCTGGATTGGTCGTGCCGTTCAAAAAGCCAATCTACGAGCTTGTGCAGCGCGCCTTTGCCGAGTTTGCCCAGTAGGCGGGACGAACTATCCCCGGGCATGGTCCGACCGATGGGAACCGGATGTCAGCTTGAGATATGCTCTAACACTTTGAATTATAGCTCGTTTATCCCTTTAGATGGTTTCATCTATAAAGAAAGAGCTCTAGGGTCCGGGTATGCAGTCTTCTAAGCCGCCGGTAATCATGGTGCATGGCGCTTTTTGCGCCAGCTGGACCTTCGACACATTTCGCAAGCCCTTTGAGCAAGCCGGTCACGCCGTCCTCTGTCCTGACCTGAGGGGGCACAGCGAGGGCGCAGGACGGGACGCTGTCGTGGGCGTATCCATGACCGACTATGCCAGGGACATCTCGGAATTGTGCCGCCGATCCCCAGAGCCGCCGATTTTGGTCGGTCATTCTATAGGTGGTCTTGTGGCTCAGTTGGTGGCTAGCCGGGCACAGGTTCATGCCCTCGTACTTCTGGCTCCATCTCCGCCCTGGGGGGTGTCCGGCTCCTCTATTGAGGAAGCCTCAACGGCTGTTGGCTTGCATCTCCTTGGGCCCTTTTGGATGCAGGCTGTGAGTCCAGACCGAAGCTTGATGCGGAACTATAGCCTAGATCGTATGCCCCCTGCTGAACGGGACATCATCTTGAACAAGCTTCGCTATGAAAGCGGGCGGGCCCTCTGGGAAACACTGAATTGGTGGCTTGATCCCTTCATGACCACCAGCCTGGGCATAGGCCCCATTAAGGCCCCTAGCCTTGTCATGGTGGGCAGCCGCGACGTGGTTCATCCGCCCATGACCGCACGGATGACGGCCGAGA
>Ga0007791_10000438_pt1 | contig 13100 bp, 7 predicted proteins | sample CryBogmetaGMA05M_FD_60368 | JGI IMG/M metagenome (GOLD analysis project Ga0007791, IMG submission 60368) | Freshwater microbial communities from Crystal Bog, Wisconsin, USA - MA0.5M | ecosystem: Environmental > Aquatic > Freshwater > Lake | place: Crystal Bog, Wisconsin, USA | collected 2009-07-06 | reverse complement strand
CGCCTCGTCGCCCTCGGCGGCCGGCGGTTGCTCGATCCAGACGACGGCCTCGTGCGCCGTCGCCTCGGTCGAGCCCTGCGAGATCCGTACGCCACCGGTGAGGTGCCACACGTCGTACGCGCCCTCGGTCCACCGCGCGGCCTGCGTGGCCTTCACCGCGAGCGGTTCGGACGGATCGGCGGCGGGCACCTCGATGCGTCCCGCCTCGGCGATCGCCGCGGCGAGGCCGCGTGCCGGCAGCGTTGCGAGCGAGCCGGCGCTCGCCTCGGGCGTCACGATGCCTTCGGCGGCGATCGCCGACGGCGCGACGCCCCGCGCCTGCGCGAGCCATGCAACCGCGGCGAACACGACGGCCAGTCCCCGGCGCGCGAGGCGATGACGCGGGCCCGCGCGGAGGCGCGGGCCGCGATGATCCGGTGACGGCATGGTGGCGCGGGGCTGCACTCGGGCGCGTTCGCTCGGGGTCGGGAAGCGGTTCGGGCCGGGAAAAACGCGGGTTTATAGAAACGGCGGCGCGCACGGGTCAAGGCATCGCGGCCGGCCGGAGGCGTCTGCAAGTCGAGACGGCACGGAGGGTTATCACCTCGTTCCGGCGCCGCCGCGCGGGGCGTCGCCGCGGCCCTCCGCGCGGCCCGCCGTGGCCGTGGACGGGGAGGTCCGAGGTGTCGCCGCAAGCGGCGTCGTGGCGAACCGGGCGAAATGCCCTGCCGCGGCGGTCATCCCGGTAAGATGCCCCCCGTCGTTCGGCCGCACCGCGCAGCCCCCGTCACCCGATCGAGTCGCCGACCTTGTCCGGATCGCCGCAGCCCCCTGCCCCCTCCCAGACGCCCGCGTCGCCGCTTTCGCCCTCGATCGCCGGTCGCATCGCCGGCTGGCTGGTCGCCCGCCGCGTGCCGCTGGCGATCCTCGCGGTCGTGCTCGCGGCCCTCGCGGTCGAGCGCTCGCAGCACCTCGAGTTCTCGCGGTCGATCGACACGATGTTCGACCGCAGCGATCCGGCGCTGCTCCCGTACGCCCGGATGACCCGCACGTTCGGCTCGAGCGAGGTGGTGCTGGCCGCCTACGACGATCCGGAACTGTTCACGCCCGCCGGCATCGCGCGGCTCGGCAACCTCGCGGCCGAACTCGGCCGGATGCCCGGCATCGCGTCGACCACGAGCCTCACGAGCACGCCGCTCGGCGACCGCATCATCGACTTGGACTCGCCGCTCAGCGGCGGCTGGGCGCGGCGGCTCGTCGCGCTCTTCGAGGGCTACGTCGTCGGGGCCGACCACCGCACCGCGGGCATCGCCTGCGTGCTCGAGCCCCACGCCGCGGACGTGGCGACGCCCCGCGCCAGGGCCGTCTCCCGCGCCGACACGATCGACCGGCTCCGGGAACGCATGGGGAAAATGCCGGCGGGCACCGTCGCGGGCGAACCGGCCATGCTCCGTGACGGCTTCGCGATGCTCGAGCGCGACGGCAACCTCCTCGGCACCGGCAGCGGGCTCCTCGCCGGCGCCGTGCTCCTCGTCTCGTTTCGCAGCCTCCGCTGGCTCGTCGTCCCGCTCGCGGTGGTGCTCCTCGCCCTCTGGACCACCCGGGGCGTGCTCGCCGTGGCCGGCCTCAAGCTCACGATGGTCTCCACGATGCTCTCCGCGATGGTCACGGTCGTCGGCATCGGCACCGTCACGCACGTGATCGTGGAGTTCCGCCGGCAGCGGTCGCTCGGGCTCGCGCCCGAGGACGCGCTCCGCGAATCGATCGCGATCCTGTTCTGGCCGGTGGTCGGCGCGATCGCCACCGACGTGATCGGCTTCGGATCGCTCGTCGCCAGTGCCGTCGGTCCGGTGCACGACTTCGGGATCATGACGGCGGTGGGTGCCGTGATGGTGCTCCTCGCGACGGCCCTCGTGGTGCCGATCCTGGCGCTCACCGGCAGGTTCGACGCCGATCCCCGGATGGCCTGGGGGGAGGGCTCGCTCGAACTCGGCCTCGAGCGGATGGTGAAGCGGCTCGTGCGGCATCCCTGGCCGATCCTCGCCGCGTCGACGGCGGTCGCGGCGCTGGCGATCGCGGGGATGCGGTGGCTCACCGTCGAGACCGACTTCACGCGAAACTTCCGCGACTCGAGCCCCACGGTGGCCTCGTACGAGATGGTCGAATCGCGGCTCGGCGGGGCGGGCGTGTGGGACATCCTCGTCCCGGCCCGTGAGCCGATCGATGCCGCGCAGCTCGCCGCGCTCGAAGGTCTCGCCGACCGGCTGCGCACGGAGGTCGTCACCGCCGCCGCCACGGGCCCGGCCGTGCCCGCGCTGACGAAGGTGATGTGCATCTCCGACGTGCTGTCGGCGGCGCCGCTCCTGCCCCGCCGGCTGCAGGCGGTGACGGTCAACGCGCTGCTGCGCCGCGAGGGGGATCGACAGCCGGAGTTCGTGCGGGCCCTCGTGGGCCGGGATCCCGACGACGGCGGCACATGGCTGCGGGTGATGCTTCGCGCCCGCGAGCGGCAGCCCGCCGCGGCGAAGAAGTCGATCATCGAACAGGTGCGGCGGATCGCCGCCGAGGAGTACCCGGCCGGATCCGCCCGCCCGGGCGCCGAGGTGACCGGCTTCTTCGTGCTGCTGTCGCAACTGGTCGATCGCCTCCTTTCCGACCAATGGCTCACGTTCCTGATCGCCGCGACGGGCATCTTCGTGCTCCTCGCCGCGGCGTTCCGCAGCCTGATCGTGGCCGCGGTGGCGCTCGTGCCCAACGGCCTGCCGATCTTCGTGGTGCTCGGCCTGCTCGGCTGGGCGGGCGAGCCGATCAACATGGGCACGGCGATGATCGCGGCGGTGTCGATGGGCCTCTCGGTCGACAGCTCGATCCATTACATCGCCGCGTTCCGCCGCCGGCTCGCCGCCGGCTCGACCGCCGCGGCGCTCGAGACGGCCCACCAGACGGCCGGCAGGGCGATGATCTTCGCGACGCTGGCGCTCGCCACCGGATTCCTCGCGCTCACGACCAGCGGCTTCATGCCGACGGTCTCCTTCGGCTGGCTCTCCTGCCTCACGCTCCTGGGCGGCCTGCTGGGGAATCTCGTCGTGCTCCCGGTGCTGCTGGCGGTGCTGGCCCCGTGGATCCGGCCGGCCTCCCCGCCAGCGGTGAAACGGGTACAACACGACCACTCAGGGAGCACGCCATCATGAGTCGAGAGTTCATGCCGATCGCCGGTGCCGGTGGCATCGTCTGCGAGCCGGCCGCACGCCTGCACTCCGTCGAGGCCGATGCGGTCGTCGTCTTTCTCGCCGAGGGGGACGTCGGCTCGGGCGCCGCGGCCGAGGCCGACACCGCGACGGGCGGCCTCGTGTCGCGGCTCGCGTCGGCCGGCGAGATCACGGGGCGGCGCTACGAGTGCGTGCCGATCCTGGCCGCCCCGGGCCTGCGCGCGGGACAGCTGCTGGTGGTCGGCGTGGGTCGGCGTGAGGAGGTCGATGCCGGCGTCCTCTACCGCGCGGCCGCCACCGCGGCCCGTCACCTCGCCGCCCGGCCGCGGAGCCGGGTGGTGTTCGTGGCCGACGGCGCGTGGACCACGAGGCAGGTGGAGCAGGCCGTCGCCGGCGCGGCGGTGGGGATGGTGGGGCAGGATCTCTACCGGCGGGAGCCCAAGCGGACGAGGTTCGGCACCACGATCTGGGCGTCGGCCCCCGTCGAGGCGGTGGAGCGCGGCGCGGTGATCGCCGACGGCGTGAACCTGGCCCGCCGGCTCGTCAACACCTCGCCCGACGACATCTATCCGCAGTCCTTCGCCGACGAGTGCGCCTCGATCGCCGGCCGCACCGGCCTGGAGATCGAGATCTGGGACGAGGAACGGCTGGCCCGGGAGCGGTGCCAGGCGATCCTCGCGGTGGGCCGCGGCAGCTCGCGGCCGCCGCGGCTCGTGATCCTGCGCTACCGCGGCGCCGGACGGTTCGGCCATCACCCCGCCGCGGCCGACGACGCCCCCGATCTCGCACTCGTGGGCAAGGGGGTCACCTTCGACTCGGGCGGCCTCTCGCTCAAGCCGTCGGATTCGATGCTCACGATGAAGTGCGACATGTCGGGCGCCGCCGCCGTGCTCGGTGCGGCGGCCACCATCGCGGCCCTGCGGCTGCCGATCAACCTCGTCGTCGGCATCGGACTCGTCGAGAACATGACCGGCCCGGCGGCCTACAAGCTCGGCGACGTGATCACCGCACGGAGCGGGACCACGATCGAGGTCCACAACACCGACGCCGAGGGGCGGATCGTCCTGGCCGACGTTCTCGACGTCATCCGCGGCATGAAGCCGGCCCGGGTCGTCGACCTGGCCACGCTCACCGGCGCCTGCGTCGTGGCCCTCGGCACCGACGTCGCGGGCCTGTTCACCAACGACCAGCCGTGGTGCGACACGCTGGCGGCCGCCGCCCGCTCGGTGGGCGAGGCGGTGTGGCAGCTGCCGATGTACGCCGAGTACGACGAGCAGATCAAGAGCGAGGTCGCCGACATCAAGAACGTCGGCGACGGCCGCTGGGGGGGCGCGATCACGGCCGCGAAGTTCCTCGAGCGGTTCGTGGGCGACACCCCCTGGACCCACGTCGACATCGCCGGCCCCGCCTTCGCGGAGAAGCCGCGGCCGTGGATCGACGGCGGCGCGACGGGGTCGATGGTCCGCCCGCTCGTCGAGCTCGCCCGGGGCGGCGGCTGATACGAGCGCGGCCCGCCGCTCAGAGCAGCGTGTCGAGCTCGTCCACGAGTTCGGAGAAGCGGGACAGGGCGATCGCGACCGGCTCGGGCTGTTCGAGGTCCACGCCCGCGTCGCGGAGCAGGTCGAGCGGCCACTTCGAGGAGCCGCCGCGGAGAAACCCGAGATAGCGGTCGAGGGCCCCGGGGGCGGCCTCGGCGACCCGCTTGGCGAGCGTGATCGACGCGGCGAGGCCGGTCGCGTACTTGTAGACGTAGAACGCGTTGTAGAAGTGCGGGATCCGCAGGCATTCCAGCTCGAGTTGCGGATCGATGGCGAACGCCGGCCCAAAGTAGGCGTCGAGCAGGCCGCGGTACATGCCGCGGAGCCGCTCGAGCGTGAGCGGCTCGCCCGCCTCGGCCGAGGCGTGGGTCAGCCGCTCGAACTCGGCGAACATCGTCTGCCGCACGATCGTGTTACGGATCGCGTCGATCTCCCGTGACAGGATCGCGGCCCGCTCCTTCGGCGAGGTGGCCCGCTCGAGCAGCAGCCGCGTGAGCAGCTGCTCGTTGAACGTGCTCGCCACCTCGGCCACGAAGATGGTGTACGACGAATACTGGTAGGGCTGCGCCTCCGCCGAGAAGCGGGTGTGCATCGAGTGCCCCGCCTCGTGGGCCAGCGTGAAGACGTGCTCGACCACGTCGGGCTGGAAGTTCATGAGGATGTAGGGATCGGAGTCGTAGGTGCCGGAGCTGAAGGCCCCCGACTGCTTGCCCGCGTTGGGATAGCGGTCGCACCACCGGCCGCGAAGGCCCGCTTCCAGCCGGCCGGTGTACTCGCGCCCGAGCGGGGCGAGCGACTCGATCACGACGGCGACGGCCTCGTCCCAGGTATGCCGCTGCTCCAGCTCCGGTACGAGCGGCACGTAGCAGTCGTAGTGGTGGATCGCGTCGAGGCCGAGCACCCGCTTCCGCAGGTCGTAGTAGCGGTGGAGCGCCGGCAGGTGCCCGCGCACCGCGGCGATGAGCTGGTCGTAGACCGCGAGCGGCACGTTGTCGGCGAACAGCGCCGCCTCCACGGCCGACGGATACCGGCGGACCCGTGCGGCGAACACGTCGCGCTCGTTCGATCCCGAGAGCGCGGCGGCCAGCGTGTTCGCGTGGGCCTCGTACTGGGCGTAGAACTGGTGGAACGTCGTCCGCCGCACCGCCGGCGACGTGTCGTGGAGAAGCGTGGTGTAGTTGGCGTTCGACAACTCGACCCGCTGCCCGGAGCCCGTGGTCACGCTGCCGAACTTCAGGTCGGCGTCGGTGAGCTGGCGAAACACCTTGGCCGCCGTGCCGGCGAACGTCCCCTGCATCGCGAGCAGCTTCTCCTCGGGCTCGGAGAGCGTGTGGGATCGCGTGCGGACGAGCCGCTCGAGGAGGAGCCGGTAGGGGGCGAGCGCCGGCAGTTCCATCCAGCCCGCGAGCATCTCGGGGGGGATCGCCATGATCTCCGGGTGGAGGAAGCTCGCCGCCTCGCCGGCCCGCGTGGAGACGTGCTGGAAGCGGCCCACCATGCGCTGCGCATCGGCCGCGCCCTGGTCCTCGCTCGCCCGCAGGTGGGCGTAGGTCGCGAGCCGATCCCCCTCGCGATCGTAGGCGAGATCGTGGGCGAGGCAGTCCGCGAGCCGCTCGGGCGACGAGCCGAGCGTTCCCTGGAACGCGGCGAACTCGGGGATCCGCCGCTCCCACGCCGCGAGCGCCGCCTCCCACTCGGCGTCGGAGCCGAAGAGGCTCGCGAGGTCCCACGTGTCGCCAACGGCGACATCCTTCCGCGCCGGCAGCGTCTTCACATCCGCGTCAGCCATGGGCTAGAGCCTCCACACGGCCGTGCCCCAGGCGAGGCCGCCGCCGAAACCACAGATCACGATCGTACTCCCCGGGCCGATGCGGCCCGCCGCCCAGGCCTCGTCCATCGCCAGGGGAATGGACCCGCTCGATGTGTTGCCGTAGCGGTCGATGTTCACGATCACCCTGTCGGCCGGGAGGCCGAGCGAGTCGCGCACGCCCTCGATGATCCGGGCGTTGGCCTGGTGGAGGACGAAGAGGTCGATGTGGTCGAGCGGCACGCCCGATCGGTCCACGACGGCGCGGATGTTGTCCTCGGCGAGGCGGATCGCCCACTTGAAGACGGCCCGGCCGTCCATCTGCAGGTACTGCTCATGGCGGGCGAGGCCCTCGGGCGTGGGCGGCCGCCGCGAACCGCTCATCGGGCAGGCGAGCAGTCCGGCCCCGCGGCCGTCGCTGCCGAGTGCGTAGGCGAGCAGGCCGTGCTCGCGGCCCGACGCGTCGGGCGGACACGGCTCGAGAAGCACGGCCCCGGCCCCATCGCCGAACAGCGGCCACGTCCGCACGTCCTCGGGATCGACGATCCGGGAGTTGGTGTCGGCACCGATCACGAGCGGCAGCCGGCTCGTGCCGGCCGCGACGAAGTTGGCGGCCGTGATCACGGCGTAGGAGAAGCCCGCACAGGCGGCCGTGACGTCCATCGCCGGCGCGTCGAGGCCGAGTTTCTCCTGCACGATGCAGGCGGTCGACGGGATGCACATGTCGGGGGTGAAGGTGCCGAGGACGACGAGATCGACGTCGGCGGCCGGGTGGCCGGACCGCGCGATCGCCGCCCGACCGGCGGCGGCCGCCAGGTCGCTCGTCGCCACGTCCGGGGAGGCATGCCGCCGTTCGCGGATCCCCGACCGCGCGATGATCCACTCGGGGTCGCAGCCGAGCCGGGCAAGATCGGCGTTGGTGACGACGTGCGGCGGCACGGCGCTGCCGATGCCGGCGAGCCGGAACCCCACGGCGCGTCCAAAGCGCGAAGGCCGCGGTGAGGTGAGGATCTCGGACATCGGGAACCGCCGGGGAATGCTGCGTCGGGGAGCGTATCGTACCGGCGCGGCGTCACGGGCGGGAAGCCGCGCGATCACGGTCGGCGGAGCGCGCGGGACGACGGCGTGGCCCGTGCGGTCACTTCGCCGCGTCGGCCGGCGGCTCCTTCTTCTTCACGACCGCGTCGCGGCCGAGGTGGATCTTGTCGTACTCCTTGTCGGAGACGACGTAGTACCAGTCGGCGAAGCGGTTGTTGAGCTCGCGCACCCGCTTCTGCGCCGCCTTCACCTGCTCGTCGTACCGCTCCTGCCGGCGGCGGTTCTCCGCCTCCACCCGCCGCCGCTCCTCGATCGCCGCCTGGGCCTTCGCCTCCGCCTCCTCCGCCTTCTTGAGCTCGTCGGCGGCCCCCTCGGCCTTGTCGCCCTCGGCCGACTCCTTCTCTTCCTTCGCGTCGGGCTGTGCCGCGTCACCCGCCTTCTCCTCCTCGGCGGCGTTCGTCGGCACCTCGGGAACGGGCTCGAGCTTCGGCTTCTCGAGGAGCGACTCGTTGAAGCGGGCGGTCACGAACAGGTAGCGCCCCGTCTCTTGGCCTGCTGCCGCTGTCTTGTTCTTCCCCTCCTCCTTCGCCGCGTCGTCGCCGGCCACGGTGGTGCCGTTGCCGAACCGCAGCAGGTATTCGACGCCGTCCTTCATGCCGACCACGGTCTCGCCGTTGCTCGAGAGGATCTCCCCCTGCTGGAAGGCGAAGAAGCCCCGCTGCGCCAGCGACGTCACCGCCTCGCGGTCGCCCGCGAACTTCTCCTCCGCCTTGAGATCCGCGCTCAGGCCCGACGGCTTGCGCACGACGTCGACGATCTTGAGGTCCCCGAGGGCGTTCCGCAGGTCGTTGAGCTTCGCGGAGGCGAGCTCCTCGTCGGCCGCGAGCTTCTCCTCCTGCGGCTTGTTCTTGTCATCGAAGCCCTGGAGCCCGACCAGCGACCACGCCGCGTTTTTGTCGTCGTAGGCGAGCTCCATCCGGCTCTTGCGGTCGAGCGAGACGACGAGCCGGCCTGTCTTCTCGTCGGCGCCGAACGTGCAGGTGGAGTCGTCGAGCGTGAGGCGCTGGACGTCCCACGGCGACAACTTGAGGAGGTCCTTTTCGATCCAGTCGTCGAACTTCGTCGTGAACTTCGACGTGTCGAGCTCGACGCGGTAGACGGGATCCTGCCCGGCACGGCGGACGAACCGCAGCTGCCGTCCGGCGGGGGCCGCGGCGCCGGATCGTAGTTTATCCTCCTTGCCGACGACGAGCCGCGCGAGCTTGTTGCCCGACGCGTCGCGGATCTCGACGAGTTGGCCGACACCCGTCATCCCCACCTTGATCCTGTCCGGATCGGGCTCGATCACACCGAAGGTCTCGTGGTCGCCGGGGGAGTCGCTGACGACGTCGAGCACCGGACGGTCGATGAGTTCGGTCGCCGCGGCGGCCAGCTGATCCTTGGCGTCGGCCGGATAGTTCTCGTGCGACGGGAGCACCCACACGCCGCCGGACCGCACCACCTTGAACGGCTTGAGCGTGGCGGTCTCGTCGTCGAACGACACGATCTCGAGGCTCGCCGCCTTCGCCGCGTCGGACAACTCCGGAAACAGCACCGCCGCCGGCTCCGTGCCGGCGAGCGGGGCCCTCTGCCTGAGCGCCGGCCGCACGTTGAGCCAGCCCCCGAGCAGAAGCAGCCCGGCGCCCGCGGCGAGGAAGAGGGCGGTCCGCCGCATCGCGGGCGAGAGGCCGCCCGCCGTGTCGTGCGTGGTGTCGTGGTGTGCGTGCATCCGCTTCGTCCTCCCGTTCACCTGAGCCGTGATTTTGCGACGCCCTCGCGCTCGAGCGCCCGTCGTCTGAAGAAGACCAGAAACGCCACGACCAGCGGCGGGATGGGGGGCAGGATCACCGCCAGCCACTTCTGCCAGTCCTGCTCCCGGCGGATCGTCGCCTCGAGCTTCCGCTCCACCGTCTCGACCTCCGCGTCACGCTTCCGCCGCAGCTGCTCGATCTTCGTGTCGAGCTTCCGCTGGGCGAGCCGCTGGCTGCTGGCCAGCTGCTGGATGGCCTGCATCGCCGCCTGGGGGTTCGTGTCGCCCTGCTCCTCCATCTCCTTGATCTTCTTCTCGAAGGCCCCGACCTCCTTCTGCATCGCCTCGTTGGCGTCCCGCTCGGCCTTGTCGAACTCGGCGATGAACGAGCCCCGCTGCTTCTCCGCGTCCTCGCGGGCGCTGGCCACGGCGTCTTCGATGCGCTCCAGCGTGCGGTGCCGGGGCTTCCGCTTGCGGATCTCCACGAAGCGGTCGTCGCCGGAGAGCCAATCGAGCACGTTGAGGGCGAAGGTGACGTTGTCGAAATCGAAGTTGAACATCTCGTCTCGGCGGTTGCGCAGCCCGAAGAAGACGTTGGACAGCAGGTCGATGTCGCCGACGACCACCGCCCGGATCGGCTTCGGCTCCGCCTCACCCTCCTGCGCGGGCGGCTGCTTCCGCTCGATGGCGACCGCGAGGTTCATCATTTCATCGCCCGGCTTCTCGAAGGACCGCAGGAGCCTGGTGTCGCCCCCCTGGAGCGCCTGCTCCACGCGCTCGACCTCGATCGTGCCCGACCGCCTGCCCGTGCGGGCGAGCGGCGTCATCGACACGTCGGCGGCGGCGGTCTTCTCGATCCCGCCGGGGAACGGGAAGAGCACTTCCTGCAATCCCTGCGTGATCGGCTGCTCGGCGCTGAAGCCGGCCCCCTTCGCCTCCGCCCCGAGGGCGGCGTCGATGAACACGAACTCGTCCTCGAGCGGGAGCTTGGGGTGCGGGTTGTAGTCCTGCCACACGATGAAGGGCGCCGAGCCCATCGCCCCCATCGCGGGCCGCCCGCCACCCGCCGACAACTTCACTCCGAGCGTCTCCCAGAGCTGCCCGAGATCCCCCTTCGGCTGTCCCTGCGGTCCGCCGAACATCGCCATCGGGCCCATCGGGTTGCGGCGGGGCTGCGACGTGCCCGGCACCCCCTGCATCATCACCGGGAGCGGATCCTCGAAGATCGCCACGGGCTGGCCCGCCCGCACCGCGGCGACGAAGTTCGCCATCTGCTCGGGCCCGAGCGACGAGGGCTGCACCGCCAGGATCGCGTCGAACGTCTCCGTGATCGGGGCCGAGGCGTCGACCTGGACGACGTCGTACTGCTTCTCGAGCTCCTCGACGATCGCCTGCCGCGGCCGCTGCTGGCCGCTCATCATGTCGAATCCACCGTACAGGTCGGCGTCGGTCGTGAGGACGCCGAGCCGCCGCCGCTTCTGCTGGGCCGCCGTGCAGATCGAACGGACGAGCTCGTACTCCACCGGCGTGCCACGATCGAAGAACGGCACCACGACCTTCTCGAGTCCGCTGGTGAAGGCGCAGCCGAGGAAGATCTCCTGGTCGTTCCGGTAGGTGCCGCGCACCCGCGACATCACCCGCTGGGGCTCGATGCCGAACTGCTGGCTGGCACGCGCCGCCTCCTCGGTCTTCGGCTCCGTGGGGATCACCTCCACGCTGACCTTGCCCCGGCCGAGACGCTCGAACTGCCGCAGCGTGTTGAGCAGGTTGATCCGGGTCTGGGTGTAGTCCTCGGGGACGGTCGGGCTCACGTAGGCCTTGATCTCGATCGGACGCGACGCCTCGAGGGTCTGGAGCAGCCGCCGCGTGTCGGGAGAGAGGGAACTGATCTGTTCCTGCGAGAGGTCGGCCCGCACGTCGTTCGCCCGGAACACGAGCACCGCCCCGAGCGCCGCGGCGGCCAGGGCCGCGGCGCGCACGAGGTAGTGCACGCCCATCGGGCTGCCGTCGCGCCGCCCGGCCCAGTGCCTGCGGCCGATGAGCACCATCGCCAGGTAGAGGCAGACCGTCACGATCCCGAGGAAGTAGGCGACCGACGAGAGGCTGACGACGCCCCGGCCGAAGTCCGAGAAGTTCTCCGCGAGGCTCCACGCCTTCACGCGGGCGGCGGCGGTCGGGCCCATCACCGCCCCGGCCTGCTCCGAGAGCGCGAGCGGCGCGTTGAACAGAAGCCCGAGGATGAAGCTCACCGTGAGGTTGCTGGTGAGGAAGCTGGCGACCATGCCGATCGCGAGCATCGCGAGCCCGACGAACCAGTAGCCGAGGTAGTTGGCCAGGAAGAGGCCCGCGTCGGGGGTGCCCCAGCTGAGGAGGATGATCAGGTTGCAGATGCAGGAGAACACGAGGGCGACGGTGTAGATGCCGACCGCGGCGAGATACTTGCCGAACACCACCTCCCAGTCGCTCGCGGGGATCGTGAGGAGCAACTCGTCGGTGCCCTGCCGCCGCTCGTCGGCCCACACGCTCATCGTGATCGCGGGGACGAACACGAGGAGGATGAAGGGCAGGTAGCGGTTGAGCTGGTCGAGATTCGCGAGGTTCGAGTTGAAGAACTCGGGGGGCCAGAACGCCGCCAGCGACCCGAGCAGCACGAACACGCAGATGAAGACGTAGCCCGTGGGGTTGGAGAAATAGGCGACGAAATTCCGCTTGAAGACGGCGTCGAGGACGTGCCACTTCATGGTTGTCGGTCCCTCGTGCAAACGTGTGTCGGTCAGGTCGTGGTCTGGGGTCCGGGACCGGGCCGAAGGTGCCCTCGATCGGCCGCGAACCCGGGGATCGCCTCACGCGGAGCGGGTCAGTTCCCGGAACCGCTCGTCGAGGCTGCGGCCGTCGCGGCGGAGCTCCGCCGGCGTGCCGTCGAACCGCACCCGGCCCTCCGCGATGAGGATCACCCGGTCGGCCATCGCCTCGACCTCTTGGAGGATGTGGGTCGAGAGGAGGATCGTCTTGCGTTCGCCGAGCCGGCGGATCGTGTCGCGGACCTCGCGGATCTGGTTCGGGTCGAGGCCGCTGGTCGGCTCGTCCAGGATCAATACGTCGGGTTCGTGGAGGAGCACCTGGGCCATGCCGACGCGCTGCCGGTAGCCCTTGGAGAGCTTGCCGATCGCCTTGCCGATCACGCTCCCGAGCTCGCACTGCCGGACCACCGCGTCGACCCGCGACTTCTTCCGCTCGCCGGTGAGCCCGCGGGCGTCGGCGAAGAACTCGAGCAGGCTGCGGGGCGTCATGTCGGGGTAGAGCGGGCCGTTCTCCGGCAGGTAGCCCAGCCGCTCCGCGCCGGCGAGCCGGTCGGTCGACATGTCGTGGCCGGCGATCCTCGCGGTGCCTGAGGTCGGGGCGAGGTAGCCCGTGAGGATCTTCATCGTGGTGCTCTTCCCGGCGCCGTTGGGGCCGAGAAACGCCACGATCTCCCCGCGGGGCACACGGAACGAGACATCCTCGATGGCGATGAAGTCGCCGTACAACTTGGTGAGGCCGTCGGCCTCGATCATGGCCTCGGCGGGGGAGACGGTGTCACGTGGGGTCATGGGCGTCCGATACGGGCATCACTGGGGCGAGAACCCATTGTTTCCGGGTCGCCGCCGGGCGACAAGTCGGCGTTTTCCCGGGCGAATCGTTCGCCGCCGTTCCCGTCGCCAGACCAGCCCGGGGCTGCCGGTGTCCTGGCGGGGCTCGGG
>Ga0007791_10000435_pt1 | contig 13125 bp, 13 predicted proteins | sample CryBogmetaGMA05M_FD_60368 | JGI IMG/M metagenome (GOLD analysis project Ga0007791, IMG submission 60368) | Freshwater microbial communities from Crystal Bog, Wisconsin, USA - MA0.5M | ecosystem: Environmental > Aquatic > Freshwater > Lake | place: Crystal Bog, Wisconsin, USA | collected 2009-07-06 | reverse complement strand
GCCTTCACCCGGCGGGCGTCACAGCCGACAATCCCCCGCGTTCCGTTTCCATCCCCACGCCACGCGATCTCTCATGCACGACGTTCCCGATTCCCCGCGTCCGGCGGCGCGGACGGACGCGGGGAATCGGGAACGTCGTGCATGAGAGATCGCGTGGCGTGGGGATGGAAACGGAACGCGGGGGATTGTCGGCTGTGACGCCCGCCGGGTGAAGGCGGCTTTCCCCGCGGTGCCGGTACACTGCGGCATTTCCCGGTCGACCCCCGCATGAGCCACCCGCACCACCACCAGCCGTCGCTCTTCAGCGTGGAACTCCGCACCGCGCGGTGGGCCGAGCTCGTGGAGTGGTATCGCTCGGTGATCGGGCTCCGCGTGCTCGTCCGCGTGCTCGACGACGAATACGCCCTGCTCGACGCGGGCGACACGCGCCTGGCGATCCTCGGCCGCGCGGAGCCGGGTGCCGCGAGCGGCCGCTGGAGCCTCGGCTTCGAGGCGGGCGACCTCGACGGGATCTTCACGCGGCTCCTGGCGGCCGGGGCCACCGCCGCGCCACCCGAGCGGCACCCCGAGGGCTTTCGCGAGCTCCGCGCCGTCGATCCCGACGGCAACCGCATCCGCCTCTTCGCCTGGGCACCGGGGCATCACGCGTGAACGCGTCCGAACCCACGCCCGCCCGCATCGGCATCCTCACGGTCTCCGACCGCGCGAGCCGCGGCGAGTATGCCGACGAGGGCGGCCCCGCGATCCGCGCCTATCTGGAGGAGGTGCTCGCGAGCCCGTGGGCGCCACGGGAGCGGATCGTGCCGGACGACCTCGAGGCGATCACGCGGGCGATCCGCGAGCTCGCGGCCGAGGGCTGCTGCCTCGTGGTGACGACGGGCGGCACGGGCCCGGCACCCCGCGACGTCACCCCCGAGGCGACGGAGCGGGTCTGCACGCGGATGCTGCCGGGTTTCGGCGAGCTCATGCGGCAGGAGTCGCTGAAGTACGTGCCGACCGCGATCCTCTCCCGGCAGACGGCGGGCATCTGCGGGCAGGCGCTCGTGGTGAACCTGCCCGGGCGGCCGAAGAGCATCCGCCAGTGCCTCGACGCCGTCTTCCCGGCGATTCCCTACTGCATCGACCTCATCCACACGGGCAATCCCGCTCCGCCGCGGCTCGACACGAAGCCCGAGCGGCTCGTCGCCTTCCGCCCGCCGGCGTGACGCTCCGGGAGTCGACGCTCCGGCGTGCCCGCCCGTGCCCCGAGAGCCGGGCTCACGTTTGCAAGCGAAGCCAGGATGGCGAAGCGCCGCAAATGTGGCAGTGAGCGACGGCCACGATGGCCGGAGCAAACGTCCGGCTCTCGGGGCACGGGCGGGCACGCCTCGCACGGACGTCGCTGCTCAGCCCACCAGGAACCGCGCGATCTCAGGCGCGAAGTAGGTCAGGACGGCGTCGGCGCCGGCCCGCTTGATCACGAGCACGCTCTCGAGCGCCGCCTTCGGCCCGTCGAGCCAGCCGTTGGCGGCCGCGGCCTGGATCATGGCGTACTCGCCGCTCACCTGATACGCGAACGTCGGCACGCCGAACGTCGTCTTCACGCGATGGATCACGTCGAGCGCCGTGCCCGCCGGCTTCACCATCACCATGTCGGCCCCCTCGGCGATGTCGAGGGCCACCTCGCGCAGGGCCTCATCGGCGTTGGCCACGTCCATCTGGTAGGTCCGCTTGTCGCCCGGGCCACGGGCCGCCGCCGTGTCGAGCGCCGCGGCACTGCCCACCGCGTCGCGGAACGGTCCATAGAATGCCGAGGCGTACTTCGCCGCGTAGGAGAGGATCGCCACGTCGTCGAAGTCGTTCTCGTCGAGCGCGAGCCGCAGCGAGCCCACGCGGCCGTCCATCATGTCGGAAGGCGCCACCACGTGGCAGCCGGCGGCGGCGAGGGCCACCGCCTGGCGGCAGAGCACCTCGACCGTCTCGTCGTTGGCGATCTGGCCGTCCACGAGCAGGCCGTCGTGGCCGTGGCTGGTGTAGGGATCGAGGGCCACGTCGCAGACGATGCCGAGGGCGTCGCCGAACGCGGTGCGCAGGGCGCGGACGGTCCGGCAGGCGAGGTTCTCGGGATCGAAGGCATGGGCCGCGTCGTCGCTCTTGTGGCCGCTCTCGACCACGGGAAACAGCGCGAGCGCCGGGATGCCGAGTTTCACCGCCTCGTCGGCCGCCCGCAGCACGCCCTCGATCGGCAGCCGCTCCACGCCCGGCATGCTCGCCACGGGAAACGCCGCCTCGTGGTCGTGCACGAAGAGCGGCCAGACGAGATCGGCCGGCGAAAGCGACGTCTCGGCGACCGCGCGGCGGAGCCACTCGTGCCGCCGCAGGCGGCGCGGACGCGTGTCGGGAAACCGGCCGGGGAACGGGTGCGACGGCATTCACGCCCTCCGGTCGACGACGACGGCCGAGCCGAGCGGCACGGGCGGACTCGCGGCCCCGCCGACGAGCGTGGCGGTGGCACACGCCTCGTCGGTCTCCCACACGCTCACGCGGCGGGCCACCACGCCGAGGTCGGCGAGCACGTGCGGTGCGACCACCTCCAGGAGGTAGCGGGCCATGTTCTCGGCGGTCGGGTTCCAGGGCATCACGAAATACTTGGTCGGTTCGGCCACGCGGACGGCGGCGAGCGTGGACTCGTCGCGCTCGAAGAGGATGAACGCGTGATCCCAGTGCTCGTCGAGCCAGCCGAGCATCCGCCGCTTGATGAGCGAGAAGTCGACGACCCGTCCCACGTCGTCGACCGCCGCGCCCCCGCCGGCCGCCTCCACCTCGATGTCCACGCGATAGTTGTGGCCGTGGAGGAACGCGCACCGGCCCTCGTGGCCGAAGAGCCTGTGCCCCGCGCAGAACGAGAGCCGGCGGATGAGCGAGAGGTGCGTGGGGGGCGTCATGGAAGTCGTCTCACCCGCACGCCGGCTCTTCGATCGCCGTTTCCATGCGGATCGGCCGGATGTCGAACTTGGGGTTCTGGCCGAGGAAGCGGCAGGGGTTGTTGTGGAACACCTCGATCGCCTCCTGGAGCGAGTGGCCCCGCCGGCGGAACTCGAGGATGCACTCCTGGAGCGTGAAGGGGTCGCTCGGGCCCCAGTCGGCCGACGAGTTCACGAGGATTCGCTCGGTGCCGTACTTCTCGAGCATGTCCACCGCCCGCTTGGGCGAGCACTTCGTGATCGGGTAGAGCGTGAACCCCACCCAGTAGCCGGCGTCGAGGCAAGGACGAATCGTCTGCTCCTCGACGTGGTCGATCCAGACGCGGTCGCGGTCGACGTTCATGCCGGCGAGCACCTCGAGCACCCGCTTCGTGCCGTGGGCCTTGTCGGCGAGATGCGGCGTGTGGATGAGAACGAGCTGGCCGTGCTTCATCGCGATATCGACGTGGGCCTCGAGCGACTCGCACTCGTTCTTCGTCGACTTGTGCAGCCCCGTCTCGCCGACGCCGAGCACCGTGGGCTTCGCAAAGAAATCGGGAAAGTGCTTCAGGACCTCGTGGGTGAGCTTCAGATTCTCCGCCTCCTTCGGGTTCACGGCCACCCAGGAGAAGTGACGGATGCCGTACTGCGCCGCCCGCGTCGGCTCGAACTCCGAGATCTGCCGGAAGTAGTCGATGAACGTCTCAGGGTAGAGGCGGTCGAAGCCGGCCCAGAAGGCGGGCTCGGCGACGGCGACGACGCCGCTCATCGCCATGCGCTCGTAGTCCTGCGCCGTGCGGGCGATCGCGTGGTAGTGGGGCTGGATGATCTGCATGGGCGTGCGTCCTTCGGAAAACCGTGCGTGTCGGGGCGGTCAGACCTTCGCGAAGAGTTCGAGCAGGGCCACCGTCCGCTCGCCCGTGGCGGGCTGGCGGCCGAGGACGTCGAGCGCCTCGCGGACGGTCGCGAGCTTGGCGGCCGCGGCCGGCCCGCCGTCGTCGCCGGTGCGGGCCACGGCGGCGTCGTGGCGGTCGAGGAGCGCGGCGATCTCGAGGAGCATGTGCCGGGCCTCGAGGAAGTAGGTATCGACGACCTGTTGCGGAGAGAGCATGGGGCACCCGAAACGCGTGTTCGGCCGGGGCGGGAACCCCGGCTCATATCCACTTCATAATAGCCGCGCCGAAAGCCCGCGGCCGGACGCCCGGCCCACGGGCGCCGATGCCCGCCACGGCCGGGCCGCGGCTCATGGCCGCGGCCGGATCGAGGCCCTGTCCTTCTCCTGCACGACCGCGAAATCGAACGTGTTCGAGCCCTCCGCACGGACGGTCGCCGTGAGCGTGCTCTCGACGTTGAACCGCGCCGGAATGTAGTTCTCAGGCGGCGGCTGCAGGCCGGTCATCGGCATCGGGGGCTGAGACTCCTTCTTTCGCGGCCGGTACGCGCCTATCTGCACCCGGTGAACTCCCTCCCGGACGCTGCCTGCGAACGCGCCGTTCCGGATCGGGAAGATCCGGGGGGCGAGGCCGGGGAGGCTGAAATAGACCTCACCGTCCTTCAAAGGCTTGCCGTCCAGGGTCACGTTCCCGGAGACCGCATAGGTCCGGGGCGCGCCGCGGTTGCAGCCGAGGATCGGCGCCGCCAGCAAGCATGCCACGAGGAGGCGGTGGACCAGGACACTCAACGCGCTCGATCTGGGAGAAGGCATGGCTCGTGAGACACCATCATCGATGAATCAACACTCGGGCGCGATCAGTTTTTTCTCGTCTCGTCGTCTCGCGTAGCCAAGTTGCCGAGGATGGTGTTGCTTGTCGTATCGGCGAGAAATCGAACGGAGCCGTCGCAGTACAGGGCGTTGACACCAAACGGATGCGTGGAGTTCAGCGGGGTGTTGGCCCCGCCCGCGAAGCAGACGCCGGTCATGGCACAGTTGCCACCGGAAGTGTCTGTGCCGTCGGGCCAGCCTGTTTTCTGGTTGATCCCGTAGCGAATGGTCGTCATCGAATAGGTGCGGAGGTCCTGCTGGCTGGGCTGCGAGCCATCGGGCACGATGTACACAGGATTGCCGTCCTTGTCCTGGTTAAAATAGAAACACGTCCCGATCGACCAGCCAACCCAGTTGGACGCGTTCCAGGGAACGCGGGTGCCATTTTGCGTGGTCAGCATGTCCCCCTGCTCGCTGACCATCAGGGTATTGCTCGTGCCGTCGCGAATCTGACTTATGCGAATCGCCGCATTGGGGACGAGGACGCCCCCCGCGCTCACGATGCCCCCGAACCCCCAACTGTTGCTACTCAGCCGAGCGAGGCGCTTTTCGCTTATACCGTTGCCATTATCGGTGTTATCGACTGCGCCGCTGATGCCTACATACGTTGCAATCATGCTATAGAGCCCCGTACCCCCAAAACACGTCGACTGCAGTGGCAGCGAAGTCGACGGGCAGCGATAGCCGGGGAGTTGAATGGTGCTCTTAAGATTCTCATTGTTGGCGTTGCACCAGCCAGACCCGGCGTTGTTGACGTCGCCCCCGTAGAACTGCCAGCGGTCGTAGAGCGCTCTCTGTTCAAGAAAGGGGAGCAGGTAGACCATCCACGAACTGCCGCCAGATGTACCGTTGTACTTTGGCAACACTCCGAACGGTACTACATCCGAGGCTCCGCCCGGCGGAAACTGCATCTGGGATTCGTGATGGGAGAGCAGCCCCAGCCCGATTTGTTTCAAGTTGTTCAAGCATTGGACGCGGCGGCCCGCTTCCCGGGCCGACTGCACGGCCGGCAGCAAGAGCCCGATGAGCGTGGCGATGATCGCGATCACCACCAGCAGCTCGATCAACGTGAACGCACCGCGCCGTGAAGGCATCGCGATCCACCCTCCGGTCGCAAAAGTCGAACATATCACCGCCATTCGCCAGCATAGTCTCGTTCTTTACGGGCATGCAAGGCGACTGCGCTTCGTCGTGGACGACATCCGTGTCACGGCGGTGCGACGAGCGTCACCTTGCCCACCTCGTATCGGCGCTGTCCGTCGTCCCCCTTCAGCGGGAGCGCGATCGTCGGCGTGCCATCGCGCCTCCCCACGGAGACGAAGAGACTGTAGGTGCCCGGTCGCGTCACGGGGGCGATGCGACCGGCTATGAACTCGCTCGCGTGCTGCACGACCGGGGCCTCCCCCGGCGGACCAACCGCGAGTGTCCGCATGTCGAGGCTCTCGTCGGACAGCACCGCGATGATCGCCCCGTCGTCGTCCTTGATCGTGATCGTCATGAAGCCACCGGGATGGCACGGCGCGACCCCGGCGTTCGCCCACGCTGAATCGACGCGAAACGCCCGACCGATCACGATCACGTCGGGCCAGCCGATCTCGCGGAGCTGCAGGCGGTAGCCGAGCCGCCGGTTGATGGCGTCGATCACGGCCCGGTTCTCGTCGAGGAACACCCGCGGATTCCAGTGGATCGACAGGTAGCTCGCGTGATACTCCTCGACGGCCTCGAGGAGCCGCGATCCATCGCCCCACGAGCCCCGCTCTTTCGCGTTGCCATAGTGCTCGTGCTCCAGGATCACCGGGAGCTTCGGCCAAAACGCCTGCGCGAGGCCGGCGTGATACCAGTGCCGGGGGGGCGGCTGCACCATGATGCTGTCGTCGCGAAGCGTCACGCCCTTCGCGAGCGCGTAGTCGGTGAGTGGAAACCGGTCACCCGGCGCGTCGTGCCCCACGATGTCGTCGCTGATGCACAGGAGCGTGTGCGGGAAGTGCGCCACGTGCAGGTCGATGTGCCGGCGGATGATCTCGTCGGCCCGGTCGTCCGGCACCCGGCTGCTCATCAGCGTGTGCCCCTCACCCCAGAGCCCGAAGCTGCCGATGTCGATGAAGGCGACGGCGGGATTGCCGTCGTATCGGGCCGCCAGCGCCGCCAGGAACCGGCCGAACTTTTCGAGGAACACGGCGTCGCCGAAGTCGGGATCCCAGCAGGTCCCCTCGTCGACGGGTCCCTTGCCGAACTCGTAGAACGTCCCCTTCGCGCCGGCGTCCTTCACCCACTCGGGAGTCGCCCAGGGCATCCAGTTCTCGGAGCAGGTGATGCGCAGGGCCACCTTCTTCCCCCTGGCGATCCACCGCTGCGCGGGCGTGTCGAGGAGCGCCCAGTTGAACCGCCCCTCCTCGGGCTCGACCATCGACCAGGGAATCCGCAGGTACACGGTCGAGAGGCCGGGGAACCAGTCGGCGGTGTCGCCGGCGGCGAGATGCACTCCGTAGGCGGCCGGCACGTTCGAGTAGTAGTGCATCGTCCATCCCATGCCGGGATTCACGAGCGGCTCTCCGGTGTCGGCCGGCCGCGCGACGACGATGCCTTCCCCGTTTGGCTCCGGGCCGGGGTTGGCCCCCTGGCCGACCGCCGCGACACCCAGCCATGCCGCGAGAACCAGCAGCGACGGCCTCATGGAGTGCTCATGGCCCGGGACGTCGCAGGGCAGTTTCCAGGAGGACATGTCGGGGCTCGGGGAAGGCGGTATCGCCGAACTGCTGCGGAGAAAGGGTCGGGCACCGGGAGACCGTGGCCGGCCGGGGTGGGAACCCCGACCCGCGTCAGGTACACCATAACCGCGCCGGATCCCCGCCGCCCGACGCACATTCGCCGCCAACCCGGCCCGCCCCGGCGGCACAGCGGCCGACACACCCCCGTCTCACGGAACCGTCAGCAGCCATGATCCTCGTCACCGGCGGTGCCGGCTTCATCGGCTCGAACTTCGTGATCGACTGGCTCGCAGCGTGCGACGAGCCGGTGATCAACCTCGACAAGCTCACCTATGCCGGCAACCTGCGGAACCTCGACGGCCTCGCCGATGATCCGCGGCACCGGTTCGTGCGGGGCGACATCGGCGACCGCGAGCTCGTGGAGGGGCTGCTCTCCGACCACGCCGTGCGGGCGATCGTCCACTTCGCCGCCGAGAGCCACGTCGACCGCTCGATCCACGGGCCCGCCGACTTCGTCGACACGAACGTGGTGGGCACGTTCCGGCTCTTGGAGGCGGCGCGGGCCTACTGGGCGGGCCTGCCGGTCGGCAGCCGCGAGGCGTTTCGGTTCCTCCACGTCTCGACCGACGAGGTCTATGGCACGCTGGGCCCCGGCGATCCGCCGTTCTCGGAGACGAACCAGTATCGGCCCAACAGCCCCTATGCCGCGAGCAAGGCGGCGAGCGACCATCTCGTGCGCGGCCATCACCACACCTACGGCCTGCCGGTGGTCACGACCAACTGCTCGAACAACTACGGCCCCTGGCAGTTCCCCGAGAAACTGATCCCGCTCATCATCGCCAACGCCCTGGCGGGCAAGCCGCTGCCGATCTACGGCGACGGCATGCAGGTGCGCGACTGGCTCTACGTGGGCGACCACTGCACGGCGATCCGCCGCGTGCTCGAGGCGGGCGTGCCGGGTGAGACCTACTGCATCGGCGGCTCGAGCGAGAAGCCGAACATCGAGGTCGTGAGAACGCTCTGCGCGATCCTCGACGCCGAGCGGCCGCGGCCCGACGGCTCGCCCTACGAGTCGCTCATCACCTACGTGAAGGATCGGCCCGGCCACGACCGGCGCTACGCGATCGACGCCCGGAAGATCACCTCCGAGCTCGGCTGGAAGCCCTCCGAGACGTTCGCGACGGGCCTCGAGAAGACGGTCCGCTGGTACCTCGACCACCAGGACTGGGTCGCCGACGTCACGAGCGGCGCCTACCGCGACTGGGTCGCCAAGCACTACGCCTCGTGAACCCCTCGCCGCCTGCGGGGAGCTCGTCGCCTGCGACCGCACGACGGCCGACCTCGCCCGACCCGAGACCGTGGGCACGCTCCTGCGGCACGAGCGGCCCGACGTCATCGTCAACGCCGTTGCCTAAACGGCGGTGCACAAGGCCGAGAGCGATCTCGCACGGCTCGTGAAAGTGACCGTCGTGGGGGCGATCGGCGAGGAGGCCGCGCGGCCGGGATCCGCCATCATCCACTACTCCACCGACTATGTCTTCGACTGCACGAGGGCCGGCCGCTACGCGGAGACCGACGCCACCGCGCCGCTCTCGGTCTACGGCGCGACCAAGCTCGAAGGCGAAGAGGCGCTCTTGGCCTCCGGCTGCCACCACTGGATCCTCCGCACGACCTGGGTCTACGCCGGCCACGGCCACATGCCAAGGTCCGGCCGTTCGACTTTTGGAAAGACGCGGCCGCCAAGGCGAAACTTGCCGGCCTGCAAATGGCTACCGAGATCCCTGTTCCACAGATCATCCTCAACGTCGCGCTCGGCCTCGTCGCCTCGTTTTCCCTCTCAATGGCTCCGGCGTATTTCCTCGGTCACTGGAACTTGGAAGGCGCGGTCTACACCAGCCTATTCGCCACGTGTTGCGCGACCCTCTATTTCACCTGGTATCGAATCCTCTCTGAAGATTAAACGCTGATGAAACACCATCACATACTAACGCTGTGCGCTTTTCTAGCGAATTACGCCGCGTTGGCCCAAGCCACGCCGTCTGCGCCGTCCGGCCCGGAAATCGTCGCCAAGCACGCGATCACGCTGGATGCCCCGGTGGGCGAGCCGACCCACTTTATGCCCAGCGGTCCGTTATTGGGCAACGGGGATGTGGGTGTGATGCAATCCGGGCCAGCAGACCAACTCATCTACTACATCGGCAAGAATGACTTCTGGAGCATCAAACACCAGTCCCCGATCGCGGTCGGGCAACTCCGCATTCTGACTCCCGCACTGCAAGGCGCGAACTTCCAAACCGTCTCTGACATGCGTTTGGCGGAAATCCGCGGCGCTTACACCAATGGCAAGGCTGCCATGAGTTCCCGAGCCTGGGTGGATGCGAATCACAATTTGTTATGTGTCGAGCTCTCCAACAAAGGCAGCAAGCCACTCGCCATCACGCTGAAACATTTTATGGGAGCCAGCGCATCGAACGTGCCGGCCAGCATCACGGCAAGCGCCAATCCGGTCAAAACCGGCTGTGAGCAGCACGGTGGTGAACGATGGATCTTCAACGGCGAAATGGCAGATATGACGGTCCACGACCGCGCCCTGAGCCTCGAGGACATCACGACGCTCGCCAAGGGCGCTAGGAAGGAGGTGCAGACCTTCGACGGAAAAGCCGGCAAGCCGCTCGCCGCGCCTGATGTTTCCAAGGCGCTGACCGTCTCCGGCTGGATCAAAGCCGCCACCCTATCTACCGATGCCGACTACATCGTCAGTAAAGGCGATTGGAATCAGGCCTACAGCCTCGGTCTATCAAACGGCCACCTGCGCTTTGCCATCGGAGACAGTGTGCTGCAATGCGATGAAACGATTCCGCTGAACGAGTGGATCCATGTGGCGGGTGTCTATGATAGTAAGCACATGACCGTGCTGGTGGATGGCAAGGTGCTGAAATTCTCTGGATCCATTCCTGCTGTGGATGCGGGATTTCTTTACGCACCGGACGCTCCGAATGCCGAGGGCCGTCAAATTGGCTTCGCCAGCCGGGTCATCGGCTCTGACAGTCCCACTGAAATCAATATCGATCCCGGCAAGTCCGTGGTCGTCACCACTGCCATCCTGAGCGACTTGGACACCAAGGGCGCGAACCCACTGGAATCTGCCAAGGCGCTCGTCGACAGTCTGACGTTCGACAAGATCGCCGCTAACACCGCCGCCCATCGCCAGTGGTGGAATGATTTTTGGAGCCGATCGTTCATCGAGATTCCAGACAAGACCATTGAGCAATGTTGGTATGCCTCGTGGTATATCATGGGGTCGTGCAGTCGCGCGGGAAAGGTGGCCCCCGGGTTGTGGGGCAACTGGCTAACCGTGAACGATCCGATGTGGTTTGGCGATTTTCATCTAAATTATAATTTCCAGGCACCCTTCTACGGCCTCTATTCCGCCAACCACGCCGAGACCACGCAGCCGTTTTACGACGCCCTGAACCAATCGATCCCGCGCGGCAGGAAAATCGCGGCAGCCAAAGGCTGGAAAGGGATTCACCTGCCCGTTTCGATTGGCCCGTGGGGGATGTGCCCGTATGGCGAAGACTGCGACCTCGGCCAACGCTCTAACGCCGCGTATGCCGCGCTGCTCTTCGTCTGGTATTGGCAGCACACGCAGGACAACGAATGGCTGAAAACCACCGGCTACACCTATCTGCGCGAAACCGCTGAATTCTGGGAGGACTATCTCAAGCTGGAAAACGGCCGCTATGTCATTTATAACGACTCCATCCATGAAGGCTCCGGCCCGGACATGAACGGACTTCTTTCGCTGGGTTTGGTAAAAGCCCTCTTCAGCAACATGATCCTCATGAGCGAGGCGCTGGGTGTCGATGCTGACAAGCGCGCCAAATGGCAGGACATCGCGGCAAACATCAGTGCCTTCCCGCTGCAGGAAAAGGATGGGAAAACTGTTTTTCGTTACACTGAAAAAGGCATGGAATGGTGTGGCGACAACACCCTGGGCATCCAGCACATCTTTCCGGCAGGTGCCATCGGACTTGATAGCGATCCGAAGCTCCTGGAAATCTCTCAGAACATGATCAACGCCATGGGCCGCTGGCGTGACTACAACGGCTCCTCCTCGTGGTATGCCGCCTGCGCCCGTGTCGGCTACGATCCGAAAAAGATCCTCGCCGAGTTGAACAACATGTATTCTCACCACGCTTTGCCGAATAAACTGCTCAGCTTCGGCGGCGGTGGTATCGAGAATGTTTCCCCCGCGCTCGGTGTCACCGAAATGTTGCTGCAAAGCCACGAGGGCGTGATCCGTTTCTTCCCCTGCTGGCCGAAGGATCAGGACGCCCGCTTCGGGACATTGCGCACCAAGGGCGCTTTCCTCGTTTCTGCGGAACTCAAGGGCGGCATTGTTTCCGGTGTGAAAATCACCAGCGAAAAGGGAGGCGACTGTGTCATTCAAAATCCTTGGCCGGACAAAACCGTCCGCGTGACCCGCAATGGCCAAACGGCGGAGACGGTCACTGGCCCACGCTTTACCCTCAAGGCAGCCGTCGGCGAAATGATCGAACTAGAAGGAGAGTAGGTCGTAAGAAGAAGCATGCAGTCAGGCATGGAAGTGCATCTCCGATCTGCTCATCGAAGGGCTTGGCGGGTGAGGCATTAACGTCATTTGAGTGGTGGCACGTGGCGCATTCACGTCAGATGAAACGTTCGGAAAAGGACAGCCCTGTCGATGGGCCTTCCGCCACCATTTCCGAGCCGATGAGCGGCTCGTGAGCCGCGTGCTGCCGTCTGCCGGGTCCCAAGAAGCGGTTTCCGCAACGCCTGGGACGCGTGCCTTCCCTCCCGGAGTGGCGTTTTTCCGGCGTCGGCGCGGAGTTTCTCCTAGTCCGGCCGCCTGACGGCTTCGTTTCCGTCTCGCGTCCGGCATGGCTCAGAGGCTGTGGATGTCGATCACGGGCAGCTCGTCAGGCAACGCTTGGAAGACGTCGCGATCGTCGTGGGCCCGCACACGCTCGCCCCAGTCGGTCGGCGGGCCACGGGCCGGCGAGACCGGCGGAGGCTCCTCTGCGGCTCGCACCGAACGTTGACCACGGCTCGATCCGCATGTCGACGACGCCGAGGCCATGTGGATTTCCGGCCTCTGGCCGCCGTGTCACGGACTGATGCGTTTCGGCTATCTTCTTGCCCATCGCCCCTGTCCCGGTTCCGTGTCAGCACCCTCGCGCGGCGGTCGCCGTGACCGAGAGCCCACCCTTGTCCGTCGAGAGAGCCCGCACGATGAAGATCGTTCTCTTGGGCAAGGGGGGGCAGGTCGGGCGGGAACTGCTCGAACCCCTCGCCGCCTGCGGCGAGCTCGTGGCCTGCGACCGCACGACGGCCGACCTCGCGCGGCCCGAGACCGTGGTCGCGGTCCTGCGCCACGAGCGGCCCGACGTCATCGTCAACGCCGCCGCCTACACGGCGGTCGACAAGGCCGAGACCGAGAGCGATCTCGCCCGGCTCGTGAACGCGACCGCCGTGGGGGCGATCGGCGAGGAGGCCGCGCGGTCGGGGGCGGCGGTCGTCCATTACTCCACCGACTACGTCTTCGACGGCACGAAGGCGGGCCGCTACGACGAGACCGACACAACCGCGCCGCTCTCGGTCTACGGCGCGACCAAGCTCGAGGGAGAAGAGGCGCTCGCCGCCTCCGGCTGCCGCCACTGGATCTTCCGCA
>Ga0007791_10000433_pt1 | contig 13129 bp, 10 predicted proteins | sample CryBogmetaGMA05M_FD_60368 | JGI IMG/M metagenome (GOLD analysis project Ga0007791, IMG submission 60368) | Freshwater microbial communities from Crystal Bog, Wisconsin, USA - MA0.5M | ecosystem: Environmental > Aquatic > Freshwater > Lake | place: Crystal Bog, Wisconsin, USA | collected 2009-07-06 | reverse complement strand
ACACCTACGCCCACGTCGCGGAGTTGGCTGGCGGCGGTACGCACCAGCACAAAGGCCTCGGCTGGGGTGAGTCGCATGGCCTCCGGGGTGGCGGCATCAATCCCCCGGGCAATCGGTTCAAACACCGTGAGGGCCCGGCCCATGCCCTCGAGAAACAGTTCGCTGGGGAGGGCGACGGCCACCTCACCCATTTGCAGGCCCCGATCTCCCACCGCCCAGACGGCACTGGCCGGCACGCGCAGGCTGGGATCGGCTTCGGCTTGCAGGCCAAAGCGCAACTCCCAGAGCTCTTCGCCTTCGGCCGGGGTGAACAGTTCGAGATAGGCCCGGGCGGGGGCCACCTTGCCGGCCACCGCTTCGCGCCAATGGTGGGTGGCGATGGACAGACGCTCGCTGTCTTCTTCGCTGAGGCTGAGGCTGCCATCGCCCTTGCCCAGGGCTTTTTGCCAGGCCGCCAGGAGGGGATCGAGGCCGTCGTTCGACGGCTGATAGCCCGCCCGGAGCTGGCCATCGAGCAGGGCCTCCAGCAGGCTTGCGACCCGCAGGCGGCCGCTGCCGGGCCGGCGACAGGCCAGGGATGGATCGCCCGTGAGGCCCCCCGCCAGGGCACAGGTGGCCACCTGGGGCAGGCCGGTGGCCAGTTCTTCAAGACGGCGCCTGTCGTCTTCCCGGTTGAGCAGCGGGAGCCAGCGGGCCTTGCCGGCTTCGATTTGGGGCAGCCAGCGGCCCCGGGCAATCAGGCTCAGGGCCCAGCGCTGCAGGTGGGTCCACCAGCGCAGGTCATCGGCCATTTCGGGATGGTCGCCGGCCAGGGGCAGCCCACTGAGCCATTCAGCGGCACTGGCCGGGTCAAGGGCCCAGCCATCCACTTGCCAGGGCCACCACTCGGGTTCTTTGGGGATGGGTTCACCGGCTTGAAGGGGCAAGCCGCTCCACTGGCCAGCTTGTTTGGTTTTGCCTTTGGCGGCCTGGTGTCGACTAGGCAAACTCAGGGTGGCCCTAGCAGGCCTGAGGGCCTCAGACCAAAGCTGATTGTCGTCCAACCAGGTGGCGAGGTCGTCCTCGTTGAGGGCGAGCGGGTGCTCGGGGGCTTCGCGTTGCGGTGTGGCGGGAGTGGCAACGCGCCAGGTATCAGCCCATAGAAAAAGCCTGCCTCCCGAGCCTTCGGGGGGAAACAGCCAAGTGGCATGCAACAGGCTCATGAAGCCGGCGTCAGGGCCGTGGTGCGGGAAGGAGGCGTGGGGCCAGGTGCTGCAAGGAATGCAGTGCCAGAGCACTGCCAATAAGCGGCAACCAGAGCGGCAACCAAAACGGCAGCCATCCGCGGATCAGCACCATCATCACTGTTAATGGGTTCTGGGCCAGTTCACTCGCCCAGCCTGGGGGCAGTTCGCTGGCTGCCCCCAGGCTGCGGATCCCACAGACGGCCCCCACCAAGCCGGCTTGCAGGTGGCCGTCGTCGGGATCCACCCGCTGCAGGTGGAACGCCAAAAGGCCATAGAAAAACCCGCATCCCCCGGAGCGCAGGGCTGGCTCCAGCCCTGCAACGAAGGATCCCGATGCCAGCCAGCCCAACCCCGCTTCGAGGCCTAGGGCCGTGATGCCAGCGGTGAGGGCCCAGCTGATCGATTGCAACCGCATCTCGGAGCTGGTAAGGGCCAGCGAGGCCTGTGCTGGGCGATCATGCCCTTTCCAGGGTTGTTTTGCTGCATCGGGCCATGGCTGCTGACCTTTCTTCGACAAACCAGCCGGTCCCTCCCCCCGCAGCTGGGCCCCGCAGTGGTGCCGAGATCCGAGCCGCCTTCCTGCGCTTCTACGAGGAGCGGGGCCACCAGCCCATGGCCAGCGCCTCGCTGGTGCCGGACGACCCCACGGTGCTGCTCACCATTGCCGGGATGTTGCCGTTCAAGCCGGTGTTCCTGGGGCAGGTGGAACGGCCCGCTCCCCGGGCCACCAGCTCCCAGAAGTGCATCCGCACCAACGACATCGAGAACGTGGGCCGCACGGCGCGCCATCACACGTTCTTTGAGATGCTCGGCAACTTTTCCTTTGGCGATTACTTCAAGGAGCAGGCAATCCAGTGGGCCTGGGAGCTGAGCACCGGTGTCTTTGGCTTGAGCCCCCACAACCTGGTGGTGAGTGTCTTCCGCGACGACGACGAGGCCGCCTTGATTTGGCGCGACAGCGTGGGGGTGAACCCCAAGCGGATCATTCGCATGGATGAGGCCGACAACTTCTGGGCTTCGGGGCCCACGGGCCCCTGTGGCCCCTGCTCGGAGATCTATTACGACTTCAAGCCGGACCTGGGTGATGACGCCATTGATCTGGAAGACGACAGCCGTTTCATCGAGTTCTACAACCTCGTGTTCATGCAGTACAACCGCGACGCCGGGGGCAACCTCACGCCGCTGGCGAACCGCAACATCGATACCGGCATGGGCCTGGAGCGGATGGCCCAGATCCTCCAGGCCGTGCCGAACAACTACGAGACCGATCTCATCTACCCGTTGATTGAAACGGCGGGGGCCTTGGCGGGGGTCGACTACCGGGCCCTCGACGACAAGGGCAAGACATCCCTGAAGGTGATTGGCGACCACAGCCGGGCCATCACCCAACTGATTGGCGATGGTGTGACCGCCAGCAACCTGGGTCGCGGTTACATCCTCCGGCGGCTGTTGCGTCGGGTGGTGCGCCATGGCCGGCTTTTGGGTATCGACAAGCCGTTTTTACCCGCCATGGGTGAGGCTTCGATTGCCTTGATGGCTTCGGCCTATCCCCAGTTGCTGGAGCGCCGGGACGTGATCCTGGCCGAGCTGGAGCGCGAGGAAGCGCGCTTCCTGGAAACCCTGGAGCGGGGTGAAAAGTTGCTGGCCGATGTGCTGGCCGCCAAGCCAGAGCAAATTTCCGGCGAGCAGGCCTTCGAGCTTTACGACACCTACGGCTTCCCCTTGGAGCTCACCGAGGAGATCGCCGAGGAGCATGGCTTGGGTGTGGACCTGGCTGGCTTTGCAGCGGCGATGGAGGCCCAGCGCCAGCGCGCCAAGGCGGCGGCCGTGAGCATCGACCTCACCCTGCAGGGGGCGATTGAGCAGATGGCCTCGGAGCTTGGGGCCACGGCCTTTAAGGGCTATGAGTCGCTCGAGCATCCCAGCTGCGTGCTGGCCCTGGTGGTGAATGGGGAGCCCGCCGAGCGGGCGGAGGCTGGTGATCGGGTGCAGTTGGTTTTGGATTCCACCCCCTTTTACGGGGAAGGCGGCGGCCAGGTTGGCGATAGGGGCGTGCTCTCTGGGGCTGGCTCGGGCGCGCAAGGCGACGGGCTGCATGTGGAGATTGGCTCGGTGATCCGCAACCGCAGTGTGTTTGTGCACAACGGCCGGGTGCAGCGCGGCAGCCTGGCCGTTGGGGATGTACTCCAGGCCCAGGTGGATCGGGCATGCCGGCGAAGGGCCCAGGCGAACCACACCGCAACCCACCTGCTCCAAGCGGCCCTCAAGCAGGTGGTGGATCCCGGGATTGGCCAGGCCGGTTCGCTGGTGGATTTTGATCGTTTGCGCTTCGATTTCCACTGCCCCCGGGCGGTCACGGCGGCCGAGATCGGGCAGGTCGAAGCCTTGATCAATGGCTGGATCGCCGATGCCCATGCCCTGGAGGTGCAGGAGATGGCGATCGACCAGGCCAAGGCTGCTGGTGCCGTGGCCATGTTTGGCGAGAAGTACGCCGAGGTGGTGCGGGTGGTGGATGTGCCGGGCGTTTCGATGGAGCTCTGCGGCGGCACCCATGTGGCCAACACCGCAGAGATCGGCCTGTTCAAGATCATTGGCGAATCAGGGGTTGCGGCTGGCATCCGCCGCATTGAGGCGGTGGCAGGACCCGCCGTACTCGCCTATCTCAATGAGCGCGATGCGGTGGTGAAGGTGCTGGGTGATCGCTTCAAGGCCCAGCCCGCGGAAATCCTGGATCGCGTCAGTGCCCTGCAGGACGAACTCAAGGCCACCACCAAGGCGTTGGCCTCCGCCCGGGAGGAATTGGCGTTGGCGAAATCTGCGGCGTTGGCGTCCCAGGCCGAGTCGATTGGCTCTGGCGAGGCCGCCTTTGCGCTGTTGGTGGCCCGGCTGGATGGGGTGGACGGTGGGGGCCTCCAGAGATCGGCCCAGCAACTTGCCGATCAGTTGGGCGATGGGGCGGCGGTGGTGTTGGGCGGCCTCCCCGATCCCGCTGATTTGGCCAAGGTGATCTTGGTGGCAGCTTTCGGTAAGACGGTGATCGCCAAGGGCTTGCAAGCCGGAACGTTCATCGGTGGGGTGGCGAAGGCCTGCGGCGGCGGCGGCGGCGGCCGGCCCAACCTGGCCCAGGCGGGCGGGCGCGACGGGGCGGCCCTCGATGGGGCCCTGGCGGCGGCACAACAGGAATTGCAAGGGTCCCTAAGCCTTCCCCCTGGCCCATCGTCTGGTGGTGCCTGAGGCTGGCGCGTGGGTCGATGGGAACCCGCCCAATCCCCTGATCATGGTTCGATCCTTGGTTTGGCTTAGGGTCTTGCCAGGACAGTAGGGCTTTGGTTTAATCGCGAAAAATAGGCAGCCAATGACCTCCCAAGGCTCTTCGCAATTGCCAGGTTTTATTAAGAAGGAGCAGGAAAAGCGCCAGCAATTAAAGAAAGACTTGTTCGACACCATTCAAGAGCTGACCCAGAAGGGCAAGCATGTCGAGGCGTTATCCCTTTGGAACCAGATGACTGATCTGGACCAAGCAGCCTAGAAACGCGCTCTCACCCTGCAGGGGCCCTAGCAGCTGCAAACCAAGACTTGAAAGCCCCACCCTCGGCACTCAGCCCTTGGTCTGGCGGCGATCGAGGGTTGATTTGCCCTCTTGGTTTAGGCCGTAGGGATACCGTCGATGAGGCGCTAGCTAGGACAATGACGTCGATTCGAGTAACATCTCTTCAATTGTCCTCGCTCCATGGCGATTACCCCCCGGCTATCCACAAGGTTTTTGAATCGCCTGGAGTCTCGATTTGAGTGGGCGTTTTGGAGATTGCGACTCATTGCAATCTTGCCTGTCTTGATGACGGCGGCCAGTGGTTTTGCGACCTTTATTCTGGGCACAAAGGAAACAATTTCCGCGCTTAGTTTGATGATGCATGGAGACAACACTGACAAGCAATATGTTGCAAAAGTGCTTGGGGGTTTTGTGGGTGGGGTTGATTTGTATTTGGTCGGAATTGCCTTGCTGATTTTTAGCTATGGAACCTATGAGTTGCTGATCTCAGCGATTGATCCTGCCCGGGATGGAGAGAATGGGGACAGCAAGTTTACGGGGGTGCTTGATGTGGCCAATCTTGATGATTTAAAAGAGAAGCTCGTCAAGGTGCTTGTTGTGGCTTTGTTGGTCTTTGGATTTAAGTCAATGATTGCCATGCCGATCACTGACGGGTTGAGCCTGCTCTATTACAGCGTTGCACTTTTACTCCTCTCTTTGTGTGCATTCCTGATGGGTCGCTTGGGTCATGGAAGGCATTGAGGACTGGCTGCCTGGTGCCGCCGTTAGATTATTTTGTAAGTAATAGTGCTGATGGATAATTTGTACAGACTACTTATTGCGCTGCTGATTGTAGTTTCGGCCCTTGCACTTCGCGTCCTTTCGAGGAAGTGGAAGCTGCCACGGCCCCCTTTTAGAACCGTAATCTTTGCTGCTGTCATATGGTTCATTTTTCATGGCATTAGATATACAGGGGGAGTCAAGCATTTTAATGCTGTTGATGAGATTGTGCTCTCCTATGCTGCTATCCGATATTTGCTTTGGCTATTCGTAGAGATTCCGCCGAGGTATGGGCTTTTTAAGCCCCTTCCGAATGTTCTAAGAGACTTATTATTCTGGCTCGTTTTTGGCATCACATTAGTCGTTGAGCTGAAGGTGCATGGAGGGTTGGATCTGACCGGACTGCTGACAACGTCCGCGGTTTTGACGGCGGTTTTGGGTTTGGCGTTGCAAGAGCCTCTCAAGGATTTCTTTGCTGGTATTGAGATTCAGATCGATCCTCCCTTTCGTAGGGGGGATTGGATTGAGCTTGATGGCGTAGGGGGAGTTGTGGACGGCATGAATTTAATGGATACGAAGATTCGCATGGTTGATAATTCGTTGTTGTCTTTCCCCAATGGCAAGATTACGGACGAGCGAGTCAGGGTATTTGAAGTCGGAGAGCCTGTTGGCAATAGTTTTAGTGTTTCCCTTGATTATCAGTTGCCCCCTGGCCAGGCCATTGAGTTTTTAAAAACTACATTACGCAGTAATTTAAAGGTTTTGCGAGATCCGGCGCCCCGGATTTGGCTTGGAAGCTACGACGACTTTTCGATTCGTTATGACATCATTGTTTTTCAAGAGGAAGTGCAGATGGGCGCTAGAAATTCTCTGAAAAGTGATCTTCTGTCTCAGATCTGGTATGCGCTGGAGCGGGAAGGCCGTAGTTTCCCCTATCCAGTCATGGAGCTTTCCCGTTGGCAGCCGTTGCCAGTTCCGAATGACCCGGCGCTGCTACTTCAGTCGGACAAGCTCCGTCATTTAAAAAATGGCTGGTTGTTCAGGGGTCTTGACGATCAGCAGTTGGAATCATTAGTCGCCGATGTTCGCTTCGTAAGGTTTGGACCCGGAGATATCATCCTTAACCAGGGAGATGAAGGCTCTACCCTTTATCAGGTCATCCGTGGTCAGGTTGAGGTTCTGGTCAGTTCTGCTGGCAAGCCTTTTGTCTCTGTCGCCATGGTTGGCGAGGACACGATTCTTGGTGAAATGTCTTTGCTCACTGACGAGCCAAGAAGTGCATCCCTGCGAGCCGTTGGTGAATGCATGCTTTTGGAAGTTGAACGGCGTGATCTTCAGCCGATCTTCCATGCTGATCCAGAGCTACTGGAAGAGCTCGCTGAGCTTGTTGCCGATCGAAGGGCGGCCCTGGAAAAGTTATCTTCCGAACAGGCTGATACGCGAGAGCAGGGAATTCTGGCGATGATGCGCAAACTCTTTGCTTAACCCTGGAGATAGGTGGTTTGCCGAAGACTGGTTTCCAGGTGGTCCATCAGCCTGCGGGCATCGCTGATCTTGAGATCACCCCGTTGGATTGCGGCTTCGCTGGCGACGCGGAGGCGTTCTAGGAGGAGCTCGGGGTTGTGTTCCATCGCTTCGAGTACCTCGGCATTGGTGTTGCCCCGCACCACGTGGTCCAGCTGGTAACCGCCGTCTTGGCTGAGCCGAATGTGCACGGCGTTGGTGGTGCCAAACAGGTTGTGCAGGTTGCCCATCACTTCCTGGTAGGCCCCGCCCAGGAACATCCCGATCCAGTAGGGCTCGCCCGGTTGAAGGGGATGGAGTTCTAGGAGGGGTTTGGCCTGGCCCTGGCCAATGAAGCGTGCCAGTTTGCCGTCGGAATCGCAGGTAAGGTCCGCAAAGTGGCCCAGTTGGGTGGGGGCTTCATCGAGCCGGTGGATGGGCATCACGGGAAACAGCTGTTCGATCGCCCAGGTGTCGGGGGCGGAGCGGAACACCGAGAGATTGGCGTAATAGGTGCTGGCTAGGGCAGCACCCAGGGCCCTGAGTTCCTCGGCTATGGGCCCTGTTGCTGGCAGCCGCTCCACGATGGCCTGGGCGCAGGCCCAGGTGAGCTGTTCGGCCACAGCCCGATCCGGGAGGCTGAGGTAGCCCAAGCGGAAGGCGGAGAGGGCGTCGTCCTTGAACTTGATGGCGTCGTTCCACGCTTCCTGCAGGCCTTCGCTGGTGTGTCCCGACGGGTTGCTGACGCCGTTGGCGCCATGGCCTAGGGCCGTGATGGCTGCCAAGGTCTCGCGCAGGTTGCGAACGATCAGGGGTTCGCTTTCGCGGGTTGGGGGAATGGCACCGGGCACCGAGCTACTGCCCAGTACATCGAACACCAAGACCGAAAAGTGGCTGGCGATGGCGCGGCCGCTTTCGCTCACCAGGGTTGGCACGGTGATGCCATTGGGTTCACAGCATTCCCGAACCGTGGCCACCACATCGTTGGCGTAGTTCTGGAGGGAATAGTTGGTTGAGGCTGCCGTGGCCGTACGGCTGCCGTCGTAATCGATGCCCAGGCCCCCGCCCACATCCAAGTAGCCCATGGGGGCGCCGAGTTGGGCCAGTTGGACATAGATCTGGCTCGCTTCCTGCAGGGCGTCCTTCAGCACCGCGATGTCGTTGATTTGACTGCCCACGTGGAAGTGGAGCAGGCGTAGATCGCCCAGGAGATCGGCGTCGCGCAGGGCCTCCACCGTGGCGAGCACAGCCGGAATCGACAGGCCGAATTTGGCTTTGTCGCCCACCGAACTGCCCCAGTGACCGGTGCTTCGCGCGGAGAGCTTGGCCCGGATCCCAATGAAGGGGGCTGCCCCGAGTTCGCGGCTGGCCCGGATGATGCGCTCCACCTCATCGGCTTGCTCGATCACCACCACCGGTTGGCGGCCAAGGCGGCGGGCCAGGATTGCGGTTTCGATGTAGCGCTGGTCTTTGTAGCCGTTGCAGATCAACAGCGCCGCCGGGTCATCGATCAGCGAGAGGGCAATCAGCAATTCGGCTTTGCTGCCGGCCTCGAGGCCGAAGTGCCAGCGCTTGCCGCTTTCCACCAGCTCTTCCACCACGTGGCGCTGTTGGTTGCACTTCACCGGGAACACCCCCTGGTAGCTGCCGCTGTAGCCGTAGTGCTCCATGGCCCGCTCAAAGGCCCCATGCAGGCGCTCGAGCCGATCTTCAAGGATGTCGTCGAAGCGCAGCAGGAGCGGTAGGCCGAGGTTCCGCCCCTGCAGGCCCTGCACCAGCTCTACCAGATCGAGGCTGCCGCCCTGTTTGCCCTGGGGGTGCACAACCACATGGCCGCGCCCGTTCACCGTGAAATAGGGATCGCCCCAGCGGTCCAGTCCGTAGAGGGCCGCACTGTCGGCCACGCTCCAGGGGTCCCGGGTGGCGGGTTGGGCGAGCACCATCGGGCCTGGCTGGAACAAGGGTGAATCTAAGGAAGCCTGGCCTGTTAGCCGGCGGCTGTGCTTGCCAACCGGCAGGGCCGCCGCAGACGATGGGCAAGATGAACTGTTTGTTGCTTTCTCTTCATGGCTGCTGAACGCTCGTTTATTGCCATCAAGCCCGACGGTGTTCAGCGCGGTTTGGTGGGAGAAATCCTTGGCCGGTTTGAGCGCAAGGGCTTCAAGCTCGTGGGCCTCAAGCAGCTGACCCCCAGCCGGGAGCTGGCCGAAAACCACTACGGCGTGCACCGCGAGCGTCCCTTCTTTGCCGGCCTGGTGGATTTCATTACCAGTGGCCCGGTGGTGGCCATGGTGTGGGAAGGGGATGGCGTGATTGCCAGCGCCCGCAAGCTGATCGGTGCCACCAAGCCCCTGGAAGCTGAACCCGGCACGATCCGTGGTGACTTGGCGGTGAATATCGGCCGCAACGTGATCCACGGCTCCGATGCCCCTGAAACGGCCGAGTTCGAGATCGGCCTCTGGTTCCAGCCCTCCGAGCTCAGCGATTGGGCCCCTGCCGACCAGGCCTGGCGCAGCGAAGGCTGAGTTGCTACGGCCTAGCCAGCGCCAAACCTGCTCCAGCAAAAGGCGTTCAGCCATCGCTCCGCCTCCCCCAAGGGGAGGCTTTTTTGTGGATTCTTCCCCGGTGGATTGTTCCCCTGTGGCTTGTCGATCGTGATGGCATCGGCCACCAGATCGGCGGTGATGGCGGCGAGCAGCACCCCATTGCGGTGGTGGCCGCAGGCCAGCCATAGCCCTGGGATCGGCCCGGGCCCGAGCAGGGGTCCTTCGTCGGGGGTGCAGGGCCGAAAGCCCCACCAGCGCTCCATGGGGGGCCAGTGGCTCGCCTCTGGCAACAGGGCAGCGATGCCGGCTTGCAATTGGCGTTGGCCGTCGGGGGTGAGGCCCTCGGCAAAGCCCGCGTGGGCCTCACTGGTGGCCCCGACCACCAGGAGCCCGTCTTCCCGGGGCACGAGGTAGGTGCCGGGGCCAAAGATCACCCGTTGGAGGGCCTGCCTGGGCCCTTGCAGGGAGAGCATCTGGCCCTTCACCGGTTTGATGGGCAGCTCGGGCATCAATTGGCTGCTCCAGGCGCCACAGGTGAGCACGGCCCGTTGGCAGTCGAGCAGGTGCTCCTCGCCCTCCGCCGTCTGCAGCCGCACGCCGCTGAGGGCGCCATCGGCGGCGCGCCCCAGGGATTGCACCTCGGTTCCCTCTTGGAATTGCACCCCCAGGGCGGTGCAGGCCCGCTCCAGGGCGCGCATCAATTGCCGCCGGTTGTCGATTTGGCCGTCCTGGCGAAACAGCAGCCCGGCGGTCCAGGTCGGACCAAGGCCGGGCACCTCCCGCTCCAGGCCCCTCCGATCGAGCCGATCGCCAAAGCCGGCGGTGGGATAGGCATCCCGATCGGCTGCTGAGGCGAAAGGCACAACGATGCCGCAGGCCCTGAGGCCACAGCTCAAGCCGCTGTCGGCTTCGATTTGCCCCACCCAGGCGGGGATGCGCTCCAGGCTGCGCTGCCCCAGGTGCAGCAGGTTGCCGCTGAGCCCTTCCGCGTGGGGGGCGAGCATGCCGGCGGCCACAAACCCGGCGGCTTCATTGCGGCGCCGGCTGAGCACCGTCACCGCTTCGCCGCGCCGCGCCAGCTGGTGGGCGATCGCCAGGCCCATTAGCCCGCCACCCAGGATGAAGACAGGTTGGGTGGCTGTTGCCGCCATGGCCCGGGGGGATTGCCGCGTCAATCACTCAGTGTTTCAGCCCGGGAGTCGCCGTTTTGGCTCAGAGGTGCGGGCCCTTGTCCATAGGATCAGGCCACGCAACGGCGATTGGAGATCTCAAATGGCGGGCGCAGCAGCAGCTCAGGCGGCATGGGAGGCCGTGATTGGCCTGGAAACCCACGTGCAGCTGGGCACCGACAGCAAAATTTTTACCAACGCGTCCACCACCTTTGGTGACCAGCCCAACACCCACATCGACCCGGTGGTGTGCGGGTTGCCTGGGACCTTGCCGGTGCTGAACCAAAAGGTGCTCGAGTATGCGGTGAAGGCCGCCATGGCCTTGAACTTGAAGGTTGCCGAGCACAGCAAGTTCGACCGCAAGCAGTATTTCTATCCCGACCTGCCCAAGAACTACCAGATCTCCCAGTACGACGAACCGATCGCCGAGGACGGCTGGATTGAGGTGGAGGTGGCCGAAAAAGGCAAGGACACCTACCTCAAAACCATTGGCATCGAGCGGCTTCATATGGAGGAGGACGCCGGCAAGCTTGTGCATGCCGGCAGCGATCGCCTGGCGGGCTCCACCCACTCGCTCGTGGATTACAACCGCGCCGGCGTGGCCCTGGCCGAGATCGTGTCCAAGCCTGATTTGCGCACCGGCCGTGAAGCGGCCGAGTACGCCTCAGAGATTCGCCGGATCATGCGGTATCTGGGGGTGAGCGACGGAAACATGCAGGAGGGTTCCCTGCGCTGCGACGTGAACATCTCCGTGCGCCGGGGCCCCGATGCCCCCTTCGGCACCAAGGTGGAGATCAAGAACATGAACTCCTTCTCGGCGATCCAGAAGGCGTGTGACTACGAAATCCAGCGCCAAATCAAGGCCTATGAGGCCGGCGAGCCGATTGTTCAAGAAACCCGCCTCTGGGATGAGGGCAAGCAGCTCACCAAGAGCATGCGCAGCAAAGAGGGGGCCAGCGATTACCGCTATTTCCCCGATCCCGATTTGGGCCCCATTGAGGTGGGCGAGGCCCAGCGGGAGGGCTGGCGCGCCCAGCTGCCCGAGTTGCCCGCCGCCAAGCGGCACCGCTATGCCGAGGAGCTGGGCCTGTCGATCTACGACGCCCGGGTGCTCACCGATGAGCGGGCCATGGCCGAGTATTTCGAAGCCGCGATTGCCGCCGGCGCCGATGCCAAGGCAGTTGCCAACTGGGTGCAAGGCGATATCGCCGCCTATGTGAATGCCAACAGGCTGTCGATCGCAGACTTGCCGTTTAAGCCCACCCAGCTCGCCGAGATGGTGCAGCTGATTGAAGGCGGCAAGATCAGCGGCAAGATCGCCAAGGAGATCCTGCCTGAGCTGCTGGAGCAGGGCGGTTCACCCGCAGCGATCGTGGAGGCCAAGGGCCTGGGCATGATCAGCGATCCAGCCGCGATCACCGCCATCGTGGATGCATTGCTTGCTGCCCACCCCGAGGAGGTGGAAGCCTTCCGGGGCGGCAAAACCAAGCTGCAGGGCTTCTTCGTGGGCCAGCTGATGAAGCAAACCGGTGGCAAGGCCGACCCCAAATTGGCCAATCAAATCCTGATCCAGAAGCTCAACGGCTAGGGGCTTACTGGGGTGCGGCCGCTGTCACGGCTGCCGCAACGGCTCCTGCGACAACGCGGGCGAGCTCTTCAGGATTGCCCCGGTTGCTGATCGTTCGATCAGCCAGCAGCCGTTTGCGCTCCAAGGGCCACTGGGCGTTGATGCGGCCTTGGGCCTCGACTTGGTTGAGCCCATTGCGGGCCATCAGCCGCGCCAGCTGTTGATCTTCGTCGCAGTCGACGAGCCACACCTCGCTGCAGAGGCCTTCAAGGCCTGCCTCAAACAGCAGCGGAATCATCAGGACCACCGCTGGCCGGCCGGCCCCCACCGGCTCTTGGGCCAGGGTTGTGAGCTCTTGGTCAAAGCGATGGCGCACCAGCGGATGCACCAGCTGCTCGAGCCAGTGGCGTTCGGCTGGATCGCCAAACACGATGTCCCCCAGGGCGGGGCGATCGAGGGTGCCATAACGCTCCAGCACGGCCCGGGCCGCTTCAGTGCCTGGGGCCAGGGCCTGGCGGGCAAACAGATCCGCATCCAGCACCGCCAAACCATGGTGCTCTTCCAGCAGCTGCCCCACCGTGCTTTTGCCTGTGGCAATGCCGCCGGTCAGGCCAATGCGCCGTTGGGACCCTTTCCAGCGGGACCCTTGGCAGTGGGGCGACTCAGCCATGGGGTGTGGTCTGGGGGGCAGGCGTTATCCGATGCTCAGGTTCGCAGCATGTGCGCCCTGTGACCCATCCCTGGCTTCCAATTTCCGGTGGGGTGAGTGCCCCAAAGGGGTTCCTCGCCGCTGGCACCACGGCAGGCCT
>Ga0007791_10000432_pt1 | contig 13136 bp, 6 predicted proteins | sample CryBogmetaGMA05M_FD_60368 | JGI IMG/M metagenome (GOLD analysis project Ga0007791, IMG submission 60368) | Freshwater microbial communities from Crystal Bog, Wisconsin, USA - MA0.5M | ecosystem: Environmental > Aquatic > Freshwater > Lake | place: Crystal Bog, Wisconsin, USA | collected 2009-07-06 | reverse complement strand
TGCCCGCAGTCCGCAGCGTTTTGGTGCGGTCACCGGCGGCGGCGGTTCCTGCCCGAGTCGCCATGGCAGATGCCGAAGAGGCGCCGTCTCCCCCCGAACCGGCCGATCCTCTCGCCGATGCCCAGGGGGAAAGCGAACAGGCTGCCGGTCACCAGACGACACTCCCGGTGAACCACACGGAGAATCTCCGCGGCGGCAGCGCCGGACCCGCGTTTCAGGGAGAGCTTCCTGGCCCCGATCATCTCCAAAATCCCCTCCGACGGGCGACATCCCTGCGCCGTGCCGCGGACCTGCCCCCCACAGCGATCCCCCATCCCGCGGCACACAAGGCGCTCCACGAGGCGTCCGCTGAACCACGGACCACTCCGGCAGACGCAGCCGAGCCGCCCACCGAAGGCCTCGAGCGATCAAGAATTTCCCGCCAACACCGACATCGGCTCCCACGCTTCGACGTGCAACAATGATCTTCCGCGTGGCTCGATGATCAGCGTCATGCCCAGCGAGCGGTATTCCGCCCAGCAGAACCCATGACTCATTCATCCGAACAATCAGACGATACGGGCGATGCGGGCAGGGGCTCTCACGGAAGCCCTCCAACCGCCGCACGCTCATGGCGCACTGGCCGCCCCGGCTCTCGTGCTCATAACGCTACGAGTCGCTCCACTGCCGGGGCGACGATTGCGGCGCCCACAGGTTCCTCGTCCTGGCGCGGCAAAAACGACGTACCGAAGCGGGTCGGTTCGTTGTGGCTCATGGTACGGCGAATCCTCTTCACCGTCGCTGCGATCGCCCTCATCGTGCTGCTCGTGCGGATGCTCCTGACGGTCAATCGCCAGGTGCCAATCGTCGTGGGAAGCGTGACGAATTATCGTCCGCCGCTCGCCATCATCCCGCAGGCCGAAGAAGACCGCATGATGCTCGCCTCTCTGGCAAGTTCTGGAAAGAGTTTCTTTCCTGGCTCGGCAGAGATCTTCGACGTCAGCCCATCGCTCGTCACGGCGACTGCCGACGAGATGCTTGCCTCGCTCACCTCGACACTTCGTCAGAGCAAGCCCGGCGGGCCTGACGGCAACATGGCGATCGTCTATCTCACCGCTCTTGGCACGCTCGACGACAAGGGGCGCCCCTGCATCATCCCACCGGGAAACTCCGAGGATCCAATGGGATCACTCGAAGACTCCTACCTCCAGGTCGAACGACTGCTGGCCGGACTCCGCGATTGCCTCCCGGAACGCGTCGGTATTCTGGTGGTCCTCGATGCCTGCAGGCCGTCGACCGACTGGCCGCTCGGCGTCGACGATGGAGCCTTCACGCCCGCCGTGGAGGCGCTCATGGCAGGCTCCACGCTGAAGCGAATGTGGGTCATGATGCCGGCAGCGACGGGCCAGCACTGCTACTCGAGCGCCGCCCAGGGCGCGAGCGGTGCGATGCTGGAGTTCGTTCGAGGCCTGCGTGGCGCGGCTGATGCCAAGCCCTGGGGCGATGCCAATGGGCGTGTCGGGCTCCGGGAACTGGCCGCATACCTCGCGGCTCGCGTCGACCGTTGGGCGGTGGCCACGCTCGGAGACCGGCAGACTCCCGTGCTGCTGGCGTCGCCTTCCAGCCGCGACGCCGAGGGAGCCATTGCGTGGACTTCGACACGCTCCCCTGCGCTCGACATCCAAAAAGACCTCGAAGCCGACAACGACACGTGGCTCGCGGAACGGTGGCGGGCCGCCGAGCGGTTGCGGCCAACCGCTGTTCGGGAGCGGCCGTTACTCTGGGCCTTCTATCTCCACATGCTCATGCGGGCAGAGCATCTCCGCTCGGCAGGAGCGGCTTTTCGTGACGAGCAGGTCAACGTCGACACGACTGTCCAACGGTCGGAGACGGCCCTGAGCCTCCCCTTGATCTCCAACGCGCGACTGCTCCCCGGCATCCGACTGGCATACAAGAGATCAAGTTCCGTCAGGGAGCGGATAGATGACGATGTGCAAGACTGGCTGGCTTCCGTCGAACGCCACATTGCCCTCAACGAACCGAGCAGCAAGGCGGCGACCCCCCCGCCGATGACCGAGGATGTCGACCGTTGGATGCTCCGCGCTGAGGCCGCATGGCTGTGGTTGGTGAACAAATGCGAATCGAACGCTCCTGTGAACCGGGAAACGGTGGTGCGTTGGTTGGAGTGCGTCGGCACGCGCCCCGAGGGCACGGCGTTCAACCCCGGGCAAATCCACTTCCTGAGGATGCTGACGCGTTGGGCGGATACCGCTGACTGGCAGCGGCAACCGGAAGCTTTCCGCGATTTCATCCGGCTCGTCTCGAAATCGCGAGAGTCTGTCTACGCCCAGGACGTACGAGCGGATCGCATCATCGGGACACAGGATTTGGCGAATCGGGGAAACGCCGCGATGCGAGCGGCTTTTGATCTCGTTTTCGTTGGCGGGGCAGCGAACATCGACAAGGCCGTGGCTTTGTCACGGGAAGGAATCGAAGCCTTCGACCAACGGGCGACGCTCTCCGTGCCGAAACTCCGGGCCCTGGAATTGCTCGATGCCGTGAGGGCGGAACTTCCCTTTCTGGTCACCTGGTGGGTCGAGGAGTTGCGGCACTCCGTCCGCCAGCAGGGTGACCTGGAAAGCGGAGCACTCGGCAGGAAGCCCGCCGACATCGTGGCGCTGCTGACGGCTGTCGAGCAACTGGAACAGGCCGTCGATGCCATGGTGACGACCGGCAATGGCGAGACCGCACTGACGGCGTCGGTCGACAAGATCGAGGAACTGTGTTCCACATGCGAAACACTCTTCGGCTCACTCAAGTCGGTCTTCCTGACCGACTGTGCCGATCTCACCACCCAGGCTCCTGACAGCCCGCGGACGTACGGACGGATCCGTCGCATCCTCGGAGTGCCGCTGGTTCTCGGCGATCTACGGATGCGGTTGCTCAGACGAGCCGCCAACCTCGATCGCCGCCAAGCGGCCCTGTTGGCCCGCGAAGGTTTCCTCAGCGACGAACCGCTTCCACCCGTCGACCCAGCCGCCGTTGTGGCCGGGTGGATTCCGTGGCGGAACCAGCTGACGCATCCGATCCTGCCCGTCCTCGCAACCGATGCAGCCGGGGCATCCTCACTGCCCACGAATGCCGCCGACATTGCCACGAACGTCGGACGACAGGTGACCGCCGTCCGGTCTGCCGCGAGATCACTCCCAGCCATCATCGCCGACTTTGACCGTCAGCGTGCCGAATTGGATGTCGGCAACCAGCAAAGCGATGCCAAGGTTCTCACACTGCTCGCCCGCGGAAGCAGGGTGAGTCGTCGTCTGGCTGCCGTGGCCGGCCCGCGATCGCACATCGGCGATGGCACCACGCCGACACAGCGGTATTTCGCCGCCGCGTGGCACCAGCGACTGCTGCAACATGCCGAGACCACGCTCGAGGAGTTCTGGGGAGGCGTCGAGCCGGATGAGCCGGTCTATTGCTTTCACAAGGCACGCGTGCTGCTCGAGTCGGCAGGGGAGATTGTTCGGAGCAACGGTATCACCTACGGGGATCGCGACCGCAATCGCCTCGCGGCGGAGATCAACGCCGTTGCCTCGCAGTGGGACGGTTTCGCGACCCTCGAACTCACCCCCAACCGTCTCATCCTGCCCTCGGCCCGAGACGTTGAGCCCACGCGGAACCAGGCGAGCCTCACGGCCCGCCCCGGGGTGCCTCTCGGCCTGGCCTCACTCTGGCTCTCCGAGTCCGTGGCCGGCCCGCCGCTGGCGCTGCTCCAACGCGAGAGCACGGACGTTTCCCCCGGGGCGGCTCGCCCCGGCCCCGCGAGCCGCACTGGAGTCCGTGTCGTGTCGCGGCCAGAGGAGGCCCCTTGGCAACTCGATTCCAACGCCGCCCGCAGCATCGAATTGAACCGCACGGCGGTCCTCGACATGACCGCGTGGTATCGCGGCCACCGCATGGTCGTCGGGCTGCCGGTCGCGGTTGCCGCAGCCTCCCGGACGATAGAGTGGGAGGCCTCCCCCCCACTCGAGACACGGATCACGGTCCGCGGCGATCTGCCGCAAGCGCAGTCCGTGGCGATCATTTTCGATTGTTCCGGCAGCATGGGGCAGCGGTTGGCCGATGGCCGGACCAGGCTCGACGCCGGCCGGGCCGCAGTTGCCGAGCTCCTCACGAGCATGGCCAAGGCTGGACGTTGGGACGTGTCGCTTTGGCTCTACGGTCACCGCACGAAGTGGTCGAGGGACAAGGATGGCAAGTACGTCGCCGGGCTGACGAACTCCGGCACTGCTGCGAAGGGTGCCGCCGAACGTGCCGGCACGCCGTTCACCTTGGTGCCCGGCGATGATGTCGAGCAGGTTCTCCCGATGCAGGCTCTGACGCCCGCGGCGGCGGAGCGGATCGGCATGACGCTCGCACCCATCGAACCCGGTGGTGAAACGCCTCTCTACCTCGCGATCTCGGAGGCCTTGACGACCGACTTCGACCGCGGCCGAACGGATGTCCCCGGTCACGTCCTCGTGGTGACCGATGGCGCGAACGATCAGACCGGCGGCCGCTTCGTGACGGCAGCGACTGTGGAGGACCAACTCGCCAGGAAGAACGGCCGTCGCCGTGTGCCCCTGCGGATCGACGTCGTCGGATTCGGGTTCGCCCCAAATGCGACCGACCGCGCCTCGAGGATGGACGATGTCCGCAATCTCGCCATGAGCTCCGGCGGACGCTTCTTCGAGGCCGCGAACGCCGAAACCCTTGCCAAGTCGCTCCGGGAGTCACTGCGAGTGATGCAATGGAAGGTCCAGGGCCCCGAAGCGCCGCGGCAAAGCGTTGCCCTCGGCTCGTCGATCCTGGTGCCGCCGCCGCTCGTCGGTCGGCCTCAGGCCTACGAAGCCGTCCTCGAGTCGGGGGCAAGTCCGCCCCGGTGTGGGTTCGAGGCGGAAGGGGGCGAAGCGCTCGATCTCTACGTCGGCGGCGGCGGCCGGCGGCTCGAGTTCCGCCGTTACGATGGGGGGACAGAACAGGGTCTGCGCGACAGCCGGACAAACCTGTTTGCCCCCTCCGATCCGCAGCGCGTGTGCTTCGTGGGGGCCCATCTTGCCTCTCGTGCCGGCGACTCGATCCGCTTTCCGCTCTCGGTCCAGAATGCCAACGCCGCCGAGTTCTCTCCGCGCCCGGTCGAGGCATGGGTGGAGATGTCGCCGCGTTCTGGTGACGGATCGGTGGGAGCCCCGTTTGTCTTCTACGACCTCTCGTTCCAGCAAAATCGCCCCGTACCGGTGCTTGATCTTCTCGCGACACGTTGGCCGAGATCTGCCGATAGGGCCGAGATCCGCGCCTGGTTTCGATTCACGAAGACACCGTCTGACGTCACCGTGTCGCTTGCCGAGCTCACTCCCGGCGTCGAGCGCCGGCTCGAACTGCCAAGCCTGCCGGGCTCCGAGATCAGGGTCACTCTGGCGCCGGCTGAAACCGCCGATCAGGTGCAACTCTCCGTGCTCGAGAGTCATCCCGCTCCCTTGGCCGACAAGCTTCCCTGCCTACGGGTGTGTGTGAGCCCCGCCTGCGTGCGGGCCGTTCACATCGTCGAGCCGGAGACGGGCCGGGTGCGCCATGAGTTCACCGTGCGGGCAGAGGGGGGCCGTGTGTCCCAGGACAGCCAGCTTCTCATCACCGACAAGCAGCGTGTCGTGAACGGTGCCGTGAGCCTGACCGCGGCCGGCGAAGCCCCGCTTACCGTACCTGTTCCGGCGGAGTGAGGCACGGCCCCAACTGGTCGCGACTGGCCCACCCGGTCGTCATCCAAGAGCGGCCGGGCTCGTTCCTCAACTCTCAATCGGGTTCACGAACGAATCCCCCCGCAAGTCCGACGCCCGCGCCCCCTCCTCGCGAAGGCCACCGTCTGTGTGGACTTTTCCGAACCGTCCGGGCCAACCGTGGGCTCAGGCCCCGTGCTCGGCCGCTGGACGGACGCGCGGGGCGATCCAGAGGCTCGTCAGGGTCAACGCGGCGGCGAGAATGCCAACCGTTCCGAAGTGACGCAGCGGCTCCCCCGCGCCCCCCTCGACGATCAGCCCGCCGATCGTGGTCCCTAGGCCACTGGCGAGGTGCTGCACCGAGGAGTTGACCGACATGAAGCCGCCGCGGCGGCGGGGCTCGACGCTCGCCGTGATCAGGGACATCGCCGTCACCATTCGGGCCGAGTTGGTCGCCATCAGAAACGCCGCAGCCGGGGCGGCACCGCCGATGCCCACCGCGGGCAGGTGGGTGAGGATGAGCATTCCCAGGGCCGATAGCGGCACGACGACGCGAAACACCGCGAGCCCTCCGAAGCGGTCGACGAGCCGGCCGGCGAGCGGCGTCGTGGCGAGCGTGACCAGCCCCCCGACGACGAACACGATCGGCAACTGCGATTCGGTCACGCCCACATTGGCCACGAAGGAGGTGGAAATGAACGGGATCACGGAGAACGCGCCGACCATCAGCAGCGAGATCAGGGCGTAGGCGAGGCGATGGGGGGGAAACGTCAACGTGTCGACGAGGCGGATCAGCGGATGCCGCACCAAGTCATCCGGGTGGGGCTCCAGCCGCGGCAGCGCCCACGCCGCCAGCCCCACCAGCGGCAGCCCGAGGACCGCCAAGGCGAAGAAGGGTGCCTGCCAGCCGAACTGCGTTCCCAGTGCGATCCCCAGCGGCACGCCCGCTACGGAGGCGAAGGCGAAGGCCAGCATCAGCGTGCCCGTGGCGCGGCCGCGGCGGTCTGGCGGGAACACATCCGCCACGATCGCCAGCCCCAGCCCGCCGAGGCCGCCGCCAAAGCCGCCGGTCACGCACCGTGCGGCGAGCAAGAGTCGGTAGCTGCTTGCCAGCCCGCACGCCGCCGTCCCCGCGAGCAGGCCGATCGCGCACACGACGTAGGCGGTCTTCCGTGGCACGCGGTCGAGCCAGGGCGCCGCCAGCAATCCGGCGATTCCCGACGCGAGCGTGTAGCTCGATACGACCAAGCTGAACTTCCCGGCGTCGATCGTGAGGTCGGCGATCAGCTGTGGCCCCAGCGGCATCACGATCATGAAGTCGACGATCGCGACGAACTGCAGGGCCGCTAGGGTGAAAAGGATGGCAGAACGGCGGCCGGCATCGCCGGTCGCGTCGTGGACCGAAACGGCTGGATCGTCGGATACCACGGTGACGGGCGTTCTTGGCGGAGTCGTCCGCTGCTTGCGGTGCTGGAACAGAATGTCTTATACCACCCGGCATGCCACTTGTCTCACGCGACGCCTTGCCCGCGTTGCGTGCGATCCAGCGCGCCCCGGATGACCAATTTCATGCTCCATCGCCTGCTCAAACGGTCCATCGAGATCGATCCCGATCGACCGATCCTCGAGTGCGACGGATCGTGGACCACCGCGGTGGAACTCGAGCGGCTGGCCTCGCGGCTGGCATCGGGCCTCGCAGCCATGGGTCTCGAGGAAGGGGATCGGGTGGCGTTCCTGCTGCCCAACTGCCTCGAGACGGTCGTCTGCTACCTCGCCTGCTTCCGGATGCGGCTGGTCGCGGTGCCATTGGACTACCAATACCACCCGCTCCAGGCCGGCTACGCGCTCGGCCACAGCGGAGCCGCGATCCTGATCGTCAATCACGAGCGGGTGTCCGGACTCGAAGAGGTGGGGGCCCTGGGGACCGTGCCCCGGGTCGCCGTCGTCGGGGGCGAATCCTCCGTCGCGAGCCGGCGGCCTTTCGATTCGCTGCTCGGGGCCGAGCGCGAGCTTCCCGCCGAAGCGGCGCACGATGACAGTCCAGCGGTGATGATCTACACCTCCGGAACCACGTCCCGGCCCAAGGGGGTCGTCCTCTCCCACGGGGCCATCGCCAACGGAGTCCGCAAATACCTGGCGCGGGTCACGCTCACGGCGGACGACGTCACGCTGATAGCGACGTCCTGTTCGCGTCCCCTGGCGCTCCGCTGCCAGCTTTTGCCCACGCTGTGGGTCGGGGGACGGGTCGGCCTGGTGCGGAAGTTCAACGTTGCAAACTTCGTCGCCGCCCTGCGCCGGCAGCCCGCCAAGACGTTTTTGACGCTCGGCCCAGCGCAGCTCGCGCAGCTGGTAGCGAGCTCCGACTTCCAGGGCTGCGACTTCAGCCGACTCAGGCTTTGCCTGGCTGGCGGTGACCGCTTGCCAACCAAGCTGCTGGAGGCCTTCGAGCGCCTCACGGGCGTGCCCGTCACCGAGCAGTGCGGCTCCACGGAGACGGGCGTCTACGCGATGAATCCGCCGTACGGTCGCAAGAAGCCGGGGTCGATCGGCCTGCCGTGGCACGGCATCCACGTGGCGGTCGTGGACGAGCACGGCGTGGACGTTCCCCCCGGGATGGTCGGGGACATCCGCGTCTGCGGACCGGGGATCATGGACGGTTACTGGAACGAATCCGCCATGACCCGCAAGACGCTGCAGAGGGGATGGGTGCAGACCGGTGATCTGGGCCGCTATGACGAGGACGGCTATCTGTGGTTCGTGGGTCGGAGGAAGGACGTGATCGTCGTCGGGGGCAACAAGGTCGCGCCCCTCGAGGTAGAAGCGGCGCTCACGGATCACCCGGCGGTGCGGCAGGCCTGCGTCATTGGCGTTCCCGACGCCACCTGGGGCGAGGTGCCGCACGCCTACGTCATCCTGGAGACCGACGGTGCGGCCAGTCCCAAAGACCTGCGGACCTTCGTCGCCGACCGCCTGGCGGAGTTCATGGTGCCGGCCGACGTCCATGTGATCTCCGAGATGCCCTCCAAGGGGCCGGGCAAGGTCGACCGCGATCTGCTTCGAATGCGGGCGATCACCGCCGCTCTCATCGAACAGGTGCCCTTCTTCAAGAGCGCCAGCAGTGAGTTTCTTCGCGACATCATCCCGCGGCTCGATGCCCGGATGTTCGCGCCGAGCGATGTCGTGGTGCACGAGGGGGACGTGGGGGACGAGATGTATTTTCTGACGAGGGGGCAAGTTGAGGTGCTACGGGGCGAGCCGCCTGAGCAGTTCGCGGTCCTGCAGCCAGGATCGTTCTTCGGCGAGCTGGCCATCCTCGCAAACGTTCCCCGTGCCGCCACGATCCGGGCGCTCGCCGACGTGGAGGTCTACGCGCTACGACGGGACGGCGTGCTCGAGCTCGCCCGTGCCCATGCCGACTTTGACCGGTATCTTCAGGCCGCCGCCCGGCAGTATGCGAGCCGGGGGACGACTGCGGGCGACTGATTGCGGCGACCCTGGCCTGTCTTGGAAATCCTTATCAAGTCGATCTGCGTCGCCAGGACCTGTGCGGAAGAAAGCGGCATCGCACTCCAAGGGCTGGCCACGGCGGAGCGGCTTATCAACGACATCATGGCCCAGGGCTCGGACAACGACGGCACGCAGGTGCTCTACCGCCTCTCCACGCACCCCGACGGCTCTCCGTCGTAGGGAGTCCCGGCTATGGAATCGATTTCAAGCCAGGCCCCGCAGCAGCGGCGGCCCTCACTCCTCCCACATCCGATCGACCCAGAAGAGGACCATTTCAAAGGTTGCAGTGTAGTAGGAAAAAATAGCCGCCATCACGGTCACGTCGGGCGTGGCGGGGGTATGCAGCGTCACCTCGTACTCTCCGAAGTTTGGATCGAAGAACACGTACCGCGGCACACCACCTTGCGGAAAATAGAAGTGGAGGCCCATGGTGTGGCCGCCGCTGGTCTTGCCGGCGTGCGGAAAAATATAATTCCCCGACCAGTGCAGGGCATACGAGGCCCGAATCGTCTTCTGTGGTTCCGCGAGCACCGGCACAGGCAGATCGGCGAGCGCCGGATCGGCGGCCCGTTCCGGGTGCTCGTGCCGAAGAACTGCCAGCCGCGTGTTGATGGCCGCGACCTTTTCCCGGGCGAACGTGCGACCGCAGCTCCCGAGATCGTCCCAGGCCGATCGCACGATGTCGCTGCACATGGCCATATAGTCGCTCGGCATCGCAAGCCACTGCGGCTCCGGCGCTCGAATATCACGGAGGTGGACGCGTTTGATGGCTCCTACCTTCTCCAGCAGCCGCGTGAGTTCGGCGGGAGCCCGGGGGCCCATCACAGACTTCTGCAGGCTGGCCTTTTTACCGAGGACGATTCCGTCATCGGGGTCCAGCAAACCTGGTGCCGTGATTGTCTCGTGGTACTCTTGATCCAGCTGCAGGATGGCGATCCGGTCCATCCGCTTCTTCACCCAGTCCTTGAAGTCGAACATCCGCCGCATGTCCACCAGCGGATCGGGATCGGGATCGATCCCTTGTCCATAACTCCCCTTGCCTGCCGGATTATGCTCCGTGAAGGAAAACTTTCCCGACTGGATGTAGCGACGGCCCCACTCCATCGTGAATCCAAAGCACTTCCCCGGGTCATTGTCCTCGAGGTGGCTCCCCTGGTTGAAGGTGAGCAGCCGCGTCGTGTCGGGAGCGGCCCTCGCCGCCGGGAAGACGATCGATCTGATGACCGGGCGAATGCAATCGTCGAGAATCTTCGATGCAAACAGCTTCGGAAGCGGTGATTTGTCGTAATCGATGGCGAGGACGGCAAAGCCCTGATACGCGTCGAGAAACTCACGGAGCGGCCGCTGTGCATCGGCAACGTTGGTGGCGATGGCGAGAGCATTGCTCCGAGGCACGCCCGGAGCCGCCTGTTCGAAGAGGTCGTAGACGGCTTGAAGGACGAAGTTGTCACTCAGGCTCTGCTGTCGATCGCCGAACGTCCGTTTCCAGGCCGTTCGCAGGCCGCTCTCCATCCTCTCAAACGTGCCATCGGGATGCACAAAGAGCTTCGTGGCTCGCGCACCTCGCCCTTCGCCCAGACGAAACGTTTTCAGGACGGCGAGGTTTGCCTGGATCTGGGCGGCGTCGTATGTCAGCAGTTCGGTTGGCATGATGATCCTCCATTTCTGTCAGGCAAACCGTTCACCGATCCGGGCCGAGAAATGCGAGTCACGGCGTCGATTGTTCCTCTGGCGCCCGAAAACTGCTCTGTGAGGAATGTCACTTCGCGTGCCATCGCACACCTCCAGTTCCTCTTCCCGAGTGGGGGGGCCTTCTCCGTCGGTCCACACGAAGATTGTCGTGCTATTGCAGAATATGTTGCGTACCGACGCTTGCATTCTCGACAGCCGCCGACGGTACTCGGCATTGCGTCCGGGCCACCGCCCAGGCAAGCCTAGTCAATCGAAAAATCCGACGTCGATGGCGGCGGCCTTTGCCTCGCGGACCGCGAGCACGACCTGCCCCAGAGCCAGCATGGCATTGAGCCTGTCGCCTTTCGGCTTGGCGGCGATGTAACTGCCGATCTGCTGGAAGATCTGCTTCATGTACTCGAGACGGTAGTCTGCGCCTCCACCGTCCCAAGGAAGCTGCGCATGATACTGGCCAAGGAGCCGGTCGATTTCGGCGTTCTGCTCCCGGCGACGCGACAGGGCTGCGAACCTCACGTTCGCGTCGCTCATCCGCTTCCACTGGTCCACGCTGGGGAGTTCCGTCGTGGCCGTGGGCGGATGCATGTGCATCTCCCTGCGATTCTGCGCCTGCCACTCGAGCTTGGAGTTGAAGTAGCGGTCGTAATCAGCATTGGCCCGAATGATTTCCGTCTTCAGTGCGGCGGCATAGTCTGCCACGTCCCGTGGAGAAAAGGTGACCCACGCGTCTGGAGGCTTCTTAAAAAAGGCCGCCTCCCCGGCAATCAGTGCCCGCATGACGATGCTGGCGCAGTTGTGGAGCGTGCTGACGAACTGGTAGCCGCTCTCCCCGTGCAGGGCCTGTTGATGCGCGGTCCGAAACCCTCGCCACCATGTCAGCATCGCGTGGGCGTTCAGGCCGAGTTCTCCAATCCCCTCCGTATGCAGGCCGATGATTTCGGTCGGAAACTGGACCCATTGTTTGTGAGAACCGCCCCCATCAGCCTCAGGGGCGAAGAGCGTTTCCATAAAACGCTCATGCTCCACAGTGCTGGCGTGATCGAGCACGTTCAATGGACCGGAACTCACGTCAAGCTCCCCGGCGAAAACAGTCGCCTGACCCGAACGCGGCGTGAACCGCCCATCGCGCAAGCCGAGTTGTGAACTGTTGCTGATCTCGTTCCGCATGTCGCTGAGCAGTGTCCGCTCCCCGCCAGGCCGTCTGCTGATCGGCGTGATCGGCCCCTTCAAGGCACCCCCTGCGGGCCACCAGCTGATGTAGGTTTTCGCAGCAGCGTTGGCGGCCGGGTCGGCAGACTCAACCGATCCATCCATCAGGATGGCTGCATGGCCATTCGTCCGGCCACGAGAACCGACGTGTGTCCAGCAGAGAATGTCGAGAAAGTGTGACATGATTCAATCCTCTTCTACTTCGTACTCTTGGGGCGTCAGGCTCATCCATGAGCCTCTGAGCAAGCCAGGATTCGACCACGACTCACCCACCGATCAGCACCGTCGGGCAGCCGAGCGTGATCACGCCGCCGTGGCTCGTGCTGTCGCCCATCCTTGCCGCCGGCATACCGCCCACCATCACCGTCGCGCTCCCCTTGATCACCGTGCAGGGCGGGCCAACGCAGATCCCCATCGTGCCCAGTTGGGCAGCCGGCATACCGCCGATAAGCACGGTGAAGGCCGCCGGTGCGGCCAGCACTCCACCGACGTGTGGAACCGGTCCAGTGAACATCGGGCAGACCTGCATGTCGGTGACTCTCGCGGCCGGCTGTCCCATGGCTCAACTCCCTTCCCAGGTGTCGCTGCCGGAAACGATGGAAACCCGGCATCGATCAATCGTAGCAATTCCTGCTTCGGCTCGGCGGGAGCCCGCCTGGCCGCCGCGAGTGTGACGGCCCCGGCCGCCGCCATGCCCACCAGATGGGGCGGTCGGGGCAGTGGATCGATGTGTGGCGGAGCGATCGATTCGCCGGCAAAACTTGCGGCGAGCGCCGCACAGCCCGCCGTTGTCGCCAACCCCGCCACGCTCGCAGGAGCCTGGGCCGCATAGGCCTTGAGTTGCTCAGGCTGCCGCCCCCAGGCCTCGGCCGTCTCGAGGGCCCGCAGTTCCTTGGGCGTAGAGGCGTCAACGGCGGCGCCGGGGGGGAGCGGCTTCCCTTCGCGCTTCAACTGCTGCACCCGCCCCATCGCGATCACGGAGGTGGCCCAATCGATGAC
>Ga0007791_10000426_pt1 | contig 13226 bp, 7 predicted proteins | sample CryBogmetaGMA05M_FD_60368 | JGI IMG/M metagenome (GOLD analysis project Ga0007791, IMG submission 60368) | Freshwater microbial communities from Crystal Bog, Wisconsin, USA - MA0.5M | ecosystem: Environmental > Aquatic > Freshwater > Lake | place: Crystal Bog, Wisconsin, USA | collected 2009-07-06 | reverse complement strand
GCGCAGACAGGGCCGAAAGCTGGCGTGCTCGGCTGCGGCGGCGCTCGAATAGAAGCGGCAATTTTCGCGACGCGGTGTTCTGGCGGTGCAGATCGGGCGACAGTAGATGCCGGTGCTGGTCACGCCCACGAAGAAGCGCCCATCGAAACGGGCGTCCCGCGCGCGAAGCATCTGCCAGCACAAGGCAGCGTCGGTGGTTTGTGGCAGCATCCCTGACATGAAGCGGATTATCCGCTCGCTCCAACCTCAGCGCTCGCCATATTCGGACATGACTGCAGCCTCCCACGACCCAGGACAAACCGCCCTGCCTGAGATCGCGTCGCTGCAGGCCCATGCAGCACGTCTGCAGGCGCTTGCGCTGCGCGATCTGCTTCGTGACGACCCCGACCGGTCGACCCGCCTGTCGCTCGATGCCGGCCCGATTCACGCCGATTTCGCACGCCAGCGCATCGACACTGCGGTACTGCGCGATCTCGAAAACTGGGCGCTGCGCAGCGGCTTTGCGACGTCGCGCGACGACCTCTTCGCAGGTCGCATCGTCAACCCGACCGAAGAGCGCCCCGCGCTGCACACCGTGCTGCGCGGCGTCGGCGGCGACCCCCAACTCGCGGCAGCGGTCGCGCTCGAACGCCGACGCATGGCCGAGCTCGCCGGTCGCCTGCGCAGCGGCGATTTGCGCGGGTTTCGTGGCATGCCGATCACCACCCTGGTCTGCGTCGGCATCGGAGGCTCCGATCTCGGACCCCGTCTGGTTTGCGATGCCCTGACGGTCACAGATGATTTCGATGTGCGCTTCGTCGCCAATGTCGACCCGGACGACCTCGAGCGCGAACTGCGCGGACTCGATGTCGCCACGACCGCCTTTGCAGTCATCTCCAAGACCTTTACCACCCGCGAGACACTCGCGAATGCGGCGGCGGCGCGGGCCTGGCTGGCCGCCGGCGGTTGCCCCCAGAGCAGTCTGGCCGGGCAGTTCATCGGCATCACCGCGGCACCCGAGGCCGCCCGACGCTGGGGCATCAGCGATACGCTGATGCTCACCTTCCGGGAGGGGGTTGGCGGGCGATATTCACTCTGGTCGAGCGTCGGTTTTGGCGTGGCGGTGGCGTGCGGCGTCGAGACTTTCGATGCCCTGCTCGATGGCGCGGCACAGATCGACCGGCATTTTCGGGATATGCCGCTGTCAGACAACTTGCCGGCGCGCATCGGCTTGATCTCGGTCTGGAACCGGTCTTTTCTCGGCCTGCCCTCGCAGGCGGTGGTGCCCTATGCCGAGCGCCTGCGACTGCTGCCGGCCTGGTTGCAGCAACTGGTCATGGAGAGCAACGGCAAGTCGGCCGCGCTGGCCGGCGGCGAAGTGCTCCTCAAGACCTCACCGGTGATCTGGGGCACCTCCGGCACGAATGCACAGCATTCCTACTTTCAGCAGCTTCATCAGGGGCCGGACATCGTGCCGGTCGACTTCATCGTCGCGCGGCGCAGTCGCGCCAATGCCCTGAGTGCCGACGACGATCGGCACCGGATCCTGGTGGCCAACTGCCTCGCGCAGTCGGCGGCGCTGGCCGTCGGCAAGGCGTCTGACGATCCGCACCGCTTCTTTCCGGGCAACCGGCCGAGTTCGATGCTGATCATTGCGCAGCTCGATGCCCAGGCGCTCGGCGCGCTGCTGGCCTGCTATGAGCACGCCACCTTTACCGCGGCGGTGGTGCTCGGCATCAATCCCTTTGATCAGTTCGGCGTCGAGCTGGGCAAGGTGCTGGCGGGCGAGGTCGAATCGCTCTTGGCGGGCGGCACCGGGGCCGGGCTCGACCCCACGACCCACGCCCTCGCCGACCGGCTGCGCTGAATAAAAACGGGGTCAGAAGAGAATTTCCCCTCGCCCTCAGGCGAGCTTCAGCGGTAGCGAGCGCAGCCGCTGCCCGGTCGCAACGAACACCGCGTTGGCAACCGCTGCCGCCACCGGCGGCACCATCGGTTCGCCCACGCCTTCAGGCCCCGCCGTCGAGGCAATGATCTCGGTCTCGACCACCGGCGCGTCGCTCATGCGCAGCATCTTGTAGTCGTGAAAATTGGACTGCTTCACCCGCCCCTTGTCGATCGTGATTTCACCGTGCAGCGCCGCGCCCAAAGCAAACACCACGCTGCTTTCGGCCTGCTGTCGGATGAGATTCGGGTTCACCGGATAACCGCAGTCAATCACGCAGACCACCCGGTCGACGCGGATCTGCCTGTCACGCGTCACCGTGACCTCAGCCACCTGCGCCACGATCGACCCGAAGGATTCATGCAGCGCGATGCCCCGACCGCGCCTGCCGCCCTCGCTGTCGATCAGCAAGGGCGAACCCCAGCCGCCGAGCTCGGCCGCCCGCTGCAGCACCTTCAGATGTCGGGGATGACGCTGCAACAAGCCGGCCCGAAACGCCATCGGATCCTGCCCCGCAGCGCCGGCCACTTCGTCCATGAAGCATTCGCTGAAAAAAGCCTGATGCGAATGGCCGACCGAGCGCCAGAACCCGACCGGAACCGGCTCGATCGTCGCCTCGTGCGCGATTCGCGCGGCCGCAAACTCATAGGGCTGATCGAAGGCCCCTTCACTCGTGGTCTTGTCCGGACCGCCTCCCGGCAAGTCAAAAATCCGGCCGAGCACCGCCGGCACGATCGCCTGACCTGCCGACAGGTTTCGCCAGGCGGTCAGACGCCCCTGCGCATCGAAGCCCGCCTCGAAACGGGCGAGCGTCGCCGGTCGGTAGAAGTCGTGCGTCATGTCCTGCTCGCGCGACCAGAGGGTCTGCACCGGTGCGCCGTCGGCGGCCATTGCAATCGCGGCCGCCTGGCCGATGAAGTCGACATCGAGCCGGCGCCCGAATCCGCCACCGAGATACTGGACCTGGATATCGACCTTGTCGGGGGCCAGACCGGTTGCCTTGGCCACCGCGCGCCGGGCCAGACCGGGCACCTGGGTCGAGACCCAGGCGGTCGCACGGCCATCGCTGACCTGCACCGTGCAGTTCATCGGCTCAAGCGCGGCATGAGCCAGATACGGCGCACGGTATTCGGCAGACAGTTTTTTCGCCGCGACCGCCATCGCACCATCCGCATCGCCGACCGTCCTGAAAGCATGGCCTTTGCCGCTGTCGAGCGTGGCGGCAAGTCGCGCAAAGATGTCGCTGCTCGACACCGAAGCAGCGGCACCCTCATCCCAGATGACCGGTACCTGCTCCAGCGCCTTCATCGCCCGCCACGGATTGTCGGCAATCACCGCCACGCCGCCGGTGCCGCCGTGAAGACCCGGCACCTCGATCACCTTTTTTACGCCATTCAAGGCGGCCGCCTTGCCGGCATCGAAGGACTTCACCTTGCCACCAAGCGTCGGACACATCAGCACGCTCGCGTAAAGCATGCCCGGGCGAACCACATCGATGCCGAAGCCCGCACGACCGTCCGACTTGATTGGCCCGTCGAGGCGATGCAAGGGCTTGCCGATCAGGGTGAAGGCGGCGGCGTCTTTCAAGCGGACATCGGTCGGTACCGGCCGCTTCGCCGCAGCCGATACCAGTTCACCGAAGCCCGCCTTGCGGCCCGATGCATGGCTGACCTGGCCGTTCGCCACGGTGATGTCGGCTGCCGGCACGCCCCACAGGTCGGCCGCGGCACCCACCAGCATCGCCCGAGCGCTTGCGCCCGCCTGACGCATCGGCATCCACAGGTCTTTCATGCTCGATGAGCCGCCGGTCATCATCACGCCGAACTCGCGCATCGCCTTGGCGGTCATCCAGCCGGCAAAGCGTTTGACGCTGCCCTCATCGTCGGGATGAAAGGGCAGGCCGTCGACCGTTGAAGCGATGTTGTTGTAGATCGGATCGATGCCGGTATACCCGGTGCGCACCTGCGCCCAATCGGCGTCGAGCTCGTCGGCCAGCAGCATCGCCAGACCGGTATGGATCCCCTGCCCCATCTCCGATTTCGACATCAGCACGGTGACCGTGCCGTCGGGACCGAGGCTGACCCAGCCGTTGAACGCCAGCTGCCCGGGCGCCACGGCCGGCAAGGCCGACGGCATCAGACGCTGTCGCACCGGCAGCAGGCCCCAGCCGATCGTCAGGCCGCCCACCGCTGCAATCGTTCCGAGGATGAAATTCCGGCGTGTCGACATGGTCCGCTTGTACCCTTGGAGGTCGGTCAAGCCAGCGATGGTGCCACAGCCACCATGACCCGACCCTGACTTGATAACGGCGATTTCGGATCAAGCTCAAATGGGTGCATCCTGAGCGACAAGGCGGCGACGCAACCATGGCCCACACCACCGATACCCTCAGGCTTCCGATTGAAGGCATGACCTGCGCCTCCTGTGCGACTCGGGTCGAGCGGGCGCTGCGCAAAGTGCCTGGCGTGAGCGACGCCAGCGTCAACCTCGCCACCGAGACCGCCAGCGTGAGCGGTGATGCGCTGTCGCGGCAGACCCTGATCGAGGCCATCGTCAGGGCGGGCTACCAGAGCCCTGCCGAAGCCGATGCGCCTGCAGCCGCCGAGCCAGGCAACCCAGCCTCCGATTCGACTGTCGATGATGCGGCCGATGCCAGCGACGCTGCCCCGCGAAACGCCCCGGCCGATGCTGCCACCAAACGTCTGATGCACGATCGGCGCCAGCTCGCCGTGGCCCTGCTGCTGACCGCACCACTGGTGCTGCCGATGCTGGCAGCACCCTTCGGCCATTCGCTCATGCTGCCGGCCTGGCTGCAATTCGCCCTCGCAACACCCGTGCAGTTCTGGATCGGCGCGCGCTTTTACATCGCCGGCTTCAAGGCAGTCAGAGCCGGATCGGCCAACATGGATCTGCTGGTGGCTCTTGGCACCTCGGCCGGCTGGGGCCTGTCGACCTGGCTGTGGCTCACCGCCCATTCCGGCCACCCGCCGCACCTCTACTTCGAAGCCTCGGCGGTGGTGGTGACGCTGGTGCTGCTCGGCAAATACCTTGAGTCGCGAGCCAAACGCCAGACCACCGAGGCCATCCGTGCCCTGAACGCCCTGCGACCCGATACCGTCCGGCGGCAAGTCGGCACACGCATCGAGAGCGTGCCGATCGCCCGCATCGCAGTCGGCGATCGGGTAGTCGTGCTGCCGGGCGAGCGCCTGCCGGTCGATGGCCTGCTGCTCGAAGGCACGACCCAGGTCGACGAGTCGATGCTGACCGGCGAACCCCTGCCGATCGACAAGCAGGTCGGCGATCGACTCACCGGCGGCTCGATCAACGGCGAGGGTCAGATCGTGCTTCAGGTCGGGGCAATCGGCACCGAGACAGTGCTGGCCAGAATCATCCGCATGGTCGAGGACGCCCAGGCCGCCAAGGCGCCGATCCAGCGCATCGTCGATCGGGTCTCATCGGTTTTCGTGCCAGCGGTGCTCGGGATTGCCGTCCTCACCTTCGCCGGCTGGCTCGCCACCGGCCACGGCATCGAGCCGGCCATCATCAGCGCGGTGGCGGTGCTGGTCATCGCCTGCCCCTGCGCCCTCGGCCTGGCCACGCCGGCAGCCATCATGGCCGGCACCGGTGTCGCCGCCCGCAAGGGCATCCTGATCCGCGACGCTCAGGCGCTCGAGCTCGCGCAACGCATCACGGTGGTGGCCTTCGACAAGACCGGCACGCTCACTGTCGGTCATCCGGTGCTCACCGATACGATTCCGACGGGCACTGCCGATGTGATGCGCCTGCTTGGACTGACTGCGGCGCTGCAGTCGGGCAGCGAACATCCGCTCGCAAGGGCTGTAATCGCTGCTGCCGGCGCGGCCCAGGCGCCGGCACTGATCGCGACCGATGTCCATGCCCTGCCCGGTCGAGGCATCGAAGGTCGCGTCGAAGGCCGACGGCTGCGCATCGGCAGCGAGCGGCTTGCGCGCGAGCTTGGCGCCATCCCGGACATCGACGCCACCGCCCGCATTGCGTCGACTGCTGCATCGAGTAACGAATCGATCATAGAGCCGGGCCAAGCGCACGACCATCAGCCACTTATCAGCGAATCGGTCCGCCTGCAGCGCAAGGGTCGCACGGTCTCGTGGGTAATCGACGAAGACGACACCGGACAGGCCCGCGCCATCGGACTGCTGGCCTTTGGCGACACCGTCAAACCCGGTGCACGCGCGGCGATTGCGCAACTGAGCGCGATGGGCATCCGCAGCGTCATGATCACCGGCGACAACGAAGGCGCCGCGCAGGCGATTGCCCGCGAACTCGGCATCATCGAGGTCATCGCCAATGTCCTGCCGATCGACAAGGCCCACGCCGTCAATCGGCTGCGAACCGGCCAGGACGTGGTGGTTGCGATGGTCGGCGATGGCATCAATGACGCACCCGCGCTCGCCGCCGCCGATGTCGGCATCGCCATGGCCACCGGCACCGATGTCGCCATGCACACCGCCGGCATCACGCTGATGCGCGGCGATCCGGCACTGGTCCCGATCGCCATCGACCTGTCGTCACGAACCGTCGCGAAAATTCACCAGAATCTTTTCTGGGCCTTCATCTACAACATCGTCGGCATTCCGATGGCCGCCTTCGGATGGCTGTCACCGGTGATCGCCGGCGCCGCGATGGCGATGAGCTCGGTCAGCGTAGTCAGCAATGCCCTGCTTTTGCAGTACCGACCTGATCGGGTACGGATCTTGCGACACGGCCACGGTAGGGGTTTCTTGAATTGGCTGACTGACCGCCCATCGGTATGACGAACGCGTGTGTCGCATTTGTCGCAATTTGACGGATGTATCGGTTCAAACAGGTTCACCATCGAATCACTGCTGACGTGACTAGGAGCTCGCACATGGAAGCCGGAATGACAAAGCTGATTTCTGGATTTGACGAAGCCACCCGCACCACGGGCACACAGGGCGCAACGCATTTACCCTCGACCCCATCAGGCGGCGTCCTCAGCCGCTACAAGATGCGCTTCGAGTCGCATCTCAAAGAGGAATACTCACTGCAGGAGTATCTCGAGCTGTGCAAGCGTGATCCGAGCGCCTATGCCTCGGCCGCCGAGCGAATGCTCACCGCGATCGGCGAACCGGCACTGCTCGATACCCGATCCGATCCACGCCTGTCTCGCATCTTCTCCAACAAGGTGATGCGGGTCTATCCGGCCTTCAAAGACTTCTACGGCATGGAAGAAACGATCGAGCAGATCGTCTCCTTCTTCAAGCATTCGGCGCAGGCCCTCGAAGAACGCAAGCAGATCCTCTACCTGCTCGGCCCGCCCGGCGGCGGCAAATCCTCGCTCGCCGAAAAGCTCAAGCACCTGATGGAGCAGATGCCCTTCTATGCCATCAAGGATTCACCGGTCAACGAATCGCCGCTGGGGCTTTTTTCGCCGACGGACGATGGCCCGAGCATCGAAGCCGAATACGGCATTCCGAGACGCTACCTCGGCTCGATCATGTCGCCCTGGGCGGTCAAGCGCCTGAATGAATTCGGTGGCGACATCAGCCGATTCAGAGTGGTGAAGTTGCGTCCGTCGATCCTGCAGCAGGTCGCCATCGCCAAGACCGAGCCGGGCGACGAGAACAACCAGGACATCTCGTCGCTGGTCGGCAAGCTCGACATCCGTCAGCTCGAACGCTTCTCGCAGGACGACCCCGACGCCTACAGCTACTCGGGTGGTCTGTGCCTGGCCAATCAAGGCCTGCTCGAATTCGTCGAGATGTTCAAGGCTCCGATCAAGGTCCTGCATCCGCTTCTGACCGCCACGCAGGAGGGCAATTACAAGGGCACCGAGGGCTTCGGCGCAATTCCCTTTGACGGCGTGATCCTTGCCCACTCCAACGAGAGCGAATGGCAGGCCTTTCGCAACAACAAGAACAACGAGGCTTTCCTCGATCGCATCTACATCGTCAAGGTGCCCTATTGCCTGCGGGTCTCGGAAGAAGTGCGCATCTACGACAAGCTGCTCGAATCGAGCTCGCTCTCGAAAGCGCCCTGCGCACCCGGCACGCTGCGGATGATGGCGCAGTTCGCGGTCCTCACCCGTCTGAAAGAGCCCGAGAACTCGAGCCTCTTTTCAAAGATGCGGATCTACGACGGCGAGAACCTCAAGGATGTCGATCCGAAAGCCAAGTCGCTGCAGGAGTATCGCGACTTCGCCGGTGTCGACGAGGGCATGAGCGGCCTGTCAACCCGATTCGCCTACAAGGTGCTCTCGAAGGTCTTCAACTTCGATCACGGCGAGGTGGCCGCCAATCCGGTCCATCTGCTCTACATGCTCGAGCAGCAGATCGAGCGCGAGCAGTTCGCACCCGACACCGAAAAGAAATACCTCGCTTTCATCAAGGAGCATCTGTCGCGCCCTTATGCCGAATTCATCGGCAAGGAGATCCAGACCGCTTATCTCGAGTCCTATTCCGAGTACGGACAGAACGTCTTTGATCGCTATGTGAGCTTTGCCGACTTCTGGATCCAGGATCAGGAGTTCCGCGACCCGAACACCGGCGAGATCCTCGATCGCAACCACCTCAACGACGAACTCGAAAAGATCGAGAAACCCGCCGGAATCGCCAACCCCAAGGATTTCCGCCACGAGATCGTCAATTTCGTGCTGCGTGCCCGGGCCAACAACAACGGCAATAATCCGTCCTGGACCAGCTACGAGAAGCTGCGTGGCGTGATCGAGAAAAAAATGTTTTCGACGACCGAAGACCTGCTGCCGGTGATCTCGTTCAATGCCAAGGCCTCGATCGACGAGCAGCGCAAGCACCAGAACTTCATCGATCGCATGGTCGAAAAGGGCTACACGTCCAAACAGGTTCGACTGCTGGTCGAGTGGTACCTGCGCGTTCGCAAGTCCTCCTGATCCCGCCACGACTGCCGTCGGAGACACCATGTCCGAGATCATCGATCGCCGTGTCAATGGACGACGCAAGAGCGCTGCCAACCAGCAGCGCTTCCTCAAACGCTACAAGGCCCAGGTACGCGAGGCGGTCGCGCGCGCCGTCGCGCAGCGCAAGATCGCCGACACCGCTCAGGGCGGCAATGTCACGATTCCCTCGCGCGACCTGAACGAGCCGACGTTCTCGGTTGGCCAGGGTGGCATGCGGGAGCGGGTGCTGCCGGGTAACGATTCCTTCAACACCGGCGATCGCATTCCCAGGCCGCAGGGTGGCGGCGGCGGCCAAGGCAGCGGGCAGGCCAGCGACTCAGGCGAAGGCGAAGACGCTTTCACCTTTGCCCTGAGTCGCGAGGAGTTTCTCGAGTTCTTCTTTGAGGACATGGAGCTGCCCGATCTGGTCAAGACGCAGCTTGCCCAGATCACGCAGTCAAAACTCAAACGCGGCGGCTATCGCAACGACGGCACGCCCTCCAACCTTGCGATCGTGCGAACCATGCGCGAGTCACTCGGGCGGCGCATTGCGCTGGCGGCACCCTATCGTCAGCAGCTGGCCAAGGTCGACGAGGCGATTGCCGCCGAAATCGCGCAACGCGTCGATGCGGCAGGCGAGCCGTTCAATGTGGCAGCAAGTCAGCTGGCCGATGCCCGGATTGCCGCACTGCGGGCCGAACACGAACGCCTGACCGGGCGCATTGCGCGCGTGCCTTTCATTGACGAATTCGACCTGCGCTACAACAACCGGATTCCGCAGCCGCGCCCCATCGCGCAGGCGGTGATGCTCTGCATCATGGACGTCTCCGGCTCGATGGATGAAAACCGCAAGGAGCTCGCCAAGCGCTTCTTCATCCTGCTGCACCTGTTTCTCACCCGCCACTACGAACGCATCGAAATCGTCTTCATCCGTCATCACACCACCGCTGCAGTGGTCGACGAAGAAGGCTTTTTTCACTCGCGTGAATCGGGCGGAACCCTGGTGTCGAGTGCGCTGGAGCTCGCACTCGCGACCATCAAGGAGCGCTTTCCGGCCGACCTCTGGAACGTCTATGTGGCACAGGCCTCAGACGGCGACAACTGGGAAAGCGACTGCCCCAAGTGCCACGACCTGCTGATCAACGAGCTGCTGCCGCGCGTGCAGTACTACACCTATGTCGAGATCGATGCGGCACAGCCGCAATCGCTGTGGGAGCAGTACGAACTGGCCCGCGGTGCCTCGCGCAACATGGCGCTCGGTCGCATCCTTGGCCGTGCCGATGTCTATCCGGTGCTGCGTGAACTCTTTGCCCGCAAGGAAAGGATGGCTGCCTGATGACCCCATTCGCCTCCTCCCAATCGAACGGCAGCGCGGCTGCCCCGCGTCGCGGCGGCCCGATGCTGCCGGGCGGCTCCGAGTGGAGCTTCGAATCCATCGCGCAATACGATCGAGAAATCGCCCGCGTCGCGCAGGCTTACGGCCTGGACACCTATGCGAATCAGATCGAGGTGATCAGTGCCGAGCAGATGATGGACGCCTATTCATCGCACGGCATGCCGGTCGGCTATACCCACTGGTCTTACGGCAAGCACTATCTCTCGACCGAGCAGACCTATCGCCGCGGTCACATGGGGCTGGCCTACGAGATCGTGATCAATTCCGATCCGTGCATCGCCTACCTCATGGAAGAAAACACCCTGCCGATGCAGGCGCTGGTGATTGCGCATGCCTGCTACGGACACAACTCCTTTTTCAAGGGAAATTATCTTTTTCGCACCTGGACGCATGCCGACTCGATCATCGACTATCTGGTCTTTGCCAAGCGCTTCGTCGCCGATTGCGAGCAGCGCTATGGCGAAGTCGAAGTCGAACGCGTGCTTGATGCCTGCCATGCCCTCTCGAGCCACGGCGTCGACCGCTACAAGCGCCCCAACAAGCGATCGCTCGCCCAGGAGCAGGCGCGCCTGAAAGATCGCGAGATCCATCTGCAGCAGCAGGTCAACGACCTGTGGCGCACCCTGCCGCGCAGCCTGCGCGACGATGACGCCGAGGCACCCCGAGCCTTTCCGGCCGAGCCACAGGAAAACCTGCTCTATTTCGTCGAGAAACACGCACCGCTGCTTGAGCCCTGGCAGCGCGAGCTGGCCCGCATCGTTCGCAAGATCTCGCAATACTTCTATCCGCAGCGTCAGACCCAGGTGATGAACGAAGGCTGGGCAAGCTTCTGGCACTACACCATCCTGCAGACCCTTTACGACGAAGGCCGGGTGAGCGACGCCTTCATGTTCGAAGTGCTGGGATCGCACACCAATGTGCTGACCCAACCCAACTTCGACAGCCCGCGTTACAACGGCATCAACCCTTATGCACTGGGCTTTGCGATGTTTCGCGATATCCGGCGCATCTGCGAATCGCCGACCGACGAAGACCGCCGCTGGTTCCCGGATATCGCGGGCAGCGATTGGCACAAGACCCTCGACTTTGCGATGCGCAATTTCAAGGACGAGAGCTTCATTGCGCAGTTTCTGTCGCCGAAACTCATTCGCGATTTCCGGATGTTCTGCCTGGTGGATGACGATGCCGAATCGACGCGCCGAATCGGCGCGATTCACAACGACGAAGGCTACAGACTGGTTCGCGAGTCGCTCGCGCGCCAGTATTCATTGGCCGAACGCGACCCCGACATCCAGGTGGTGGCGGTCGACCTCGAAGGCGACCGCTCGCTCACCCTGCATCATTTCCAGCATGCACGCCGACCGCTCGCACCCGAATGCGAACGCGTGGTCCGCCATTTGGCCGAACTGTGGGGCTTTACCGTCAAGCTCGAAACCCGCACCGAAGACGGCCGCATCCTGCCGCTGCATGAGTGCCGCATGGAACCGCGGCAACGCCGACTGAGCGGCAACGCCGCCACCACCGCACTGCGACGGATGGGGGCACGCTGAGGCGTCTGACTGGGGCGTCGGATTGACACGTCTTGTTGGCACGGCCGATGACTCTGACGAGAGTTGCTTAGCCCGGACTAGCCAGGTAAACGTCAGCTTGATGCAGGAAAGCGCCCGTTCAAGCGAGCGATTCGAAGGTCCGGATCCGACCCGAAGCGGTACTTCAGGTCTCTCCAAAGCAGCCCTACGCTCGGACCGACTTCTTATCGGTTCTACATCCCCGAAGCAGCCATTCGTGGCCGCCAGCTCCCGGCCACAAGCAGAAGCTCATCAAGGTCCGCTTTGGGGTCGCGCGCGAGCAACCAGCGCGTCGAGCGGGCTACGCACAGCGCCGCCGCCTAGCTTGAGCACGTGGGTATAGATCATGGTCGTCGCCACATCCGCGTGCCCCAGCAGGTCCTGCACTGTGCGGATGTCGTATCCGTCTTGAAGCAAGTGGGTGGCGAAGCAGTGACGCAGCGTGTGAGGTGTGGCGGGCTTGGCGATGCCTGCGTCTGCAACGGCGCGCTTGAACGCTCGCTGGAAGGTCTGGTCGTACAAGTGATGGCGGCGCACGACCCCGTTGCGCGGATCGGTCGAGTGATGGTCTTGCGGGAACACCCAGAACCAGGGCCAGCTCGACCCAGCACGCGGGTACTTGCGTTCCAGCGCGTGGGGCAACTCAACGCCACCTCGTTGCTGGGCTGCGTCCGCGGCCCACAGCAGCTTGGCCCGGCCCAGCTGATCTCGCAGCGGCTGCGCCAGGCTTTGCGGAAGCATCAGCACCCGGTCTTTGCCGCCTTTGCCCTCGCGCACGATCAAGGCCTGGTGAGCGAAGTCAACGTCCTTCACCCGCAGTTGCAGGGCCTCACTGATCCGCATGCCGGTGCCGTAAAGCAGCCGTGCTAGCAGGGCATGCTCTCCCTGCATCCGTGCCAGGATGCCCATCACCTCTTCCCGGCTCAACACCACCGGCAGGCGCCGACGAACGCGGGGGCGCTCCAGCTGCGCCAACCAAGGCAGACTCACCTGCAACACCTTGCCGTACAGGAACACCAGCGCCGACAACGCCTGCTTGTGAGTGGCCGTGGCCAACTGGCGCTCATCGGCAAGCCAAGTCAGGAAGGCCTCGACCTCGGCTGCGCCCAGGTCCTTCGGGTGGCGCAGCCCGCTAAAGCGGATGAAGGCCTTGCACCAATGCACGTAAGCCTGCTCGGTGCGCCGGCTGTAGTGCAGGTATCGAACCCTTTCGCGCACCTGATCCAGCAACCGCGGCGCACGCAAGGGTGGCAGCGCGTCGGCCTTGACGGGCCGCAGTGTTGCGCGCGGCTGCGCCGAACCAGGGTGAGTCTGTGGCATCGCATCGTCCTCGCAGCGGCAAGTCATCGCCCAGCTTGTGCGGCGCCGAAAGGGCTGGCACAGTGGCCTCAACTGCAGCCGCTTTACGCATGAATTTAGTACTGT
>Ga0007791_10000424_pt1 | contig 13231 bp, 10 predicted proteins | sample CryBogmetaGMA05M_FD_60368 | JGI IMG/M metagenome (GOLD analysis project Ga0007791, IMG submission 60368) | Freshwater microbial communities from Crystal Bog, Wisconsin, USA - MA0.5M | ecosystem: Environmental > Aquatic > Freshwater > Lake | place: Crystal Bog, Wisconsin, USA | collected 2009-07-06 | reverse complement strand
AGGGTCCGCCATCGGGCTAACATGGCGCCTCTTCTGACCCTTCTCTGACCCCTTTCTGACCCCACTGAGGCCTCCCATGTTCAAGACCACCCTTGCCGGCAGCCTGCCCAAACCCGGCTGGCTCGCCGAAACCCAGAAGTTGTGGCCGCAATGGCGCGAGCAGGGCGATGCGCTGCGCGAGGCCAAGCGCGACGCCACCCTGCTCTGGATCAAGGAGCAGGAGGACGCCGGTCTGGACATCGTCACCGACGGTGAGCAGAGTCGCCAGCACTTCGTGCACGGCTTTCTCGAAGCGGTCGAGGGCATCGACTTCGAGCACAAGGTCAAGATGGGCATCCGCGACAACCGCTATGACGCGATGGTGCCGCAAGTGGTGGGCCCGATCCGTCTGAAGGGTCGCGTGCATGCCTTCGAGGCGCAGATCGCCCGGGCGCATACCGCAAAGAAGCTGAAGTTCACGCTGCCCGGCCCGATGACCATCGTCGATACCGTTGCCGACGCCTATTACGGCAGTCGCGAAAAACTGGCGATGGCCTTTGCCGAACTGCTCAACCAGGAGGCGCTGGCGCTGCAGGCCGACGGCGTCGATGTGATCCAGTTCGATGAGCCGGCCTACAACGTGTTCATGGCGCATGTGCCCACCTGGGGCATCGCCTCGCTGCATCGGGCGATCGAGGGGCTGACCTGCACGACCGCGGTCCATATCTGTTACGGCTATGGCATCCAGGCCAATGTCGACTGGAAGGCAACGCTCGGCGAAGAATGGCGACAGTACGAGGCGGTGTTTCCGGCGCTGGCAGCCAGCCGCATCGATCAGATTTCGCTCGAGTGCGCCAACAGCCGGGTACCCGACCATCTTCTGGGACTGCTGGCCGGCAAGGATGTGCTGGTCGGCGTCATTGACGTGGCCAGCGAGGTGGTCGAGACGCCGGAGCAGGTCGCCGACACCATCGGGCGGGCGCTGCGCTACGTGCCGGCCGATCGGCTGTTTCCGTGCACCAACTGCGGCATGGCGCCGATGGGCCGGGAGGTGGCCGCTGCCAAGCTGCGAGCGCTGGTCGAGGGTGCCCGGATCGCCGAATCACGTCTCGTATGAGGCCCGGGCGGCAAGCCGACACCGGTCGGCAAAGCCCAAAAGAAAAAGCCCGCACCGGTTGGGGTGCGGGCTGAAACCACCGTTGAGGAGGTGGAGGAGACAATTCAGATACTACGCGCGGCCCTGATGCATTGCAACAAAAAACTTGTTTCAATTTGTTCCATCAGCCGGTCGGCTCAATCATAACCATCTGAAATATCGGACATTTACAAAAATGTGGCACCGCATCACGGCCCTGTCATGCGGTGCGGAAATACACAAGTGAACGGGAGAGTTGCCACGCTGAGACGGGGCCTTGGGAGCACCCTGCAGGCGGCTTGGAAGCGCTTCTGCGTCAGGTCAGAAGCTGATCGATCGGGGGCAGATTCCAGTATTCCGGATCTTCGACCGACACGATTTCTTCGTGTCCTTTGCCGAGCTGGATGAAGCGCGGCTCGATCCGCTCGTGCAGCTGGGTCGAATAGAAGGCCTTGAGCACCGGTTTGCGCAGCTCGTTGATGTTCTGCTCGGTGACGATTGCCAGGCGGTTCGACTTGAGTTTGACGATGCTGCCGACCGGATAGACGCCGATTGACTGGACAAAGGCGCGAAAGATCTCGTGATCCAGGTGGCCCTTGCCCCATGACGCCATCTGCCGCAGCGACTCGAAGGGGGTCCAGGCGCTTTTGTAGGGACGGTTGGACGAGATTGCATCGTAGATGTCGCAGATCGCGCCCATCTTGGCGAAGAGGGTGATCTCGTCGCCTTTCAGACGATCGGGATAGCCGCGACCGTCGATGCGTTCGTGATGATGCAGGCACACATCCAGCGCGACATCGTCGAATTCGCCGCCACGGGCCAGCAGCTCGTAGCCGTTGCGCGGATGGTTGCGCACTGCCGTGAACTCGTCTTCGGTCAGGCGTCCAGGCTTGTTCAGAATCTCGTTGGGCACGCCAACCTTGCCGATGTCGTGCAACAGTCCGGCGGTGGCGGCCTGATGCTGGGCAGCGTCATCCATGCCGAGTGTCTTGGCAAGCTGCGCCATCAGCGCGCTGACCGCCACCGAATGCATATAGGTGTATTCGTCGGCGCGCTTGATTCGCACCAGGCTCAGCAGCGCGCCCGGGTTGCGATCGAGGCTCTCATGGACCGACCGCACCGCGGTATCGATTCGCTGGGCGTCCAGATTGCGCCCGAGCTGGGCGTCACGGAACAGCGATTCGACGGTGTTGCGCACCATTCGCGTGACATCGCGCGCCTTGTCCATCTCTTGCGACAAGGGCGCGAGCGGCTTCGGCTTCGCCTCTTTCGGGGCGTCGGGGGTGACCTCCGCGACCGGCTCGGCCGGCGCTTGCGCAAGGGCTTCGGGCACGAGGGGCGCAGCGCCTGCAGCGGATTTGGCGACTGGCGCTACGCCGCGCGACGGGTCGATCATGACCGCTTCCAGGCCGCTGGCGCGAAGACGTTCGACGATCTTGGGCGAGTCGATCAGAAAAGAGGTTCGGAAAAAATCGTGCTGCAGCCAGGATCCGCAGAAGCTGTTGACATACATGCCGACGCACACCTGCGAGGTCGGCAGCCTGATCAGCTGGGCGTTGTCGACGACCTGACTCACTGCTGCGACTCCCGTGCGCGGTCATGGCCGGACTCGATGGCGAGGCCGGCGTCATGGGCGCGCGTCTGGCCCAATGGGGAGGCTGGAAATCTGATCACGTTGTCGAACGCTTCGGGCGTCATTGCGGTCCGGTCATGGCCGTCTGCGGACTGCAAGGAAGCGGTCCGCGTCAGCCAATCAACTTTGAGCCCCATGGTCGCCCAGCCTCGCCGTGCATGGTGTGACATCGGTCGCGCGAAGATTGCCGTTCGTCGGGACGGCGCCCGTTAGAATCGCGGGATGGCCCGGATCATTCCAGACGGTTGGCGCGAATTGGCTAACAGTGATGCCGCTCCGGGAGCCGCCGGCGCAGGGTTGCCGCCGAGCGCGCAGCGCCACCACGAAACCCTTGCCCTGATGGCTGCTGGTCTGTCCGACGACTTCACGGTCTATCACGCGGTGCACTGGACGACGATCGAGCGCGGATTCGCGGTGATCGACAACATTGACTTCGTGGTGGTCAACCGGATGGGCGATCTGCTCCTGATCGAGCAGAAGACCGGTTTTCTCGAGGAGTCGGGCGACGGACTGATGCGGCGCGAACGCGGTCGATCGCGAAATGTATCGGTCCAGATGGCCCGAACCGCGGCCGGACTGCGCGACAAGCTCGCGCGGCGTCCGGGTTGCGAGGCGGTGAAGGTCGACGCGCTGCTTTATTGCCCGGATTTCAGTGTCAGGCGTCTCGAGACCGCCGGCGTCGCGGCTGAACGCATCGTCGATGCGAGCCGGCGCGACAAGCTGCTGGCAGTGATTCGCGAGATTCTGTCGGTCGAGGTTGACGGCGCTCGGGCGGTGGGTGCCGGGTCGGTCGGCGCGGTGTCCGGCGTATCGGCGGGCATATCGGCGGGCGTATCGGCGGGCGTATCCGGCGGCGCCTTGCGCCGAACCTCTGCCTGGCAGCAGGTCGACCGCTTCTTTCGGGACGTGATCGAGCTCGACACCGACGTCAGTGCGCTGGTCGGACGCGCGCAGGCCATGGTCACACGGGTCTCGGGTGGGCTGGCGCACTGGGCCCGTCAGCTCGACTTCTCACCCTACCGGCTGCATGTTGAAGGCACCGCGGGCTCCGGCAAGACGCAGCTGGCGCTGGCCGAGTTTCGTGCCGCGATCGATCGGGGTCTGCGCCCGCTCTATGTCTGCTACAACCGGCCGCTGGCCGACCATTTCGCCGAGGTGGCGCCGTCGGGCGGTGAGGTCTGTACGTTTCACACGCTGTGTCAGCGACTGGTTCGCGATGCCGGAAAGACGGTCGACATCGCCGCTCCCGACGGGTTCGAGCGGCTCGAGAAGGCGGCGGCAGGCGTGCCGATCGACGATCGCTGGCGGTTCGACACCGTGGTGGTCGATGAAGGCCAGGATTTCTCGCCGGCCTGGCGTGATCAGGTGCTGCGTCATGCCCGCGACGACGCGCGGCTGATCTGGCTCGAGGACCCGATGCAGTCGCTTTACGCCCGCGAGCGAAGCCGACTGCCGGGCTGGGTCACCCTGCACGCTCGCGCCAACTATCGCAGCCCGCGCGAAGTGGTGCGGCTGCTGCGGGCAATCCTGCCGGCCGATGTGCAGATCGAGGCGGCCGGGCCGCTGGCCGGGGCCGAACTCGAGATCTTCGACTATGCCGACACCGCGCAGATGCTCGCGGCCACCAAGGAGGCGATCCGCAGTTGCCTCGCGGCGGGCTTTCGGCGTCACGACATCGCGGTGGTGAGTTTTCGCGGCCGCGAGCAGTCGGCGCTGCTCTCGCTCGACGCCATCGGCCCGCATCCGGTTCGCCGCTTCACCGGTCGCTACGATCTGCTGGCGCAGCCGGTCTATACCGGCGGCGAACTGCTGGTCGAGTCGGTCTATCGCTTCAAGGGCCAGGCTGCCCCGGCGGTGGTGTTCAGCGAAGTCGACTTCGAATCAATGGACGAGCGAAGTGTCAGAAAACTCTTCGTGGGCGCCACCAGGGCGACGATGAAACTGTCGATCGTGGCCTCGACGCGCGCGGCGCTGGCGATTCGGGCGGCCCTTGCGGGCGTGTCGCAGGCTTAGCTGCTGATGCTATCCCCGACGCCCGCCACTCGGTGAGCAATGTTCAATGCCCGGTCATGAGCATCCGGTAGTCAGTGCTCGAGCGCCGGGGGGTGTTCCGAGGTCCAGGCATCGAAAAGCGTGTAAGTGACCGCGAGCACGACCGGCCCGACGAAAATGCCGATCAGCCCGAACGCGATCAGCCCGCCGACCACGCCGACAAAGATCAGCAGGAAGGGCAGATCGGCCCCTTTCTTGATCAGCCATGGGCGCATGAAGTTGTCCAGGGTCGAAACCACCACCGTCCAGATCAGCAGCCCGATGGCCCAGCCGATCTGGCCGCTCCAGTAGAGCCAGATGACCGCGGGCAGCAGCACCGGGATCACGCCGATCTGCGCCAGCGCCAGCAGGAACATCAGCGCGGTGAGCAGCGGCACCGCCGGCACACCGACCAGCGCCAGGCCAAGCCCGGCGAGCACCGACTGGACGACCGCGGTCACCACCACACCGAGCGCGACGCCGCGCACCGAGGCCGCCGCAAGCCGGGTCATGCGCACGCCCTGCTCGCCGGCAAGGCGACGGGCAAATCGCAGCACGGCGCGCGCGCCGTCCTCGCCATAGGCATAGAGCACCGCGCACAGCAGCACGCTCAGCAGAAACTGAATGCCAATCGAGCCGATCAGGCCGGCTTCCTTGAGGACCCGTCCGGCAACGGTCCCGACATAGGGCATGACCTTGCCGAGCAGCGGGTCTGCGCCATGCTGGACCAGGTCGGCCCAGAAACTGGCGGCGCGCGGCCCGACCACCGGCAATGACACCAGCCAGGACGGCGGCTCGTTGCCCTTGAGATTCGAGGCCAGCTTGATCCAGCCACTGATGGTGTCAACGTTGTTGAGCACGGTCATGATCGCCAGGGTGAGCGGCACGAAAAACAGCAGCAGCAGGGCAAGCGTCATGACGGTGACCGCCAGTCCGCGGCGGCCCCACAGCACTTTTTCGACCCGGGTCATCAGCGGCCAGGTGGTCACCACGATCGTGACCGCCCAGATCAGCGCCGGAATGAAAGGGCTCAGCACCCAGAGGCTGCCGCCGACCAGACCGGTCAGCGCGACAATCGTCAGCACCGATCGCGTCAGGTCGAAGTCCTGGCGAAGCGACGCGACTTTGCCGGGCGTGACGGCGCCGGTCGGGTCGTGCTGGACCGCTTGGGAGGGCAGATCGGACATGGTGGTGGCTCGGGGGTGATGTCGCGGCGCCGCCACTCTACCGTACAAGCCTGCGAGCCCGGTTGAAACCGGTCAATTCGCTGATGGATCTCGCCTAGTGCTGAAATCGGGCCGCTCGAGCAGCCAGGCGACCACCAGGCCAAGCACCAGTCCCCAGAACGGCGCACCGATGTTCAGGATTGGCAGGTCGGCCACCGTGACCAGAAAGGTCACCAGCGCGCCGAGCGCAAAGCGGTCGCGAAAGGCGCTGGCAAACGCTGTCTGCAGGACTTTGAGCATCGCCAGCCCGGCGAGGGCGCCGATGTAGGCCTTGGGCGCGGCCAGCAGCAGGCTGGTCGCGGTGCCCGCGAAAAGCCCGAAGGCGAGCGCCAGGATGCCGACCACGATCGCGCCGGTGTAATGGCGCCCCGGTGTGCCCGAGGACGAAACGAGCGCATTGGTCGGCCCGGTCAGGCAGCTCGACACCGTGCCGACGAAGGCGCTCACGATCGAGGTGAGGCCGCAGGCGAGCGTCACCCAGTTCACCGGCGCGTCATGGCCGCTTGATTTGAGGACGGCATAGCCTTGCGCGTTCTGGACCACCAGGACGGTGACTGCCAAGGGCACCACCAGTTCGAGGCAGGCCCGCCAGGAAAAGACCGGCAGGACGATTCTCGGTGCCACGATCGACAGGCTCGACGCCGCAGACCAGTCGATCGGATGGGTCACCGCAACCGCGACCGCGCCGATCAGCAGCGCCCCGATGATCGGCGGTAACCAGCGGGCCAGCCGCGGCAGGGCACTCAGCAGAATGAAGGCCACCACCATCGGCCCGGCGACCGCCGGGTCATGGTGAACGGCGCGGACCAGATCCAGACCGAAACGCAGAAAGACGCCGGCCACCATGGCCATCACGATCGGCATTGGCAGCAAAGCCTGAGCGCGACGCATCCATCCCGACAGCCCGAGCACCGTCACGAAGAGGCCGGTGGCGACAAAGGCGCCGATGACCTCGGCATGGGGGGTGTGCAGCAGCGCCTGGCCAACCAGGACGGTGCCGGGAATGGTCCAGAAGATGACCAGCGGTGTGCGAAAGCGCCAGCTCAGCGCAATCGTGACCAGACCGTTGAGGAAAAAGGCGCCAAAGAGCCACGATGCCAGCTCGGCCTGGCCGAGTCCGCCCTGCGAGCCGGACGCCAGCACGATCGCCACCGGACCGGTCGCCGCAAAGATGAAACCGACCAGCCCGTTGACCGCATAGCCCGGACCGATGTCGGTGAGCACCTTCACCAGCGAGGGGCTCGGGCCGGCGGGCCGCTCAAGGACCGGCGCGGTCGATTCAGGCATGACGACGGGCCGGCAGCCGACCCGTCAGAGCGGCTTGGCCTCGAGAGGGCTGCTGCAAGGGGCCGCTTCGAGCTCGACGCTCAGGCGACCGAGATGCGAGCACTGGACGCCGTGCTCGGCAAGGCTGCGCCAGGTGAGCAGCGCGTAGTCGCGGTTCAGGCCGCGCTGGCCGCAGCAGGACGACAGGCGCCGCACGATCTCGCTTTGGGTCAGCTGCTCGTACGACGGGCTGCGCTGATTGGCGGTAAATGTGAGCGCCCGCACCTGTTGAGAGCCTCGGACTGACACGCTCAGTATGCGGGGGACGTACACGCCGCCGGTCATCTCGCGTTCGTAGAGCGCTTCGATTGCCCTGCGGCGCGACTCGGGCTTGAGCCTGAACGCCATGCCGATGCAGGATCCTCCGCGATCGAGTCCGAGCACGACACCCGGCTGCTCGGGCGTGCCGCGGTAGCGGGTCGAGCGGATGCAGAAGGCGCGGTGATAGCCGTGAACCCGACCGAGTCGGGCCTCCGAAAAGTCGAAACCCGGATTCCAGATCAGCGAGCCATAACCGAACACCCAGTCGGCTTCCACCAGTTCAGTGACCGGGGAAAACCGCTCGGCAAGCGTTTCACCGGCCGGCTGATTCAGGGAGGAGCTGTCGAAAGTCATCATTACAGTCAGATTAACGGTCGCAAATCGCGAAAGGAATACCTGAGGGGGTGAGCGTCGTCAAATTGCCACCCGCCGGTGTGCTAGCGTTCAATCCCCCTTTTGATTTGGCTTAGCCGTCGACTTGCCATGAGCAGCTGGATCAGCATCGGAGATCTCGAATCCGCCATCAACCGGGCGCGAGCCGCTCAACCGGCGCGAGGGGCAGAAGGCTCGCTGACACGTGAGGTTGCGACCTTGGGGGGTCTGTACGGACAGCTGATCTGGGAACGCGCCGAGGGGATTGACGTGGCGAACCTGAACGATGCGCAGCGAGTCGCCCTTGAGTTGTGGCTGCCCGCCGGGCGCTCGCCGGGCTGAGCCTTCGCCGGCTGACGACCATCCACAGGCAATCGCTGCGACCGGGGAGTCGGTCGCAGCGGGTGGCGCCGACCGACCCATGCAGCAAGACGCTAGGTCGCCTTGCGAACCCGCGGGGCGGCCGCTTTTTTGGCGGGCGGCTTGGCCGCAGCTTTGGTGGCGGCTTTCGAAGCCGTTTTCGGCGCGGAATTTGGCGCGGACTTTGGCGCGGACTTTGCCGCCGCCGTTGTCTTTTTGGCGGCCGAGGCTGGCACTGCGTCGTCGGAGTCGCCGTCCGATGATCCAGCAGCGGCAGCGATTGCTGCCTTGGCCTTGGCCTTTTCCGCTGCTGCTGCGGCGGCGGCCGGCGACTTCGGTGCGGCGGCCTGGAATTCGAAGCCGACCTTGCCATCGGGCTGGCGCACCAGGAAGGCCTTGAAACGCCTGCGGGTGCGTGATGACACGAAGGCGTCGAGCAGATCGGTTCGGCCATCCGACAGCAGCTTGACCATCTGCGCACGTTCGATCGGCTGCTGCAGGATCACCTTGCCCGAGCGGAAGTCGCAGGTGCGAGCGGCGCCGACCGACTTTTCGCAGACATAGCTCATGCCGTGCTCATAGACGCGAGACTGGCACCGCGGACAGGCGCCGACCGGCTCGGCCGTCGAGAAGTCGATGACCTCGTCGCTGTCGCCGCCGGCATCCGACTGGCCGAAATCGAATTCCATCTTCCAGTCGGGTTCGACCAGCTTGAGGATGGCCGAAAACGGACGGCCCATCTTGCTGCGAAAGCCATGCAGCGGACCGATGGTCTTGTCGCGCATCAGATCCTGGGCCTCAGCCGGCTCGAGCAGACGCGATGACGGCGACTTGGTGATTGACCAGTCGCAGCCGCTGCAGGCAAAGCGCCGGTAGTTTTCACGCACCACCGCGCCGCAGCGCGGGCAGGGCTGATCGAGGGTGGCATAGTCGCCCGGCACATCGCTGGTGCCGTAGCCTTTGGCGCGTTCGACGATATGCCGGGTCATCTCGGCGATTTCGTTCATGAAGGCATCGCGATCGAGCTTGCCGCGCTCCATCTGAGCGAGCTTGAATTCCCACTCGCCGGTGAGCTCGGGCATCGTGAGCTCGGCCACACCCAAGCCCCGCAACAGCGTGAGCAGCTGGAAGGCCTTGGCGGTCGGGATGAGATCGCGGCCTTCGCGGATCAGGTAGTTCTCGTTAATCAGACCTTCGATCACCTGCGCCCGGGTAGCCGGCGTGCCAAGTCCCTTCGTGCCCATGGCTTCGCGCAGATCTTCATCGTCAACCAGCTTGCCTGCGCCTTCCATGGCCGACAGCAGCGTGGCTTCGTTAAAGCGCGCGGGCGGTCGGGTGGCCAGCGAGATGGCGTCGATCGAATGGGTGGCGACTTTTTCGTCTGGCTCGACCGCCACCAGCGTGCCGCTGGACGCTGCATCGTCGGCGTCCTTGCCCTGCGCGGCCTTTGACTCGGCGGTCTCGCGGCCGTAGATGGCGAGCCAGCCGGCGCTGACCAGCACCCGGCCTTCTGTCTTGAAGGCGTGGCTTTCGACCTTGGTAATGCGGGTGGTGACGCGGAATTCGGCCGCCGGGAAAAAGACCGCAAGGAAGCGCTTGACCACCAGGTCGTAGACCTTTTGCTCGGCTTCCGACAGGGCCTTGGGGGCTTGCAGCGTCGGGATGATGGCGAAGTGATCCGACACCTTGGTGTTGTCGAAAATTCGCTTGTTGTTCGGGCGGACCCAGTTGTTATTCAGGATCTGGACCGAGAACTGGCCGTAGGGCGGCACCTCCTCGAGCATGTCGAGGGTCTGCTTGACCGTGTCGACATAGTCCTCGGGCAAGGCCTTGGAGTCGGTTCGCGGATAGGTCAGAACCTTGTGCTTTTCATAGAGCGCCTGGGCAAGCGACAGCGTGGTCTTGGCCGAAAAACCGAATCGGCCATTGGCCTCGCGCTGCAGGCTGGTGAGGTCGAAAAGCGCCGGCGACTGCTGGGTTGAGGGTTTGGATTCTTCCTCGACCGTGCCAGGCTTGCCCCGGCACTCGTCGACGATGGCCTGAGCGCGGGCCTGATCCCACAGACGCTCGGCCTTGAGTTCGGCGTCTGCCGGATCGCGGTGGAATGACGGGTCGAACCAGCGGCCTTCGTATTGCCCGGCCTTGGCGTCAAAGGTGGCCTTCACCTCGAAGTAGCCGCGCGGCTTGAATTTGCGGATCCGCTCTTCACGCTCGACCACGATTGCCAGGGTCGGGGTCTGAACACGGCCGACCGTGGTGAGGTAAAAGCCGCCGTCGCGCGAATTGAACGCGGTCATGGCCCGCGTGCCGTTGATGCCGACCAGCCAGTCGGCTTCGGATCGGCAGCGGGCGGCATCAGCGAGCGGCTGCATCTGGGTTTCGTCGCGCAGCCGCTCAAAGCCCTCGCGGATCGCGCTGGGCGTCATCGACTGGAGCCACAGCCGGCTGATCGGCTGCTTTGCCTTGGCGTGCTGGGCGATCAGCTGAAAGATCAGTTCGCCTTCGCGTCCGGCGTCACAGGCGTTGATGAGCGAGTCGACATCCTTGCGCTTGATCAGCCGGGTGAGCAGCTTCAGACGCTCGGCGCTCTTGTCGATCGGCTTGAGATCGAAGTGCGGCGGGATGACCGGCAGGTTGGCGAAGGACCATTTGCCCCGCTTGACGTCGAATTGCTCAGGTGCGGCGATCTCGACCAGATGGCCGACCGCGGACGACAGCAGGTAGTCATCGCTTTCGAAATAGTCGCCTTGTTTGGCGAACCCGCCGAGCGATCGCGCGATGTCCGCTGCGACCGAAGGCTTCTCGGCAATGATCAGGGCTTTTCCCATTGTGTTGGTGGCCAGGTCGGTGCGCAGGGTGGGTGGATGAGGCTCGTCGACACGGGGTCGGCGGCTCGTTGGGGGCGCCAATCATAAGAGCCGGATCGCCGCAATGGCAAGTCAGCCGAACGGTGGGGGCTTTTGGACTCGGCCGTCGGGCAGACGCAGGATGAGTCCGCTGAGCTCGAGAATGACCAATCTGGCACCGAGCTCGCCGGCCTCAAGACCGACATGCGCTGCCAGGGTATCGGGATGGACCGGATCATGCCCGATCGAGGCCATGACCGGGTCGTGGGAGACGCCTGGGTCGGCATCGCGGTGAGCATCGGGGTCGGCATCGGGCGCTCGCAAGCAAGCGGCCGCGCTGGCAGGGTGGGCGCTGTCACGCCCGAGCCGCGCGCACGGGGTGTCGACGACAGGCGCGGCAGTCAATGCGGGCAGCTCGTCGATGACCTCGCGCGCCGACTCGACCAGCAGGGCGCCTTGCCGGATCAGGGCGTGGCAGCCCCGTGACAGCGGCGAGTGGATGGAGCCCGGGATGGCGAAGACCTCGCGGCCGAATTCGCCTGCCTGACGCGCGGTGATGAGTGAGCCGCTTTGCAGTGCCGCCTCGACGACCACCACGCCATGCGACAGGCCGGCGATCAGTCGATTGCGGCGCGGGAAGAGCCCGGCCGATGGCGGGGTGCCGAGCGGCAGCTCGGAGACGATCAGGCCATCGGCAGCGATTCGGTCGGCCAGCGCACGATGCCGCGCCGGATAGACGATGTCGACGCCGGTGCCCACGACCGCGACCGTGCCGGCACCGCCCTGCAGCGCACCGTCGTGGGCGGCCGCGTCGATGCCCAGCGCCAGACCGCTCGTGATCGTCCAGCCGGCCCCGGATAAGGCCCGGGCGAAGGCCTGGGCGTTGGCGGCGCCAGCGGCGGTGGCATTGCGTGCGCCGACCATCGCCAGCATCGGGCGACTCAGGATGTCGCGGCGGCCGACGGCATGAAGCAGCGGCGGCGCATCGTCGATCTGACGCAGATGCCGGGGATAGTCGGCATCGGCGAAGGTGATCAGGTGATGGGCGTCGGCGCGGGCCCATTCGAGGGTCTGCGCCGCCTTTCGCTCGCGCGCGCCATCGTCGGATTGCAGCAGGCGTGCCATGCGCTCACCCGCAAAGGCCGACAGCGCGGTGGCGTCCGACTCGAAGATCGCCCGGGGCGACCCGAATCGCTCAAGCAGGCGGCGAGCGTGAACCGGACCGATGCCGGGTGTCAGAACCAGCCGCAGCCAGAGCTCAAGGTCGGCGGCGTCCGGGTCTGAGGCCATGGCGCACCGCCGGATCAGCGACTCAGGGATTCTTGACGGTTGCGCCGACCGTGATCGCTTCCGATGCCGACACCACCAGTGCATAGGCGATGCGATCGAAGACCCGGAAGATGACCAGTTCGCCGATCTTCTCGTTGGGCAGGACGACTTTTTCTTTGGTTTCCCTGTCGACCACCACCCGGTCGGCGCTGAGGACGGCCAGCACATTGCCGATGGCAAGGCCCTGATCTTTGCCGATCGACAGGGCTACCACGCTGAGTTTGCCAACCTGGTCGATGCCGCGATACACCGAGACGATCTGACCCGAGACCGGATCGTCGGGGGCGCGGGGGACGAAGGAGGGCACCGTGGCCGGCGCGGCGGGCATCAAGCGGTCGCCTTCGCCGACTTCCTCGTTGGCGGTACGAAGGCGGAAAGTGGCCGGATCGCCCTTGCGGATCAGTTGGGCCGACCCGACCGAGATGGTTTCCCAGGCGATCGGTTTGCGGGATACCGGATCGAGCAGTGGCTTGGCCGGTCGATAGATGTACCACTCCGAGTTCACGGTCATCTCCTCGTCGGGCAGCCCCCTCACATAGGCGAGGTCGCCTGCGGCGAGATGCACCCGGCCATCCTGGGTACCGACGATGCGGGGATGACTGCGCAGACCCTGCTCATCGACGATCAGCGGCCGATTGAGGAAGACCTGCACGGCAGCCAGATTGATCATCGGAATGGCATCGGCCCCCAGCGGCGTGGAGCGCACCAGCGGCTCGAGCCGGACAGTGGTTTC
>Ga0007791_10000422_pt1 | contig 13242 bp, 10 predicted proteins | sample CryBogmetaGMA05M_FD_60368 | JGI IMG/M metagenome (GOLD analysis project Ga0007791, IMG submission 60368) | Freshwater microbial communities from Crystal Bog, Wisconsin, USA - MA0.5M | ecosystem: Environmental > Aquatic > Freshwater > Lake | place: Crystal Bog, Wisconsin, USA | collected 2009-07-06 | reverse complement strand
ATCTGTTCTCGAACTCGAGGGCGGTTCTGCCGCTCCTGGTGAGCGATCTCGAGGCCCAGACCGTCTCCTACGCGGCGTTGCGTCCGATGTCGGGCAGTTCGGTCGGTGCGCGGCCGTCGCTGCCGTGGAACAAGCCGACCGCCTCGCGGTGACGGATCACGTCTTCCGCATCCCTACCCGATCCACAACCAGCACCAAGGTGAACCCCATGGAAGCCTCCAATCGTCCTGCCTCCGCGACGTCGCTGCGGGCCATCGGCATCAACGAGATCGTGATCGTCGATGCGACCTGCGACCGCTATGGCGACTTCGTGCAGGCCGCACAGGCCGGTGAGGTGGGCGTCCACTTCTGCGTCGACGGCCGCTCGGCCGTGCGGCTGTCGCGGAGATTCCGGGCCGACGCCTGGCTCGTGGCCGCGGAGTTGCCGGACATGTCGGGCTTCGATCTCCTCGACATGCTCTCGCCCCACGTGCTGCAGGGTGACGTCGATCCGCTCCTGTCGGGTTCGCGGATCTCGCTGGAGCGGGTGGGCCACTGCATGCGGTCGGGCATCTTCATCGTGTCCGACGAGTACCGGCTCGAGGATGAGCAGCGGTCGCTGGCGTCCGGCGTCGCCGGCTATCTCGTGCGGCCCATCACGCTCGACGTGATCCGCGCCACGCGGGTGCCGGCCGAGATCGACGACGTTCCCGCAAACTCCTGATCGAGCCGTTTCGGCGTCCTTCCGCACACCCTTTCAACCCGTCCGTCCGGAGTCGCCCCATGAGCCCCGTTCGTTCCGCCGCCCGGCAGCATGACTCGTCGGTCGCCACCGTGCCCAGCGTGGTCGTGATCGATCCGCGGTTCGACGTCTACCGGGAACTCGTCGCCGCCGCCCGTGCGGGCTCGCTCGACCTGCACCTGCGGTCGACCGGCGCGGAAGCCATCCGGCTGAACCGTAACCTGAAGGTCGACGCCTGGCTGATCGCCTCCGAACTCGACGACATGTCGGGGCACGATCTCGTCGAGCTGCTCAAGGGAGAGGCTGCGCCCGGGAAGGTGGCCATGGTGCTCGACGCGGCCGACGGCCGCCGCGGGATCCTCGCCGCCGCCGAGGCCTCGGAGGCCGGGGCCGACGGCTCCGTCCCGAAGCCCATCAGCCTCTCGGACCTGCAGCGGCTGCTCGGCATTCCGGCCGAGGAGCGGGCCCGCGCTCTCGGAAGCGACGTGGCCCGGATGCCGTTCGTGACGCTGCCCGTGGGCGTGGGGGCCGCCGTGATCGCGATCGCCGTCCTGATGATGGGCTGATCGGATCTCGGAGGATCCGCCGATCGGGTTGGTGTCATTCGGAGGGGGTCATGCGGCCACTTCGTGCGGCGTGCGCCGCGGTCGCCGTCGCGGCTGGAATCCTGGGCGGGACCGCATCGGCCCAGAACGACTGGCAGTTTCCCGATCCCTATTTCGGGATCCTGGAAATCGAGAAATCGCACACGCCGGCCGCAGAGCGGCGGTATCGGACCGAGATCACGCCGGACTCGCGGCCCGGTCCCACGCGACCCCGCCCCCAGCGGTCGAGGAGGCGGCATGTGCGCCAGGTCCAGCGCTGACCGCTCGGGGCCTGCCGGCTGCCGCTGGATCCCGGCTGGCATCGCCGCCGCCCTGCTCGCCTGCCTCGCCATGCCGGTCGCGCCGGCGCAGCAGTCGGACATCGTGGGCGGCGGCCCGCCCACGTTTTTCGTGAACGTCAACGACGCGGTGGGCGCCACGCAGTTTTACGACCTCGGCTTCTTGGGCTCGCGGGCGGTCGTGACGAACATCGAGGCCGGCTCGATCTGGAACCTCCACCAGTCCCTGACCGGACGGGTGTCGCACTACCTCGCCGACCCGGCCATCGTGGCGACGGGCACCACCCAACTCGGCCAGTTCGACTTCCACGCGACGGCGGTCGGCCAGGCCATCGGCGGCCTTGGCCAGGGGTACTGGTACCAGGCTGGCATCGCACCGTACGCACAGCTCTGGTCGGGCGCGATCGCCACGTCGTGGGGCCCGCCGCCCGCCCCCGACACCTTCAGCACCAGTTTCGAGGTCACCGACGCGAGTTTGCTCTACCCCTACGTGAAGGCGATGCGGACCGGCATCATCACCGGCTCGACCACCGTGAAGACCGACATCGTCAACAGCAGCTGGGGCTTCGATGACCCGGCGGGCAAGGATCCCGCGACGATCGCGATCGACGCCTTGGCGAAGGAGAACAACGTCCTCGTGGTGATGTCGGCCGGCAACGACGGCCCGACCGCCGGCACCGTGGGAGGCCCGGCGAGCGGCTACAACGGAATCGCCGTGGCGGCCACGATGACGGGCACCCTCGCACCCTACTACGCCGACGTCACCGACTTCTCCAGCCGCGGCCCGGGCGACTTCTACAACCCCGTGACGGGCACGACCGTGGTCGGGGCGCGGCCGACGATCGACATCGCGGCCCCGGGCGATCAGCTCGCGCTGGCGGCGTATCTGGGCCACACCGGCGGCAACGTGACGGGCACCAACCCCAACGCCGACGCGACCGACCTCTACTTCACCGGCATCGCCGGCACGAGCTTCGCGGCGCCCATCGTGGCCGGCGGCGCCGCCCTCATGGTGGACGCGGCCACCTTCGTCGCGCCGGCGGTGCCCTTCACGAGCGGCGAAATGCTCGACGCCCGCGTCATCAAGGCCGTGCTGATGACGAGCGCCACGGCGCCCGGCGGCTGGAGCAACGGGCAGGCGAGCGTGGGCGGCGTGATCACGACGACGCAGGCGCTCGACCCGGCGACCGGCGCGGGCCTGCTCGATCTGCGTGCGGCCTACCGCGGTTACCTGGGCGACCCGGTCGTCGTGAACAACACGCTGATCGTCGGCCAGGGCACGACCCTCGGCGTGTTCGGCTCGGGCGGCGGGTCGGGACTCGATCTCCGCGGCTGGGACCTGGGGAGCGTCCTCGACCAGACGGGAGGCGGGAGTGCGACCATGAACACGTACGCATTCGCCGCTCCCCTGACGGCCGGCCTCCAGCAGGTCACCGCGACGCTCACGTGGTTCGCGGACCGCACGCTCGGCGACACGCTCGACTCGGCCCTCGACACGGCGCTGGGGAACCTCGCGCTCGAGCTCTTCCGCACCGACGCCCCCGGCGGGGAGAAGCTGATCGCCCAGTCGATCGCCCCGTACGGGACGACCGAGTTCCTGCGGCTGACGATCCCCGAGACCGGCCACTACGCCCTGCGGGTCGTCGGCCTCGACCCGGTCTACAACACGACCGGCGCCCCGCTGACGACCGACTACGGCCTCGCCTGGACCACCATCGTCGTCCCCGAGCCTGCGACCTGGGCCCTGCTCGCCGGCGGCCTTCCCCTGTTGTTGCGCCTCGTGCCACGTCGCCGCCCGGCATGAACGGGTCGGATGCCGCGATCTGCGGCTCCGGCCGTCACCATCGCCCCTCGATCGCGAGCCCGCCCATGTCGGCGATCGGCAGCGGCACGACGCGGACCTCCATTCCGGCGAAGTGCGTCTCGGACATGCTCACGGCCCGCGAGCTCGCCCAGGCGAGGTACCAGCCGAGAAAAATCTGCGACGGATAGTGGGCGTTGTCGGTCATCCGCGAGAAGCCCACGAACGTCGAGCAGACGTAGAGCGTGCCCTTGAGCAGCGGGCTCTCGACCATGTCGGCGGCGGCGAGGAACGGGATCGCGCCGATGAACGCGTGGCCGCTGACGCCGTTGTTGTCGTTGAAGAAGTGCCAGTGGCTCCCGGATCCGTCGGACGGTCGCGAGGCACCGGTGGCGAGTTGGAGCACGTAGAGCGGCGGCGCCCCCACCACGAACATCCGCAGCGACCGCGAGCCCCACTCGCCGACCACGTCGCCCACGGGATTGCCCTCGAACACGAGCCCCGTCGCGGCCGCGACGCCGAACACGGGCAGCGCGTAGCGGCCCTCCCCCATGTTCTTGCATCCCGAGAAGAACGTGCCGGCCCCGGTCGGCTCCACGCCCTGCTGCCACGCGTTTTGCATGGTGGTGTCGAAGCCGGTGTTGGCCATCAGCGCGCCCGCCCCGAACGCCGCCGTGAGGCAGACGAGGCTGTCGCAGGAGTAGAAGTTGCGGTAGTCCTCGAGCACCTTGTAGCCGGCCCGCGACGCACGGGGGAAGCGGCTCTTCGACCACGGCAGTTCCGGCGGGGGGGATGGGGGCGGGGCGAGGAACTCCTGCCGGCCGGGAGACGGCAGGGCGTAGACCGGTTCCGCGCCGGGGGCCATCTGCGCGGCGAGGTCGATCGTGATGCTCTCCGGCACGGGATCGGTCTGCCAGCCGCCGACGAGCTCGATGCCCGTTCCTCCCGCCGCCGAGCCGGCGAGCGACTGCGACTCCACCACGGCGTCGATCCACGCCCCGCGCGGCGCGGGCACGATGCGCACCACCACGCGTTGCCGCTTCGGCGGCCACGTGTGGAGCACGCCACCGGGCGGATCGACCCACGCCGATTCGATGAGCCCCGGACGGGCGGGCGACGAAAGAAAGTCGGGCTCCACGACGCGGGCCACGGGCCAGTCGGCCGCGACGGTCTCGAGCGTCTGCCGCCAGAGTTGCATGCCGTCGGCCGCCGGCAGGAACATGCCGCCGGGCTCGTCGCCGTGCGCCGGATGGGGGCTCGCGACGACCGCCATGCAGACCGCGATGCACGCCGCCCAGAAGGGACGGCCTCGCGCGGCGCGGGCGCGGGGGATCGGCACGACGGTGCGCGGAATGCTCGCAGGCATGGGGGCCGGACTGTCCCAGTCCCGCGGGGTCGGAGCAAGGCGGCTTTGGCGCGGAGAATCTGGAGGGTCTGCGGCGGGGGCGGGCCCCGGGGACGGCCGGTATGATGCGCGTCACCGCCGGCGAACGGCCGGAGGACGAGTGCCGACGTCGGAGCCCGCGATGCCCTTCCGCGCCGCATGCCACGCCCCGCACCGGAGGTGCGCCGCCCGTCGGATCCTCACGGCCGCGGCCCTCGGTCTTCTCGCGGCCGCCGTGGCGACGGCCGAAGAACCCGACTGGGCCGCGCTGCTCGTCGATCCGGCGGCGCGACCGCGATGGACGTCGGCCACCACGCTCGTCGTTGGCCGGGGGGAATCCGCCGGGGAGATCGACGCGGAATCGGGCCGCCGAAGGCCCGTGCGGGAAGGCCGGGACCGGCCGGTCGGCCGGCGGCTCGGGGCCGCGCCGCTCGCGACGGGCGAGGCCGGGGACGACACCGCGATCGTGTTTCGCAACGTCCGTGACGGCGAGGTGGAGATCCTCTGGCTCGACCACGATGGCGAGCCCCGCTCCTACGGCACCGTCGCCGCCGGCACCAGTCGGGAGCAGCACACGTTCGCAGGACACGCCTGGGTCGTCCGCGACGCCGAGGGGCAGCCCCTCGGCTGGACCCGCGGCGAGCCGATGGCCATCGAGGTGACGATCGACGCCCCGGCCCCGGCCGCCGCACCGGCCGCCCGATCGCAGGCCACGGACCCGAGGGCGGAAGACGCCCGTGCGAGCGGCCCCGCCCTGCCGCCGGCGGCCGCGGCGCTCGCGGGCCCGGCGTCGTGGGCGCCCGACGGTGGCCACGTCGTCGTGTGGGAGGTCGAGCCCGCGCAGAAGCACCCCGTCCACCGCATCGAGTCGGCGCCGCGGGATCGCGTGGAGCCACGGCTGCGCACGATCCAGTACCTCAAGCCCGGCGACCGGATCGAGCGGCGCTGGCCGCGGCTCTTCACCCGCGACGGCCGCGAGATCCCGCTCGACCGCGCGCTCTGCGGCGAGCCCTGGTCGATCGACGAGCCGCGCTGGTCGGCGGACGGCCGCACGTTCTTCTTCCGCTACAACCAGCGCGGCCACCAGGTGCTGCGGCTCGTGGCGATCGAGGCGGCGACCGGCGGCGCGCGGACGGTGGTGGAGGAGACGTCGTCGACCTTCGTCGACTACGCGCACAAGACGTGGTGCCACTGGCTCTCCGACGCGGAACTGCTCTGGATGAGCGAGCGCGACGGGTGGAACCACCTCCTCCTCGTCGACGTCGCCACCGGCAGCGTGCGGCGCCGCGTGACCGACGGGCCGTGGATGGTGCGCCGCGTGGAATCGGTGGACGCCGAGGCGCGCACGGTCACGCTCGGCGCGATGGGCCGCGACCCCGGGCAGGATCCCTACCACGAGCACTTTCTCCGCGTGCCGATCGACGGCGGCGCCACGGTCCGGCTCACCCACGGCGACGGCACGCACACGCTCCTCTGGAGCCCCGACCGCCGGTGGTACGTCGACACCTACTCGCGGATCGACCTGCCGCCGGTCCGCGAGCTGCGCCGGGCCGCCGACGGAAGCCTCGTGTGCGAGCTCGGACGCGCCGACGCCTCCGCCCTCGTGGCCCGCGGCTGGACGCTGCCCGAGCGGTTCACGGCCAAGGGTCGCGACGGCACGACCGACATCTGGGGCGTGATCTGGCGGCCGCGGGGCACGGCCGGCGACGCCACGCCGCGGCCGGTCGTCGAGCATGTCTACGCGGGCCCGCAGGACTTCCACGTGCCGAAGGCGTTCTCCGTGCGGCACCCGCAGCGGGCGCTCGCCGACGCGGGCTTCGTCGTCGTGATGATCGACGGCATGGGCACCAACTGGCGGGGCAAGAAGTTCCACGACGTGTGCTGGAAGAACCTCCGCGACGGCGGTCTCCCCGACCACGTCGCCTGGCTCCGCGCGGCGGCGGCCGAGCGGCCGTGGATGGACCTCGCGCGGGTCGGCATCGAGGGGGGCAGCGCCGGCGGCCAGACGGCGCTGCGGGCCCTGCTCGACCACCCCGACACCTACCACGTGGCGGTGGCCGACTGCGGCTGCCACGACAACCGCATGGACAAGATCTGGTGGAACGAGCTCTGGATGGGCTGGCCGATCGATGCCAGCTACGCGGCGAACTCGAACGTCACCGACGCCCACCGGCTTCGCGGCCGGCTGATGCTCGTCGTCGGCGAGCTCGACGACAACGTCGATCCGGCGAGCACGCTGCAGGTGTCGGCCGCGCTCGTCCGCGCGGGCAAGGACCACGAGCTCGTCGTGATCCCGGGGGCGGGGCACGGCGCGGCGGAGACCCCCTACGGCTCGATGAAGCGGCTCGCGTTCCTGCGCCGCCACCTGCTCGGCGGGGACGGCGTCAGCGGCCCGCCGGAGCGTCGATGAACACCTCGACCTGCTGACCGACGAAGAGCGGCGGCAGGCCCGACGGATCGAACTGGAAGATCACCTGCAGCACCCGCGTGTCGACCCGCTCGGTGGTGTCGCCGGTGAGCGACTTCTTGGGGATCACGAAGGGTTCGACGCGGACGAACGAGAGCGGGTAGCGATCCTGCAGGTTGCCGCGCGGCATCGCCACGGCCGTGGCCTCGCGGGAGAAGCGGGGGATGTCGTACTCGTCGATGTCGACGCGCACGTGCAGATGCTCGATGTTGCCGACGATCACGAGGGGCTGGTTCGGCGGCGTGCCCACGAACTCGCCGGGCCGCACGTTGACCTGGAGCACGCGGGCCGCCAGCAGCGACCGCACGTTCAACCGTTCGAGCTCGACCTCGATCTTCGCCACCTCGGCCTCGGCCTGCCCCACCACGGCGGCGGTGACCTCGCGGTCGTACTGCCACGAGCCCGCCTCGAGCAGGTCGAGGTCGGCCTGCGCCCGCTCGAACGTGGCCTGCGCCCCGGCGAGGATCTCACGCCGCGCGATCAGTTCCTGCTCCGTCGTGACCCGGCTGCGGAAGGTGTCCTCGGCCCGCCTGAGAGCGTCGGTCTCACGGACGACCGCGGCCTTCGCCTCGTTGACCGTCGCCACGAGGACGGGAATCTTCTCCTTCCGCGGCTCGGCCTCGAGCCGCACGAGCTGGCTCTTCGCCTCGCGCACCGTCGCGCGGGCGACGGCGAGCGACCCCTGGAGCTGCCGGTCGTCGAGCCGGAACAGCGGCGTGCCCGGCTTCACGTCGTCGCCGACTTTGACGAACACCTCCACGACCACGCCGGGCGTGGCCGAGCCGACCGCGACGTTCTCCGTCTGCGACTCGACGATCCCCGCGGCCGCCAGGGCCGTCGCGTAGGGATTGCGCGCCGGGGCGATGGGCGGGGCGGGGTCGCGGGCCACGGGCCGGGTCGTCCAGACGTACCAGCCCGCGAAACCGAGGAGGCCGACCGCGACGAGCGGCAGGACGAACTGCGTCATGGTGTCGCCGACGCCCCGGCGGCGGACGACCCGCCGCGAAGGGGTCGGCCGGAGGCCCGGAACGGCGACGTCTCCGTGATCGGCCGCGGTCATGGCGGCATCGGACCCGATCGGCGCGGGCCTGTCGAGACCGCGTCGATCCGCCCGTCCTCCATCGACGCGATGCGGTCGGCGAACGAGTAGACGCGGGCGTCGTGCGTGACGACGATCACCGCCCGGTCGGACTGCACGGCGATCTGCTGGATGAGCTCCATCGTGATGCGGCCGTTCTCGGCGTCGAGGGCGCTCGTCGGCTCGTCGCACACGAGGAGCCGCGGCGAATGGACGAGCGCCCGCGCGATCGCCACGCGCTGCTGCTGCCCGCCGGAGAGCTCGCTCGGGAGGCTCGCCAGCCGGTCGCCGAGCCCGAGCGTGTCGAGGAGCTCGCTCGCCGCCTCGACGGCCGGCCCCCGGCTCCAGCCGGCGATGAGGAGGGGCACGGCCGCGTTCTCCGCGGCGGTCAGCGCCGGAAGCAGATTGAACGCCTGGAACACGAAGCCGACGTTCTCGCGGCGGAAGCGGACCTTGCGGCCCCCGCTCATCGCGACGAGATCCTGTCCGAGCACCACCACCTCGCCCGCGGTCGGCTCGAGGGTGCCGGCGACGATCGACACGAGCGTCGTCTTCCCGCATCCGCTCGGCCCCGCGAGCATGAGCATCTCGCCGTAGGGAACGTCGAGATCGACCCCGCGGAGGGCCCGCGCCAGCGAGTCGCCCGAGCCGAAATCCTTGGTGACGCCGCGCACCCGCACGGCCACGCCCGCGAGGGGGGGCGTGTCGGCCGCGGCCGCCGCGACGATGCCTCGATCCACCTGCGCCTCCCTAGCTCCGGAACACGATCGCGGGATCGACGACGAGCACCTTGCGGATCGACAGCAGGCTCGCGAGGAGCACGATCACGAACACGGCCCCCGCGGTGATCGCGAGCACCTGCCACGGCATGAAGAAGGAGAGCTTCGTGAAGTTGCGCGACCCCCAGCCGAACAGCGCCGCGAGGCCCACGCCCACGCCGTAGCCGATCGCGCCCACCTGCACCGCCTGGAAGAGCACCATGCCGAGGATCGTCCAGTTGCCCGTCCCCATCGCCTTGAGCGCGCCGAACTGGCGGATGTTCTCCACCGTGAAGAGGTAGAACGTCTGGCCGGCGATCGCCGTGCCCACGAGGAAGCCGAGGAACACGGTGACGGCGAAGTTCACCGGGATGCCGGTCTTGGCGAGGTAGTAGCGGATCGTCTTCCAGATGAACTGGCTGCGGGTCAGCGCCTGGAGCCCCGTCTGCGCCGAGATGCGCCGGCAGACCTCCTCGGCCGGCACGTCGGGCGCCGCATCGGCGAGGATGAACGAGAGCACCTTCCGCTCCGGCGGCGCGTACCGCACCGCCTGGCTGTAGCGCGTGTAGACGATCGGAAAGCTCTGGAACGTGCGGCTCGCCTTCGTGACGCCGACGAGCACCGCCCGCCGGTCGTTCATCTCGAACGTCCGCCCGAGGCGGAACGGCTCCCCCGGCCAGATCCTCCGGTAGCCGGCGTCGTCGATGATCACGGCGTCGGGCGTGCGAAGGGCGGCGATCGACCCGACGAGCAGACCTTCGGGGGCGCCGACGAGCGTGGCGTCGTCGAGGCCCAGGAGGATCATCTGCTCGTAGCTCCCCTCCTCGAGCCGCGCCCTGACGATGCCCTTGTAGAACGGCACCGCCCAGTCGACCCCCGGCACGCCCTTGACGCGAAACAGTTCGGTGTCGGAGAGCGGCTTGACGTCGTCCACGAACTGGACGTTCTCGTCCATCACCCAGATGCCCGGTCCCTCGATGTCCCGGATCTGGCTGACGGTCAGCGACATCAGGCCGCAGAAGATCGACGACTGCTGCGCGATCAGCAGCGCCGCGAAGACCACGCCGAAGACGATCCCGAGGTACTTGACCCGGTTCCCGATGAGCATCTTCCAGGCGATCCAGAGCATGCCGAAGAGTGTACCGGTGGCGGACCGCCCTTTGGTATCCTGCGGACCCATACCGCCCGCCGCCCGAGGACCCATCCGTGCCTGGTCCGGCCGATGCCGCCGCCGACCGCCCCGTGCCGATCGACGACGCCCGCATCGCCGAGGTGCTCGCGCGCTGGTGGGGCTTCGACCGGTTGCGGCCGCTGCAGGCCGAGGCCATCGGTGCGGCGCTCGCGGGCCGCGACTCGCTCGTGGTGATGCCGACCGGCGGGGGAAAAAGCCTCTGCTACCAGCTCCCGCCGCTGGTTGGCGAATCGACCGACGTCGTGATCTCGCCGCTGGTGGCGCTCATGAAGGACCAGGTCGACGCGCTGGAGGCGATCGGCTATCCCGCCGCCGCGATCCACGGCGGCATGTCGCAGGACGAGCGGGCGGCCGTCCGCGACCGCCTCGCGGCGGGCGACCTGCGGCTCCTCTTCACCGCGCCCGAGCGGCTCGTCAACACGGGTCTCCTCGACCTGCTGGCCCGGGTCGGCGTGAAGCGGTTCGCGATCGACGAGGCCCACTGCATCAGCCAGTGGGGGCACGACTTCCGCCCTGAGTACCGGCAGCTCGAACTGCTTCGCGACCGCTTTCCGTCCGCGAGCATCCACGCCTTCACGGCCACCGCCACGCCGCGGGTCCGCGACGACATCGCCCGGCAGCTGGCGCTCCGCGACCCGGCGGTGCTCGTGGGCACGTTCGACCGGCCGAACCTCGTCTACCGCGTCGTGCCGCGCACCGACCGCGTCGTCCAGACGCTCGCGATCCTCGGCCGCCACCGCGGCGAGGCCTCGATCGTCTACTGCATCTCGCGGAAGGAGACCGAGCGGCTGGCGGCCAGACTCGCCGCCGAGGGCATCCTCGCCCGGCCCTACCACGCCGGGCTCGACGCCCGTGAGCGGCATCGCACGCAGGAGGCCTTCGCCCGCGAAACCATCGACGTCGTCGTGGCGACCGTCGCCTTCGGCATGGGAATCGACCGCTCCGACGTCCGCCTCGTGCTCCACACGTCGCTGCCCAAGAGCCTCGAGGCCTACCAGCAGGAGACGGGCCGCGCCGGCCGCGACGGGCTCGCGGCGGAGTGCGTGCTGCTCTACTCGTCGGCCGACGTCTTCAGCTGGGAGTCGCTCGTGCGCAAGAGCGCCGCCGAGAGCGATCTCGACCCGGACGAGCAGGAGCGGCTCGTCGCTGCGCAGGTCGATCACCTCCACGCGATGCGGCGCTACGCCCAGGCCGCCCGCTGCCGCCATGCCGCGCTCTCGGAGTATTTCGGACAGGTCTACCCCGGCGAGGCCTGCGGCGCCTGCGACGTGTGCCTCGGCGAGACGGAGAGCCTGGCCGACTCGACCGTGACGGCGCAGAAGATCATCTCCTGCGTGGCCCGCGTGCAGGAGCGGTTCGGCGTGCGGCACGTCTGCGAGGTGCTTCGCGGCGCGAAGACCGAGGGCATCCAGCGGCACGGCCACGACCGGCTCTCGACGTTCGGGCTGCTCGCCGCCCTCGACCAGCGGGCCGCCGAGAACCTCGTCCACCAGCTGCTCGATCAGGAGATCCTCACCCGCTCCGCGGGCGACCGCCCGGTCGTGATGCTCAACGAGCGGTCGTGGGAGGTGCTCCGCGGCACGCGGCAGGTGGTCCTCCTCGAGCCGCGGGCCGGCCGCGCGAAGGTGACGAAGGCCGACGCCGACGACTGGCAGGGCGTCGACCGCGAGCTGTTCGAGCGGCTGCGGCGGTGGCGGCGCCGGATCGCGGAGGAACGCGGCAAGCCCGCCTGGACGATCCTCGACGACAAGGCCCTGCGGGCGATCGCCCGGGAGCGGCCGGCCTCGCCTGCGGCGCTCCTCCGCTGCCGGGGCATCGGCGAGAAGCGGCTCGCCGATTTCGGGGCGGAAATCCTCGACCTCGTCACCGGCCGCGACGATCGGTAATCTCCTCGTCTCCCGGATCCGACGCGTCCGGCGCGTCTGCCGCTCTCCGCACCGTGAGGTTTCGCATGCCCAGCATCACCAACGCCCTGCATCGCCTCGGACAAAGCCTGTGGCTCGACAACATCACGCGGACGATGCTCGACGACGGCACGCTCGCCCGCTACATCGCCGACCTCTCGGTGACCGGCCTCACGAGCAACCCCACGATCTACAATCAGGCGGTCAAGGGGAGCACCGCCTACGACGCCGCGATCGCGGCCCACGTGCGGCGCGGACTCTCCGGGGAGAAGCTGTTCTTCGAACTGGCCCTCGAGGATCTCACGCGGGCGGCCGACCTGTTCCGCGGGGTCCATGACCGCACCGGCGGCGTGGACGGCTGGGTGTCGCTCGAGGTCTCGCCCCACCTCGCCTACGACCCGGCGGCGACGCTCGCCGCGGCCCGCGACCTCTTCGCCCGCGCGGCGCGGCCGAACCTCTTCATCAAGATCCCCGGCACGCCCGAGGGCCTTCCGGCGATCGAGGAGGCGATCTTCGCCGGCGTGCCGGTGAACGTGACGCTCCTGTTCACCCGCGAGCACTACCTCGCGGCGGCCGACGCCTACCTCCGCGGCATCGAACGGCGCATCGACGCCGGCCTGCCGCCGCGGGTGGCGTCGGTGGCGTCGCTGTTCATCAGCCGCTGGGACTCGGCGTCGGCGGCCGAGCTCCCGCCGCCCCTCAAGAACACGCTCGGCCTCGCGGTGGGCGAGCGGTGCTACAAGGCCTACCGCGACCTGCTCTCCTCCGACCGCTTTCAGCGGCTCGCGAACTTCGGCGCCGCGCCGCAGCGGCTCCTCTGGGCGAGCACGGGCACGAAGGATCCCGCCCTCTCCGACCACCTCTACGTCCGCGGGCTGGCGGCGCCCCACACGGTGAACACGATGCCCGAGGCCACGCTCCTGGCCTTCGCGGACCACGGCACGCTCGGCGGCATCGTGTCGGCCGGGGGTGGAACGGCCGAGCGCACGCTCTTCGAGATCGACCGGGCCGGCGTCGACGTCGACGTGCTCGGCGCGCAGCTCCAGGCGCAGGG
>Ga0007791_10000420_pt1 | contig 13272 bp, 15 predicted proteins | sample CryBogmetaGMA05M_FD_60368 | JGI IMG/M metagenome (GOLD analysis project Ga0007791, IMG submission 60368) | Freshwater microbial communities from Crystal Bog, Wisconsin, USA - MA0.5M | ecosystem: Environmental > Aquatic > Freshwater > Lake | place: Crystal Bog, Wisconsin, USA | collected 2009-07-06 | reverse complement strand
TGAATGCTGCGCTGTTCACGGAAATAGAACAGCATGGGCAGGGCGGGCCAAAACAGTTTCCAACCCAGCCAGTCGGTGTAGGGAAAGCTTCTCAGCAGGCTGGTTTGGCGCCAAACCAGCAGGGCGTCTGGGGCGAATTCCAGGCGCAACAGGGCAGTTTGCAAGAGTAAAAACAGCCCGAACACCACCAGGCCCCCGGCCAGCCAAAGGGCGCCGCCCCAAAGGGGGAGTAGGGCCAGACAGCCCAGCCCCAGCACCACCGCACCGATGGGTACGCCATAGCGGGGCGCAAGCACCACCCCCTGGTTGCCCGGCTGGCTCAGACGATCATCCATGGGGCGACCATCCATTAGGCGAACAGCAACTTGGTGAGCAGGGCATCCACCAGGGCAACGGTGACCAAAATCATGACCACCGCCCCGGTGGTGCTGGTGCCCACTTCCTTCGGTCCTCCCTTGGTGGTGAGCCCCCAGCCGCAGGCAATCACAGCAATCAGGAGCCCAAAGACCACAGCCTTGAGCAGCATGGAAGGCAGGTCGTCAGGCTCCATCCAGGTACGCACCGAGTTCCAGAACACGGTTGGCGGGATGTTGTAGAGCAAGGTGCTGCTCACCTGGCCCGACCAGATCCCAACCCAGAAAAACAGCAGGCATTGCACAGGGGCCATCACCACCATGGCCAAGACCCTTGGCACCACCAGAAACTGCACCGGGTCGGTGCGCATCATGGTGATCGCATCGATCTGTTCGGTCACCTTCATGGTGCCCAGTTCGGCCGCATAGGCCGTGGCCACCTTGCCGGTGAGCAGGGTGGCGGTGAGCAGGGGGGCAATTTCCCTGGAAAGGCCAAGGGCGAGCAGGCCGCCCACGGTGGAGCCAGCCCCTTGCTTGGTGAGTTCAGCAGCCACTTGGATGTTGAACACGGTGCCGGCGGCGAGCGCCGTGATGAACACAATCAGGAAGCTGCCTGGGCCGGCTTCCTGCAATTGCAGGGTGAGGTCGTTGAAGTTGATCTGACCTTTGGCCATGGCACTCATGGCCTGGCCGCCGATCAGCAAGCTGGCTCCCAGGCGCCGTAGCCAGCGGGGGGCTTGGATCCGTTGTGCTGATCGGGGAAAACCACTCATGAAAAAGGTTGGCTCATGAAAGGTGGTGGCTGAGATGCAGGCCTTTCTCGGGCCAGCGTCGCATCACCACAAGCCCCAGTACGACCAGGATGGCGGGGATTAAGCCCATGCACAAGCGAATGGCGATCAGGGCGCTGTCGGGTTGGTCCATGGCTTGGGCCGCCACATATCCGCTGAGGCTCATCAGGTTGCCAAAGAAAAACAGGGCCACACTGATACAGATTTTTTGGGCGAGCACCATCCAGGCGCTGTATTGGCCAGCGGGTTTTTCCGAATCGGCATCGATCGCATCGGGCAGGAGGGCCCAGGGAATCAGGTAGGCGGTGGAGGCACCGGTACCAGCCACCACAATGGTGAGCAGCAAGAGGGTCAGCCGCAGGACATTGCTGGCAGATCCCGTGGGGGCGATCCCCCCGTCGAGGGGTGGGATGAGCATGGCCATGGTGCAGGCCAAAATCCAAAGCCCTGCCCCCCATTGAAGGGCCCTGATGCGGCCATGGCTTTGGGACACGGCGTTCCACACCCAAAGACCACCCAGGGTGCTGAGCAGGAAGGGCAGCAGGATCCAGTTGCTCCAGCCCTCAGGGAGGTGCATCACCACAGGTAGGTAGATCAGCGCGGCGGTTTGCATGATCTGAAGGGCGCACCAGAGCAGGAGATAAAGGCCTAAAACCATGATGAAACGACGGTTTTTCCCCACCCGCTTGAGCAGTCGCCTGGTGGTGCCGGCCTGGCTGATCGGCTTTTGGCAGTTGCGGGCCGAGGGGGCGAGGCCCCAGCCGCAGAGCAGGCTGGCGATGGCCACCACCACGCCAGACAGGATCCCCATCTGCCAGTACTTGGCCGGGTTGTCGTGGTTGCCGAGCAGCAGGGCTCCAATCACAATCCCTAGCAGGCTGGCCAGGATCGAACCGGTGAAGCGCACCGTGTTGAGGCGCGTCCGCAGCCCCTCTTCGGTGGTGAGTTCGGCGGCGAGGGCGGCATAGGGAAGGTTGACGCAGGTGTAGAGGGTGTTGGCCACGACCGAAATGGCCACAAACACCGCAAACTTCACCCACACTGGGCCCGGAGGCAGCCACCACATCCCTGCCATGGCGGCGCCCAAGGGAATGGCGCAGACCAGGATCCACGGGATCCGCGGCCCCCATCGGGTGGTTGTTTTGTCGCTGAGCCAGCCGACCAGGGGGTCGTTGAGGGCATCCCACAGGCGGGCGATCATCAGCACAAGGCCCGCCATCCAAGGCGGCAGGCCGGCGGCGGAGGTGTAGAAGATGAACAGGTAAAAGCCGATCAGCGATGCGGCCATGCCAGTCCCGGCATCACCTAACCCATAGGACCAGAGCAGTTGTTGGCGGCGAAAACCCCGCAGGTCGGCGGCATCGGTGATGGCCACGGGGGCTGGCTCCTGATTTGGGTAATGGGGAGGCCATAATGCTGCAGCTCGCGTCGAGGATCTCGCTGCGAGGGGCTTGCAGGCCATACCTTCGTTGGTACGTTTGCACTGCTGCGGGCGTAGTTTAGTGGTAAAACCTCAGCCTTCCAAGCTGATGATGCGGGTTCGATTCCCGCCGCCCGCTTCCTTCCCTTCCTGGGGAGATTCGGTTCAAATCCCAGGCGGTGAGGCGAAACATCTCCCCATCCATCTTGTATGGCTCTCAAGCCTGGGCATGCTGCCAAGATTTCCGCCAAAACCAGCTCACTCTCATGCCTCTGCCCCAGCTGATGCCGATGCTGGTGGCTGTGGCGATCGCCCCGTGTCCTGCCCCCCTGAAGGCTCAGTTGGATGGCCTCTACCGCTGGCATCTGGCGCAGCAGGATCGTCTCGGTCCAATCGAGATCACGAGCCAGCAAAGCCGATTCACTGATGGTCTGTACCAGAAGCTGCGACGCGCCTATGCCCTCGATCCAGCCAGCGGCCGTTTTGTTGATTTCGATCTCTTCAGCGGCACCCAGGTGTCGACCTTTGGCGCGAAGGTGCTGGGGTGCACCACCGCCCCTGGTGGGGGGATGGAAGCATTGGTGACTGTGCAGGTAGGCCTAGGCAACCGCCCCTCAGAGGCTCCGCACCAGCTGCGCTATCAGCTGGTGTCAGATCCTGCGGGCTCTTGGAAGATTGCTGACATCGTCTACCCCAATCCATCTGGGTTCCGGCTTACCAGCTTCCTGGCCGCGTTACTGGGTCCCAAGCTTTGATCCCGGCATTGGCCCTCCGGCCATGGCGTTCAGGTAAGCCAGGCTGCTTCCGGAGCTTCAAAATTTCACCATGAAAGTCACCAAATAAGACCCATAGCGGGTTGGGCTTGTTGAGCCCTCAGGGCGAGAGCCTTACCCCTTCCAGGAGCGGCTTGGCCACCAACAACATCACGCTGCGGCTTTCGAGCGTTGCCCTGGGCGCGCGCCAGGGTCCGGGTTCGGTGGGTAGGTCTTCGCCGGCGGCCAGGCCAGTGTCGATGGCCCGCAGCCACCCCGAAGGGCAGATCGGTAGGTCGAAGTGGATGGCCTTGCCATAGGCATTCATTCCGCACCAAAGCAGCGGACCTTGGCTGCGGTGGTTCAGGGACCAGGCCAGGGTGTGGGACCAGCTGGCCCAGTCGGGTTTGTTGAGCTCCACGCCATGCCATTGGCGCCAGAGTTCTGGACCTTCAGCACCTTGGCTGGCTCCCTGTTCCGGATGGGCGAGTTCCGGGTTGAGTAGTCCGGCCAGGTTGCTGCGCAACGTGATCAGGCGTTGGAGGAAAGTGCGCAGGGCGCCATCGTCCTGGTCGGCTTGCCAGTGCATCCAACCCAGGGGGTTGTTCTGGCACCAGGAGTTGTTGTTGCCCCCTTGGCTGCGGCGCACCTCATCACCCATTAGCAGCATGGGCACGCCAGGGGCGAGCAGCAAGCTGCTCAGCAGGTTGCGTAGCTGGCGGTTGCGCAGGGTGGTGATGGCGGGATCACTGCTGGGGCCCTCCACGCCCCAATGGCCGCTGTTGTTGTGGTTGTCACCGTCGCGGTTGTCCTCCCCATTGGCGAGGTTGTGTTTGCGGCTGAAGCTCACCAAGTCGGCCAGGGTGAAGCCGTCGTGGGCGGTGAGGAAGGTGATGCATTGGCCGGGCCGGGCCGGCGATTTTGTGTAGAGGTCGGGGCTGCCAGCCAGCCGTTGTCCCATCGCCCAGCAGGTCTTGTCGTCGCCATTCCAAAAGCGGCGCACGTCGTCTCGGAAGCGGCCGTTCCAGGTGGCCACGCGGCGCGCGGGAAAGTCGGCCAATTTGTAGAGGCCACCGCAGTCCCAGGGCTCACTGATCAATTTCAGGTCGACCAACTCGGGATCGGCCTCCATTTCTTCAAACAGCGGAGGTTGATCGAGGGGAGCCAGTTCTTCGCCGCGGCTCAGGGCGATGCCCAGGTCGAAGCGGAATCCATCAATCCCCAGTTCCGTGGCCCAGCAGCGCAGGGATTCGAGGATGAGCCGCCGCACCAGGGGACGATTGGCGGCAATGGTGTTGCCACAACCACTCACGTCCTGGTAGTCGCCCTTGGCGTTCTGCTGGTAATAGAGGGGGTCGCAAAAGCCCCGCCAGCTCAGGGTGGGGCCGGCTTGATTGCCCTCGGTGGTGTGGTTGTACACCACGTCAAGGATCACCTCGATCCCCGCTTGGTGACAGGCGCTCACCAGGTCGCGCACCTGTTGGCGTGCCGTTAGGGGGTCGTCGCCGACGAGGTAGCCCGGGTGGGGAGCCATCCAGCTCAAGGGGCTGTAGCCCCAGTAGTTCTGCCGCCCAGGCGGGGCATCGTGGGGGCAGAAGGCCATCACCGGCAGGAGCTCCACGGTGGTGATACCCAGCTCCTGGAGGTACGGAATCGTGTCGATGAGTCCGAGGAGCGTTCCTTGCCGTTCCGGCGGCACCGGGGAGCCCTCCCCCTGGCTGAAGCCGGCGACGTGCAGCTCATAGATCAGGGTTTTTTGCCAGCTGTGGCGAGGTCGGGGGGCCCTGGTGAAATCAAAAGGGTCCCGATCCGTGACCACGCCCTTGAGGCAGGCGGCGGTGTTTGGGGCTGCTCCCACGGCAGCTTCCCTCTGGTAGCCCTGCCAGCCACCAATGGCCCGGGCGCAGGGGTCTAGCAGCACTTTGGAGGGGTTGAAGCCATGGCCGCCGGCCTGGAGGGGGCCAAAGACCCGATAGCCGTAGCAGCAGCCAATGCCCACGCCCTCCACTTCCACGTGCCAGTGGTCGGCAGAGCGGTGGTGGAGGTCGAGCTCCACCACCCGCTGGGGTTCCAGGGCTTCGCCGTGACCAAACAGCAGGAGTTCCACCCGGGTGGCCAGGGGGGCAACGACCGAGAAATTCACCCCTCGCTGGGTGGGGGTGGCTCCCAGGGGCCAGGGGCGACCGAGATGGATGGGGGGCAGCGAAGACAACAGGCTGGGCCTGGGCAGTCACAAACTAGACAGTTGATCGTGGCTCAGCCTTCATTTCTGTGCAAACCCTTTCCTCTGACGTTGGTCGGCCGCCGGTGGTGATCCGGCCAGGACTGTGGCTGTTCGCCCCAAGTCGGGAGAGCCAAGGGGGAAGCAGTTGGTTGCTTGAAGCGGAAACCCTGGGCAGCGATGGCGATGTGTTGGTGGATTGTCCTGCTTTCACCCAGGCGAATCTCGCCATGCTTGAGCAGCGCACGGCAGCGGTGGGTCCAGGCACCCTGGTGCTGACGAGCCGTGACGGCCATGGCCGCTGCCGCCGTTTTCAGGAGGCCCTTGGCTGGCGGGTGCTGGTGCAGGAGCAGGAGGCCTATCTGCTGCCTGGGGTCAAGCAGCTCTCCACCTTCTCCGATGGGCATCGCTTGGGGCCCGGGGTGAGCATGCTCTGGACCCCAGGCCCAACCCCGGGGGCCAGCGTGGGGCATGTTTGCGTTGGATCCCCTGGGGATCCGGCTGGGCTCGACGGACTGTTTTGTGGTCGCTTGCTGCTGCCGGTTTCTCCAGGCCAGCTTGCCCCCTTGCGCACGGCGCGCACCTTCCATTGGCCGCGCCAATTGGCGAGCCTGGCGCGCCTCAGGGACTGGTTGCCGTTACAAAGTCCCCAGTGGATTGCTACCGGAGGTGGCCTCGGGGCTTTGCGGGGGGAGAAATTGGTGATGAATGGGGCAAAAGCCTTGGCCCAACTGGACTTAGTTGATTTGGCTGGGGTGTCCGTTTAGATCAATGATGGCGATTTTCAGGCCCTGTTTTGGTGGGAATAATCACCAGAAGCCCTGCGGCAGCATTGGTTTGGGTTGCAGTCAACGGCTAAGGCCCATACCATTGGCGAGAACCGCGGCTGGTCGGAGCTTTTGGCTTCCCGGCTAAGACTCAACCACTTGACCGCCGATTCCGAAGTTTCCCGCTCTTATGAACAAAGCTGATCTCGTCAACCTGGTGGCTGCTCGCACTGAGCTGACCAAAACCGATGTCTCCCAAGTCGTCGATGCCGCCATCGAAACCATCATTGATTCCGTTGTGGAAGGCAAGAAGGTTTCGATCCTCGGTTTCGGTTCCTTTGAGCCCCGTGAGCGTTCTGCTCGTCAGGGTTTGAATCCGAAAACTGGCGAAAAAATCAAGATCCCTGCCAAGCGGGTGCCTGCTTTCACCGCCGGCAAAATGTTTAAAGACCGCGTTCAGGGTTGATCCTTCGCGATCCATTCACCCGCGACCCATTCACGATCCCTCCGCCCTGCTGCCCGACCTTTTTGTCGTCCTAGCAGTTGGACAAGTTCGTTCCCAGCGGCCCGATAGGGCCGCTTTTTGATGTCCTTTTCTGGCCTGCCTTCCCTGCTGCCAAGCCTGCCAATCCATGTGGCGGACCTGATTCAGGCGGGCCTCGCGCAACGGGAGCAGACCTATCGGGGGCGTTTTGCCCCCTCGCCCACCGGGGTGCTGCACCGGGGCAATTTGCGCACGGCCCTGTTGAGTTGGCTGGAGGCGCGTCTCCACGGGGGCGAATGGCTGCTGAGGCTCGACGATCTCGATACCCCACGTAACCGAGGCGGGGCTGCGGAGGCGGTCCAGGCTGATTTGCAGTGGCTCGGGCTCGATTGGGATGGACCCGTGATTTGGCAAAGCCGGCGGCGGGGTCTGTACGCCACGGTGCTGTCGGCCCTGCGGCGCGCAGGCCTGCTCTACCCCTGCCGCTGCAGTCGGCGCTTGCTGGCAGACATCTCCGCGCCCCATGGATCCAGCTCGGTCTATCCGGGCTTTTGCCTAGGGGCCTCCCATGGCTGGGGCGTGGTGGAACAAAGGCTGCCCAGTTGGCGCATGCGGGTGCCCCGGGGCCGTCTCCAGTGGCGGGAGCGCTACGGCGGACCTGGCGATGTGGATGGTCCCGAAGCCGTGGGGGATGTGGTGCTCCGCCGCGCCGATGGATTTTTGGCCTATCACCTTGCGACAGCGGTGGATGAATTGACCCTGGGCATCAGTGATGTGCTGCGGGGCGACGACCTCTGGAGCTCTACGGCCGCCCAGGTGGCTGTTATGGCCCAACTGGGTGCTGGCCCTCCCCGCTATGGCCACGTGCCGCTTTGGCGGGATGCCTCGGGCCACCGGCTCTGCAAGCGGGAGGGATCGGATGGCTTGGCGGGTTATCGGAGCAGGGGGTTGACGGCTGCGGCAGTGATTGGTGCCATGGCAGCCAGTGCGGGGCTCGTGCCCCAGGGCAGTCAGTTGAGCGCCCAGGACCTTCTTGCGGAACTCAACTGGAGGGACTTTGACTGCGGCATTCGTGCTGGATTTTGAGCCCTAAGGCTTAAGAAAGTTTTCCGGGTTCATGCGATCAAACCCAGTCACACTGGTCAAAACCCAATGATTGCGAGGAGATAAGACAGTGGTGAATAAGACGTCGGACGAGAAGGCCGTGGGGAATAAGGCCGAGGCGCTACCTTCCCCCCAACCCGAGGCGACACCGTCGCCCAACACTCCAAGCGAAAGTTGCCACAAATGTGGAGGGAGTGGGATGCTCCGGCTGAGCGATCAGCGCTATCGCACCTGCCTTGAATGCCTTGGCCAGGGCCTGATCTCCCCACTGGCAGGAGCCATCACAACGGCCGATCTTTGGCAGGGTCAACTGCCCAAGCAATCAGCCCCAAAGCCGCAGTTAGAGCTCAACGCTGTTGAGTTTTCTTCTGGCGCCAAATAAAGAAGCCGGCCGTTGCCACCACGACGGCCAAGGGAGCAGCCGTGAGTAGCAGCAGGATGACGGCAGTCCAATCGGTGTACATCGCTCTGCGGATTCAAATCGGTGCCATCATCCCAGGAGAGCTCCCCTTGGGGGAGAGCCTTGTGTTGCTTGATAGACCTTTGATGGGGGCGGGATTGGGCTTGTTAAGGATGGGAGTGAGGCTTGGGGGGCTGCCGTGGTTGGCCTTTGTCAGTTGGGGCCTGGTGGTGGCTTGCGCAACGCCGGGGCAGGCCGGTGTTGTCTTTGACAATTGCCAAACACTGCCTGGCGGTGCGGTCAGCTGCAATACCCGGCCTACGGGCAATACCCGCGACAACGACGAAGCGGCTCGCTACGGGCTGTTTGACGAGGCCAGTCCCGGTTGGAACGAGTTCGACCCTGATGAGGGATATAACTCGATGATGGGTCTGAACCAGTACTAATTGATGGCGAATACGGCTTAACCACAAAAGCCAGAAAACGCAAAGACCGCTAATCCTGGGGGAACACCCCCTACCAAGCTGGGGTCAGGCTTTCAGTTCCGCCAGAGGGCCAGGCCACCGCCCCGGCCCCGGGCTGCCAACCAGCGCTCCTTGCCTTTGTTGCTATCAGTTTTGCCGCTGGCGATTAGGGCAAAGAAGGGCAGTTTTGTTTCCGCTGGCTTGGGCAGCGCCCGCTGGATCAGGAGCCAAGGCCCCAGCCGAATCTCAAGCTTCTCAAACCAGAACACCAGCAATGGCCGCCTGCCTGTGAGTTGGCCAGGACCTTTGAACTGGAGCTGGAGGGAGCCGAGTTGGACGCTGTTGAGGATGCGCAAGCTGGTTGGCTGCTCGCCTGGGCGGATCGACAGGGTGGCTTTGAGGCTGCGAAGCAGGGCAGCGGCTGGGGCCATTGGCGGCGCACTTCGTTGCTTCCCCCACAGTTGATCCAGGCGCCAGTTGGCCTCAAGGGCTTCAGGGGTTAGGCCACTGCCCTTCTGGCGGCTCAGTCTTTCTGCAGCGAGCAGGTCTGTGCCGTTGGGAAGCCCCTGCGCTTTGGATTCCATAGGCAACGAAACCTTGCTGATCTCGGATCCCAATTTCAGCAGGCCCCCTCAGGTCGATCCAGACCCAAGCATGCGGCAGATGCGGGCGCGCTTGATCACTTTGCAGGGAAATCCTTAAGGATGAAGAGACGTTTCTCTTCAAGGACGGACTGATGGTGACAACGAACAGTCAGATCAAATGGGGTTGGAGTGAGCAAGCTGAGCTTTGGAATGGTCGCCTGGCCATGCTGGGGTTCGTGATTGCGATTGCAACGGAATTTCTCACCGGTGCTGGGGTGTTGGGTCAACTGCGTGGGGTCTTGCCGTACTAGATCGAATCCTGCGCCTGTCGAAGTACTGTGATTCAGCATGGCGTCTGTCAATTCCAAGATCAAGGCGCTTCCTGTATCCTTGGCATCAACTGTTTGAATTGGGTTTTTGACTAAAAGCCTAAATCTTATGGAACGATGAACCAATCCAGTGAAAAGCCATGGGACTGGAGAGGCCTTCCGCCAACTCCCCTTCCCGAGGATCTCAAAGATATTGGGACAGAAGAGCTTGTGCGTGCCTGTCAATCGATGGAAGATCGCTTGCAGCGTATGACCCTGCTGATTGAGGCTATGCGAGAACTTCTCCAGGGTGCTGGTTTGTTCAGTGAATCTGCTTTGCGAGAGATGATGGATACGATTGATTTGCGGGACGGTGCATTGGATGGGCGTTCAACAAAGCCGTTCCTAAAGGTTTGCACAACCTGCGGCGCAACGACTTCTGGGTTGCGAAGATTTTGCCAGGCATGTGGAAGCGAGGCGTTGAGTACTGTGTCCTAAGGACCCTCATTGGCTTAAATCATTGGTTGCTGACGAAGTGGATTGAGAGATGAAAGAAAATAGCAAGGGCGAGGCTGATAAAGCAATTTTCAAAGTACTGGAGGCTGCTAAAGAGGTGTCTCATGTCTTCTCCATTGGTTTGGGTTGCTCTGCTGAGTCTTTGACTACTGCAAATCAGGGCATAGCACGAATAGGCTCCGGCAAGAAAGGAGGCAATAGCTAGTAGAGCTGCCAGCCCAGAGGATGCATTTGTAGATGAGAATTGGAAGATCACGTCGAGCACAACAAGTACGCCAATGGCAATGGCGGCGATCCTTGACTTCCCTGAAAGCTCCAGAAGTTCCGCATTCTGTTTGTGATCAAATTCAAAGTGTGGCTGATCCATGGATCTTGGTTGTTGTTTAGGGTTATTGTTAGGTGCTGATTTTCAGGTCAAAACTTGGGGCCGACCAGCCATCTGGACGCCCCTCGAAGCCCCCCGGGGCATCGATTTTTGGCAGAAGCACAGTATTGGCAAAGTTCAGATAATTCTCTTCGCTGTCCCATATTGAGACAACAAGTACTCCCCCATCGGCTTGCCCTGCCGCAAAATAAAGGTTTCCTTGGGGTAGTTTCCCGCCTGGATGGACCACTTCGCTTTCCTTCCAATATTGCTCTTCAGTTGCACCTGGCCAGAAGTGGGAAATGATATGGGCCATGGCTGGTTCTTCTTAGAAAATCCTACTTTAAGCTGCTTTTGGTGCATGAAGGTTGGCTCTGCCAATACTTTTCGTCGAGCTCTAGTGGCTCCGCCCCCTAGGCCAATCACTTGTTTTGTAGTGGTTGATACCTTTGGGCGGTACCCCTCTCTATTCAAATGGGGTCAATATCTTCTAGGGCAGCAGCATGGATCGCTTAAGAGCCCTTTTCGATTCTGTTGCAGTTGGTGGCATCACAACGGTCCAGCAGATCAAGGACAAGGTGTCGATTAGCGGCATCGTGGTTGATGATTTCCGGCTGAGCAAGGCCATGGCAAGGCTTGCAGAAGTAGGTGATGCTCCAGTCACATTTGAGTCATTTCAGATTGCCGTTTCCAGCGAATTGTTAATGTTGAATCGTGTCTTTACGAATCAGCTTGTCATTCCAGACTGGCAAGATTTTTGTAATGACATTGAGACTATATACGATGCAGTAGAGCCCGATCATGGGGGCCATAATGCTGACTATATTCCTATTCTCAGAGATGCCGATCCCGAAAAGTGGGGTGTGGCTGTTTGTACCGTTGATGGCCAGCGCCTCCAGCTTGGAGATGTGGACGTTTATCACTCTATTCAGTCGGTATCTAAACCACTTACCTACGCCTTCGCCTTGGAGGAGAGTGATTTCGAATCCGTACATCAGTATGTAGGAGTCGAACCATCTGGTCGACCATTTAATGCCCTGGATTTGCTACCTGATTTCAGGCCATTCAATCCCTGCGTCAATGCAGGGGCGATCATGATGGCTGGTCTTGTTGCATCACTAAGGCCTCAAAAGAACTCGCGAGAGATTACCCAAGAGATTATGGACCTTTGGTCCGGCCTGTGCGGTGAATCGGCGCCTGTGAAGTACAGCGAGGAAACGATGTTGTCTGAGCGCGAAACTGCAGATAACAACTTCGCAATCGCTTACTTATTGAAGGGCCGTAAGGGCCTTCCCGGTGGTGTCGACCTTCACAAAATGGTTGACGTGTATTTGTCATGTTGCAGCATTGAGATGACTGCTAGTATGCTTTCTATTGCAGCTGCCACCCTCGCTAACGGTGGTGTCTGCCCAACGACTGGTCGGCAAATACTGACCACAGAAGTGGTCAAAAAAACCCTTGCAGTAATGCAGGCGGCGGGAATGTACGACAGCGCTGGTGTGTTCACCTTGGAAGTAGGACTGCCAGCAAAGTCTGGCGTTGCAGGTGCGGTGATGGTTGTTGTACCCAACTTAATGGGTTTCGCAACATTCTCCCCGCGACTCGATCCCTACGGCAATTCGGTTCGTGGGGTCGCTTTTTGTAGGCAGTTGGTTGATCGGTTTACTTTTCATATGTACGACAGTCTTTCTGGTGGCAGAACAGGGTGCAAGCGTGATCCAAGGGCTTCGCAAAATAGCCGTAAAAAGCGAGACCTTTCCGATCTTTCCTGGGCTGTTTTTTACGGCGATCTTTATGCTACCAAGGTTCGAGACTTAATGCTCGACTGCATGCTCTCAATCTGTTTGGCGGATGGCGAAGTTGATGAGCTTGAGATTGAAATGATGGCATCTGCCTATGCTGAGATCATGGATCAACCAGCTGATCTCAGCCTATTGAGGGGGTTGGCACAAGGACGTTATCAGGAATTCATTGATGCAGGGGCTGCTGCCGTTGGTCCGTTCGAACAGTTGATTGCCAGGCTTGAGAGTGAGCGCGCGCTTTTGGATGATAATGCCCGTGAAATGATTCTCGAGTCTGCTTTTCGTGTGGCTTGTGCTGATGGAGTGATCGAGGACTCCGAAGATAGGCAGCTCAGGTCGATCGCCAAATCGCTAGATATTAATGAAGGAGTCTTAGAGCTTGAGATTTTACAATTTCAGCGGGAGCTGGCTGCCAATGGTCTTGAGCCGAGCCTTTGATTTTAGTTTGACACCATGCCAAGAGCGGTCACTTGATAGGCGATCCGCTGGAGTACTTCACCGCTCCGGGAGACATCCAAGTTGGCCTGTAGCCGAATAGCGTGGATCACCGGACTTTCGGTCTTAACTAAAAAGTTGTTGACCCCCCAAGAAGTATGCGCGCTTCCGCTAAGGCTATTCAGCCCGATGTAAGGGACGGCCTGGGTGATCTTGAAGCTTTGACCGGTTCCCAGTAAGTCATTTGGGACTGCAAGGTCAAGGGTGAGATCTTCTTGATATGTATTGGCGTTGGCTGATTCTACGGACCAGCCCGGGGCTTTTAAATTGACCTCAACAATGCCTGACAGCATTAGGATTTTCTGATTGTCAGGCAGTGAATAGTGAAGTGAATGGACTGAGAAAAACCGTTCAGACTGGATTGGATCGCTTTGATCGAGATGCATTGATGGATTGCCAAGTTCCTCCATTCTACGCCTGGTCTTCTGCTTTTGCATGTTTCCCTCT
>Ga0007791_10000419_pt1 | contig 13281 bp, 7 predicted proteins | sample CryBogmetaGMA05M_FD_60368 | JGI IMG/M metagenome (GOLD analysis project Ga0007791, IMG submission 60368) | Freshwater microbial communities from Crystal Bog, Wisconsin, USA - MA0.5M | ecosystem: Environmental > Aquatic > Freshwater > Lake | place: Crystal Bog, Wisconsin, USA | collected 2009-07-06 | reverse complement strand
CAAACTACTCCTGCTCGTATTGATATTGATAATGGTACTATTGAAATTTCAAAAAAACAATTTGTAGATTTCACTATACCAAATAGAATGGCTATTCTATTACACGAATTTTCTCACATTTATCTTAATGATAATGTAGATGATGAAACAGAAGCAGACCTGAATGCTTTATTAATATATTTAGGATTAGGTTATCCAAGAATTGAAGCGTTTGAAGTATTCGCTAAAACATTCTTGAATGCACCTACTGATGGAAATAAAATGCGCTATGATAAGATTAAAGCTTTCATAGACGATTTTGAAAAGCATAATACATATTTGTATGAATAAAGATTTGAAAAATGGATTAATAGTTTCTGGTATCGCTGTTGTTGCATATTTGATTTACAAAAAAGCAACAAAGCCAAAAGATGTATTGAAAACAGCGGTTGTAAGTAACGACCCTTTTCCAATTCAAATTGGTTTACCAGTAGAAGGCCCAGCAAAACCTATTGAACAAGTATTAGTAAACGCACCTATAAATTTATAAAAATGGATGCAAAAACTAAAAGTGGATTAATAGCTTCAGGAGCAATAATAGGTCTTTTAGGAATTTTATATTTAATTTTTAAAAAACCACCAACATCTGTTACTAATGTATTTGGTGGCGATGGAGGATTAGGCGGAAATTCAGACCCATATTCTTTGGTTGACAAAGCTGAAAAGATTCAAACAATAAAAGATTATTTGAAAAAACAATCTGGTTATGATGAATCAAATCAGACAAATATTGATATGCAAAAACTTTATGCAGCTAAAGGAATGGTATGGCAACCATATTGGAATCAATCTGATACTTATGCTAAGCAAACTAATAATGGTATTAATGCTTGGTATTTTGCTATAATGAATAATCAACCAACATTTACATTTTATGTTGATGATTTTTTCAAGAAGTATAAAGTTAATACTAAAGATGGTAGTTGGACTGGAGAGGTTTAAATTAAAAAATATATTTTATGGATAAAAAAACGATTTTAAAAGTATATGAGGACTTACCTAATTGGGCAAGAGGTGTTGTAGTTGTAGGAGGTTTAGCTGTCGTATATATTGTAGGAAGTACTATTTATAGAAAAGTAACAAGTATTACAAGTGCAGTAGATGAGCAAAGGAAGCTCAATCAAATGAATGATGACCTTAATAAAAAATTGAAAAATGGTCAACAAGCAACTTATGATGATAGTCAATATAACATTTTTGCTGATGAAGCAACAGTCGCATTCAATGGTTTTAGAGTGGATATAATACCTTGTTCAACATATTTAGGTATAATTTGTCAAAGTAATACTTTTAGAGAACTCCGACCAGTTATTGAAAAATTACAAAATGATATTGATTTTTTAAAATTGCAACAAGCATTTGGTACAAGAACAATAAGTAAACCTTTTTCTGATATTACAAAGACTTTACCAGAATTAGTAAGATACCAGCTTAATCATTATGAAATCGAAAGATTGAATACTATTATGTCTGATAATGGCATCACTTATCAATTTTAATTTATGACTGAATCAACAATATATAAATACTACAAAGATTTGCCAAGCTGGGCAAAAGGTATTACAATCGTAGGAGTGTTAGGACTTACATATATAGTAGGTAACAAAATATATTTGGCATTAAAACCAAAACCTCAAGAAATTAAAAATGTAGAGGATGATATTAGTCATTTAGAAACTATACAGCAGCCAACTTATCCTGAATCCGCATATGATGGTTATGCAGAAACGATTTATCAAGCTCAAAGAACTTCTTTAGGCAATGATAGCGGAACGATTTTAGATACTGCAAAACTTATGAAAAACGATTTAGATGTTGCTCTTTTAGTTAAGGCTTATGGAACAAGACAAGATTATGTTTTTTCAGTTCCAGAAAACAAATATTCATTATTTGGTGCTATGAGAAAAGGTATTGAAAAAGATTTGTTTGGCGCTTTCTCATATAGAATAGGTAAGATTAATGATGATTGGGCAAGCAAAAAAATTACTTATAGAATTTAAAAATTAAAATATGAGTTTGAAAAGGACACTTATTGGTGTTGGAATATTAGGAGGCTTAGGCGCATTCGTCTATGCCTTTTATGCTTATGCGAAAAAGCAAGCGGCACTATTAGATAATTTTAGTTGGAAAATGCAAGGTGTCAGTTTTGATTCATATGATTTACAATCTGTTAAAGGAAAAGTAGAAATTTTATTTACAAGTCAATCAGATGTTGAAGTACAAATTCAGAAATTTATTATGAATTTTTATTTTAATGGAGAGCAAGTAGGATATGTAGAAGATGCTACTCCATTTATCATTCCAGCAAGAGGTACAGCTCCAATCAGCTTCAGTTTTACTCTAAATCCACAGCTTGTATTCGGAAATATTACAGATATTATTAGTTATGCAGTACAAAAAAACGATGCAGCTATATCTTTAAGAGGTTTTGCAAGCATAAAAAGTGGTTTTGTAAGCGCTACGTTGCCAATCACTTATGATTCGACATTAAATTGTATTTTATACGACAAAAATTGCCCACAATAATGGGATAATAATTAACTTAGCGTAAAAGTGAAATAAAAGTGAAATTATGATAGATTTTATCCAAAGTGAAACAAAAAAAGTAATGTACAAGTGCTGTGAAAGGCACGCAAAAATGTATCAAACAGCAACAGAAGATGTGCAGTTGATACTGGGTCTTGACGAAAACGGAAACACATATACTATGTGTGAGAATTATGAGCCAAAAGAGCACTTAGATATTCTCGGTGTTCTCGGTGTAAGAATTGACTTTTTAGGATATAGTCATCTTGCTCCGCCCTTTATCTTAAAGAGTTTGGTAAGATTTTCAGAAAAGCATAGTATCGGCATTGACAAAGTCAAAGTGATGTGTATTCCTTCATTAAACGAAAAAGGAAAACCTGATGTTCTTCTTTTTGTGTATAACGATAACGCATATGTAGAGACAATCTCATTTGCTGAGTTATTCCGAGAGGAGGATTTCGAAATACCGACATAATATGCAAATATATACTACAACATTATCAAGCGGTGTGCTTACCCTGAGCAGGGGAGATGGCGCACAAGTAATCTCAATTCAGTGTAAAACTGGTGGGTCAGCTCTCTTTACTGGAAGCTTACCGTTTCAAGGTCAACAACCTACGCCAATTACATTGACGGCAGGTCAAGTATTTAATTATTCGGCATCCAGTCCTTCGTCTCCTTTAGATGGGATTACGATAACTTGGGTATCAGGAAGCGTAGATATTGTTGTAGGATTCTAAAAATTTAAGCAAATGTCATTAGGTAATACAAATTTAGGTTTTAGCGGCGGAGGTTCAGGCAGCGGAAGCGGCTCTGGAACTAACGGTACATCAGGTATATCATTTGGTAGTTCTGGTACTTCTGGTTTCACTGGAACGGCTGGAACTTCTGGTTTAACTGGTACGGCAGGTACTTCAGGTTTAACTGCCACTGCTGGTACTTCAGGTTTAACTGGTACAGCAGGTACTTCTGGTTCTTCTGGTCAATCAGGAACATCAGGTATTGGTACAGCAGGTACATCAGGTTTAAGCGGTACTTCTGGTTCATCAGGTACTTCTGCCCAAAGTGGTACTTCAGGTTCATCTGGAGTTTCAGGAACTGCTGGTAGCTCAGGAACAAGCGGCGTTGGTGGTACTAATGGTACATCAGGTCAAAACGGAGCTAATGGTACAAATGGTTCATCAGGTTCTTCTGGTCTTTCAGGAACGGCAGGAACATCTGGACAAGATGGTACTTCTGGTTCATCAGGTTCATCAGGTATAGACGGCACTTCAGGAACGAATGGTTCTGCTGGTACATCAGGTTCATCAGGTTCATCGGGAATGGGTACTTCAGGTACTTCAGCATCATCAGGTTCATCAGGACAATCTGGAACAAATGGTTCTTCAGGAACTGCTGGATTAGATGGTAGCTCAGGTACATCAGGTTCAAGTGGACAAAACGGAACATCAGGTGTAAATGGTACAAGTGGTCAGGATGGTACAAGCGGAGTAAGTGGTACAAACGGAACTTCAGGTTCAGCAGGTACTTCAGGTGCTACTGGAACAAGTGGTTCTTCAGGAACTGCTGGTGTAAATGGTACAAGTGGAACGGATGGTTCATCAGGTACAAGCGGAGAAGCAGGTACATCTGGCACTTCAGGCGAAAATGGTACAAGTGGAGAAAGCGGAACAAGTGGAACAGATGGTTCAAGCGGAACTTCAGGTTCAGCAGGTACTTCTGGTGCTACTGGTACGAATGGTTCTTCAGGAACTGCTGGCGAATCAGGTTCATCAGGTACATCAGGAGATGCTGGAACAAGTGGTACGGATGGTTCAGTAGGTACTTCAGGTTCTTCTGGTCTTTCAGGAGACAGATATGCGACAGTTTCCTTAGATGCGATAGATTTAACGACATTAACAATAGGCGTAAATACAACAATAAATGTTGCGCTTGGATTAGCATATACGGTTGGACAAAGTGTAATAGTAGCTTATAACCTTTCAAATTATTTTGAAGGCTTAGTAGTATCATATGATGGCGGTACTGGTGTTATGGTATTAGATGTAACTAATATTACTGGCACTGGAACTTTTGGTAGCTGGCAGGTAAACCTTGTAGGTGCTGCTGGTGGAGATGGTTCATCAGGAACTTCAGGTTCTTCAGGTACAAGTGGAAATGGTACATCAGGTATTAGCGGTACAAGTGGCGTAAGTGGTACTTCAGGAGCATCAGGTACAGATGGTTCTTCAGGAACTGCTGGTACAGATGGCTCAAGCGGTACAGATGGCTCATCAGGTACTGACGGAAGCTCAGGTTCTGCTGGTACTTCTGGTCAAGATGGTACAAGCGGACAAAGCGGTACATCAGGTACAGACGGAAGCGCAGGAACTTCAGGTTCGGCTGGTACTTCAGGAGAGAGCGGTTCATCAGGTTCTTCTGGAACTGCTGGTACAGATGGCTCAAGCGGTACAGATGGTTCATCTGGTACAGACGGAAGCTCTGGTTCTGCTGGTACATCAGGTCAAGACGGAACTTCTGGTTCATCGGGAACTGCTGGAGAAAGCGGTTCAGCAGGTACTTCGGGTGCTACTGGTACAGATGGTTCATCAGGTACAAGTGGTGTAAGTGGTGCTTCAGGAACTTCTGGTTCATCGGGAACTGCTGGAGAAAGCGGAACAAGCGGAACAGATGGTTCTAATGGTTCAAGTGGTACAGATGGCTCAAACGGAACATCAGGAGATGCTGGTTCATCAGGAACATCTGGCGTTGATGGTACAACTGGTACTTCAGGTACAAGTGGTTCATCAGGAACAAATGGAGCAAACGGCACTAATGGAACTTCAGGTTCAAGCGGTGTAAATGGTACTTCAGGAGTTGATGGTACTTCAGGTTCTTCAGGAACGGATGGTTCATCAGGTTCTTCAGGTGCGAGTGGTACTTCTGGTTCATCAGGAACAGACGGAAGCTCTGGTTCATCAGGTACTGGTGGAGAAAGCGGTACTTCAGGTACGGATGGCTCTTCAGGCACAAGCGGAACAGATGGTTCTTCTGGTCTTTCTGGAGATAGATATGCAAGTACATCATCAGATACGATAGATTTATCAACTTTAATAGTTGGAAATAATACGATAATTTATACTGGACTTGGATTATCATACACAGCAGCTCAAGCTGTAATTGTAGCATATAGTGCAGTAGAATATTTCGAAGGTATAGTTCTCTCTTACTCTTCTGGAGATGGAGAGTTAGATATTAATATCACAAAAGTTGTAGGAACTGCAACTGAATCCAGTTGGCAAGTAAACCTTGCAGGTGCTGCTGGTGGAGATGGTTCTTCAGGAACATCTGGCTCAAGTGGTACAACTGGTGCAGATGGTACATCAGGTATTTCTGGCTCATCAGGTGTTAGTGGAACTTCAGGTTCTTCTGGTACTTCTGGTCAAGATGGTACATCAGGTTCGGCAGGTACATCAGGAGAAAGCGGCTCATCAGGTACAACTGGTACAGATGGCTCTTCTGGAACAAGCGGCATTGATGGTACTTCTGGAACAAGCGGCGAAAATGGAACAAGTGGAACTGCTGGTTCTAATGGTACTTCAGGAGAAACTGGAACTTCAGGTACATCTGGAGAAGGTGGTACAGCAGGTACTTCAGGAGTTAGCGGAGCGAGCGGAACTTCAGGTTCTTCTGGTTCTTCTGGAACTGGAGGTAGCTCAGGTACAACTGGTACGGATGGTTCTGCTGGTACATCAGGTTCAGCAGGTACATCGGGAGAAAGTGGTTCATCAGGAACAACTGGTACAGATGGTAGCTCAGGCACATCTGGTCAAGATGGTTCATCTGGTACATCAGGAGCATCAGGAACTTCAGGAGAAACTGGTTCTTCTGGTACTTCTGGTAATGGTTCATCTGGTACGGATGGTTCATCAGGTACTTCTGGCCAATCAGGAACAGACGGAAGCTCTGGAACTTCTGGTACAGATGGTTCAAGTGGCTCATCTGGTACTTCAGGAGAAACTGGTTCAAATGGAACATCAGGAGAATCAGGTTCAAGCGGTACATCAGGAGAATCAGGTACAAATGGTACAACTGGTACGGATGGTTCATCAGGAACATCGGCATTAGATGGTACTTCAGGTACAAATGGTACAGCAGGAACAGCAGGAACTTCAGGAGAAAGTGGTTCATCAGGTACAACTGGAACAGATGGTAGCTCAGGAACAAGTGGAGAAGCTGGCTCATCAGGTACAGATGGTTCTAACGGAACATCAGGAACAGATGGCTCTTCTGGTACAACTGGTCAAGATGGTTCAAGTGGTACAGATGGTTCATCAGGTACAGATGGTTCAAGCGGCACTTCAGGAGAAACTGGTTCATCAGGAACTTCAGGTTCATCAGGTGCTACTGGTACAGATGGTTCATCAGGAACTTCTGGCGAAACTGGTACTTCAGGTACAGACGGCTCATCAGGCTCAAGTGGTACAGATGGCAGCTCAGGAACAACTGGAACAGATGGTTCAAGTGGAACAAGTGGTTCAACTGGTACTTCAGGAGAAACTGGTTCTTCAGGAACTTCAGGAATAGATGGTACTTCAGGAGAAAGCGGTACAAGCGGTTCTTCTGGTACAGACGGCTCAAGCGGAACGGCTGGTTCAAGTGGAACAGCAGGAGAAACTGGTACAGCAGGTACTTCAGGTTCTGCTGGTACAAGCGGAGAAAGCGGCACTTCAGGTACAGACGGAAGCTCTGGAACTTCAGGAGAGACTGGTACATCAGGTACGGATGGCTCAAGTGGTACTGCTGGAGAAAGCGGTACAGCAGGTTCTTCAGGAACGGCTGGTACAGATGGCTCTTCTGGTACTTCTGGTACAGATGGCTCAAGTGGAACTAATGGTTCTGCTGGTACATCAGGTACTGATGGTAGCTCAGGTACATCAGGAACTACTGGTGCGGATGGTTCTTCAGGAACTTCAGGCGAAAGTGGTTCTTCTGGTACTTCTGGTGCAGATGGTTCAAGTGGTACATCAGGTTCTGCTGGAACAAGTGGCACTGATGGTAGCTCAGGAACTACTGGAACTTCAGGCTCAAGCGGAAGCTCTGGTACTGACGGAAGCTCAGGAACAAGTGGAACAGATGGTTCTTCAGGAACTTCAGGAATAGATGGTACTTCAGGTACATCAGGCTCAACTGGAACGAGTGGTACAGACGGCTCAAGTGGTACTTCAGGTACTGACGGAAGCTCAGGTACAACTGGTCAAGATGGTTCTTCTGGAACTTCTGGTTCAAGTGGTACAGCAGGTACTTCAGGTCAAGATGGTTCTTCTGGAACTTCTGGCTCAGCAGGTACATCAGGAACGGATGGCTCTTCTGGAACAAGTGGAACAGACGGCTCAAGCGGTACAGATGGCTCTTCTGGAACAAGCGGCGAAACTGGAACTTCAGGAACATCAGGTTCATCAGGAGAAACTGGAACTTCAGGTACTACTGGAACAGATGGTAGCTCAGGAACAGCAGGTAGCTCTGGTACAGATGGTAGCTCAGGCACAGATGGCTCAAGCGGTACGGATGGTTCATCGGGTACAACTGGAACAGATGGTTCATCAGGTACATCAGGAATAGATGGTACTTCTGGTACATCAGGTTCAGATGGTTCTTCAGGAACTTCAGGAACGGATGGTTCATCAGGCACAAGCGGTACAGACGGCTCATCAGGAACTTCTGGAACAACTGGTACAGATGGTAGCTCAGGTACAAGTGGAGAAAGTGGAACAAGTGGAACTTCAGGAACTTCTGGTTCATCAGGAGAAACTGGAACTTCAGGTACTACTGGTACAGATGGTAGCTCAGGTACGGATGGTTCAAGCGGTACTTCAGGTACGGCAGGAAGCTCTGGTACTTCAGCAACAGATGGTTCAAGTGGTACAGATGGTAGCTCAGGTACTGCTGGTACTTCAGGCTCATCAGGTACATCAGGAATGGATGGAACATCAGGAACAAATGGTTCAGATGGTTCAAGCGGTACATCAGGAACTGACGGTTCTAATGGAACTTCAGGTACAGACGGCTCATCAGGAACTGCTGGAACAAGCGGCACTGATGGAAGCTCAGGTACATCAGGCGAAAGTGGAACAAGCGGAACATCAGGAACTTCAGGTTCTTCAGGATATACAGGTACTTCAGGTACAACTGGAACAGATGGTAGCTCAGGTACAGATGGTTCAAGCGGTACTTCAGGTACAGCAGGAAGCTCAGGTACTTCAGCAACAGATGGTTCAAGTGGAACAAGTGGTACAGACGGCTCAAGCGGAACAGATGGTAGCTCAGGCACATCAGGTTCGACTGGTACTTCAGGTACAGATGGTTCTAATGGCTCAAGTGGCACTTCAGGTACAGATGGTTCTAATGGTTCAAGTGGTACTTCAGGTACTGATGGCTCATCAGGAACTTCTGGAACATCAGGAGAAACTGGAACTGCTGGTACATCAGGTTCATCGGGAGAAACTGGAACAAGTGGAACAGATGGCTCATCAGGCTCAAGTGGTACGGATGGTTCATCAGGAACATCAGGTACTGACGGAAGCTCAGGTACTACTGGCACATCAGGTTCTGCTGGAACATCAGGAACAGACGGAAGCTCTGGTACAGATGGTAGCTCAGGTACTTCAGGTTCTTCAGGTACATCAGGTTCTTCAGGAACGGATGGTTCATCAGGAACAAGTGGAACAGATGGTTCAAGTGGCACGGCTGGTACTGCTGGTACAGATGGCTCATCAGGAACTTCTGGAACATCAGGAGAAACTGGAACTGCTGGTACATCAGGTTCATCAGGAGAAACTGGTTCATCAGGTACAGATGGTTCTTCAGGCTCAAGCGGAACAGATGGTTCATCAGGAACATCAGGCACTGCTGGTAGCTCAGGTACTTCTGCAACAGATGGAAGCTCAGGAACTGCTGGAACTTCTGGTTCATCAGGTTCAAGCGGAACAAGTGGAACATCAGGAACAGACGGAAGCTCAGGAACTGCTGGAACAGATGGTTCTTCAGGAACAAGTGGAACAGATGGCTCTTCAGGAACATCTGGAACGGCTGGTACTTCAGGTTCAAGTGGTACAACTGGTACAAGTGGAGAATCTGGTACTTCAGGTACAAGTGGTTCTTCAGGTACGGATGGTTCAAGCGGTACTTCTGGAACAGATGGCTCAAGCGGTACAGATGGTTCATCAGGAACTGCTGGTACAGCAGGTAGCTCAGGTACTTCTGCAACCGATGGTAGCTCAGGAACGACTGGTACTTCAGGTACAAGTGGCTCAAGTGGTACGACTGGTACATCTGGAACTGATGGAAGCTCAGGAACAAGCGGCACTGATGGTTCTTCTGGTACTTCTGGTACTGACGGAAGCTCAGGTACTGCTGGTACAAGTGGCGAATCAGGTACAAATGGTACGACTGGAACAAGCGGCACTGCTGGAACTTCAGGTTCAAGCGGTACGACTGGTACAGATGGTAGCTCTGGAACGAGTGGAACTGACGGAAGCTCTGGCACATCAGGTACAGATGGTTCAAATGGAACTTCTGGAACTAATGGAACAGCAGGTACATCAGGCTCAAGCGGTACGGCAGGAACGACTGGTACTTCTGGAGAAGCTGGTACATCAGGTACAACTGGTACAGATGGTAGCTCTGGTACGGCAGGAACTTCAGGTTCGGCAGGTACAACTGGTACTTCTGGAACAAGTGGTACAGATGGTTCGGTAGGTACTTCAGGTTCATCAGGTCTTTCTGGAGATAGATATGCGACAACATCAACTACTTTTATTGATTTAGGAAATATAATTGTAGGAGATTTTATAAATATTACAATAGGTACGGGTCTTGCTTATACGGATGCACAGAAGGCTATTGTAGCAAATAGTTTAACTAATTATTTAGAAGGAGATGTAAGTTCATATAATAGTGGTACTGGGTCGATGACTTTACAAGTTACTAATTTAGTAGGAACTGGTAATTTTTCATCTTGGTCAGTAAACCTTTCAGGTGCTGCTGGAGGAGATGGTTCTTCAGGAACTTCTGGCTCAAGCGGAACAAGTGGAACATCAGGTACGAACGGAAGCTCTGGTACAGATGGTAGCTCAGGAACTTCTGGCTCATCAGGTACAGATGGTTCATCTGGTACTTCAGGTACGGATGGCTCATCAGGAACATCAGGTACAGATGGAAGCTCAGGAACAAGCGGTACAAATGGTACTGCTGGTACATCAGGCTCAAGTGGCACAAGCGGAACAACTGGAACAAGTGGTACGGCTGGTACTAATGGTACGGCAGGTACATCAGGTTCAAGTGGAACGAGCGCTACCTCAGGAACAGATGGTTCAAATGGTACTTCTGGTACAGATGGCTCAAGTGGTACTTCAGGTACAGACGGTAGCTCAGGAACAAGCGCAACAAGCGGCACTTCAGGTAGCTCAGGAACAAGTGGAACAAGCGGAACGGCTGGTTCAAACGGAACATCAGGAACTGATGGAAGCTCTGGTACTTCTGGAACAACTGGAACAAGCGGCTCAAGCGGCACTTCTGCGACTTCTGGTACAGATGGTAGCTCAGGTACATCAGCAACTGCTGGAACTTCAGGCTCTTCTGGAACTAATGGAACGAATGGCTCGTCAGGAACTTCTGGTTCATCAGGTACGAATGGTACATCTGGAACAGATGGTTCATCAGGCACAAGCGGTACAGATGGTAGTTCAGGTAGCTCAGGAACAACTGGAACAAGTGGTACAAGCGCAACTGCTGGTACTTCAGGTTCATCAGGAACTTCAGGCACAAGTGGCACTGCTGGTTCAAACGGAACTTCAGGAACTGATGGAAGCTCTGGTACTTCTGCAACATCAGGAACAAGTGGCTCAAGTGGTACTTCTGCAACTGCTGGAACAGATGGTAGCTCAGGAACGAGTGCAACTGCTGGTACTTCAGGTAGCTCAGGTACTAATGGTACGGCTGGAACAAGCGGTAGCTCAGGAACAAGCGGTACTAATGGAACTTCAGGAACTGATGGTTCTAATGGAACTTCAGGTACAAGCGGAAGCTCAGGAAGCTCAGGCACAACTGGAACAAGCGGAACTTCAGCTACAAGTGGTACAAATGGTAGCTCAGGAACTTCAGGTACTAATGGTACAACTGGAACGAGCGGTACTAATGGTACGGATGGTTCTTCAGGAACTTCAGGTACTAATGGTACAAATGGTTCGTCAGGAACTTCTGCAACTGCTGGAACATCAGGTTCTTCAGGTACGAATGGTACAAACGGAAGCTCAGGTACATCTGCAACTGCTGGTACATCAGGTACATCTGGAAGCTCAGGAACAAGTGGCACTAACGGAACTTCAGGTACTGCTGGTTCTAATGGAACTTCAGGTACAAGCGGAAGCTCAGGTAGCTCAGGAACAACTGGTACTACTGGTACATCAGGTACTAATGGTACAAATGGTTCTTCAGGTACAACTGGTACAAGTGGAACGACTGGTACATCAGGTACTAATGGTACAAATGGTTCGTCAGGAACTTCTGGTACAAATGGTACAGCAGGTTCTAATGGTACTTCAGGCACTAATGGTACAAATGGTTCTTCAGGTACATCTGCAACTGCTGGAACATCAGGTTCTTCGGCAACTGCTGGTACATCAGGAAGCTCAGGTAGCTCAGGAACAAGTGGCACTAACGGAACATCAGGCACGGCTGGTTCTAATGGTACATCAGGTACGAATGGTACATCAGGAAGTTCTGCAACCGCAGGTACTGCTGGAGCATCAGGAAACTTTGGTGGAGACACTTTATTATTCACAATAGGTAGTTATAGTGCGGCAGCAGGCGACCCAACAGCAGGTAAAGTAAACTTGAATGGGGCAACCTTAGCAGCGACTACTCAATTATATATTAGCGTAACAGATGCACAATCTGCATCAGTGGGAACTTGGTTAGCAGCTTTAGGTACAAGTACAAATGGTATCAAGGGTAGTATTAGAATTAGCCAAAACTATTCTTCTAACAACTATGCGGATTACCAAATCACATCATCTACAAACAACACTACTTACTATACAGTAGTAGTAACGAATGTAGTAGTGAATGGAACTTTACCAGCGGCAACTTCATCTACTATCTCTTTCGCAAGAGCAGGTAACGCAGGTTCAAGTGGTACATCAGGAACTGCTGGAACTTCAGGTTCATCTGCAACCGCAGGAACTTCAGGTTCAGCAGGAACTTCAGGAACTAATGGTACGAATGGTTCGTCTGGTACAACTGGAACGAGTGGTACGAATGGTACAAATGGTTCTTCAGGTACTTCAGGTACTACTGGTACATCAGGTTCTTCGGCAACTGCTGGTACATCAGGAAGCTCAGGTAGCTCAGGAACAAGCGGCACTAACGGTACTTCAGGTACTAATGGTACGAATGGTTCGTCAGGAACTTCTGCAACCGCAGGTACTTCAGGTAGTTCTGCAACGGCTGGAGCATCAGGAAACTTTGGTGGAGACACGCTTTTATTCACAATAGGTAATTATAGTGCGGCAGCAGGCGACCCAACAGCAGGTAAAATAAATCTGAACGCTGCTACATTAGCATTAACTACTCAATTATATATTAGCGTAACAGATGCACAATCTGCATCAGTGGGAACTTGGTTAGCAGCTTTAGGTACAAGTACAAATGGTATCAAGGGTAGTATTAGAATTAGCC
>Ga0007791_10000415_pt1 | contig 13322 bp, 9 predicted proteins | sample CryBogmetaGMA05M_FD_60368 | JGI IMG/M metagenome (GOLD analysis project Ga0007791, IMG submission 60368) | Freshwater microbial communities from Crystal Bog, Wisconsin, USA - MA0.5M | ecosystem: Environmental > Aquatic > Freshwater > Lake | place: Crystal Bog, Wisconsin, USA | collected 2009-07-06 | reverse complement strand
CCGTATTTGGCTGGCAGCATCATGGCCTCGCCGGCGGCGATCAGGTGGATGAAGGCCAGCATATTGGTCACGACCTTGACCACCGAGGCATTGCCCATCTTGCCCATGTAAATGATTTCCCCGCCCATGGCGCCCAGGATGGTCTTCACCCGCTCGAAGGTGGACTCCTCACCGCCGACCAGCACCGTGATCTCGCCGGAGTTGGCCAGGTGCACGCCGCCGGTGACCGGGCATTCCAGCACCGTGATGCCTTTGGCTGCCGCAATGCCGGCGAGCCGCAGCAGGTCTTCCATGTCGGTGGTGCTCATCTCGATCCAGGTGCCGCCGGGCTTCAGGTGTTCGAAGACACCGCCAGGGCCTTCGACCACCTTGCGCGACACGGCAGGCGAGGGCAGGACGGTGATCACCACGTCGGCTTCACGGCAGGTGCCCGCAATGTCGTCAGACCACCGGGCGCCAGCCGCCAGAAGCCGGCTGGCCAGCCCCTTGTTCAGGTCGTTCACCGTGACCGGGAAGCCGGCCTTGACCAGGCTGTTGCACAGCCCTTCGCCCAGGGAGCCCAGGCCGATGAATCCGATTTTCAGGGGTTGCGAGTCGCTCATGGAGATGCTTTCTTACAAGTGGTTCAACAAACAAAATCAGGGGTTGTCCTGCAGCACCATATCAGCCCCCTTCTCCGCCACCATGATCACCGGGCCGTTGGTGTTGCCGGAGGTGACCGAGGGAAAGATGGAAGCGTCAATCACGCGCAGGCCGGCAATGCCGTGCACCCGCAGCCGCGCATCGACTACGGCGCTGGTGGGGTCCGGGCCCATGGCGCAGGTGCACGATGCATGGTAAACCGAGCCCGCCCGGGCCCGAAAATCCTTCAGGATGTCCGCGTCACTCTGGACGTCCGCGCCCGGCAGGTGTTCCTCCAGGGTAATGTCTGCCAGGGGCTGTGCATTGGCGATGCTGCGCACCATGCGTGCGCCTTCGACGATGTCCCGCAGGTCGTGCTCCGTGCTGAGGAATCGGGTTTTGATGCGCGGCTTTTGCAGCGGATCCCTGCTCTGGATCGTCACGCTGCCCCGGCTGGTGGGCACACAGGTGTTGAAGGAGATTAGGTAGGCTGAAAACGGATCGGGGTTGGTGATCCGAAAGCGCCCCGGTGTCACCGTGGCCGCGCTGTAGCTGATCGGGTTGAAATACAGATGCAGGTTGGGCCGGTCCAGGCCCTCGCGGCTGCGCACGAAGGCACCAGCCTGGTTGACGCTCATTCCCAGCGGGCCCTTGCGCGTCAGCAGGTAGCGCACGCCCGCCCACAACTTGCCGTACCAGGGGTAGAGTGCATCGTTGAGCGTGGGCACCCGGGACTTGAAGAAGTAGGACACGCACAAATGGTCCTGCAGGCCCTGGCCCACGCGCGGCGCATGCTGCACCACCGGGATGCCGAGCGAGGCCAGCAGGTCTGCATCACCCACGCCCGACAACTGCAGGATCTGCGGCGAGTTGATGGCGCCGCCCGAAAGGATCACTTCCCGGGTGGCGCTGAATTGCGCCAGCGCTGGGCCCACGCGGCACTCCACCCCGGTGGCGCGCTTGTTGTCGATCAGCACCCGGGTGACGTGGGTCTGGGTCATCACGGTGAGATTCCTGCGGTGCATGGCCGGGCGCAAAAACGCGTTGGCGGTGGATTCGCGCACGCCGTTGCGGATCGTCATCTGCCACAGCCCGAAGCCCTCCTTGAGGTCACCATTGAAGTCTGCGGTGCGCGGGTAGCCCAGCGCGCTGCCGGCCTGCAAAAAGCGCTCGCACAGCGGATGCACCTGGTCGGCAAAGTCGCTAATGCGCAAGGCGCCACCTGCACCATGGTGTTCGGATGCGCCCCAGACATGGTCCTCCGACTTCTTGAAGTAGGGCAGCACATCCTTCCAGCTCCAGCCGGTATTGCCCGCTGCGCTCCAGGCGTCGTAATCGGCCTGCTGCCCGCGGACGTACACCATGGCGTTGAGCGAGCTGCTGCCGCCCAGCACTTTGCCGCGTGGCCAGAACGATGTCCGGTCGTTGAGCGCAGGTTCCGGCTCGGTGGTGTACATCCAGTTGTACTTCGGGTCCGCAAACGTCAGGCCATAGCCCAGCGGCACCTGGATCAGCGGGCTGCGGTCCGATCCGCCGGCTTCGATCAGCAGCACGCGGTTGCGGCTGTCCGCGCTCAGCCGGTTGGCGAGTACGCAGCCGGCAGAGCCGGCGCCCACGATGATGTAGTCGAATGCGGTCATGGCTTGGATGTTCCGGGTGGGAGACTGGCGAGCGCCCGGGCAGGGGAGGTGCTGGCGAACAGCACGGTTGATGCGCCTGCCAGGACCACGGCGGTGCCCAGCAGCAGCATGGGGCTGACCTGCTCGTGCAGCACCAGCGCACCGGCGAGCAAGGCCACTGGCGGATTGACATAGGCAAAGCTGTTGGCCAGCACGGGTCCGGTTTTTGACATCAGGTAGGTGTACGACATGTAGGCGAACACCGACACCGCAAACGTCAGGTACGACCACTGCGCCAGGCCCGCAAGCGAGACCGAATGCACGCGCTCCCCGGCCAGCAGGCCCAGCAGGGTGCTCACCGCGCCACCGCCCATCATTTGCAGGCTGGCCGATACCACCAGGTCCTGGGGCATCTGCAGCCGGTCCATCAACACCGAGCCGAGTGCAGTCGCCAGCACGCCCAGCGCCACCAGCCAGAGGCTGAAACTGTCCTGGTAGTCCAGGGCGGTATCGGTCACCATGGCCAGTCTGCCGATGCCGATCACGGTGCCCGCCCATTGCAGTGCCGACACGGCTTTTCCGCGCAGCGCCATGGCCATGCACACCAGCAACGGCACGGCGGCGAACATGACAGCCACCAGACCGGAGCTCACCCGAGGCAAAGCCGTGTTGCTGGTGCCCGAGCCGACCGTGATCATCAGGAGCCCGACTGCCAGTGCACTCAGCCAGCCACGCCGGTCGCCCCAAGAGCGCTTCTGGTAGCGGGCAAAACAGGCCAGCACCGCACCGGCGCAGAAATAGCGTACCCCGACGAGCAGCATGGGTGGAAACTCCGTCCGCGCCATTTTGGTGACGAGGTAGCTGGTACCCCACAGCAGGTACATGGCTGCCAGCGCAACAATGATCCGGGGACCCAGGCCTGCTCGCGCCACGTCAGTCCAGGTGTTCGAGCGCGACACCGTACTCCAGCGCGGCATCCATCAGCGTGGCGAGCTGGTCCCAGGCATAGGTGCTCAGCACATAGAGGTCAAACGCGTCGGCGTCGCGCCGGTGCAGGGTGCAGGGCACATGGTGGGTACCGCTCAGGCGGACTTCGCCCACCGGGAAACTGTTTTCGCGCAGGTCCAGGGCAAACAACTTGCCAAGCACGGTACGGCCATGGGCGCCTGTCAGGCAGATGCGGCAGCGTGCGTGGCTGAGATCGATGACTGTACCAATCAGCGGCCCGACCGCCTGGCGCAGGGCCGCCAGCGCGTGCGCCTGGCCACTACCGATGAGCATGAATTCTTCCGGACCGGTGCGCATCAGCAGGCCTGCGCTGCTTGGTGTTGTCAGTCCGCTCCTGCCGGGTGCCGGTATGCCCAGCGCACGTTCGACCGCCGCCTCCAGGCCCGCGCCAGCGCCGACCCAGGTGCTCAGCAGCAGTACGCTAGGCAGCGTGCCGGCGCCTAGCAGCACCCCCACATGGCCATGCACGTTGGGTTTGCGGCCCGCCGCATGGCCTTCAAAGGGACTGCGCACCAGCCGCAGTTGTGCAATCGTTGGATCAGCCACGGTAGCGTGCTCCTTCTGCATCCAGGAAACAGGGTTCCACCACCTTCAACCGGTACTGCCGCCCGTGCACGGGCGAAGCGGCAATCACGGTTTGGCCCACCCGGCTGGTGCCGCCCTGGAGCAGCCCGAGCGCAATCGCCTTGCCCACCGCTTTGCTGTAGGTGGTCGAGGTGATGTGACCGCGGCCGTGTCCCCGCACTTCATCGTCGGCAAAAAACAGGATGGCACCATTGTTGGGGGGTTCATTGGCATCCAGCGCTTCGAGTCCCACCAGGGTGGGCCGGTCGGTGCGCACCAGGTTTTCACTGCGCCGCAGCGCATCCCCCCAGAAGGGCTTGAGCGCACTGGCCATCTTGGCCGCACCCAGGTCATCCAGCGTGGTGCGCCCGTCCATTTCGGAACCCACGACATGGCCTTTTTCAATTCGCAGCGATCCCAGCGCCTCCAAGCCATACGGCTTGATGCCCGCGGGGGCGCCGCTGTGCAGCAGATGGTCCCAAACTGCGCGTCCGTGGTGTGTCGGGGCATAGACTTCATAGGCCATCTCGCCGGAAAACGTCAGCCGGATGATGCGCACCTGCACCCCGGCGAGCGCGCCGCTCAGGGTGGCATCGTGCACGCCCATGAACGGCAGCGCCTCGTTGCTGAAATCCAGCTCCGGAAAGGCTGCGCGCATCACGTCCCGTACCCGGGGACCGGCCAGGCTCATGGCGGCCCACTGGTCCGACACCGACGCCACCGCCACCCGCAAGCTCGTCCACACCACTTGCAGCAGGAATTCGAGGTGGCTCATGACCCGCGCCGCCTGCGCGGTCGTGGTGGTCATGAAGAACTCGGTCTCGCTCAGGCGGCTGGTGGTGCCGTCGTCCATCACGATGCCGTCTTCACGCAGCATGAAGCCATAGCGCGCACGCCCGACCGGGAGCTTGGCAAAGCCGTTGGCGTAGACCCGGTTCAGAAATTCGGCAGCGTCCGGCCCATGGACAGCGATCTTGCCCAGGGTCGATACGTCCGCAATCCCCACTCCCTCACGCACGGTGTCCATTTCCGCCTTGTAGGCCTGCGACAGGGTGGCGCCCTGGGAGCGGTACCACAAAGGCCGCATCCAGTAGCCAGCCTCCATCATGACGCCGCCGTTGTCCAGATGCCAGTCGTGCATGGCGGTGCGGCGCACCGGCGCCAGATGGGCGCGCACGCTGCGCCCGGCCAGGGTTCCGATGGTGGCCGGGGTGTAGGGTGGTCGGAAGGTCGTGGTTCCCACCTCCGCCACGCCAAGCCCCCGGCGTGCCGCCATGAGGGCCAGCGCGTTCAGGTTGGACGTCTTGCCCTGGTCGGTGCCCATGCCCATGGTGGTGTAGCGCTTGAGGTGTTCCACCGACTGGTACCCTTCGCGGTGCGCCAGGGCGATGTCTTCGATCGCCACGTCGTTCTGGAAGTCCACAAAGGTCTTGTCCACCGGTTTGGGCGACCGCAGTGGCCCCACGCTGGCAAAGGCCATGCTGATGTGTGCGCCTGCTGCAGGTGCCTCACCCGTCAGCTCCCGGCCACAACGCTGCACCGCTTGGCGCGCTGCATCCCACCCGCTTTGCACGGCAGCGGCCAGCGTCTGCGTGCCGACCATGCTGCCGGCACCAAAGTGGCCCCCATCGAATCCGCCGGGCACAAAACTGCAGAGATCGGGCCGGTACAAGGGCTTGATGCTGCGGTGCGAACTCAGGTGCACCGACGGTGTCCAGCCGCCAGACATGGCCACCAGGTCCACTGGCAGGGTTCTGACGGCCGTGCCGGTCTGGCCGGACTGGGCGTCGAACGATGCCAGCCCGCAGCTGTGGACCCGGTGCGCCCCACGCGCCTGGACCACTGCAGTCGCCAAGAGCGTCTCCACGCCCGCCTGTTTGGCCTGCTGCAGCAGCGCGGGGTCGACGACGCTGCGCAGGTCCGCCAGATGCACCTGCGCGCCTGCCCGGGCCAGGGCGATGGCATCGTTGTAGGCGGCGTCGTTGTTGGTGTTGAATATCGCCCGCTTGCCGGGCATGACGCCGTAGCGCTGGACGTAGGTGCCAACGGCGCCCGACAACATCACGCCAGGGCGGTCGTTACCGGCAAACAGCAGCGGACGCTCCAGTGCACCGCAGGCCATGATGATGCTGCGCGCGCGCAGGATGTGCAGCCGCTGCCGCGGCACACCGCGCGCTGCGTCTGCCAGCCGGGGGGCCGTGCGCTCGATCACACCCACGGTATTGCCGTCGTACAAGCCGAAGGCAGTGGCCCGGGTCATCAGCGTCACACGCCCGGTATCTGCCAGGTCCGCCAGCAGTTGCGCCTGCCAGTTCGCACCGGCACTGTCGGCGGCAGCGCCATGGAGGCTGCCGCCCGGCTCGAAATCCTGCTCAACCAGCGTGACATCCGCACCAGCCCGGGCGGCTCCGAGCGCCGCGCTGAGTCCGGCTGGGCCGCTGCCCACCACCAGCACTTCCGGAAAGCCGTGGTGCCAGTCGTAGCGGTCCGGGTCGGGGAGTTCGGTGGCCTGGCCCAGCCCAGCCGCCTTGCGGATGAAATGCTCGTAGAACATCCAGGCCTTGCGCGTCGGGCCCATGAAAGTTTTGTAGTAGAAACCCGCCACAAACAGCGGCGACAGCAGCGACGTGACCGACATCAGGTCAAAAGCCACCGACGGCCAGGCATTCTGGGTGCGCAGTACCAGGCCGTTGTGCGCTTCGAGCACGGTGGCCGCGATGTTGGGCTCGGTGGTGGCACCCGTACCCACCGTCAGCAGTGCGTTGGGCTCTTCCACGCCTGCGGCCAGGATACCGCGGGGCCGGTGGTACTTGAACGAACGTCCGAGCAGGTGCCGGCCATGGGCCAGCAAGGTTGCAGCCACCGTATCGCCTGCAAAACCGGAATACGGGCGGCCATCCAGGTGGATGGTCACCGGCGCGTCACGGTCGATGCGACGGCCTGCAGCCGTACGAAAGGCGCCGCCGCCGGGAAGGGCGGTGCTCATGGCGCGGGCCTTTGCAGCGCCGCAGCAGCAGGCCGCTCGCGTGCCGGCATCACCGCCAGGATGTCATGCGTCACGGTGTTGCGCCGCACCACCAGCCAGCGCCGGCAGGCCAGGGTGTGCTGCCAGAATTCCAGGTGCTCGCCCTTGGGGTTGTCGCGGGTGTAGACGGCGTCGACCCACTGCGCATGGTGCTCGGCATCGAGCGCCGGGTAGGTCTTGGTGGCGTCGCCGAAGTAGGAGAACTCATCGTGGTCGCGTGTGCCGCAATACGGGCATTGGATTCTGAGCATGCTGCGCCTTACTGCAGGTGGTTGTAAGGCCCGTACCCGGCTTCATCGATGTAGCGGCCCTTGGCGAACCGGTCCATGGTGAAGCCCTGGTTCAGGACGTGGGGCTGGTCGTTGGCGATGGTGTGGGCAAAGCACCAGCCCGATGCCGGCGTGGCCTTGAAGCCGCCATAGCACCAGCCACCATTGAGGTACAGGCCGGGCACCGGGGTGGTGGTGATGATGGGACTGCCGTCGGGCGTCATGTCCATGATTCCACCCCAACTGCGCAGCAGCCGCAAGCGCGCGGCAAATGGCACCAGGCTCACCAGCCCCTGCATGGTTTCGCCCACGTTCGCCAGGTTGCCGCGTTGCGCGTAGGAGTTGTAGCGGTCGATGTGGCCGCCGAATACCAGGCCGCCCTTGTCCGACTGCGAGACATAAAAGTAGGTCGCGGACCAGACCACCACGTGGTTGACCACAGGCTTGATGGACTCGGACACAAAGGCCTGCAGCACGTGGCTCTCTATCGGCAGTTCCAGCCCCGCTTTCTGCGCCAGTACCGAGGTATGCCCGGCCACGGCAATGCCCACCTTGCCCGCGCCAATGTCACCCCGGGTGGTCTTGACGCCCACAATGGAGGAGCCGGCCCAGAGGTAGTCCAGCACCTCGCAGTTCTGGATGATGTCCACGCCCATCTGGTCGGCCGCGCGGGCATAACCCCAGGCCACCGCGTCGTGGCGCGCGGTACCGGCGTCGGGCTGCAGCATGCCGCCGTAAATGGGAAAGCGTGCCTGGTCCGAGTAGTCCAGGTAGGCGGCTTCCTTCATTATCTCTTCGCGCGTCAGGATCTCCGAGCGGATGCCGTTGAGGCGCATGATGTTGGCGCGCCGCACCAGGCTGTCCAGGGAGGCTTGTGAGCAGGCGGCAAACAGGTAGCCCCGCGGCGAGAACATCACGTTGTAGTTCAGTTCCTCGGACATGCCGCGCCACAGTTCCATGGAATGCTCATAGAAGGGCGTGTTCTCCTGCATCATGTAATTGGAGCGCACGATGGTGGTGTTGCGGCCGATATTGCCGGAACCCAGGTGGCCCTTTTCCAGGATCGCAATATTGCGGATGCCGTGGTTCTTTGCCAGGTAGTAGGCGGTGGCCAGGCCGTGACCGCCGGCCCCGACGATGATGACGTCGTAGTTCTTCTTGGGCTCGGGGTCGCGCCAGGCGCGCTCCCAGCCCTTGTGCCCGCCCATGGCGTGCTTGAGCAACGACCATGCCGAGTAGCGCTCACCGGACCGTTGCACCATGGCCTACATCCTCATGCGCTGGGCTTGCGGATCAAAGGGTGGATCCATCTGCAAACGGGCCGGACGGCGCTCGCCCAGGATTTCAATCTCCAGGCGCATGTCGGGCTTGAAACACTCGGTCGGGATGTAGCCCTGTGCCAGCGACTGCTCGACAAAGTGGCCGTAGCCGCCCGAGGTCACCCACCCTACGACTTTGCCGTCCACCCAGATCGGCTCGTCGCCCATCACCTCCGCATCCAGGGCATCGACCACCATGAACACCCGGGTGCGCTTGGGGCCTTCCTGCTTTTCGCGCAGCGCCGCCGCCTTGCCGATGAATTCGTGCTGGTCGAGTTTGACAAAGCGGTCCAAGCCGGCTTCGAACGGGCCGTAGATCGGCCGGAACTCGCGGTACCAGGTGCCGAAGTTTTTTTCCAGCCGCAGGCACAGCAGGGCGCGCATGCCAAAGTTCCGGATGCCCAGGTCGGCGCCGGCGGCCATGATGCTGTCGTACAGGCGGCGCTGGTATTCGGGCGCCACCCAGATCTCGTAGCCAAGGTCGCCCGTGTAGGTCACCCGGTTGACCAGGGCCCGCACGGTGGCAACTTCCATTTCGCGGTAGTCCATGAACTTGAACACCTCGCCGGAGACGTCGTCGGTCAGGCGCTGCAGCAGCTCGCGCGACCTGGGGCCCGCAATCGACAGGCCGATCAGCTTCATGCCCAGCGGCACGATTCTCACCGAGCCGTCCACCGGCAGGGTCTGCTCGAACCAGCGCATGTGGTAGATCTGCGCCTGACTTGATCCCCACATCATGAAGCGTTCGTCATCCGCCTTGGCGATCGTGAAGTCGCCGATCAGCTTGCCGTTGTGGTTGAGCATGGGGCACAGCTGGAGCCGGCCCTTGCGTGGCAGCGTGTTGGTCATCAGGCCCTGCAACCAGGCCTGGGCGCCGGGCCCGGTGATTTCGTACTTGGCGAAGTTAGCCACCTCGGTCACGCCGACAGCCTCGCGCACCGCCCGGCATTCGGCCTTGATGTGCGGAAAATCATTGGAGCGGTGGAAGGACACGATGTCCCGGGCCTCGGTTCCGGGCGGTGCAAACCACAGCGGTGTTTCCATGCCCCAGGAGTCGCCCATCACCGCGCCCTGCGCGAGGAAGGTGTCGTACAAGGGCGTCGTTTGCAGCGGGCGGCCTGCGGGCAGTTCCTCATTGGGGAAGCGGATACGGAAGCGGCGCGAATAGTTCTCGCGTACTTTGGCGTTGGTGTAGGTGCGTGTGGCCCAGTCGCCGTAGCGCGCCACGTCCATGCCCCAGATGTCAAAACCGGGGTCGCCATCGACCATCCAGTTGCTCAGCGCCAGACCCACGCCGCCGCCCTGGCTGAAGCCCGCCATCACGCCGCAGGCGCTCCAGAAGTTGGTGCGGCCCTGCACCGGCCCGACGAGCGGATTGCCGTCGGGAGCAAAGGTAAACGGGCCATTGATGACGCGCTTGATGCCCGCGTTTTCCAGCGTGGGGAAGTGCTTGAAGGCAATTTCCAGCGAGGGCGCGATGCGGTCCAGGTCCGGCTGCAGCAGTTCCTGGCCGAAGCTCCAGGGCGTGGATTTGGTCGACCAGGGCTTGCCGGCCTGCTCGTACACGCCCAGTACCATGCCCTTGCCCTCCTGGCGCAGGTAGCTCTCCGCGCCGAAGTCGATCACGTGGCCGATCTCCTTGCCTGCGCGCTTGTTGAAAGCCTCGACTTCAGGAATGTCGTCGGTCACCAGGTACATGTGCTCCATCGCCAGCACCGGCAGTTCGATGCCGACCATGCGGCCCACTTCGCGCGCCCACAGGCCGCCGGCGTTGACCACATGCTCGCACTCCACCACGCCTTTGTTGGTGATCACGCGCCAGGTGCCGTCGGGCTTTTGTTCCAGGCTTTCCACCTTGGTCTGCACTTCGATGGTGGCCCCGCCGATCCGCGCTGCTTTGGCATAGGCGTAGGTGGTTCCGCTGGGGTCGAGGTGGCCTTCATTGGGGTCGAGCAGGGCACCCAGAAAGTATTTTTCTTCGATGAAGGGGAAGTAGTTCAGGGCTTCCTTGATGGAGATGATTTCGGTCTCCATTCCCAGGTAGCGGCCGCGCGCCACGGTCATTTTCAAAAACTCCATGCGCTCGGGCGTGTCGGCCAGCATGATGCCGGGCGACTTGTGCAAGCCGCAGCTTTGACCGGAGATGCGCTCCAGCTCTTCGTACAGGCTGACGGTGTAGCTTTGCAGCATCGCCACGTTGGGGTCGCCATTGAGGGTGTGAAAGCCGCCCGCCGCGTGCCAGGTGGAGCCCGACGTCAACTGGTCACGCTCAATCAGCATCACGTCGCTCCAGCCCTTCTTGGTCAGGTGGTAGAGCACCGAGCATCCCACCACACCGCCGCCAATCACTACTACCTGTGCTGTCGTCTTCACGCTGTTTCCTTCACTTGTGCTTGCAAAACGTTGGGGACTGTCAGAAGTCGGTGGGCGCGCCGCCCTCGGCCTTGCGCCGGGCGACAAACGCGTCGAGTTCTTCCTCAATGGCCGGGTCCATGGCTGGGCGTTCGTAGGCGGCCAGTTCCTTTTGCCATACGGCATTGGCCTTCTGGTAGGCCGTGGGGCTGCCGGCTTCCTGCCAGGTTTCAAAATTGCGCCAGTCGGAGATGATGGGCGAATAGAACGCCGTCTCGAACCGCTCCAGCGTGTGCGCGGTGCCGAAATAATGGCCGCCCGGGCCGACCTCGCGGACCGCGTCCAGGCCCAGCCCGGCCGGACTCACGTCCAGCGGCGTGAGGAACTCGGCGACCATTTGCAGCAGGTCGCAGTCGAGAATGAATTTCTCGAACGACGCTGTCAGGCCGCCTTCCATCCAGCCGGCCGCATGCATGATGAAGTTGCCCCCGGCCTGCGTCAGCGCCCAGAGCGAGAACACGGACTCGAAGGCCGCCTGCGCGTCCACGGTGTTGGACGCATTGACATTCGAGGTGCGGTACGGAATGCCGTATTTGCGGCACAGCTGGCCGCCGGCCAGCACCGCCTTCATGTACTCGGGGGTGCCAAAGGCCGGGGCGCCGGACTTCATGTCCACATTCGAGGTGAAGCCGCCGTAGACCACCGGCGCGCCCGGGCGCACCAGCTGGGTGAACGCAATGCCTGCCAGCGCTTCCGCATTTTGCTGCGCCAGCGCCCCGGCAATCGTGACCGGTGCCATCGCACCCGCCAGCGTGAAAGGGGTGAGCATGATGATCTGGTTGCGCGACGACATCTCGATGATGCCCTGCAGCATCGGCGTATCAAGCCGCAGGGGCGAGGAACTGTTGATGATGGAAAACAGCGAAGGCTCCTGCTCCATCTGCACGCGGCTAATGCCGCGCGCGATGCGCGCAATCTCCAGCGCGTCCTGGTTGCGCTCCTGGCCCAGGGAATAGGCGTGGAAGGCCTTGTCGGTCAGCTTGGCAATGTCCGAGAGGCAGTCGAGGTGGCGGATGGAGGCGTGGATGTCGACGGGCTCCACCGGGTAGCCGCCGGTGCAGTGGACGATGTCGTAGCGCTGTGCCAGCTTCACCAGGTTGCGGAAATCCTGCTGGTTGCCAGCACGCCGGCCACCCTGCATGTCCGAGCAGTTCGGCGGGCTCGCCACCTGGGCAAAGGCCAGGTTCTTGCCCCCGATCTGCACGTTGCGCTCGGGGTTGCGGGCGTGCAGCGTGAATTCCGAGGGGCAGGTCTTGATGGCTTCGAGCACCATGTTGCGGTCAAAGCGCACCCGCTCGGAGCCTTCGCGCACGTCGGCGCCGGCTTTCTTCAGGATCGCACGCGCTCCCGCATGCATGAAATCCATGCCCATCTCTTCGAGGATGGTCAGCGAAGTGTTGTGGATGGCCTCGAGCTCGTCCTCGGACACCACGGGCGTTGGCGTAAAACGGTGTTGCAGCTTGCGGTATTTGACCGTGGAGGTTGCTGGCCGGACGGTACCGCTGCCACGCCCCGCGCGTCTACGGGTAGGGGCTGAAGGCGCCGTTGCTTCTTCGGTCATATGGGAAATCTCCAGTGCTTTTTATTCGAAAAAAACATTATCGAGCCAATGGAAACGGCCCCCAGAGCGATGTTTTTGCAGGTTGCGCATGAGTTTTTCTCATGTATCTATACTGCAAAAAAGTCAGGCACGGTTCCTCAGGCGATTTCCACCACCATTTCAATTTCGACACAGGCGCCCATGGGAATCTGGGCCACGCCAAAGGCGCTGCGGGCGTGCGCGCCGCGTTCGCCAAACAACTGGCCGAACAACTCGCTCGCACCGTTGGTCACCAGGTGTTGCTCGGTGAAGTCGCCGGTCGAGTTCACCAGGGACATCAGCTTGACAATGCGCTGCACCCGGTTGAGGTCGCCCACCGCTGCATGCAGGGTGCCCAGCAGGTCGATGGCAATGGCGCGGGCCGCCACCCGGGCCTCATCGGTAGTCATGTTGCGCCCGAGCTGGCCGACCCAGGGTTTGCCGTCCTTCTTGGCGATGTGACCACTGAGAAACACCAGCTTGCCAGTCTGCACGAAGGGCACATAGGCGGCAGCGGGAATCGCCACGGGGGGCAGGGTGATGGAGAGTTCAGCCAACTTTTCGTAAATATCCATATGCGTGCTCCTGTCGAGTTTTGAAGTAAAAAATACCGCTAGCGCTCGCCGATACTAGGCCAGACGCTACTGTTTTTATAGCGTTTGGCTTTGGCTTTGGCTTTGGCTTTGCCCTTGGGTTTGCGTTTGCCCCGGCGCGCTATTCTCATCCACCGCCAACAGCGTCACGCCCACCGTCAGTGTATGGCTGGCACCGCCGTGGATCACGCCGCGCAGGGGCGATACATCGCCGAAGTCGCGCCCGGTGGCCACTGTGACGTAATCCGGGCCCGGCGAATGCCAGCCCCAGCGGTTGTTCGTGGGGTCAAAGTCGCACCAGCGGGCCTGCTGC
>Ga0007791_10000414_pt1 | contig 13324 bp, 15 predicted proteins | sample CryBogmetaGMA05M_FD_60368 | JGI IMG/M metagenome (GOLD analysis project Ga0007791, IMG submission 60368) | Freshwater microbial communities from Crystal Bog, Wisconsin, USA - MA0.5M | ecosystem: Environmental > Aquatic > Freshwater > Lake | place: Crystal Bog, Wisconsin, USA | collected 2009-07-06 | reverse complement strand
ATCCGAACACCCAAGGTGCCCCCTGGAACGGTGACCTGCCAGGTATTTGGCGCCGCGGCGCCAAATACCTGGCAGGTCACCGTTCCAGGGGGCACCTTGGGTGTTCGGATGTTCCCTACAGAGGAAGGCGAGCACGTTGGCCTAAGCGGTGCAGCCGAGCTGGTGTACGAGGGTGTCCTCACCTTGAACGAAAGAGACTTCGCTCGCTCTTAACTTTTATCGCTTTAGACGCGATTCTTTACTCGCAAGATTCTGAATGATTTTTGGGTATCCACGCGAATGGTGCTAAAACCCTCCGGCAGCTCCGCCTCCAACCATCGATGCAAAGAGTCTGCACCGAGATTCTTTTGCACAACCAGGTAAGCCTCGCCCCCGGTGGTCAATCTTGGTAGCCAAGCTTCCAGAATGCTGTGAAGTTCCGCTTTGCCAACCCGAATGGGTGGGTTGCTCCAGATGCCCTCAAACTCGAGATCCGCGGGCACGTCTTCGGGCCTGCAAACCCTTAAGTTGGTCAGGCCTAGCGACTCTGCGTTTTCACGGGTGAGCTTTAGGGAGCGCTCATTCACATCGATGGCCCAGATTGTGGCCCTTGGGGTGCGAGCGGCCAGGGCAAGTGCGATTGGACCCCATCCGCAGCCCACGTCCAGAATGTTGCCGCCCGGTGGAGCCTTATCAATGTGGTCTAGCAAGACCGTGGTGCCCGGGTCTAACCTGTCCGGGCTAAAAATTCCTCCGGAGGTTTTTACAACTACTGTTCGCCCATCGAGTTGTACCTGAATCTCTTTGGGTTTAAATTCGCTACCTGGGGTCTCCGAGAAATAATGCTCAGCAGACATAAGGAAAAATGTATACCAATGTGCGCCACTAGTGTTAGTTGAATGGACGACCTCAACTCCGAGAAACCACCGACGCATCCGGCACTAAAGCCGAACAGCACGGAACGTTCGGCTGAGGTTATCGATCGAATCCTGGGTCGCGGGGAGCGTGCGGCGGCTTTGGGCGCCATCGAAGTAAATCAGCATTCAGACACCGATGGAGACCAGCTCGAACTGGCCGAGCGTGCAGCGCTGCGCCGAGTCAGTGGGTTAAGCACCGAGCTAGAAGATGTCACCGAGGTTGAATATCGTGAACTGCGGCTTGAAAATGTTGTGCTGATTGGCATCTGGAACAGCGATCTCAAGGAAGCGGAAAATTCTCTCAGGGAGTTAGCCGCACTTGCTGAAACAGCGGGCTCCACTGTTCTGGATGGACTCCTGCAACGCCGTGCAAATCCAGACCCGGCAACTTTCTTGGGCAAGGGAAAGGCTCAGGAGCTACGTGACATCGTGGTCGCCACCGGTGCAGACACCGTCATCGCAGACACCGAGCTAGCACCCAGCCAGAGGCGCGCTCTCGAAGACGTTGTGAAGGTTAAGGTGATCGATCGCACCGCCGTAATCTTGGACATTTTTGCCCAGCATGCCAAGAGTCGAGAGGGCAAGGCTCAAGTCGAGCTAGCTCAGCTCCAGTACCTGTTGCCTAGACTTCGCGGTTGGGGTGAGTCCATGAGCCGGCAAGCCGGTGGGCAGGCCGCAGGCGGTGTTGGTATGGGATCGCGTGGACCCGGTGAGACCAAGATCGAACTTGATCGCCGGCGAATCAATATCCGAATTTCCAAGCTGAAAAAGCAGATTGAGGCAATGGGGCCGGCCCGCGATGCGAAGCGTGCCAACCGAAAGCGCACCCAGATTCCCGGAGTGGCAATTGCGGGTTACACCAACGCGGGTAAGTCATCGTTGCTCAACAGAATCACCAAGACTGGCGCGCTGGTTGACAACACGCTTTTTGCAACACTTGATCCAACCGTGCGGCAGACTGCAACGCCGGATGGTCGGCAATACACTCTTGCCGACACAGTTGGTTTTGTTCGCAATCTCCCGCACCAATTGGTGGAGGCTTTTCGTTCTACTTTTGAAGAAATCGCAGACGCCGATCTGATAGTTCATGTGGTTGATGCCTCACACCCGGATCCAGCCGGGCAGATTGCCACGGTTCGCAACGTAATGGGCGAGGTTGGTGCGAGGGACATCACCGAGCTCGTGGTGTTCAACAAGATCGACCTCGCCGACGAAACCCAGCGAATGGCACTGCGCGGTCTGGAACCAAACTCCGTGGAGGTTTCGGCCAGAACGGGTGAAGGCATAGAAAACTTATTAGCTGTTATAGCCAAGCGTCTGCCGGAACCTGATGTGCTTACGGAAAGCCTGATCCCTTACGACAGGGGAGACCTGGTGAGCAAACTCCACCTCAGCGGCAGGATTCTGGAACTGGACTACAGAGAGTTGGGAACTTACGTTCGAGCCTTTGTGAAACCAGATCTGGCAAACGAGCTCGAACGGTTTCTTACGCACTCCTAAGGATCGCCTCGGCCCTCGCAAGAGTAATCGTGCTCTCGCTAGAGAGACCTAAAGACCGCCACAACCTTACCCATGATGCTGGCGTGGTCACCCAAAATTGGCTCCATTGTGGAGTTGCGAGGAATCAGCCAAGTGTGTCCCTCGCTCTGCTTGAAGCTCTTCACGGTTGCCTCGTCGTTGAGAAGCGCCGCCACGATGTCTCCGTTATCCGCTGACTGCTGTTCACGCACCGCAACATAGTCACCATTGCAAATAGCCGCATCGATCATGGAATCTCCCTTGACCTTGAGCAGAAATACCTTGCCCTTGCCAATGAGTTTCTGAGGGAGCGCAAAAAACTCATCGATGTTCTGATCTGCAGTGATGGGCGTGCCCGCGGCGATTTGACCAACTAGTGGAACTTGGACGAAATCTCCAAAGTGGTAGGGGCTCTCAACCTCGCCGTCTTGGGACTGCTTGAGTCGGTCCACGTCCCCCGAAACGCTAATCCCGCGCGAGACGTTGTCTATTTGTTCCAGGAAACCCATGTTCTTCAGCTGGTCGATCTGGTACTTGGCACTGGAAACACTGCTCAACCCAACCCGCAACGCGATTTCGCGAATGGTTGGAGGCATGCCGCTCTGACCTTTGAGGTCACGAATTGCTTCTAGGACAGCCCTCTGACGCGCACTAAGTTTGGCTTCGTCCAAGTGCATGACTGCCTGGTTTTCCGTGTCCACGCTTTACCCCGATTCTTTTTTATTTTCGAACGTTCCCTTTGCGGCTTATCAGCTTTCAAGTTCCGAATCATAAATGTCGGTGGTGGCCGCTTGACTATCTGATGTACCGCTTATCGAAACTTTATTCGGAAATCAGAGTTAAATCAAACAGATTTTCGAAAATATTTCAAAAAAGTCTTGACAAGATGTCGGTTCGGGGTCGTATTCTATAAATATCAGAACAAATGTTCGAAACAGATGTTCGAAAAAGCTTTAGGCAAAAAGCGAAAGGCGTAAAAGATGTCCAGCATTGCAACCACTCGTAGCTCCGTTCCCACAAGCAACTTCAAGTTGACGCAACGGGCACGTCGAGTTCGCAGCGTGGTGATTCTTGCGCTTCTGATTTCTGCCTTCAACCTGTTTGCCCAGTTCGTTTCAGGAGCCCAGGCGAGCAATGAGAGCGTGAGTGCCAGTTCCGTGAGCAAAAGTGTTGACTACGTAAGCGTGCGCAGCGGGGACACTCTATGGACAATGGCTCAAACTTATGCACCGAACTCGGACCCTAGAGAGTGGATCAACCAGGTAGTTTCTCTAAACAGTCTCTCCTCGGTGGATCTCATTGCCGGACAGCGTCTAGCAGTTCCAAAGCGCTAGGCGAATCCCAACTTCCAAAGGGGTTTCTTCAAAGAATAGGCCCCTTTTGGCCATTCGCGAGGCGGTAACCTTAAAGTGTGACCGAACTTTCAGATCTGCCGCTCCGAGACGACCTCAAGGGCCGAAAGCCCTATGGCGCGCCGCAATTGCAAGTGTCCGTTGCGCTCAACGTCAATGAGAACACTCACCGAATCCCTGAACCAGCTGCTCTGGATATAGTCGGCCGATTGGCGGCTGCGGTTCTGGAAGTCAATCGGTATCCTGATCGCGAGTTTGTGGAGCTGCGCACCGCCCTAGCCAAGTATCTCGGTCACAACATTTCTAAGGAACAAGTTTGGGCAGCAAACGGCTCTAACGAGGTTCTCCAACACATCTTCCAAGCTTTTGGCGGCCCGGGCCGTTCCTCGCTAAGTTTCACTCCCACGTACAGCATGTATTCGCTGATTGCGGAGGGAACAGGTACCAAGTACCTTGGCATTCCGCGCGGTGATCGCTACGAGCTCACTGAAGATTTGGTCTCCGGTGCCATCCTTCAGCACAGGCCCGACATCGTGTTGCTCTGCTCACCCAATAATCCAACTGGGACGCCGTTGGATCTGGGCGTCATCGAAGCAGCTTACGAAGCAGTAGCCAGTTATGGCGGAATCTTGGTGGTAGATGAGGCTTACGCCGAGTTTGCCCACGAGACCTCAGAGACCGCCCTACTTCTGTTGAGTGACAGACCAAACTTGCTGGTCAGCCGAACCATGAGCAAGGCCTTTGCCTTTGCCGGAGCGCGCGTTGGCTACCTTGCCGCAGACCCCGCGGTCATCGATGCCCTGAGGTTGGTGCGACTGCCATATCACCTGAGTGCCTTCACGCAAGCGGCCGCTTTGGGAGCTTTGGCTCATGCCACAGAACTTTTGGCCAATGTGGATGACATACGTTTCCAAAGGGACAGAATCGTGCTTGAACTTCAAGACATGGGACTCGATCCGTTCCGCACGGACTCAAACTTTGTGCTCTTTGGCGGACTGGAAGACAGCCACAGGGTTTGGCAAGAATTACTGGATCAAGATGTTTTGATTCGCGACATGGGGATTCCGGGAACCTTGAGAGTGACCGCTGGAACCGCATCCGAAACCACTTCTTTCCTCAATGCGCTCAGGGCAATCCTGGGTGGCTAAGCCCAGTAAATCCGCTGATTTCGGCTAAACTTAGACGTTCAACACCTTGATTTCAAGGCGAAAGGCAAAACGATGAGTCGCACCGCATCCCTCAGCCGCAAGACCAGCGAGTCTGCGATTGAGCTGAGCATTGACCTAGACGGCGCAGGCCGCTCAGAGATCAGCACCAGCGTGCCATTCTTTGACCACCTGCTCACCGCGTTTGCCAAGCACTCTTTAGTTGACCTCAAGATCAAGGCCAGCGGAGACACCCACATCGATGTTCACCACACGGTTGAGGACACCGCCATCGTGCTTGGCCAGGCCATCAAGCAGGCCTTGGGTGACAAAAGCGGCATCGGTCGTTATGGCGACGCAACCGTTCCTCTGGATGACGCGTTGGTGCGAGCCGTGGTGGATGTATCCGGGCGCCCATACTTGGTTCACTCGGGCGAACCTGCCGGATTTGAATTCCACCTTATCGGCGGTCACTTCACCGGTTCATTGGTTCGCCACGTTTTTGAAGCAATCGCGCTGAACGCGGGTTTGACCTTGCACGTAACGGTTCTTGACGGGCGCGACCCTCACCACATCGCAGAAACCGAGTTCAAGGCCTTCGCGCGAGCTTTCCGCAAAGCCGTTGAACCTGATTCGCGGGTAGATGGAATCCCAAGTACCAAGGGCGCTCTGTGAGTAAACCAAACGTGGTCGTTCTCGACTACGGAAGTGGTAACGTCCACTCTGTTGCACAGGCTCTGGATGCTGCGGGTGCGCAGGTTCAGCTGACGGCCGAAAAAGCGGCTGTTTTGGCGGCAGATGGACTCGTGGTGCCCGGAGTCGGCGCATTCGACGCTGTAATGAAACAACTGGTCAAGGTAAACGGGCCTCAGTTGATTGAGCAGCGGCTATCTGGTGGAAAGCCGGTTTTAGGAATTTGTGTGGGCCTTCAGGTTTTGTTTGACCGTGGAGACGAACACGGGATAGAAACCGACGGACTTGGACAATGGCCAGGTGTGGTTGAAAAACTTCAGTCCCCGATGCTTCCACACATGGGTTGGGACACCGTTGAGGTCCCGGAAGGTTCCGTCCTCTTCCAGGGTGTGAGCAATGAGCGTTTTTACTTTGTGCACTCGTACGGAGTCCCTGAGTTTGCGGATCTTGGCGGGGGAGCCTTCGCCAGGCCTCTAGTGACCTGGGGCGAATACGGGAGCCGTTTCGTTGCTGCCGTGGAAAACGGACCTCTAAGTGCAACTCAGTTCCACCCGGAAAAGTCGGGTCAGGCTGGTATCCGCCTTCTCACCAACTGGGTGAACAGTTTCAAGCAGTAATAAGGAAAGTCATGCAAAACACCTATCTAGAACTCCTTCCCGCTGTAGACGTTGCGGACGGCAAGGCTGTTCGCCTCACGCAGGGCGAAGCCGGGAGCGAAACCGACTACGGAAGCCCCATCGATGCAGCCATGCAGTGGGTAAACGCCGGGGCCGAATGGATTCACCTGGTTGACCTTGACGCCGCTTTTGGCCGTGGAGACAACCGCGCTTTGCTCCAGCAGGTAATCGATGCCTCGGCTGGCAAGGTCAAGATCGAGCTTTCCGGAGGGATTCGCGACGACCTGTCGCTGGATGCGGCAATCGAGGCCGGTGCAACTCGTGTGAACCTTGGAACCGCGGCACTGGAGAACCCGGATTGGACCGAAAAGGTCATCCAGAAATACGGCGACAAGATTGCAGTTGGGCTTGACGTTCGCGGCACTACCCTCGCCGCTCGCGGTTGGACCAAAGAGGGCGGAGATCTCTGGGAGGTTTTGGCTCGGCTTGAGGACGCGGGTTGCTCCCGTTACGTGGTTACAGATGTAACCAAAGATGGAACCCTGCGTGGTCCTAACGTTGAGCTGCTAAAACAGGTCATGGAGCGCACCAGCAAGCCAGTTGTGGCCTCGGGTGGCATCAGCAGCCTTCAAGACATTGCCGATCTTTATGCACTGGTTGGTCAGGGTCTAGAGGGTGCAATTTTGGGAAAAAGCTTGTACGCGGGCCGCTTCACTCTTGAAGAGGCGCTCGCCGTGGCAAACGGCGAGACACTCTAAAGTTCACAAATGGCCTACGAACACATCAACCCAGACCGCTTTGCGGACTCGGCTGGTGTTCCTTGGGAGGGCCGCCACTTTGAATCAAATCAGTGGGCCAACGATGACGGTAGCGCCAACCCCGGTTTGCTTGCCGCCATCGATGCTTTTCATGCTGCTCTCGAGTCCGATCAAGCGGCTTCGCCCGAATCGGTTGTAGACGCACTTCGTTCAGCGCGCTTGCTGATCCCGTTGATTGCTGCTCTGGGAGAATCGGGCGAAGGCGCTCACGGGCAAACCGTAGATAAGAGCGCGGACCTAAGCATTGTTTCGGTTCAGACTCCGGATGGTCAGGTTGGGCTGCCGGTTTTCAGCAGCGTGCAAACCATGAAAGTTTGGAACAAACTTGCCCGTCCGGTGCCGATTGAGGCAACTCGCGTGGCACTGGCTGCGGCTAGCGAGAAAAATACCCGAATCGTGCTAGACCCGGGTTCGTCAACGGAGTTCGTGGTTCGCCGGCCTGCCATTGAGGCGATTGCGCGCCAAGCAAACTGGATTCACCCCGCTAACGACCAAGAAGTCAAGGCGGAGATTGCCAAGGCCATCGATGCGGAGTCTGCGTTAGAAAACTTTGCCATCCAAAACGGTGACCCAACTTCGCGTTTGGCGAACGCGGAAGTCTTGGTCTACCTAAAGATTGCGTCTGGACTTCCGCAACCTGAGTTGAGCGCCGTTGTCGAACGAATTACTCAGGCCTGGGCTTCCAGCGAGATTGTTGCTGCCAAGGTGGATTCCCTAGCAATCAAGCTGCTCAACTAACCGCTCCGGTGAACTTCTCGCCTGGCCCCTGGCCGGGGGCGTCCTTGAGAGTTGACTCCTCGCGGAAGGCAAGCTGAACCTCGCGAAGTGCATTACGCCAGATGCGTGCGTGCTGGTCGCCCATGTAAGGGGCAACGGCGGTTAGCATTCCAGCGGCCGCATCGATGTATTTGCGGGCCTCATCCAAGTCGGCAGCCCTGCCATCCTCTGATAGCCCGCAGTGAACGGCCGCCAGGTTCAGCAGCTCAACAAAGTATCGACTAACCACCTCGACAGCTGGAATATTCGCGAGGTCATCGATAATCTCTGCCTCTGAGCTTGAGTTGGTGTCTGGAGCTTGCGAGTTCATTCAGTTCATTTCTGGTTCGGGCTGCTTTTGTTGCGGGGCTTTACTCTTTGCAAGTAACTCTGATAGGCTAACCCATGGCTCCGGAGCTTGCTCTGGTCAGAAGTGGATTCAGTTCCCACCCGCGATTATCGATTTATAGATGGCCGGGTTAGCTTTTAGAACTTCAGTTCTGTGCGTTTTAGGGCACCTCGCTCTATTTCGTGGCCAATCCGTCACGTCATAGGAGCAACAATCAGCGATCCACGTATCAATGACCGCATCCGCGTGCCAGAGGTTCGCCTCGTAGGCGCTGCCGGTGAGCAGATCGGTGTTGTCCGAATTGAAGACGCACTGCGAATGGCTCAGGAGCAAGACCTTGACCTGGTTGAGGTAGCCCCAATGTCTAAGCCACCGGTTGCAAAGCTGATGGACTTTGGAAAGTTCAAGTACGAAGCCGCGCAGAAGGTTCGCGAGGCTCGGAAGAACCAGGTCAATACCGTGTTGAAGACCGTGCGTTTTGGTCTGAAGATCGATGATCACGACTACTCCACCAAGCGTGGCCAGATTGAGAAATTCCTCAAGGCTGGCGACAAGGTGAAAGTACTCGTGGTATTTCGAGGACGTGAGCAGTCCCGCCCAGAAATGGGTATGCGCCTGCTACAGAAACTTGCCGAAGAAGTCATCACGCTGGGTTCAATTGAGTCCAGTCCATCCATCGATGGAAGAAACATGGTGATGGTTATCGGACCGCTAAAGAACAAAGCAGAGGCAAAAGCCGAAGCAAAGCGTGCGGCTGAGAAACCTGTGCAAGCAGTTGTCACAGCCAGCGAACCAACCGAAGCGGCCCCTGCGGCCGAATAAGAAAAACAGGAGAAAGCAATGCCTAAGCAGAAGACCCACTCGGGTGCCAAGAAGCGTTTCCGCTTCACCGGTAGCGGCAAGCTCATGAAGCAGCAGATCAACATGCGCCACAACCTTGAGCACAAGTCCAGCCGTCGTACCCGTCGCCTCAACCAGGACCAGGTTGTTTCGGCAGCAGACTTCAAGACCATCAAGAAGCAGCTCGGCCACTAGGCCCGCGTCTCATTTTTAGGAGCTAAAGAAAAATGGCAAGAGTAAAAAACGCGGTTAACGCTCACAAGAAGCGCCGCACAGTCCTAGAGCGTGCACACGGTTACCGTGGTCAGCGTTCACGTTTGTACCGTATGGCGAAGCAGCAGATGTTGCACTCGCTGGTTTACGCGTACAACGACCGCCGCGACCGCAAGAGTAACTTCCGTCGTCTCTGGATTCAGCGCATCAACGCCGCATCCCGCGCCAACGGACTTACCTACAACCGCCTTATCCAGGGTCTAAACCTTGCGGGCATCGTTGTGGACCGCCGCATCCTTGCAGACCTTGCAGTAAACGACGCAGCTACCTTCTCAAAGTTGGTTGCCTCGGCCAAGGCTGCTCTGCCTGCAGATACTTCGGCACCAAAGGTCAAGTAGTCCTAAGGACTTCAAACCATGCTGAATGATCCCAAGTCCAATTTGGTCAAAGGGGTCGCAAAGCTCTCCAAGAAAGATGCCCGGTCATTGACCGGGCTCTTTCTGCTTGAGGGACCTCAGGGTCTCAAAGAGGTTCTGGAGCGTCCGCACCTAATTGTTGAGCTCTACGCCACTCCGGAATGCGTTGAACGCTACCCAGAGTTGTTCGAGAGAGCGGCAAAGGCTCGTGTCGAACTTATCGAGGTGAGCAACGCGGTTCTGCGCGTAATGTGCGACACCGCCACCCCTCAGGGCGTGGTGGCAGTCTGCAAGCAGGTAAATGTTTCCATCGATGCCATAGTGGCCGCCAAGCCCAAATTGGTCGCGGTGCTTTCTCAGGTGCGAGATCCGGGTAACGCAGGGACGGTGCTTCGTGCCGCGGATGCAGCGGGTGCCGACGCGGTGGTCTTTACCAATTCCAGCGTGGATGTTTACAACCCAAAGGTGGTTCGTTCCACTACCGGTTCGCTTTTCCACCTTCCATTCGCAACTGAGGTCGCCGTTGAGGACGCAATCGAAAAATTGCGTGAAGCGGGCCTTCAGATTTTTGCCGCCGACGGCGGGGGAGAGCTGATTCCAGACGTTGGTGCAGCGGCTTTGTCCAAACCAACCGCTTGGGTTTTTGGCAACGAAGCCTGGGGATTTGAACCCGAGACGCTTGAGTTGGTTGACCGCGTGGTTGGCGTGCCCCTGTATGGTCCCGCGGAAAGCCTGAATCTGGCCACCGCGGCAAGCGTTTGTTTGTACGCCAGCGCCTTTGCGCAAAACTCCTAAATCCTTTTATAGGCGCGGATGTAACCCGCCAGTAATAGCCCAAAAGGTAGACTGAAGGTCTTATGTCTAGCCAAAATCCAATCTCCGCAACTGAGGTCCAAGCCGTCGTTGATGCTGCCCTGGAGGCAATTTCTCAGGCGGCAGACCTGGCCTCGCTCAAGGCCATTCGTGCCGCAACCATTGGCGAGCAGTCGGCTATCGTTGCGCTAAACGCGCAGCTTGGAAAGCTCGCCCCGGAATTCAAGGCCGAGGCCGGCAAGATCGTTGGCCAGGCCCGCGGAGCAATTAGCCAGGCATATGCGGTCAAGGAATCGGATTTGGCGGTTGCGCAGGAGCGCGCAATGCTGGCGGCAGAATCGGTTGACGTTACCGCGTCGCCACTCACCGCCCGCATCGGTGCCCGTCATCCACTTGCGCTTTTGCAGGAAACCATCAGCGACGTATTCGTTGGTATGGGTTGGGAGATTGCCGAGGGCCCAGAAGTAGAAAACGAGTGGTTCAACTTTGACGCGCTCAACTTTGACGAGGACCACCCGGCCCGCGCCATGCAGGACACGTTTTTTGTGGAACCCGTGGAGTCACATCTGGTGCTGCGCACCCACACCTCGCCTGTCCAGGTGAGGTCGATGCTCGAGCGCGAGGTACCGATTTTCGTCCTCTGCCCCGGGCGTGTTTTCCGCACCGATGAACTCGACGCCACTCATACCCCGGTATTTCACCAGGTTGAAGGCCTGGCAATCGACAAGGGCTTGACCATGGCCGACCTGCGCGGAACCCTCGAGCACTTTGCCCGCAGCATGTTTGGACCAGAGGCCAAGATTCGCTTGCGCCCATCGTTTTTCCCATTCACCGAGCCCTCTGCAGAACTCGATGTTTGGCACCCCGGAGCCAAGGGCGGAGCCCGCTGGGTTGAGTGGGGTGGCTGTGGCATGGTCAACCCTAATGTTTTGCTTGCCGCTGGGATTGATCCCGAGGTCTATTCGGGATTCGCTTTTGGAATGGGAATTGAGCGCACCCTGATGTTCCGAAACGACGTCAAAGACATGCACGACATGGTTGAAGCCGACGTTCGCTTCAGCGAGCAGTTTGGATTGGTTCTCTAATGCGCGTCCCATTGAACTGGTTGGCAGAATACGTAGATCTGCCGAGCAACGCCACGCCTGACTCTGTAATGGCCGAACTGGTTAAGGTTGGGCTTGAAGAAGAAGGCGTTCACAAGTTTGACGTCACCGGACCGCTCGTTGTTGGTCGAGTGCTGGAATTCGTAGATGAACCGCAGTCCAATGGCAAGACCATTCGTTGGTGTCAAGTACAAGTCGCCCCTTCCGGTGAGAAAGCGGCGGACGGCGGACCTGACATTCGCGGCATCGTCTGCGGTGCAAGCAACTTTGTGGTTGACGACAAGGTAGTGGTTTCTCTCCCGGGTGCAGTTCTTCCCGGTGGGTTTGAAATCGCCGCCCGCAAGACTTATGGACACATTTCGGACGGCATGCTGGCAAGTGGTCGAGAACTCGGTATAAACGACAACCACGATGGAATCCTTCGCCTAAATCAGATGGGGCTTGACCCAAAAGTGGGTTCAGACGCAATCGAACTTTTGGTGCTAGACGACCAGGCGGCCGAAATCAACGTCACGCCGGACCGAGGCTATTGCCTGAGTATCCGAGGCGTGGCTCGCGAGTATTCGCATGCCACCGGAGCTCAATTCCGCGATCCGGTTGGCAATGTGGAACCGGTTGCAACTCATGGATTCCCGCTTGAGGTCAACGACGAGGCGCCAATCCGGGGACGCAACGGTGTTTCCCGTTTCGTGCTACGTGAGGTAACCGGTGTAGACGCAGACAGGCCAACCCCGCCTTGGATGGTTTCCCGACTCAAGCTTGCGGGTATGCGTTCAATCAGCTTGATTGTGGACATCACCAACTATGTAATGCTCGAAGTTGGACAGCCCCTGCACGCCTACGACATGGACAAATTGCAGGGTGGTATTCAGGTTCGTCGCGCTAAGAAGGGTGAGACCCTGAAGACCCTCGACGGTCAGGTTCGCAAGTTGGACGTCGAAGACCTGGTTATTGCCGATGACTCTGGGGCTATCGGCCTGGCGGGAGTCATGGGTGGCGAGACTACTGAGGTTTCGCTCGAGACCAAGAACGTGCTAATTGAAGCCGCAAACTTTGACCCAATTTCGATAGCCCGAACCGCCCGTCGTCACAAGCTTCCATCGGAGGCTTCAAAGCGCTTTGAGCGCGGCGTGGACCACTCTGTTGCCAAGTTTGCGGCCGCCCGCGTGGTGCAACTGCTGGAAGTTCACGGCAACGGTGCCACGGAATACCTCGGTGCCGACTATCGCTCCTACGAACCTCAGCCAACCATTTGGTTGCCGGAAACTTTTGCCACCGATCAGGTTGGCGTTGAGTACACCATCGATGAAATCACTAGCACACTGCAGCAAATTGGCTGCCTCGTTGCTCACGTTTCCGAGGGCTTCGAAGTTATTCCGCCAACCTGGCGCCCTGACCTTCAACACAAGACCGATCTGGTTGAAGAAATCGCGCGCATTTGCGGTTACGAGCGAATTCCAACGCGTTTGCCGGTTGCGCCTCCAGGCCGCGGTCTAACTCGCGCGCAGCAACAGCGCCGCAAGGTTGCCAACGCACTCGCGGCTGCCGGCCTTACCGAGGTTTTGAACTACCCGTTCGTTACCGACGAGCAGCTGAGTTGGGTTGGCGTGAGCGATTTGCCGCATACCAGCGAGCCGGTTTCCGTGAAGCTAGCTAACCCGCTTCAGGGTCAGGCAAGCCACCTGCGTTTGTCTCTGCTTCCAGCACTGTTGGAGGCTGCCGCTCGCAACCACTCTCGCGGGCTCACCAACCTTGCTATTTACGAGATTGGATCCGTTTTTCACCCAGCCAAGCC
>Ga0007791_10000412_pt1 | contig 13338 bp, 12 predicted proteins | sample CryBogmetaGMA05M_FD_60368 | JGI IMG/M metagenome (GOLD analysis project Ga0007791, IMG submission 60368) | Freshwater microbial communities from Crystal Bog, Wisconsin, USA - MA0.5M | ecosystem: Environmental > Aquatic > Freshwater > Lake | place: Crystal Bog, Wisconsin, USA | collected 2009-07-06 | reverse complement strand
GCGTAAGCCATGGGATGAAGCAATTGCTTTAGTTGGTGGTGGAAAAGATTTCTTAGCGCGATTGGTTGTTGCCGGAGAACCAATTGGCGTTGTAAATAACGAAGCACCTCAAGTTCTACGTGGCGCTGTAATAACTATTGCCGGTCATGACCATTTCACTGCTGCGTATTACTGCGGTGCGATAAATGAAGGCTCACTCTTTGATTCAATGGGTACAGCGGAAGCTTTACTACGAACATTTAAGGCGCCTCTAACGCGTGAAGCGATTGCAGAATTAGCCGCTGCCAATGTTGGTCTAAGTTGTTCGGTAATCGCAGATCACTACACATTGCTCGGTGCGCTACCAACTGGTTTAACTCTGGAGCGCGCCTGTTCTCTTGTCGGCGTATCTACGCGCGAAGAAAAGATCGCATTGGGTCAGGCAGCACTTGCCATTGATCCAAACGCAAGTGCGATGCGAGTCGTAAATGATTACCACGGTCTTTCTGTAACTAATTTGGATGATGCCGTTTCACCTGCGGCACTATTTCGCGCAACTGTTGAACATTTAGTAGATGATTCAGCTCAAATGATCTCGCTAATTGAAAAATACACCGGCAAAGCACAGAACGTAGTAATTGCTGGTGGCTGGATTAAAAATCCCGTTATTGCATATGCCAAAGAGAAGCAGTTCGGAAGTTACCGAGTTTCAGATGCAACAGAGGCTGGGGCAACAGGTGCGGCAGAATTTGCCGGAATTGCAGCGGGAGCCTTTAAATTAAAGACTAGCTAGTTACTTGTACTGCTCTAAAGTCCAAGCACGAACGCCACCTGCAACACCTGCTGCATTAGGAACAATTACCACTTCATCGCCCATGCGATCTAAATCTGCTTGGCGGATACAGCGGGCATTGCCACCACCGATATAGAGGCGATCCCACATAAATACTGGGCGAAGTTCATCAACCATGGCGCGAATTCTGCGCGACCAGAAGGCATTTCCCAGGCGGCGACGTTCGTGTTCGCCAATCCAAGTGTCATAAGTTGTCGCACGTCGAACAGGTGCGTGTGAAAATTCAATGTGCGGTGAAAGTGATCCACCATAAAAAATAGCAAAGCCAAGTCCAGTGCCAAGAGTAATAACAACTTCGTAACCTGAACCAGAAATAATTCCTGCACCATGGACTTCGGCGTCATTTAAAACGCGCGTTGGCATCTCCAATTTCTTAGATAACGCGTTCTGCATATCAAATCCACTCCACTGTTCTTGAAGTTCTGGATCAATACGTGTGCGTGGTCCGCTCTTGGTCATGTAATGCGGTGTTGAGATAACTACACCGTGGCGAATCATTCCGGGCATACCGATTGTGGCGCGATACGTGGTTGGAAGTGAATCTGAAATCTCTTTGATCGTATCCATAAAGCGTTGTGGGGAAAGTGGGTAAGGAGTTTCCACGCGCCCGGGCTTTGAGTGCATCGTTCCCGATTCATCGAGTACGCAGCTCTTTAAGAAGAGCCCGCCGCAATCGACTGAGAGGGTTAAACGTTCATCGTTAGCCATTGGGCAATCTTCCCACAATCACTACCGCAATTGAAATTGGTTAATAATTACGCTTAATTACCGCGTTGACCGTAGATATTTTGATAGCGGTCATACAACTTATCGATGCTAGCTTGATCAAGTAGTTGCAGTGTGCCAAGTGTTTTTGCGATCCATGTCGTCTTTGCAACGTCTTCGCACATAACTGCAGATTTGACTGCGGCGGTAGCATCTTTGCCGATTGAAAAGACTCCGTGGTTTTTCATTATTACTGCAGATGAACGGTGTCCTGTAAGGGTTTCAACAACACCTTTACCGATTTCATCATTGCCGATGAGTGCAAATGGACCAAGTGGAATTTCGCCACCGAATTCATCGGCCATCGCAGTGAGTGCACATGGAATCGCGCTATGGATCGCGCTCCATGCTGCGGCGTAATTTGAATGTGTATGAACAACACCGCCGACTTCTGGCATGTGGCGGTAGATGTAGGCGTGAGTAAAAGTGTCACTAGATGGGGAGAGTTCACCTTCGAGAACTTTTCCATCTAAATCACAGATAATCATCTGTGAAGGCTGTAGATCTTCGTAGTTAACACCACTTGGTTTAATCATGAAACTTTTGCCATCAGCCATACGTTCTGAAACGTTGCCGGCAGTCCAAGCAACTAACCCATATCGCTGTAGATCAATATTTAACTTGCATACCTTGCTTTGCAAATCTTTCTTTGCGCCCATTATTTTGCCGATCCAGTTATGGCGCGATCGCGGATTGCGCGGAGTGAATGCATTGCACCATTGTGCCCGAAACTTTCATATAACTCGTTGTAGTGCTTATAAAGTTCGTTATAGACCTTGGCATTTTCAGCATTTGGTTGATAGCGCTCTTGTGCAACTCCGCCCATCGCAGCCGCTGCCGTTTGCACATCTTTATATGCACCAGCTGCCACAGCTGCGTGAATGGCCGAACCAAGTGCGGGACCTTGAGCTGATTTGATAATTGTGATCGGCATATTTAAAACGTCAGCATAGATCTGCATCACAAATCTATTTTTAATTAAACCACCAGCTGCGATGAACTCTTTTACCGGTACGCCTGATTCGTTGAAAGTCTGCACAATCTTGCGTGCACCGTAAGCAGTTGATTCGACGATTGCTCGATAAATTTCTTCAGGTTTTGTCGAAAGCGTTAAGCCCATGATCAGCCCCGATAACTGATGATCCACCAGGGTTGATCGGTTGCCGCTCTGCCAATCAAGTGCGACTAGGCCATGTGCGCCAACTGGTTGCGCGCTAGCTAAATCAGATAGATAGGTATGTATATCTACGCCTTTTGCTGCTGCAGCTTGGGTGTATTCAGCAGGTGCGTAATTATTGGCAAACCAACCGAAGATATCGCCGACACCGGATTGCCCTGCTTCGTAACCAAGTGCGCCATCGATAATTCCACCATCGACAACTCCACACATGCCAGGCACTTCAGCAAACTTTTCAGAGACCATTACGTGACAAGTGGATGTACCCATAATCGCAACCATCTGTCCTGGGTTAACTGCATTTGCCGCCGCAGAAGTTACATGTGCATCTACATTTCCTACCGCAACTGCAATACCTTCTTTTAACCCAGTCCAAGCGGCAGCTTCTGCGGTCAGCGTTCCAGCAACTGCACCTAGCTGGCCAATTTCATGTTCTAGCTTCTCGGCGATGAAGTTCTCAAATTTTGGATTAAGCGCGGCTAGATATTCCTTGCTTGGATATCTTCCATCTTGATAAATTCCCTTATATCCAGCGGTACAGATATTGCGTACGTATTTGCCACACAGCTGCCAGATAATCCAATCTGCAGCTTCTACCCATTTATCCATCGCTTGATAAATTTCTGGGGCATCTTCGAGAACTTGTAACGCTTTAGCAAATTCCCATTCCGATGAAATTTTCCCGCCATAACGCGAAATCCATACCTCTTTGCGGGAATGCGCAAGATCCGTAATTCGGTCAGCATGTGGCTGTGCAGAATGATGTTTCCATAACTTCACAAAGGAATGCGGGTTCTTAGAAAATTCTGGTAGTTCGCAAAGTGGTGTGCCATCTGCTTTAACAGGCAGGACGGTGCACGCCGTGAAATCTGTGGTTATTCCGATAACCAATGCTGGATCAATTCCAGATTCTTTTAATACCGCAGGAACAGTAACTTTAAGAACATCAACATAATCCGCTGGAACTTGCAGCGCCCAATCGGGTGGAAGTTTGGCGCCTGATGTTGGCAGCGTTTCTTCAATTACCGCGTGTGGGTATTCATAAACTGAAGTTGCAATCTCTGCACCGTCTGAGACTCGTACTAAGAGTGCGCGACCGGAAAGTGTTCCGTAATCAACGCCAATTACATATTTATTAGCAAGGTCGCTAGTAGCTGAATCTGACACATGAGGAGCCTACCGCAGAGCATATTCCTGCTGCTAGAGTTGAAAAACTGAGAAGACGAGAATTAATGGGAGATCTGATGACTGTTGTAACGATTCTGGGTGCTGGCGGCAAGATGGGTAATCGAATTACCAAACCACTTCTCGAAACTAAGAAGTACCAACTTCGTTTCGTTGAGAAATCAGAAGCGGGTCAAGCCCGTATTCGTGAAGCCGGTTTAGAAGTTATGGATCTAGATGATGCGCTTAAAGGTACTGACGTTGTAATTTTCACAACTCCAGATGCCTTAGTTCGACAGATCTCAGATGAAGTAGTCCCAAAGTTAGATCCTGGCACGAAAATTCTCTTTCTAGATCCAGCAGCGATCGCAGCTAGCCGCGTAAAAAAGCGCGAGGACATCAGTTGTTTCGTCTGTCATCCAACACATCCGCCAGTATTTAGTCTGCTTGGCGAAACAGATCCCGCCGCGCGCCGCGATTATTGGGGCGGTGGACTTGCTACGCAAGCGCTCGTCTTTGCAATCGCCTGGGGCACTGAAGAGGAAGCAGATTTAGTTGAAACGATTGCAACTGAAATGTTTGCTCCAATTAGCGCCAGCCACCGCATCACCGTGCAACAGATGGCGCTACTTGAGCCTGCGCTTAGTGAGACTTTAATTAATGGTTGCGTCGAAGTTATTACCCAAGGGCTGCAGAAAGTAATTGATCTTGGAGTACCGGAGGCAGCCGCAAAAGATTTCTGTATGGGACATTTACAAATCAGTATCGCGCTCTTATTTGAAGAGTTAAATTGGAAGTTATCTGATGGTGCCTTGATGGCGCTAAAGAACGCACAAGGATCGCTCTTCCGCGATGATTGGGCTGCCATCTTTGAACCAGAGAATGTTTTAGCAAGCGTTAAACAAATCACCGGTGGAGATAAGTAAATCTCACAATGAAACTGGGTGTCTCTAGCTTTACCTTTCCGTGGGCGATTGGCGGCATCGAGGCCGATCATCCAGTTGCTATGGACGCTTTCAAGCTTTTAGAGCGCGCACATTTACTTGGCGCAGATGTGCTGCAGATCGCCGATAACTTGCCGATTGGGCATCTTCCCGACGGCGATCTGCAAAAGTTAAAGTTGGCCGCCGATAGTTATTCGATCGCGCTAGAAGTTGGCACGCGCGGAATTAAAACTGAAAACATTGATCGCTTCTTGAAAATCGCGCAAATACTAGGTTCCCCAATTTTGCGTGTGGTAATTGATAGCAAGGGTCACGAACCAGATTTACCTGAAATCTGCGATTTATTAAAACCATTTGCGACAAAGTTTAAGGAAGCAAATATTAAATTAGCGATTGAAAATCATGATCGTTTAACTTGCGCGCAATTTAACGAGATCATCGATCGCGTTGGAGCTGATTGGGTTGGAATCTGTTTGGACACAGTAAATTCTCTAGGAGCGGTTGAGGCCCCTAACACCGTTATTCCAGCGCTGGCTCCGCGGGCAATTAATGTACATATGAAGGATTTTGAAATTATTCGCACAAATGGGCAGATGGGTTTTACCGTGCGCGGTACCGCACTGGGGCAAGGCCGTTTAAATGTTGCCGAAGTTATTGCAGCTGTCGGTGGCAGCGCTCGTGAAATTACTGCGGTTATTGAACTTTGGACCCCGCGCCAAGAAAGTTACGCAGAAACAGTAGCGCTGGAAGATAGTTGGGCTACAGAAAGCGTTTCCTTCTTACGTAAATCGATAGGATTGAAAGTATGAAGCTAAGCGGATATCACGTTGCTATCACCGGTGGTTCTGGTGGGATTGGTTCTGCTTTAGCAACTGGCTTACTAGAAGATGGAGCAACGGTCTACAACCTAGATTTTGTTAAGCCTGCAGATGAAAGCTCTAAATATATCCAAGTTGATTTGAGTGACGAGAAATCCGTCCAAGAAGCATTTAAAAAGATTGAAAAGCTTGATGCCATAATCGTTGCAGCGGGCGTGCAATTAGTCGGCAGTGATTCAAAAATTGGTGATGTCACGCTAGATACTTGGCAGCGCACGATTGATGTGAACTTAACTGGTGCTTTTCTATCCGTTAAACATGCGATGCCGCTTTTGGTTAAATCCGGCCGTGGTTCAGTTGTTCTAATCGGCTCGCCTACTGCGATCTCAATGGAGGGTGCTGGCTACAGCGCATATGGAGCATCCAAGGCCGGAATGATGGGTCTTTCTCGCATAATCGCTGCCGATTATAAAGAAGATGGTGTGCGTTCCAATGTTGTAATTCCAGGATCGATGATTACGCCGCTTATAGCCAAAATTTTAGAAGATCCAGCAAAAGGCGCCGGTTTAATTGCCCGCACGCCACTTGGTCGCTTAGGTAAACCACACGAATTAGTAGGAATAGTTAATTGGCTAGTTTCCACTGATTCATCATTTGCAACTGGTGCTTCTTATGCAGTCGATGGCGGAATGACTGCCCGGTGAGCGCCAATTACTGGCCCGATACAACGCGGGTAGAACACGGAGATTTCACTTTAGATTTAGCGGAAGCTGCAGTACGAAACATCGCTTACAAAGGTGCACAGCTAATTGATCTGCTCTACACCGCAATTAGACCTTGGGATTGGTCAACTCTTGTTGCTTCTAGCCACGCAGAGGATGTGAATGTAAATGGAGCGCACTGCATAGTTACCATTTCAGATACTTTTGCCGGTGCGCTAGAGGCACAAACCATAATTACACTCACAACAGATAATACTTTTTCAGTTGACTATCAATTGAAAGGATTAGCCGAATATTCAGTTAATCGTTGGGGAATTTGTTTCTGTCTCCATAGCGGAGATTGGATGGGCTCAACAGTTAACTCTTCCGGAAATACTTATAAGCTACTACAAGATATTTCACCGCAGCGAGTGATAGATGGAGTAACGCAAGGGCTATTTCCAGCATCAAACGAGATGCACTTTGTGGCACCCGACCAACGTTTCATTAAAGCCACTTCGACGGGAAAAGTTTTAGAAGCGGAAGATCAACGTAACTGGACAGATAACACTTATAAAATTTATAGCGGTTCTTTAAGTGAGTCCCGTCCGTTTGTGACAAGTACGGGAAGTATCTGGAAACAAAGCGTTAGATTTGAAGTCGGTGCCCCAACCGGTGCCGCCATTGATCCCGCCAAGATTGTGGTGCGTGAAATTGAAGCGCTGCCAAGTATCGGTCTGCAATTTAATACCGACCCTTTGTTATCCCCTGATGACCTGGAAAAAGCCCTGGTTTTACTTGATATCGATCATTTGCGGGTAAATGAGGAATCACTAACTGCCCAAAAGATTGCAACGACTTCATCTAGCGGACTTATCCTGGAGGCAGCGCTTCTCTCATCCAATAGCGGCGCAGCGTTGCAAGCTGAAGTAACACAGTTAAGCAAAAGAGTTCCTGCCGGTTCACGATTGTTGATTCAGCGCGAAGGTCGTGAAATTGTAGAAGCAACCGACCTACCAAAGAATGAATCTTTAAATTCTTACATCCCAGGATCTGATGCTTACTTAGTTGATCTACATAGAAACAAGTACAACTTTGGAAGTTCTGTTTCATATTCTATGGTGCCCACGGTTCATTCGGCAGATACCGAAACAATGTTTAAAACTTTATACACCCAGCACGAATCAATCGAATTTGCGAAAAAGTATTTAGCTCCACAAGTTTTTATTTCACCAATTACCTTTTCAACTAGAGGTAACCCCGAGACTGGGCATTCACGTGATGAGCGAATTAACTTCGCAAATCCAGATGCAGCAGCTTGCATTAGAACTTTAGAGGGAGCCGCTTGGACGCTCGGTTCAATCTTTGCACTTGCGAGCGCCGGCGCTTTCTCTGGTACTTGGCACGAACTCTTTGGTGAATCTGGAGTTATTTATTCGCAAAGCGGTGCTACAAAGTTTTCTCCAGCCTTTCACGCCCTCTCAGCACTCGGTGCACACCACGCACATGAAATTACAATTGCAACTTCACTTGATAATTCGTGGGTGGCATTTGAAAACCGCGAATCGAAAAGAATTCTTGTAGCCTCTCTTCGCCCCTGGTCGCTTGAAATTTCCGCCAAGGTGTTGGCCGGTTATAAATCGATTCAGAGTTTGCGCAGCGATGAATGCGAGCGGGCCAGCCAGATCATGGACTGGTGGTCATATGCTGAGACAACTCCGATTTCAGTCGATTTTCCATTGACCCTGGCGCCCTTTGAGATCGCCCTCATACGGGGCTAAAGACTCCAAATAAAGCCGTTTCTGTCGTGAGTAACAGTTGGGTAACGATCTAATTTTCGCCTAAAAACCCTTTTAATGAGGGGGCACCCTATGTAGTATCGGTGGCGATTGACCCACCTATAGGAGGAAATACATATGGCAAAGCTTTTCTCACGCCGCACTGCAGCAATTGTTGCTGTAGCCGCAGCGTCAATGCTTGTGCTCTCTGGATGTTCAAAGAGCTCTAGTGGCAGCGACAAAGTTGCTGTTTCACTAATTACAAAAGATCAGTCAAACCCATTCTTCGTTGCAATGATCAAGGGTGCTACTGCTAAGGCAGAGTCACTTGGCGTAGATCTAACTGTTGCATCTGGTAAGGATGAATCAGACTACGCAGGTCAGATCGCAGCGATCGAAAACGCTGTATCTGCAAAGCAAGCTGGTATTTTGATCGTTCCAGTATCTACAGAAGTTAACGCAGCAATCACAAAGGCCCGCGATGCAGGTCTATTCGTAATTGCGCTTGACACACCACCAGATCCTGCTTCAATCGTGGATATCACATTCGCGACAGATAACTTCGAAGCTGGAAAGCTAATCGGTCAGTGGACAGCTAAGAAGCTCGCTGGCAAGAAGGCAACAATCGCACTTCTCGACATCTTCGATGATCGCGTTGTATCTGTTGACTACAACCGTGACAACGGATTCCTTACAGGTATGGGAATTGATGTCAAGGATCCTAAGGTCATGGGAGACGAAGCCAAGACTGGCAAGTACTCAGGTGGCGACTACGAGATCGTTGGAAACGTAGCAACTGGAGCTAACGAAGACGGTGGACGTACCGGTCTTGAGAAGCTTCTTGCTAAGAACAAGAAGATCAACGTTGTTTACACAATCAACGAACCAACTGCTATCGGAGCTTGTGCTGCTGCTAAGGCTGCAGGCGTCAAGATCGATGCAATGGTTTCTGTTGACGGTGGTGGAGCCGGTATCGGCGCTGTTAAGTCAGGTTGCATCAACGCAACTTCACAGCAGTACCCACTATTGATGGCTGACCTTGGTGTCCAGGCTATCTACGACATCGTGAAGAACGGTACAAAGCCAGCTGTTTCAGATGGTCTTGACTTCTTCAACACAGGTGTCAAGTTGATCACTGATGACCCACAAGATGGTGTCGCTTCAGAGACAACTGAATACGGTCTAGCAAACGCTTGGGGTTAATCCCAGCTCTTTAGTTAATAACTAAAGAAGAGCGTTTAAAGAGGGCGGCTGCTTCGGCAGTCGCCCTCTTTAACTAGTTCTAGTCAATAAAAATTTGGTAATAAAAGTTTTTCAAGGCAGTAGAGTTCATTATGTTGATCAAGTAGCATTTTTTAGTAAGAGTGAAAGGACCACAAGTGAGTCAAGATACGGCCACATATGATGCAGCTTCGGAGTTTCAAGACCGCGCATCAGTAAGCCAAAAAGTTCAAGCCACTCTCCATAAATATCCATGGATGAGCTCAGCTTTTGTTCTTCTCTTCGCATCAATAACTTTTAGTTTTTTCAATGAAAACTTCTTAACCCCATCTAACTTCTCACTTATCTTGCAGCAGGTTGCAATTGTTGGAGCAGTCGCTGCGGGTCAGACAATAATTATCTTGACCGCCGGTATCGATCTTTCATGTGGAGCTATCGCAGTCTTTGCATCGATGACAATGGCGAAATTGGTTCAAGGAACACCTGGAGAAGGCCATCCGGCAGGCTGGTCAATCTGGTTAGCATTCCCACTTGGTCTCGCTGTCGGAATGCTCGGTGGCGCTATCAACGGCTTCTTGGTTACAAAAGTTAAGCTTCCGCCATTTATCGTTACCTTAGGTACTTACAACGTATTCGTCGCGCTAACTCTTACCCTGACTAAGGGAACTGTTCCTTCAATTGAAATGGATCCGTTCCTCTTAACTCTTGGACACTATGTAAACCTTGGACCGTTCCGAATTACAACTGGTGTTGTATTCGTTATCGCGATGTATTCATTCTTAGCATTCGTGCTCCGCTACACCGGTTGGGGTCGCCACGTTTACGCAGTCGGCGACGATATCGATGCAGCGCGCCTTGCTGGTATCTCAGTAAACCGCGTTCTTATGAGCGTTTACATGGTTGCAGGCTTGATCTTCGCACTCTCTGCTTGGATCGTCATCGGCCGCGTTACAGTAGCTAGCCCAAATACCGGCAGCGATCTAAACCTAGATTCAATCACTGCGGTAGTAATCGGTGGTACTTCACTATTCGGTGGCCGCGGAACAATCTTTGGTTCGCTCATCGGAGCGATCATCGTGGGCGTATTCCGTAACGGACTAACTCTTGCTGGCGTAGATCTCTACTACCAGCTCCTTGCAATCGGACTTCTAATTATCTTCGCGGTCACAGTTGACCAGTGGATCAGAAAGGCACGCAAATGAGCAAAGCTCCTATCCTGCAAGCAGTTGGAGTAACAAAGAACTACGGTCGCGTTGTTGCACTCGATGGCGCAGATCTGGAACTCTTTCCTGGCGAAGTTCTCGCAGTAGTCGGCGATAACGGTGCTGGTAAATCAACTTTGATTAAATGCTTATCTGGTGCTGAATCACCTGATGCAGGTCAGATCATCCTGGATGGCGTTGAAGTTTCCTTTAAGCGTCCACAAGATGGTCGCCACGCTGGTATCGAAACTGTGTATCAGACACTTGCTGTTGCACCAGCTTTAGATATCGCATCAAACCTTTACCTTGGTCGCGAAATGCGTAAGAAGGGTCCACTTGGAACGATCTTCCGCATGCTCGATGGTTCTGGAATGCGCAAGGCGGCAAAGGATCATATTTCAGCACTTGGTATCGGAACTATCCAGAATATTTCACAGGCAGTCGAAACTCTCTCTGGTGGACAGCGTCAAGCAGTTGCCGTTGCCCGCGCCGCAGCGTTCGGCCAGAAGTTGATTATTCTCGATGAACCAACAGCCGCATTGGGTGTTCGTGAGTCACGTCAGGTATTAAAGCTAATCGAATCACTTCGCGATCGCGGCATGCCAGTTATCTTGATTTCGCACAACATGCCTCAGGTCTTTGAAGTTGCAGATCGCATCCAGGTGCAACGCCTCGGAAAGCGCGCTGCTGTTGTTACTCCAAAGACACACAGCATGAACGATGTCGTTGCAATCATGACTGGTGCGATGACAGTTGATAAGAAAGACCAAGCCCTTTCACCAGTTCGTTAATAACTAGTAAAAAGATTAGACCTTAAACAATGGCCACTCCGGTTCGGATTGAATCGGATGTGGTCATTGTTGGTTCTGGGATAGGCGGCGCCACAACTGCCTTTGCTTTGGCTAATAAGGGCGTTAAAACACTGGTACTAGAACGTGGTGAACGGATGCCACGCGAGCCCGAGAATTGGTCGCCTTCTGAAATCTTTATGAAGACTCGTTACAAGCCCAATGAAAAATGGGTCGATGGAAAAGGTAAAGAGTTTGTTCCCGGCGTTCATTACTTTGTCGGTGGAAATAGCAAGGTCTATGGCGCATCGCTGCCACGTTTTAGCCGCTTTGATTTCGGGGTAATCAAGCACCAAGAAGGAATATCACCTGCCTGGCCGTTTACTTACGATGATTTAGAGCCGTATTACCACGACGCCGAGGAGTTATATCGAGTCCATGGCGATGCGCAAAATATTTACGGCAACGATCGCAAGACGCCATTTCCATATCCAGCGATGAAGCACGAACCATATGTAGAAGAACTCGGAAAGCGCCTTAGCAAAGCCGGTGTTAAGCCACATTCAAATTCCATGGGTATTGATTTAGGGCCTGGCGGAAAATGTATTCGCTGCAAAACTTGCGATGGTTTTGTTTGTAAGTTAGATGCCAAGAGCGATGCTGAAGTAAATGCTTTAAATCCAGCTATTGCAACTGGTCATGTAACTCTCATGACATCTGTGCAAGTAAATCGAATTGTCTTAAGCGCCGATGGAAAATCAGTTAGCCATTTAGAAGCAACTCGTAATGGTGAGCAGCTTGAGATTTATGGCAAGAAATTTGTAATCTCTGCTGGTTCTGTAAACACGGCAGCGCTATTGCTGCGATCAGGTGTTGCTAATTCATCTGATCAAGTTGGCCGCAACTTTATGATGCACAACAACAGCCATATCGCAGCCGTTGATATGCGCCGTAAGAACGATGTCACATTCCAGAAGACGCTTTCGTTTACAGATTGGTACTTAGATGGCGGCAAGGGTTATCCACTTGGTGCGGTTCAATTAATCGGCAAAGTACAAGGCATCATGATGAAATCTTTTGCCAAGTTAGTTCCGTTGCCGCTACTTAACTTGATTTCAGATCACAGCGTGGAATTTGTTGTCATGAGTGAAGATCTGCCGCACCCAGAAAACCGAGTAACGATCACTGAAAATGGGGCGATAAAGCTGGCTCGCAACGCCGTTGGAATGAAGACCCATATGGAGCTACTGCGCCGGGCTAAGAAAGTTCTACGTAAAGCTGGATACCAAGCAACCTTTAGGCAGCCCTTTGATATTTCTATGAACTCACATCAATGCGGCACAACTGTGGCAGGTAAGGATCCCCGCACCAGTGTTGTAGATGGCTACTGTCGCAGCCACGATCATCACAATCTTTATCTAATCGATGGTGGATTCTTTCCATCATCTGCAGCGATGAACCCGGCGCTGACGATCGCTGCACAAGCGCTGCGCGTTGTTGCTGAATCAGATTTAGCTAAAGTTTAAGCCAGACCTAAAACGCGCAGTAGCTCGTCATTTAAATCTTTCGCATCCACATCTGCACCCGTCCAATACTTAATGCCGATAACCGCCTGGTTTACAACCATTCCCAAACCTTGCAGAGTAGTAGCGCCTCGTTTACCGGCTTCAGTCAAGAAGTAAGTCTGTGGTGGATTTACGATTACATCTGCGGCCAGCATGCCAGGGCGAATCGAATCGAAGTTAATATCTTGCTTACCTTCGGTATTAACCATTCCCATAGAAGTTGAGTTGATTACAACTTCGGCATCAAGTGGGATTTCGTATGTCTTGTTCCATTCTACAAATTCAGCGCTGGCGTTAGTTTTCTCATTTAACAACGCGGTTAACTCTTCACCGCGAGCGCGTGAGCGATTTACTACATAGAACTTACTTGCCCCTGCGAGCGC
>Ga0007791_10000409_pt1 | contig 13378 bp, 12 predicted proteins | sample CryBogmetaGMA05M_FD_60368 | JGI IMG/M metagenome (GOLD analysis project Ga0007791, IMG submission 60368) | Freshwater microbial communities from Crystal Bog, Wisconsin, USA - MA0.5M | ecosystem: Environmental > Aquatic > Freshwater > Lake | place: Crystal Bog, Wisconsin, USA | collected 2009-07-06 | reverse complement strand
ATCCCTCACTAATGCAGGGTTGAAAGTTCTTGTTATCGATCGCGGCGCAGTTTCCAGTGGAACAACTGGAGCGGGAGAAGGAAACATTCTCGTTTCTGATAAAGATCCAGGGCCTGAACTCACCTTGGCTCTGCACTCTCGCAACTTATGGTTTGAGATGCAAGAAGATGTAGGCGATAGCTTTGAACTTGAGGCAAAAGGCGGTGTTGTTGTTGCTCGTCGTGACGATGCACCATTGATGAAGCTTGCAACAGAACAAAGTCAACATGGCGTGACAATTGAGAAGTGCAATCATGCTCGACTTCACGAGCTCGAACCATATTTGCATCCTGATATTTCATCGGGTGTCTTTTATCCGCAAGATGCGCAATGCCAACCGATGCTTGCGGCTGCTCATGTCATTCGCGCTGTCGTGCAACGAGGCGGTGAATTTATTTCGCAAGCCAAGGTGACGCGCATCTGCGTCGAAAACGGGGCAGTTACAGGGATAGAGACAAGTCGAGGAACTTTCAACGCACCCATCATTGTGAATGCAACAGGAACCTGGGCTGGTGAGATAGCGCAGCTTGCTGGCTCGCACCTACCTATTGCACCGCGTAAGGGATTTATTCTCGTCACTGAACCAACGAAGAAGTACATCTTCCATAAGGTCTATGACTCCGATTATGTTGCAAATGTTGCAAGTAGTGATGCTGACTTACAGACAAGCACTGTGGTTGAGGGCACGCGAAGTGGCACCATCCTTATCGGAGCAAGTCGAGAACGCGTGGGATTTGATGGATCGATGAATTATGAAGTTCTGCGCACTCTGGCAGCACAAGCTACATCTCTCTTTCCGGTTCTGCGTGATGTGCAATTACTGCGTGCCTATCGCGGTTTTAGGCCGTATGCGCCAGATCATTTACCTGTCATTGGACAAGATGCACAGGTGAAAGGGTTGTGGCATTCAGCAGGTCATGAAGGTGCGGGAATTGGTCTAGCGCCAGGGTCTGCAGCTCTTATTACTGATGCAATTCTCGGAAGAGAATCCTTTATGGATGGGGCTGCATTTTTACCACAGCGCTTTGCGACGGTTCGGGTATGACGCAAACGATCTCATTTACATTCAATGGCGCAACGATTGAGTGCGAAGCGGGGCAAAGTATCGCTTCAGCGCTCATTAACGAAGATCAGCGAGAACTTCGAAGAACTCGATTTGGTGATGAACCGCGCTCAATATTTTGTGGCATAGGCATCTGCTTTGACTGCGTAGTGGTAATCAATGGCGTAGCTAATCAACGTTCATGCCTCATTGAAGCGCAAGATGGAATGAATATTGAGAGCGCTCAGTGATTATCGTTATTGGTGCAGGCCCTGCAGGACTCGCAGCAGCTGAAGCAGCCTCTCGCAATGGAACGGAAGTTGCATTACTTGATTCCGCATCCCGCATGGGCGGTCAGTATTGGCGTCATCGCACAAAAGTCACAGGATACCGAAGTGAACGCGGCGACCAACTATTTGCCAAAGTCCGTGCTGCGGATTCAGTCACCCATATCTCTGAAGCGAGTGTGTGGAGTGCTCATCGTGAAGGTGATTTGATCAGAGTCAATTACCTTCAGGGCGGAATTGAAAGTTCACTTACTGCAGAGAAGATAATTCTTGCAACAGGTGCCTACGACCGCACTCTTCCATTTCCAGGTTGGGACACACCTGGATCCATGACACCGGGTGCTGCGCAATCTCTTCTCAAAGGACATGACGTAATAGCGGGCAAGAGAATTATCGTTGCGGGCACTGGGCCATTCCTCTTACCCGTTGCAACCGGACTTGCTGAAGCAGGAGCTGAGATTGTCGGTCTGTTGGATGCACATTCACCTCTTCGCTGGAGCCTTTCTCTACGCGCGTTACTAGAGAATGTTTCAAAATTTTCAGAACTTCTGTATTACGCACGACTGCTCCGAAAGCACAGAATCACTCCTCACTTTGGTAGAGCGGTCACCGCCTTTGCAGATGGCGTAGCAACAATTTCTACAATTGATTCAGACTTTGTGATGAAGTCTGGAAGATCGCGCGCCATCAAGGCTGATGTAGTAGCTGTTGGGTGGGGTTTTCTCCCTGATTTATCTCTTGGTGGAATTTTGGGATGTGCACAGAAAGTTGATTCGGATGGAACTGTCACCTTTGAGGTAGATCAGAATCAGTTGAGCTCACAACCACATATCTGGATTGCAGGAGAAGCGACAGGTATCGGGGGAGCCGACCTTTCGTTGATCGAAGGCGAAATTGCAGGACTTGCTGCATCTGGTCAGAAGATTTCCTCTTCACTGTTTCGAAACCGAGCGCGTAAACAACGATTTGCAGATGCACTCAAGCGGACATATCCAGTACGAGACGGTTGGAGACAGTGGATTACACCCAGCACAATTATTTGTCGATGCGAGGAAGTCAGATCCCAAGAGATTGCAGATTCTGTCATCGAGCTTGGAGCAGAGGATTCGCGCACATCAAAGCTGTTTACTCGAGCAGGCATGGGTCTATGTCAAGGACGTATGTGTTCGCGCAATGTGTCAGAGATCGTCTCAGGGATTACGCAATGCGCGGTCACAGATGGCGAACGAATCGCAGCGAGCAACAGGCCGACTGCGGCCCCGATTTCATTAGGTCAGCTTGCTGATGGAAAAAACTCACTTTAAGAGATACCTTGTGCGACATGACTAACCCATGGAACGGCGTATTAACTGCAACTGCGACACCTTTTAAGTCAGATCTTTCAATCGATTACGATAAATATGCAGAGCATGTTGCATGGCTTGCCGCTAATGGAACTCATGGTGTTATTCCCAATGGTTCATTGGGCGAGTATCAAGTTCTCACCGCTGAAGAGCGAGCGAAGATGGTTGAAATCGCAGTCGCTGCAGCTCCTAAAGGTTTTAGCGTTGTCCCGGGCGTTGCTGCGTATGGAGCTGCAGAATCTCGTAAATGGGCAGAACATGCACAAAAGGCAGGCGCCGGAGCTGTGATGCTTCTTCCCCCTAATGCTTACCGTGCATCGGATGATGAAGTTCTTGCACATTACAAAGAGGTAGGCAAGGTTGGAATTCCGATCATTGCCTACAACAATCCCTTTGATACCAAGGTAGATCTCACACCGAAACTCGTTGCACGTATTGCAGAGGAAGTTCCAAGCGTTGTTGCCATTAAGGAATTCTCTGGCGACGTTCGCCGTATCTGGCAGATCAAGCGATTAGCTCCACGTATTGAAGTCATCGTTGGTGCAGATGATGTATTCCTTGAACTCTCTACAGCTGGTATTTCCGGTTGGATTGCAGGATTTCCTAACGCTCTTCCTAAAGAATCAATGGAGCTCTACAACCTGGCAACATCGGGCAACTTCAAAGAGGCAGCACCGATGTATTCAGCGCTACACGATGTATTTCATTGGGATTCAAAGAAGGAGTTCATTCAGGCAATTAAGTTGGGCATGGATCATGTGGGTCGCTATGGCGGTCCTACACGTCTTCCACGTCTGCCTCTTCCTAAGCATGAACAAGAGCAGATCCATCGCGAGATGGATGTTGCGTTGGCGTACTTTAAGAATCGCTAATACCTATGAATAGCATTCGCACCGTTACAACCGTTGAGACTCATACCGAAGGTATGCCTACTCGTGTTGTGACATCCGGAATCGGTGAGATTCCAGGGGCGACGATGTTTGATAAGCGTCTACATTTCATGGAGCACATGGATTTTTGGCGCCAGTGGCTGATGTATGAACCACGCGGCCATAGCGCCATGAGTGGTGCGATCTTGCAGAAGCCAACACGTCCCGACGCTGATTGGGGAGTTGTCTACATTGAAGTCTCTGGGTGCTTGCCGATGTGTGGGCACGGAACAATCGGAGTTGCAACTGCGTTGGTTGAGAAGAAGCTTGTTACCGTCGTTGAACCAGTTACAACTATTCGCCTAGATACTCCTGCGGGGCTAGTTGTAGTTGATGTTGCTGTTGAAAATGGTCGAGCAAAGAATGTCACGATGACCAATGTCCCATCTTTTTCTTACGCACTAGATCAAGTTGTAGATGTTCCTGGTTTTGGAAAGCTGACCTATGACATGGCCTACGGCGGAAATTTCTACGCCATCGTTCCGGTTGATCGTGTTGGTATTGAGTTCAAGCGTGAGAACGGGCAGAAGTTTCTAGATTTAGGTCTGACAATCTCTGATGCAATCAATGAACAGAATCGTCCTGTGCACCCAGAAAATCCTGATATCGCGATATGTCATCACATCGACTTCATAGCCCCTGGCTCTGATGGCCCGTTGCATTGGCGCAATGCGATGGCAATTCACCCAGGATGGTTTGATCGCTCTCCATGCGGAACAGGAACAAGTGCGCGTCTTGCACAAATGGTTGCTCGCGGGGAATTTAGAGATGGAGATGTTCTTAATAATGAATCTTGGATTGGTTCGCACTTCCAGGGAAGAATCAAGGAACACACAAAAGTTGGAGACTTCGATGCGATCGTTCCGATGATTACGGGACGTGCCTGGGTTATGGGTGAAGCAACATGGATGCTAGATCCGAATGATCCATTTCCAAGTGGGTTTATTGTTTAGTTGATGTTTTGCGGCACTGACCAAGGATTTGCATCTTGCAGTGCTGCAGGTAAAACAGCTTGTGAAAATCCCTGGTAAGCAACAGGTCGCATAAAACGATAGATCGCATCTGTTCCAACAGAGGTTGTAAATGTTGAAGAGGATGGCCAGGGACCGCCATGGCTCATCGCAGATGTCACGGCAACTCCTGTAGGGAAACCGTTCCAGATAACGCGTCCTGCCTTCTCTTTCAATACAGAAACCAAAGCTGCAACATCATCTCCATCCGTACCGTGGATCGTCGCAGTGAGTTGTCCGTGTAGCGCGGCCGCAATTTCTGAATACTGTTTTTCAGCACATGTGATGACCACAGTGGTTGGCCCGAAGTGTTCTTCAAGGAGCGCGCTGTTCTGTGATGCAGTTGCCCAGTCTGTGAAGAAAATTGTCGGCGTGACTCCGAAGCCTTCAGCACGTGCAATACCTGTTGCGATTTCAATCTTTCCGCTTGCTGTGAGAGCCGTGATAGCAGCTGAGTAACGATCTGCAATCGACTTACTTAATAGGGGAGCGACAGCCAGGCTTGCCAGGTGCAACTTCATAGTTTCGATGAAAGTTGAATCAGCAGGTGCAAAAATCAAACCTGGCTTTGTGCAGAATTGTCCTGAACCCATAAGCGCTGAATCAACGAGACCCTTGGCAAGAGCTTCAGAACGTTCATCGATGGCGTTTTGTGTGACAAAAACAGGGTTGAGGCTTCCCATTTCTGCATAGACAGGAATCGGATTCCGGCGGCGTGCACCAAGGTCCACAAGGATTCGGCCCACAGTTTCAGAGCCTGTGAAACCAATTGCAGTGATCGCAGGATGTTCTGCCAACCAATGTGTGATCTGAGGGCTTGTTCCTTGAACAATCGAATACGCATCTGATGAAACTCCACATTGAGTGAGCGCTGCTTTGATTGCTTTCTCAATAGTTGCACACGTGTTGGGATGTGATGGATGTGCCTTAGCGACAACTGGGTTTCCAGCAGCGATCGCAGAGGCCGCGTCTCCACCTGCAACAGAGAAGGCAAGCGGAAAGTTACTTGCAGCAAAGATTGCAACGACTCCAAGGGGCTGATTCATCTTACGAATATCAGGACGTGGAGCAGGAGAGTAATTGGGATCTGCTTTATCAATGACAACAGCTAAATGTTTTCCAGATTCGACAAGGCGAGCGAAGAGTTCGAATTGAACAGTGGTTCGGGTAATTTCTCCAGCAATCCGAGCCTCAGGAAGTGCAGTTTCAGCGCATGCTGATTCGATGAGCGAATCTCGTGATGACTCAATCGCAGCTGCTATCGCGCGCAAGAGTTGAGCACGTTCTGCAGGTGATTGATTGGCAAGAGAAGAAGAAGTAGCAGCCGCTAGTGCAATCAGAGAGTCAACTTCACTCTTGGAATTTTCAGCGATCTCTGCTCCGTACGAGCTTCCATCTATGGGTTTCACGGCGCGAAAGGTCATGCGAGCATCCTATGAGTATCCTCGCCCAATGAGTACTACCAAGCAGAGAGCCGGAATATTTGCAGTGCTCGGTGCAGCACTCTGTTTCGGAACAACTGGTACTACGCAACAACTGGGAGTTCCGGATATTTCACCGGTGGCTGTCGCATCTGCGCGCCTGATCTGCGGCTCACTCTTCCTCTTTATCTTCGCCTACTTTCAGAAGAAGACTCGTGGCGAAGTGCGCATGCCACTTCTGGATCTGATCATCTGCGGCGCCGGAATCGGCATGTACCAACTCACATTCTTTAGCGCAGTGCATTCAACCGGTATCGCAATCGCCACAGTCACGGCTCTTGGTGCCGCGCCAACTCTCTCTGCACTGGTCGCCTTCGTATTGATGCGCGAGAAACCACAGAAGAGTTGGTACTTAGGAACGGCAATCACCATCTTAGGAATCGTCTTAGTGGGAACTGCGCATGGGATCGCATCTTTTAATGGCAAAGGAGTCGCACTCGCAGTACTTGCGGGCTTTGGTTTTGCAGTATTTAACGTTGTCTGCCGACGTTCACTTGCTCGTGGTGCCCAAGATATTTGGCTTACGGCGACAACTTTTGGTGTTGCAGCGCTCGTGAGTTTTCCCTTCCTCTTCACGCAGAGCCCCGCATGGATTGTGACAACCAAAGGATTCTTTACGGTGCTGTGGCTAGGGTTTATCACAACCTCGGTTGGTTATATCCTCTTTATGTTTGGTCTCAAGCGGATCGAATCAAGCCTCGCAGCTACGGTCGTATTGGCAGAGCCAGCAACTGCAACAATTCTGGCCGCTGTAGTTATTGGTGAGAAACTAGTCGTGCAGAGCTATGTCGGAATCGCAACCGTTGCGCTGGGCATCCTCTATCTAAGCCGAAAGACCACTAACTAAACTTATAGAAAGCCAATGTAATCGCGATTGTAAACATGATCACGGCGATGACAGAATCAAGAATCTTCCAGAATATTGGACGGGTCATGTATTTCGACGCTGCTTGCGCCCCAAAACCAATAGCTGTGAACCAGATGACGCTGGCCATCGATGCACCGAGAGCAAATAGCCATCGATGGGAAGCGAATTGATTTGCGATACTGCCCAGGAGAATTACAGTGTCGAGATATACATGAGGATTGAGGAAAGTGAAAGTTATTAAGGAGAGTAGGACTTTAATTGCAGATTGGCTCTCAGAAGTTGCCACTGTAAGAGTTTGAGTTGAGAAAGCTGCGCGAGCGCTCTTAATTCCAAACCACGTTAAGTAAACCACGCCAAACCACCGGATATATTCAAGGGCTTTAGGTTGTGATTGCACAAAAGTTCCAAGGCCACCAACACCAAGAACTATGAAAAACGCATCTGCGACAGAACAGAAAAGTACGACCATAGCTACGTGGCTACGGAGAAGGCCTTGCTTGATGACAAAAGCGTTCTGCGCGCCGATTGCGATGATAAGAGAGAGGCTCGCGAGAAAGCCGGAAAGGAGAGCCACCATGATGTGGACGATACTGGGATCGAACCAGTGACCCCCACAATGTCAATGTGGTGCTCTACCGCTGAGCCAATCGTCCTAGGTAATATGAAATTGTAGTGCTCAACCATTTCATCTCTCTTGCGAAAGATGTCCTGGAGGTCGGAACGGGATTTGAACCCGTGTAGAGGGATTTGCAGTCCCTTGCCTCGCCTCTCGGCCATCCGACCATAGACAAACCGCCACCTGAAAATAAATTCGAAGCGGCGGTTAATCCGAGCGGACGACGGGGTTCGAACCCGCGACCTGAACCTTGGCAAGGTTCCGCGCTACCAGCTGCGCTACGTCCGCATTTTGTGCAGGGGCAAATCTAGCGCAGAGCAGGCGTAAGTGCCAAAGCGTAGATTTTCATTGGGCTTTCATCGCATTTATATGCGTAGCCTTGCCCCATGTTTGGACGCGATTCGCAATTCTGGATGGGAGGAATTCACGCGACCAATCTCAAGGAGGTAACAGATGATGCATCAAAGTTGGATGACGGTTCCTTTTGGGCAGTTGTACAAACATTTGAAGGCAGATCTACATTCGCAAGGTTTGGCGATGTTGAAGATACGGAATTCGCACAAGAACCTTGGGAGCGATTAACTAAGAGCTGGATTAGTTCGCATGATCAGATGGATTACATGGCATATGTGTCAAAGATTCGAGAGGCGATTGCCGAAGGTGGGGTCTATCAAGTCAATGCCTGCAGGCAATTGCATCAGGTGATGGATAGAAAGAGCCAATCACTTGCAGGACTCTTCTCTCAATTGCTGGTTGGGAATCCAGCACCGTTTGCAACATACCTAAAGGTAAAGGGCTTCGAGATTGCATCGGCATCTCCTGAAAGGTTTTTGAGTCGAACAGGTTCAACGATTCTGACATCGCCGATTAAGGGAACTATTACACGTAACGAAGATACTTTCGGAGAGAAAGATCAGGCTGAAAATCTCATGATCGTAGATTTGATGCGCAATGATCTAGGGCGAATCTGCCAACCAGGAAGTGTTGAAGTGTCAGAATTATTTCGACATGAGAAGCATCCTGGTATCACGCATTTGGTTTCGGATGTGAAAGGTGAGCTCGAGCCAGGACTTGGTTGGCGAGATATCTTTGATGCAACGATGCCACCAGGATCAGTCAGTGGCGCACCTAAAAGTTCAGCCCTGCGAATCATTGAAGAAAATGAGAAAGAACGTGGTCCTTACTGTGGAGCGCTCGGTTGGGTGCACGGAGATCGAGCAGAGTTGGCTGTGGCCATTCGAACATTCTGGAGCACAGGAGATTCTGTGCTCAGATTCGGAACTGGCGCTGGAATTACATGGGGGAGCGATCCCGCATCAGAATGGGAAGAGACTCAATTGAAGGCGCGTCATCTGATTTCGATTGCTGGAGGTCAGTTGTGAGTGCAATTGAGTTCGATGTACATGGTTTCCCCAAATCATCGGGGATATTTGAAACACTGAAGACAGTAGAAGGTGCGCCCATCGCTCTTGGTCGACATATGAGGCGAGCAGTCACTTCGGCTCATGATTTAGGAATTTCACTCCCGGGTGAAGAATTCATTCGCAGAGAAATTATGCGTGTAGTCCGCGAAAATCCTCACGCTGTGGGTCGTCTGCGAATCTGCTTCGGTCAAGATCTCTTCCATATTACACATGATGCCTATTCAGAACAGAGTGAACCGGCTGTATTGAATTTCTACAGTCAGACCGTTATCGGCTCAATCCATAAGACATTTCCTTATGACGATCGCTTTGCCTTGATTAAGGCGGCGCAGGATGAAGGCTTTCACGAGTCAGTGCTCTTTAATGAGAAGAATGAAATCACCGAGACAGCGACTGCAAATTTAGTATTTATGATCTCAGGAGAATGGGCCACACCACCTATTACTTCAGGGATATTGCCCGGTGTTGTCAGAGCTATCGCTATCGAGGAATGTGGAGTGAAGGTTCGCACCATTCATGTCTCTGAAATCCCAGAGGTAGAGTCGGCATTTATGCTCTCGAGTTTGCGTATCGCACAGCCAGTTTCATATATCGGGGATATGAAATTGAAAATAGGAGATGCTTCACGCGACTTAGAAGCGCAAATACGGGCCCACTCGCAACCTGTTTCGGTAGGCTAGGGGCATGTCTTTGATATCGATTACCGTTGATGGCGCTGTGCGCAGCGTCGAATCGGATCAACGCCCGACCCAACTCTTTGCCGACAATAAAGAGATTGTCGTCTGCACAATCAACGGAACCCTGCGAGATCTATGGACTGACCTTGCCGAAGGTGATGTTGTGCAAGGTATTTCGATTTCATCTCCCGAAGGATTGGCTGTCTTGCGTCACTCAACAGCACACGTGATGGCACAAGCTGTGCAACAAGTATTTGCTAACACTCGTTTAGGAATCGGGCCACCCATTACTGATGGCTTCTATTACGACTTCGATCCTGAGGTTCCATTTAACCCAGATGATCTGGAAAAAATTGAAAGTGCAATGCGCAAGATCGTCAAAGATGGTCAGCGATTTAAGCGACGCGTGACCACTGAGGCAGATGCACTCAAAGAATTGGCGCACGAGCCATATAAGTGCGAGCTCATTGGCATCAAAGGCGGCGGAACTGACGAGACCAACGTTGAGGTTGGTGGCGCTGAACTCACTATCTACGACAACTTAGGTCGTGATGGTCAACCTGTCTGGTCTGATCTCTGTCGCGGGCCGCATCTGCCTTCAACAAAACACATTCCGGCATTTAAATTAATGCGCAGCGCAGCTGCCTATTGGCGCGGTTCTGAAAAGAACCCCATGTTGCAACGTATCTATGGAACTGCCTGGCCTTCACAAGATGAGCTCAATGGTTATCTCGAACTTCTCGCTGAGGCAGAAAAGCGTGATCATCGTCGTCTAGGGCAAGAGCTAGATCTCTTTTCATTCCCTGAAGAGATTGGATCTGGGCTCGCCGTATTTCATCCCAAGGGCGGAATCATTCGCCGGGCGATGGAAGATTATTCACGGTTGCGCCATGAAGAAGAAGGTTACGAGTTTGTCTATTCACCACATCTAACAAAAGCTGCGCTCTTTCAAAAGTCTGGTCACCTGGATTGGTACTCAGAAGGAATGTACCCACCGATGATCTTGGATGAAGAGCTCCATGCTGATGGAACAGTAAAACGCGCCGGCCAGCAGTACTACATGAAGCCTATGAACTGCCCATTCCACAATTTAATATTCCAGGCTCGCCAGCGCTCTTACCGTGAACTTCCATTGCGCCTCTTTGAATTCGGTACTGTCTATCGCTACGAGAAATCTGGCGTATTGCACGGGATCACGCGCGCACGCGGCTTTACACAAGATGATGCACATATTTATTGCACCAAAGAGCAGATGGCTGGCGAACTTGATTCACTTCTCACCTTCGTGCTTAACCTTTTGCGCGATTATGGTCTGGAAGATTTCTACCTAGAACTTTCTACACGCAACCCAGAAAAATCTGTAGGAGAAGACGCAGATTGGATCGAAGCGACAGAAGCGCTTCGTAAAGCTGCGGTGGCACAGAACCTCGAGCTCGTTCTTGATGAAGGTGGAGCTGCCTTCTATGGTCCTAAGATTTCGGTACAGGCCAAAGATGCGATTGGTCGCACATGGCAGATGTCGACGATTCAAGTTGATTTCCAACTTCCACAACGATTCGAACTCGAGTACTCATCAGCCGATGGATCACGCCAACGACCAGTGATGATTCACCGCGCGCTCTTCGGCTCTATCGAACGTTTCTTTGGTGTACTCACCGAGCATTATTCAGGTGCATTTCCACCATGGCTTGCACCAGTACAAGTTGTGGGTATCCCTGTTGCAGAGGCATTCTCAGATTACCTCAGCGGTGTTATTGCGTCGATGAAATCAGCGGGAATTCGCGCCGAGATGGATTTCTCTGATGATCGCATGCAGAAGAAGGTGCGTAATGCGCAGATGCAGAAGATTCCATTTATGGTCATTGCTGGCGAGGAAGATATGAACGCTGGCGCTGTCTCTTTCCGTTACCGCAATGGCGAACAGAAGAACGGCATTCCCATCGCTGATGCAATCGCTGAAATTAAGAAGACTGTTGCAGATCGAATTCAGGTTTAACAATGTCGCAGATTGATGGGGCAGGTATGCCTGATGGGTGGCAGCGATTATGGGCGCCTCATCGCTTGGATTACTTGCGCGGTGAAAACCGTCCACTCGATGGCAACGATGTGCAATGCCCCTTCTGCAGAATTCCAACTCTGAGCGATGAAGAGGGGCTGATCGTCGCGCGGGGCACAACAGCATTCGTCGTCATGAATCTCTATCCGTATAACCCAGGACATTTGCTTGTTTGCGCTTATCGCCATATCGCAGACCTCACCGATTTAACAGATGAAGAGCGGCACGAGATTACAGATCTCAGTGCTCATGCAATGAAGACGGTCCGTAAAGTCTCTGGTGCCGATGGTTTCAACTTGGGTATGAATCAAGGTGCAATATCAGGAGCTGGAGTTGCAGATCATATTCACCAACATATAGTCCCTCGCTGGTCGGGCGATGCCAACTTCATGCCGATTATTGGAAAAACAAAGGTTCTGCCACAACTTCTGACAATGACGCGAGAAGAGTTAGCTGCCGCTTGGTAGTGAGTCAATAAATTCTTGCACTATATCGACGCCGATTCCCTTTGCAAGATTGATTGGAATTGCGGGGAAGATTATTCCCGCAGCAAAGGCACCGTCTTCCATCTCGGTCATCATCTCTAAATATTCATCGCGAAATTCACGTACCAACTCTTCATGCTCGGCCTCACTGGAACGAATCGTGGGTGGCATTGTTGCGTAATCCAGAATCTGTAAATCTTGTAAGCGGATCAGTGCTGCTGGTTCTCCCTCGTCATCATGCAGTACCAGGTAAGGGGTTACGAGTTGATCGAAAACCCTTGTTGCAACCATGACTGCATCTTCAAAATCCATCTCATGTCCATCAAGTCCATTGACAACTACAAGACGAGGAATTTGGAATTCATCGAGAGCGCTCCAATGAGCAATGGTCTCGTTATCAATTCCAGCAGATGGATTGATTGCAAATATTGCGCAATCTGATTCACCCTGTGGGGCTAAAGCCACCTGGGCACCAAATCGGGATGCGACCGCTTGCGGGGAGGCGCTTACGTGTCCATATACGTGGATACGTTTCACACGCGAGGAACTAGGTGAAGACATGAGGGTAAGCCTACGATGGTGCCGATGATTAGTAGCGCACTCAAGCCAGCAGTCACTCGATTAATTAATCCGGTGGCTCGATTAGCCATTCGGGTAGGAATTACTCCGGATGCGGTAACAGTCATTGGCGCATTAGGAGTGGTGATTTCATCTGCCTATTTCTTCTCTCGTGAATCATATTTTCTAGGTGCAGCTGTAGTTTCCTTCTTTGTCTTAAGCGATCTCTTCGATGGCGCAATGGCTCGATTATCAGAGCAAGGGGCAAGTCGTTGGGGAGGTTTTCTCGATAGTACGGTCGATCGCATTACAGACTTTTCCATCACAATCGCAGTTCTGGTCCCCATGATTCGCCACAACGACAAGCTTGCCTACCCTGGTTTACTTTCTTTGGTTACTGGACTTTTGATTCCATATATACGGGCAAAGGCTGAAAGTTTTTCGATTCCATGTTCAGTGGGGATTGCGGAGAGAACTGAGCGCTTGATTATTATTCTGAGCGCTGTGGCTCTGGAAGGTTTGGGCGTTCATTTTGCTCTGGCAATCGGATTCTGGCTACTTGC
>Ga0007791_10000408_pt1 | contig 13404 bp, 16 predicted proteins | sample CryBogmetaGMA05M_FD_60368 | JGI IMG/M metagenome (GOLD analysis project Ga0007791, IMG submission 60368) | Freshwater microbial communities from Crystal Bog, Wisconsin, USA - MA0.5M | ecosystem: Environmental > Aquatic > Freshwater > Lake | place: Crystal Bog, Wisconsin, USA | collected 2009-07-06 | reverse complement strand
GTGCACTACTCGGTCTGGTTTGGGGACCACTTGGACCCTTACTGAACACCGTTATCCAGAGGAAAATACCGGCCAACGTGCGGGGTCGAGTTTTTAGCCTGGAATGACTATTTGGACCGCAGGCCCAATGATTTCTATGACTTTTGTGGGACTAGCGGTTGACGCCTGGGGAGTGAGGTCGATTTACCCCACAATAGCGGGAACCGTCTTGTTGGTCGCTATCTTCATCTCTAGTCGAAAAACAATTCACGACTTAGATGGTGCAATCAACCCCGAACTAAATCAGTAAAGTGCTTTGGATTTTCTTGGAGGCCAGGCAAGTGAGAAATCTTCGTGGTTTCCAGTCAGGTGCCTGTTGTACGAAGGGTCATTGTTCAGCAACGCATCCCAATGGGCCAGCATGTACTGTGCTTCGCCAGAAGCCCTCTGGATCTGCTCCAAAGTGGTGTCTAAGCCTCTGGAGATAGACTCAAAGTGAATCAGTTGGGCGTGAGGACAGAAGATATTTTTATAGCCTGCTGCGAGCAATTTCAAGCAAAAATCTACGTCGTTGAAACCCACGGTCAGCTCCTCGGTCAACCCGCCCACCTCTAAGTACTTTGACTTGGCAACCAAAATGCAAGCTCCCGTGACAGCCGAGATTTCATGTGTGACCTGAGCTCGACCCATGTAACCGGGAGAAAGAGAATCAAGAAACCTATGTGCATGTCCGGCGAGACTGCTAAGCCCTCCCAATCCCAACACCACTCCCGCGTGTTGAATTCTCCCGTCTGGGTATAACAATTTAGCGCCAACAGCGCCGGTCCTGGGTAGTTGAGCAAAGCCCAGCATTTGCTCAAGCCAATCGTGTGTCAAAACCTCAGTGTCGTTATTCAACAAGCAAACATATTCACCTATTGACTCGGCTACGGCAAAGTTGTTAATCGCCGAGTAGTTGAATGCTCCGGGGTAATCCAAAACTTTGATTCCTTTAGCCCTAAGTGTTTTGAAGTAATCCAGGGTTCTCTGTTCGACACTTCCGTTATTGACGACGATTATTTCGACTGCCGAATAAGTGCTTTTGGTTGAAATTGACTCGATACAGTTCGACAAAATCTCGGCTTGATCCCTTGTGGGAATGATGATGCTAACTGAGGGTTGAAAGATTAGCGACGGGATAGCTTTGTTGTAGATAGTTAGGTTTTCGTTCGGAGAAATTTCGGCTGAAATACCCTGTCTCTCCAAGTGTGCCTCTAGCGCTGATCGACTTGCGTCTAATGCATAGGGTTTGGATTGGATGTCCCAACTCGTTGATTTCTGAGAAATTCTCCAATGGTAAAGAACGTGAGGAACATGCATTATTTGGGAATCTTGGAGAATCTCGAGCATTCGTAGTGCAAGGTCGTAGTCCTGAGCGCCGTCGAAGGCGGATCTGAGGCCGCCAAGTTCTCTCACCTGGGTGGTCTTGTACATGCTCAAATGGCAAAAATAGTTCATACTCAGTGCTAGCGTGCGGTTGAGTTCGGGTTTGAAATGGGGTGCGCTACGTTTCCCGACGGCGTCTATTTTGTCTTCATCCGAATAAAAGAAAACCACGTTGGGGTTTTCACTGGCAGAGATGGCCATGGCAGCTAGTGCATCGATGGTCAGCTCATCGTCGTGATCCAAAAACGTGACGTATTCCCCAGTAGCCAAAGCAAGGCAAGAGTTGGTGGCCTCGGAGATTTGCCCATTCTCGGTGCGGAGAACGAATTTGATTCTGGAATCACGATTCGCCGCATCCTTGATTATCTTGTGGCAGATTTCATCGGTACTTGCATCGTCCGCAATGCAGAGCTCCCAATTTGGGTAAATCTGCTTGAGAACTGAGTCAATTGCCAACTCCAAGAACTCGGGGTCTGAGTTGTAGGTAGGCATCAAAATTGAAATCTTTGGCGGTTCATTAACCTCAGCCAACTTCCGAACTAAATTTTGAATGTCGCTGCGCGAGAGATCGATAAACCGCCTTGCCCACTGCTCATAGGGCACCTGAACACCTTCGGTATTCATGTTGGCAGCATTTCTGATCAACCTAAAGAAGTAACCGAATCCATAGGTGCGAATCACCTTGAAAACCACGGGCACAGCCGAAACAGGCCCACCCAGTCGCCAAACCGAAACCAAGAGGGATCTAAGTTTTCCCAACAACCCTGTTTTGGGCATTGAATTGAATAGCTTGGCGGTGAGCGGAAGCTTTGGGGTCGACTGCCCGTTTTCAGTGGCCATAGATAAGGATCACCTAAGAAAGTTTTGTGACTGTTAGGGACGAAAAGGACTGCGCCTGCTCGTCTTTGGCGCTGATTATGAACTCATCGATGTTGTGTTGATCTGCAACGGTCCTGAAATCTATTGCCAGGACTTCATCAAGAGGATTAATGCTCCGGTCAGCCGTGGGGTCAAATTCGGAAGAGCACAGGTATTTGGCAACCGTTCCGTTTTGGAGACTGAGAAATGCATGGCCGATACCCTGGCTAATCAGCAGACACCTGGAATTCTCTGCGCTCAGCAAAACTGCATCCCAGGTTCCGAAAGTTGGCGATTCCTTGCGAAGGTCAACCACCACATCCCAAAGTGCGCCTTTCGGACAGGACACGTATTTAGCCTGACCCGGATTTCCCTCGGTCCAGTGAATTCCCCGAATTACGCCTTTTTGTGATTCGCTCTGGTTTACTTGCAGCACCTCAAATTCGAAGCCCAGATTCTGTGAAATCTGGGAGCGCCTGAAGACCTCATGAAATGTTCCACGATTGTCAGGATGAACCGTTGGTTCAAACACCCAGACACCGGGAATCTTCAAAGCCCTATAATTCATTGCAACCCCTGATAGTTTGAACGTGATTCAAGGCTACTAAATGAGGAGCGTTATGCGTTGGGCGGTGTTGGGAAACAGGGGAATGCTTGGCGCAGATTTGGAGACGGCACTCATGTCCAGCGGCGTGGATGTGGCTGGTTACAACCGACTGAACCTAAATGTTGCGGATAGCTCGGCGGACTTAGCGAGAGTCTTCGATGGCGCAAATATCGTTGTGAATGCCATCGCTTATACGGCCGTGGATATGGCTGAGTCCCAAGAATCGGACGTAACCTTCATCAACGGAGAGGTTGCTGGTAAGTTGGCCCAGGCGGCAGCCGCGATCGGTGCCCGCTTTATTCAAATTTCAACCGACTACGTCTTCGACGGAACCAAGGAAAATCCCTACCTAGTTTCCGATTCGCCAAACCCCCAAACCGCATATGGTCGCTCAAAACTATTAGGCGAGCAACTTGTGAGCCAAAGCGGTGCAGACTTCTCAATCCTGCGCACTGCATGGCTATACGGCGAGCACGGAGGCTGCTTTCCCAAGTCGATTGCAAAGGCCCTCAAGGCAAACGGCCGGGCCAGCGTTGTTGACGATCAGATTGGGCAACCAACTTGGACACGGGACCTGGCAACCCAGGTACTGCAGGTAGCTGCCATGCGGGAAATGCCAAGGCTGGTCCACGCGGTTGCCTCGGGCTCTGCAAGCTGGGCTGAATTCGCCTCTGAGGTCGCAACTTCCATGGGAATGCCTGGCGAAAGAGTTATTGCCCGAATCAGCAGTTCCGAGTACCCGACGCCCGCAAGGCGTCCGGCTTGGAGTGTTCTGAATAACCAAACGCCGGGACTGGAGGCCATCGGTGATTGGAGAGATCGCTGGTTGGTGGCAGCGGACAGCGTTTTGGGTCGGGCCTAAGCCTCAAACTCCATTAGCTCCTCCAGATACTTGCCGTACCCGGACTTGCTGAAACGTTTGGCCTGCTCCAGCAGCTGCTCCCTTGTTATGTACCCCATGCGCCAAGCGATCTCTTCGGGAACTGAAATCTTGGTGGCTTGACGGTTCTCAATCACCTTCACGAATTCCGCCGCCTGATGCAAAGTATCAACGCTTCCGGTGTCCAACCAAGCGGTTCCGCGCTCCAGTTTCTCAACTCGGAGCTCTCCCAGGGCCAAGTAGGCAAGGTTTAGGTCGGTTATCTCAAGCTCTCCCCTGGCCGAAGGCTTGAGCTTCTTGGCGAGTTCCACAACTTTTGAATCGTAGAAATACAAACCGGGAATCACAAAGTTGCTCTTTGGCTTCAGAGGCTTCTCCTCGATGGAGACAGCACGTCCGCTTTGGTCAAACTCGATCACGCCGTAGGCCTCAGGGTTGCGCACTCGCTGAGCAAAAACGGTTGCACCATCCAGGTTTCGCATGCGCTGCAGAGTCTTCCCCATGCCAGCCCCGTGAAAGATGTTGTCGCCCAGTATCAGGGCCACGTTTTGTCCATCGATGAATTGCTCACCAATCAGGAACGCTTCAGCCAGGCCGTTCGGGTTGGGCTGAACCTGATATTCGATGGAAATACCCCACTGCGACCCATCAGCGAGAAGCCTCTGGAACTGCTCGAGTTCGTGAGGAGTGGTGATGATCAAGATTTCTCGGATCCCGGCCAGGAGCAGTGTGCTGAGCGGGTAGTAAATCATCGGTTTGTCGTAAACCGGCATGAGTTGCTTTGACGTGGCAATGGTCAGCGGGAAAAGGCGAGTGCCTGATCCCCCGGCAAGGATGATGCCCTTCATGTCTGCCTCGTGTTCCGTTATTGGTCTGCTGTTAGCCTATTACCTAGTAAAAGAGGGAAAGAACATGAGGCTTCTGGTCACTGGTGGCGCCGGATTTATCGGCTCCAACTTTGTGAGACGCACGTTGGCCACGCGGCCCAACGTTCGCGTTACCGTGCTGGACGCCCTCACCTACGCCGGAACCAAAGATAATCTCGCTGGCGTGCTGGAAGACATCGAATTCGTTCACGGTGACATCCGTGACTCCCAGCTCTTGGACAAGCTGGTTTCGCAATCGGATCAGGTTGTTCATTTTGCCGCCGAAAGCCACAACGACAACTCCCTCAGCGACCCAACGCCGTTTGTGGAAACCAACATCCTTGGCACTTACCAACTAATTCAAGCGTGTGTGAAGCATGATGTCTGCTTTCACCACGTTTCCACCGATGAGGTTTTTGGGGATTTGGAAATCGGTTCCGCCGAGAGGTTTCACCCGGATTCGCCCTACAAACCTTCGTCCCCATACTCGGCTACCAAGGCATCAAGTGATCTCATGGTTAGGGCCTGGGTTCGCTCCTTTGGATTGCGGGCCACGATTTCCAACTGCAGCAACAACTTTGGTCCTTATCAACACGCGGAAAAGTTGATCCCTCGCACCATTTTGCTGGCAGCCTCAAACTTAAAACCCAAGATTTACGGGCAGGGCCTAAACGTACGGGACTGGATTCACGTTGATGATCACAACGACGGAGTGTGGGCAGTCATTGATCGAGGCCAAATAGGCAACACCTATCTTTTGGGGGCAAACGGCGAACGCAGCAACCTGCAGGTGGTGGCCGCGATTCTGGAAGCGTTGGGAAAACCCTCAGACTTCATTGAGTTTGTGTCGGATCGCCCGGGCCACGATCGCCGCTATGCGATAGACGCAACCCAAACCGTGTCCGAACTCGGCTGGGAGCCCAAGATTGGTTCTCTCGAATCCGGCCTGCCCTCGGTCATAGATTTCTACTTGGAGAAATTGAAAACCAATCAAGTAGACCTCAGCACAATCTCAAACTCTGGGCTTTCTGTCAGCGCCAAACTGGTTGCCAGAGATCAGCGGAGCTCTGAGGTCGCATGAAACGCGCGCTTTCATTGGCTCTGATGCTCGGTTGGGAAGACGTCAAGCAGGCTTACCGACGCTCCGCGGTGGGTCCCTTTTGGATTACCGCCAGCATGGCTGTTCAGATTGGGGCAATGGGAGTGGTTTTCGGAATCATTTTCAAAACATCCCTTTTCGATTACCTGCCTTACCTGGCAACCAGCATCATTCTCTGGTCTCTTGTGTCCACAACCGTCATCGATGGTTGCAAGGCGTTCATTGAGTCCGAGGCGATGATCAAGCAGCTCGATATCTCGCCGTTCGTTTACGTCTTCAGAGTGATGTTGCGAAACCTCATTACCCTGGCGCACAACATTGTTCTAATTCCTCTGGTCTTCCTGGTGATGTGGCACCCAATTGGCTGGCAGATTCTGTTGTTAGTTCCCGGGTTGGCGCTGGTTGTGCTAAACCTCACCTGGATGATTGTGATTCTTGCGGTGCTCTGTGCCAGGTATCGCGACGTGCCTCAAATTGTTGCCGCTGCCTTCACCATCGTTTACTTTGTAACTCCCGTGATGTGGCAACCCAGCCTGGTGCCATCGGATACCGCGCACTTCCTACTCGGTTTGAATCCCTTCTACCACCTGCTTCAGCTGCTCAGACTGCCGTTTTTGTCTGCAGTCCCCACCGCCGAGAACTGGTATCTCAGCATTGCCATGGCAGTGGTTGGCTGGCTGACCGCGCGAGCCGTTCTCAAGCGCTTTGGCAAGCAGATTGCGTACTGGATGTAAAAATGGCGCACATCAAATTTGAATCCGTTGGAATTGAGTTTCCAATTTTTAACGCCACCGGTAGGTCACTAACCTCGCGGCTGTTGGAGGTGGCCACCGGCGGAAGGCTCGACCGAGATCCGAGCGGTCGAGTGCTGGTGAGGTCGCTCGACAACCTGAACTTTGAAATCTCGGAAGGCGAACGCGTTGGATTGCTGGGTCACAACGGTGCAGGCAAGTCCACATTGTTGCGCGCCCTGAGCCGGGTCTACCAACCGCATCACGGCAAGGCACACATCGATGGCAAGGTGACTTCACTCATCGACATCGCCCTCGGACTTAATCCAGAGGCAACCGGACGCGAGAACATTTTCCTCAGAGGAGCCCTGCTGGGCATCCCCAAAACTCAGCTACAGCAAATGTTTCAAGAGATAGTGGACTTCTCGGAACTTGGAAACTTTATTGAAATGCCAATGCGCACCTACTCCGCGGGCATGCAGCTGCGTCTGGCTTTTGCGGTTTCCACGGTGGTCAGTCCCGAAATTTTGCTCATGGATGAGTGGCTATCGGTTGGCGACATGGGCTTCGTTCAGAAAGCCGAGCAGCGGCTTGCAGAGTTGGTGAGCAAGTCAAAAATACTTGTAATAGCAAGTCACTCCCGTAGCCTTATTGAGAAAACTTGTAATAGAGCCATTTGGCTTGAACACGGGCGCATCAAACTGGATGGACCCGTGAAAGAAGTGACTGAGGCGTATTGGGGAAATTCCTCGGAGGGCACCATCGATGGGTAGTGGGAATCTTGAATAATCAAATTGCCGTTGTGGTTCCGGCTTATAAAGTGCGTGCCCACATCTTGGACGTCTTGTCAGGAATTGGCCCCGAGGTAGCTCGGATTTATGTTGTGGACGATGCCTGTCCTGAGGGTTCGGGCGACCTCGTACTGGAGCAGACCAAGGACCCTCGAGTTCGGGTAATCAAGAACCAAAAGAATCTTGGTGTTGGCGGCGCGGTTTGTGCCGGTTACGAAGCCGCATTGAAAGACGGCACAGACGTCATTGTCAAGCTAGACGGCGACGGACAGATGAACCCGGCTCAGATTCAGAGTTTGATTGCCCCCATCGTCGCTCAAAGAGCCGATTACACAAAAGGCAATCGTTTTGCATCGCTCACCGGCTTGCGTCAAATGCCAAGCGTTAGGGTGATGGGAAACGGCGGACTGTCATTTTTGACCAAGCTCTCGACCGGTTATTGGAACATCACGGATCCCACAAACGGGTTCACCGCAATCCATAAATCGGTGCTGGAAAAACTCCCGCTGGACATGCTGAGCAAACGATTCTTTTTTGAATCTGACCTTTTGTTTCGCCTAAGCCTACTCAAGGCCGTAGTTGTGGATGTACCAATGGAAGCCCAGTACGGCCAGGAGAAAAGCAACCTAAACGTGTTTGTTGCCGCCTTTGAGTTTGGTTGGAAACACTGGATCAACTTCCACAAACGTTTCTTTTACAACTACTACCTGCGGGACATGTCAGCTGCATCATTAGAGCTACCAATCGGTTCGCTGCTCTTCTGGTTCGGAGTGATTTTTGGCGTCATAAAGTGGAACCATTCAATCGTTTCGGGCCACACTGCCACGGCCGGCACGGTGATGCTCTCAAGTGTTTCTTTGATTATTGGCTTGCAGTTGATTTTGGCTTTTGTGAACTTTGACGTTGCCCAGGTTCCTAAGAACCCGATCCAGAAGGCCTAACCGCAAGTCTTCTGCTTAGCCGAACCCCTGCCCAATATGTGGCCTGCCTCACCGGATACTCCCAAAGAGCGGAAATTGCACGAAGGCCAACTGGCAGGTTGTTTTGTCTAACCAAACTTGCCTCGGCAACCGAGTTGCGCCGGCCTCGAACACTCAGCGAGTCGGGGTGCCAGCGGAATTGCGCCAGCACGCGTGGCAAGAATACGCAGTTACCCTGTTTACTCAGATCCAGGAAAAGCTTGAAGTCGAAGGCCCAGCCCAGGCTGGTGTCTAATCCCCCAACCCTTTCAAATGCTGCTCTCGAATACAGCGAACCCGGCTGCGGCATTAGTTGCGGACCAAAACGCAGCAGCCGGACACTCCATCTGCTGGTTGGCATTTGCCAAACCTTTGCGCCTTTGGGGTCTATGTAGTCACATTTGCCAAAGACCAATACGGGATTGTCGGGCATTGCCATTCTTTCAAGACACGCGGCAAGCGAGCCGGGAGTCAACAGATCGTCGTCTCCAAGCCAGTTGAAAAAGCGAATGTCCGACGGAAGCGCTCTCAACCCAAAGTTGATCTTGGCCGCCAAACCAGGTTCCGGCTCAACCAGGTATTCATCGATGAGTCCCTCTGCAATTAGCGAACTCGGGTCAAAACTCTGGTTGCCAACCAGCAGGATGTAGGCGTTGGCCCCAGCTTGGCGAATGGACTTCAAAGCCAGGGGTAGGAAATCGGGTCTGGTTCCAATTGTTGGAACCACGATTCCCGCGCGTTCTGTCATAACCCGATTCTAGATTGCAACCGACAGCCAGGTTTCTTTGTCCCAAGCTGGATTTCAGATTGCCTGGTAAAGCTGTTCGGTGGTTGAAATTGAAGTTCGGTTTAGAATCAAAAACATGACAACACTCAGCGATAGAAATAAGTCCGCACTATTGATAATCGATGTCCAAAACGGCGTTGTTGGCGAGGCTCATAAGCGCGATTCCGTTGTTGCCAACATCAACCTGGCCTTGCATAACGCCCGCAGTGCTGGGACACTGGTAATTTGGGTTCAGCACTCCGATGAGGAGATGCCGATTGGCTCACAGGCTTGGCAGATAGTGCCCGAGTTGGCGCCTCTGCCCGACGAGGCCCGAGTTGAAAAGACCTATCGAAGCTCGTTTGTGGCTACAAACCTGAGTGATATTTTGGCCAAGGGTCAGGTTAGCCACCTATACATTTGCGGCGCGGAGACCAACAACTGCGTTCGTCACACAACGCACACCGCACTGGAGCTCGGCTACGACGTCACCCTTCTGAGTGATGCTCACACCACCACGGCGTACAGCTGGGACGGGCACACGATCGATGCTCAGAACGTGATTGATGAGCAGAACGACAACCTTGGTCACTACCAGCTTCCCGGAATCTTGGCCCAAGCAGCACCAACTGCCAGCATCTCTTTCGAATAAAACTTTGGCTCAGCCCGCCATTTAGGGCTCCATTTGACTGTGGCAAAAATACAATTGGGGCATGTCAAATACTTTCGCTGGTAAGCACGCTTTCATTTCCGGTTCCTCGCGCGGCATTGGTGCCCAGGTTGCAACAATGTTGGCCGCTCAGGGTGCAACCGTGGCCATCAATTACCGCGACAAAGTGGTTCGTGCCGAGAAGGTTGCAAACGCCATCATCGATGCCGGTGGCAAGGCCATTGTTGTGGGAGCCGATCTAACCGACTACCCAACCATCGATGCCTTGGTTGAAACCCTGAAAGAGCAGTTCGGCGGGCTAGACCTTTTGGTACTCAACGCATCGGGAGGCATGGAGACCGGCAAGGGTGAAGACTACGCGATGAAGCTGAACCGAGATGCTCAGTTGAACCTGGTCAAGACTGCTCTTCCTTTGCTGAAATCGGGATCGCGCATTGTTTTTGTAACCAGCCACCAGGCTCACTTCATTCGCGAAACTCCAACCATGCCCGAGTACGTTCCGGTTGCGCTAAGCAAGCGTGCCGGCGAAGACGCCCTCCGCGATTTGATTCCAGAGTTGGCCGCCAAGGGAATTGAGTTCGTGGTGGTTTCCGGCGACATGATTGAGGGAACCGTAACCGCCACCCTCCTAGACCGACTAAATCCCGGTGCGATTGATGCTCGCAAGGAAGCCGTTGGCAAGCTTTACAATGTTGAGGAATTCGCAGCCGAGATTGTGAAGGCGGCTTCAGCTCCGGTGCCTCTGGACAACACCGTTTTGATCGGCGATACCGCGTACTTCACCAAGGGCTAGAAAGCCCTAAATGCCAAGCCTGGAATCCTGGATTGCGTTTGTAATCACATCGCTTGCCGTAATCCTCGTGCCCGGGCCTAGCGTTCTTTTTACCATTGGGCGCACGCTCTCGCTGGGGCGAAAACAGGGGCTGGTTACGGTTGTAGCCAATGCCCTTGGAACCACAACCTGGTTGATTGCGGTTTGCCTCGGTCTTGGAACAATCCTGGGCTACTGGCCCTGGGCACTGTTTGTAATAAAAATCGCTGGAGCAATCTACCTTGGCTACCTGGGCGTTGCTTCAATCAGACATCGCCACCAAAGCACCAGTGAAATCTCTTCCACCAAACAAGCCCCCCAGCCTCTCAGTAAGACCTGGAAACAGGGATACATTGTTGGCCTCAGCAACCCTAAGACCGCCGTGTTCTTTACCGCGGTGCTTCCCCAGTTTGTGAATCCCAACGGGAACCTGACTTTTCAGCTTTTAGTTCTTGGAATCGTTTTTGAGGTCTTAGGCATTCTGGGAGACTCGAGCTGGGTTTTGGCGGCATCCGCCGCTAGAACTTGGATCTTTGGTAAAACCAATCGCCTGTCCAGCATCGTGGGAACAGGTGGAGCGCTAATCGTGTTGTTGGCTTTGACGCTGCTGATTTTGGCCCTCACGGGGCAGGGCTAAATCCCAAAACCGTGGCGAATGATGGGACTCTTTTATGACCAGTGAACAACAAATGGTGCTGTTCACCCTGCTTAGCTTTCTCACTCTGGGATTCGGCTCTATTGTGCTGAGCCTTTTGACACTTCTTGGCCGCGGTAATCGGACCTTTGCCTTCATGTTGGCGATATCTACTATCGCGCTGGGATTGTTTATGTATTTTGGACTGGACCAGAGCGGTTCGGTGCCCGCAGCACTTGGAGTGGTTGCTTTGATAGTTGCAGCGCTGCCTGGCAAGAAACGCGAGCCTTACTCAGAGGACTTTGACTAGCATCAGGCTCAAGTCTCGTTGCGTTGGGCTAGTCGATATCTCTGCGAAGGGTAAAGACCAGGGAAACCGCGGCAAAAACCAGGCCGTATCCGAATAACAAGAATGCTGCTGGAATTGGATCAAGATAGTCCGCGGTGTTGACCACAATCGGGCTTCTGGTTACAACATCGACGTTTAGGTTCATCATGGCGGTGATTAGGCCGGTGGGCAGATATTTGCCAACCTCAACCCAAACCAGCGCCAAAATGCGATCCACAACGAACAACCAGATTAACGACGTTGTTACAGCAAGATTTTGGTTTCGAATTAGCGCTCCAATCCCTACGCCCACCACGGCAAGCACCGCTCCGGTCAGCGCGGCGGATGCTGAGAAATTCAAAAATATGTAACTGTGCGGTTGAGCCGCATCTGGGTAAAAGGTCAATGCGTAGGCACCGCTGGCAATAGCGATCCAAGTGGCTATTAGGTCGATTACCGCACCAGCTATGGCGGCAACTGCAAGTTTGGCTAGGAGCACCATAGATCGCTTGGGCGCCGAAAGGAACGTGGCCACCGCCGTGTGATGATGGAATTCTCCCGCCATCATAAGCACGCCGACTATCACGATAAACATGTAAGAACCTAGCGACTTGGAATAGATTCCGTCGATGTTGTCGGGATTGCTGAGAGGCATGACAATGCCATTTCCAAGCCTGGAGATTGCGTAAGGACTAACGGCCGTGGCTAGTACAGCGATGGCCACCGCGGCCAGAATCAAACCGTAGGTGCTGCGCTGGTAAATGAGCTTTCTGAACTCAGACTTGATTAGGTTCACAGTGACACTCCAATCAGTTTGAGGAATGCATCTTCTAGGCTTTCACCGTTCATAATTTCCTTGGCGTTGCCAGCAACAATTAGCTTGCCGTTGTTGATGATGATCACGTCATCAACCGTGTGTTGCAGTTCCGCTAGCTGGTGGGAAGAAACCAGCACCGTCTTGCCCTGATTGGCTAGGTTTCGCAGGAACTCTCTGAGCCAAGCGATTCCCACTGGGTCGAGGCCATTGGCGGGTTCGTCCAACACCAAAATATCCGGATCTCCAAGCAGAGCGGCGGCAAGAGAAAGCCGTTGCTTCATTCCAAGAGAAAAACCCTTGGTGCGCTTTTTTGCAGCCCGCTCCAGATCAACCAGTTTCAAGACTTCCATTGCGCGGGAGTCAGGTATCGAAGCCGCGGCGCAAATTACCTTGAGGTTTTGCATTGCCGTGAGGGCCGGGTTGAAACCCTGACTGTCGAGCACTGCTCCAACCCGCTTAAGAGGTTGCGCAAGTTGTGAGTAGGGTTTGCCCTCGATTAGCGCAGATCCCGAACTGGCAGTTGCTAAGCCAAGCAAGCACCGAAGAGCTGTGCTCTTTCCCGCGCCATTCGGCCCCAGAAAACCAGTGATTCGACCAGCAGTGACGGTGGCGGTGAGCGAATCCACAGCCAGTACGTCTTTGTATTCTTTGGTAAGTGCCTTGAATTCGATGGTCTTCAAAATGGACCTCCTAGCCACAGCCTACGCCTGTAGTTGGAGATTGCTGGACCCGAGGTTTTGACTAGCCCCGGAAAGGCTGAATGGCGTCCGGAGGAATGTGCCCAAACCTGCCGTGCTGAAAGTCTTCCATCGCCTGAATCACGCCTTGCTTGTCGTTCATCACAAACGGACCGTACTGCACTACCTGCTCACGAATCGGTTGCCCACCGAGCAGAAACACTTCGAAGGCAGTTGTTCGACTGTCTTGGGTTGGATTGGCAGTGAGAACGATTCGATCGCCTGAACCGAATACCGCAAGTTGGCTGGTTTTGATTGGGGCTGCAAAGTCACCCTCGCCAACGGTCCCAGCTCCCGCAAGCACGAATGCCAAGGCGTTGAACAATGGATTCCAAGGTATGGAGACGCTCGCACCAGGCATCACGGTCACGTGAGCGATACTCATTGGAGTCTGTGACTTGCCCGGTCCGGTGTGGCCATCGATGTCCCCGGCCAGCACCCGAATC
>Ga0007791_10000406_pt1 | contig 13435 bp, 10 predicted proteins | sample CryBogmetaGMA05M_FD_60368 | JGI IMG/M metagenome (GOLD analysis project Ga0007791, IMG submission 60368) | Freshwater microbial communities from Crystal Bog, Wisconsin, USA - MA0.5M | ecosystem: Environmental > Aquatic > Freshwater > Lake | place: Crystal Bog, Wisconsin, USA | collected 2009-07-06 | reverse complement strand
CCTATCTCCTGGTGTGCTCTCCAGTCGCGCGCGCGGCCGACCAGAGCGCAGATCCAGCGAGTGAAATTGCTGACCTTCGAGCCCGCCTGAAAGCTCAGCGCGATCAGATCGACGCTCAGAAGCGGCAGCTCGAAGCCCAGGATGCTCAACTGCGCGAGCAGGAAAAGCGACTCGACGAGCTGGCCACCCGATCGGGGGGCGGCAAACCCGAAACACCTGCTGCAGCCAGTGCGCCAGCGCCCTCGAATGCGCCGGTCCTGGCGAAACCCGATGCAGGGCAGCCCGGGGCTGGCGCGCCGCCACAGTCCCCACCGCAACAAGCCGCGGTGGCCAGCCCGACGCTGCCAACGGTCAACAGTCGCTTCGACGACATCAAGATCACGATGGGTGGCTCGCTGCGCACGACGGTCAACACCACCACCGCGCGCATGCAGCCTGATGCGACGCCCTTCTTCGTGTTCCCGAAGATCAATGGCGTGTCGGAGGGCACCACCAAGATCGATGCGCGACTGTCGTCGCTGTTTTTCTCGATCGAGGGCGCGCAGGTCGGCGATTTCAAGCTCGGTGGCTCGATCTATGCCTATCTCTTCAACGGCGATCTGCTCTCCGGCCTTTATGGCTTTTATCCGGGCTTCGCGTATGTCGACGCGACCAGCGAGCGCTGGCGCTTCGCTGCCGGTCTGCAGATGGACATTTTCAGCCCGATGATGCCGACCATGGTCGACCGGATGTCCGCGCTTGCCGGCTCAGGCAATGCCGGTAATTCCTTCAAGCCGCAGATTCGGGCGGAACACACCGTGCCGATGGGCCGCGACCGGATCGTCGTCCAGGGCGCTCTGTCGGACGCGATCGCCAGCAATTTCAAGCCGCCCACCAACACCACGGTCAGCAATACGCCGACAGACCTGCTGATCGTCACCGAAAACACCGGCGTGCCGAACATCGAGGCCCGGGTGGCCTGGATCCGGGGTCGGCCGGGCGAAGACGGCTCATGGATACCCTGGCCGGAATACACCGTCGGGCTGTCGGGCGTCTCAGGAAAGATCCGCAATTTCACGGTCAATTCGCAGTTCAGTGCGAGCAGCGTCTATAACACCCGGATCAATGGCGTCTCGCTCGAAGCCAGCGCCAGGATCGGACGCCAGTTCGGCATCCAGGGCGAGCTCTACACCGGTCAGGCGCTTGGCCAGTATCTGGCGACTGTCTTCCAGACCACCAACGGCTACCACCAGGCGATTCCGGGGCACGGCGGATGGGGTGAGATGGCCTGGTACTGGACGCCGACCTGGCACAGTCATGTCGGTATGGGCATCGATACCGCCAATGCCGCGTACATCAGCCCGACCGGTTTCGTCAGCAATCGGACCGCCTTCCTGAACCTGTTCTGGGATCCGAGCCCCAAGACCACGCTGGCGGTTGAAGGGACCTGGCGCAGGACGGCCTACGGTGGTCTGGGCGAGAACTCGGGCTATTCACTGATGCTGTCGTCGGAGTTGCGCTTCTAGCGCGGGGCTCGCGATCTTTTCGGACATGGGGCGTTTTGCTGTGAATCATTGCGACATTTGGATGAATCGGCTTATCAAGGGCGGGGTAAAGACCGTCTCGAGTCTGGCTGTCTGTGCCGCTGCGGCACTGGTTCAGGCCCAGCCGGCGGCCGATCGTGTTGTGGTCGAAGAGCGTGCGGCTGCCGGGGCGAGCGATGCCTCGAGCGCCGATGCACTGGCCAAGCAGCTTGCCAATCCGGTCGCCGCCCTGATCAGCGTACCAATCGAGTTCACCTGGGACACACGCGCCGGCGTGAATGAGACCGGCAGCATTTCAACGCTGATCTTCAAGCCGGTCATTCCGATGTCGCTCAACAGCGACTGGAATCTCATCTCGCGCACCATCGTCCCGATGATCCAGTTCAATGATGTGGTGCCGGGCACAATCACCAATGGGTTTGGCGATGTGTTGCAGAGCTTTTTCTTTTCGCCGAAGGCCCCGACAGCCGGGGGTGTGATCTGGGGTGTCGGACCGGCGATATCGATCCCGGTCGGACGTGATCAGTTCTCGACCAATCAATGGGGGCTCGGACCAACCGGTGTCGTGCTGGTTCAGCAAGGTCCCTGGACCTATGGCGCGCTGGTCAATCAGATCTGGGGCGTAAGCGGCAGTCACGAAGGCAAGCCTTACCAGAATGCCTTCTATGCCCAGCCCTTCCTGTCGCGGACCTACGCCGGCGGACGCACACTCGGTGCCAATCTCGAGATGAACTACGACTGGACGCAGCAGCAGTGGAAGATTCCACTGAATCTCACCGCGAGCCAGGTCACCAAAATCGGCAGTCAGATGGTGTCGTTCGGCGCGACCGCTCGCTACTATCTCGCCCGACCTGACGGCGCGCCCGAGTGGGGGTTGCGGTTTACGGTCACGCTGCTCTTTCCCAAATAACGGCCTGGGCAGGCTGAATCGCGCCGTGGCGATTCAGCCAAAGCGCAGATAGGGTTCCCGTTCAAGCTGTGCGAGCAGATTGACCTCCCAGGTCAGGTACTGCTGCATGGCTTCCTCGACCTTGCTCGAGCGGGCATAGGGCGGGTACCACATGTCGTCAGTAGTGGTCAGCAGCTTCGGATCGTCATCGCCTCGGCAGGTGTCGGTTGGCAGTGCTGCGGCTCGCCAGGCAGCACGTCCGCCATTGAGCACGGTTGTGTTGGCATAGCCGATGGCGATCGCGTCTGCGGCGGCAAAGCGCGAGAGATTGCCGTCGCCGCAGACAAACACCAGCCGCGTGTCGGTGGCAAAACCCGCGAGTGCTTGTGCCAGACGCGATCGCATTGCGTAGAAGCTGCCCGGAATGCGGGCGCGGCGATAGGCATAGCTTTCACCGACATCGATGACGACGGCGTCCTGCGTCCCAAGCGCGACTGACAAGCGTCTCGTGTCGATCAACGGCACGCTCAGCGTCGATTCGCCCAGCGTGGTCACTTTTGCCGAGCCCGACTCGAGCTCACCATCCAGACCATCACGCAGGACGAAGACATCCCGCCAACCCATCTGCAGAAGCCAGTGCGCGGTCATGACCGCCTGCACCTGATGACGGTCGATCAGCACGATGCGGGCCCCGCGCACGGCGGCAAAGGTGTCGGTGGCCTGCACCAGTTGTCCCCCGGGTGCATTGAGGCTGCCAGGCAGATGACCTGCTGCATATTCGGGTGGCTGGCGAACATCGAAGAGATAGGTCGTGCGCGCGGTTTCACTTTGCATGGTCTGCAGCGCTGCGGTGTCGATGAACCGCACACCGTAGCGCTGAGCAACATCCTGGGCGAGCTGCTTGGCGGCACGCAGCGCGTCGCCCTGCGGTTCGGGCGCCATGTTGTCGCGGCCGCGCTCGGCCTTGAAACCCGCCAGCTCCCAGCCCATCGTGCCGTTCTTGAGCGCCACGACCGGATTGGCAAGGCCCGCATTTCGCAGGCTCTGAGTACCGATGATCGAGCGCGTGCGCCCGGCGCAATTGACCACGATCGTCGTGGTTGGCGATCGGACCATTCCCGGCACGCGCATCACCAGCTCTGCGCCAGGGCAATCGGCTGCCCCCGGCAGGCTGACGACGCGATATTCCTCAAGTGGCCGCGAATCGACCAGCACGATATCGCGTCCCTCGGCCTGCCAGGCCGCCAGAGTTTGCGGGTCGATGCGCGGGGTGTCGCACTGGTGCTCGACATATTCGCCGAAGGCCTTGGACGGAACATTCGTGCCCGAGAAGAGCTCGAATGCGGCGGCACCCCATGCGGACACGCCACCCTTGAGAATCGACAGATTGTCGTAGCCATGTGCGGCCAACAGCGCGGCTGCCCGATCGACAAGACCAACGCCGTCGGTGGCCTCATCATCCATCAGCACGATTCGTGCATTGCGACGCGGCAGCAGCGCAGGTGCTCTGACTTCGAGCGACGACAGAGGCAAATTGCTTGCCACCAGCAAGTGAGATCGGGAAAAGGGCCCGCCATCGCGCACATCGACAAGCGCGATTTCATTGCCGTCACTGAGCCATTCACGCAAGGTGCGCGCATCGATCAGCTGGCCGGGATGGGAGTGGTGTCGCTGTTGGCTCATCGGGCGCTCGGCCGAGGAAGTGTCGGTTGACGTGAGGCTGCTCAGCCTGCTGCCAGCGCCCGGTCGAAGGCATCGAGCAGGCCGTCGACATCTTCGAAGGTGATGCACAGCGATGGGTTGATCCGGAAGGTGTTTCGGGTCGGGCTACCCTTGACCATGATGAACCCCGACTCGCGCAGGCGCGCCTGAATGCGTGAGCCTTCCTCGACCGCAGGCTCTTTGGTCGTCTGGTTGCGGACCACTTCGATGCCCAGCATCAGGCCACTGCCCCGGACATCGCCGATCAGATCATGACGGGCCTTGAGCGCTGCCAGCCCGGCCAGCAGGCGATCGCCGCAGGCTTTCGCGTTGGCCTGCAGACCTTCGTCCTCGACGACCTTGAGCACCGAGCGGGCGGCCGCTGCCGCCATCGGATTGTGGGCATAGGTGTTGAACCAGCGCATCTTTGCGAACGACTCGGCGATCTCTCGCCGGCAGACTACGCCCGCGATCGTGAAGCCATTGCCCATGCCCTTGCCGAGCACGATGATATCGGGCGAGGCCCCATGCGCCTCGAAGCCCCAGTAGTGCGATCCGAGTCGTCCGAATGCGGTCTGCACTTCATCGCTGATGCACACGCCACCGGCCGCGCGCACGATCTCGAAAGCGCCTTTCATGTAGCCCGCCGGCATCGGCACCACACCGCCCGAGCCCTGGATCGGCTCGATGATCATGCCCGCGATCCGCCCACAGGTCGACGCCGCGATCAGGCGTTTGAGCTCGTCCAGATAGGGCGTGACGCCGGGACCGAAGACGCCCTTGTACTGATCGGGGTGAATCACGTGCACAAAGCCCTGCGTGCTGGGCGAGATCCAGCGGTTTCCACTGAAGGAGGTGCTGCCGCCCGCACCGAACTGCAGGCCGTGATAGGCATTGCGCAGTGCCACCATCTCAAGGTGACCGGTGTGAGCGCGGGCCATCATGTAGGCCAGATCGATGGCCTCGGCGCCGCTGTTCACCAGCTGTACAACCCAATCAACGTCGGCAGGCAAACGGGCGACCAGCTCCTCGGCATAGCGGATCGGCTGCTCATTGAAAAAGAGCGTGGTGGTGTGCTGGATGCGGTGCATCTGCTCGCCCGCCATGCGCATCGTGACCGGATGGGCGAAGCCCAGACTGATGCAAAGATTCTGAGCCGTGCAGTCGAGGTAGCGTTTGTTGTTCTCGTCGAAGACATACTGGCCCTGACCATGCGTCAGGATCAGTGGATTGTCCGGGTAGATCGATGCCGTGCCGAGCGACGGACTGAGGAATCGATGCCGGGCATCGATCAGCGATTGTCTGGTGGAGGATGTGGGCTGTTTGCCCGGATCACCGGCGCCGATCGATTGCATTCGAGCGACCTTTGCTTGATTGAATGAGAGATGGAGGGTCGCCTTACTGCCATTTGAGCAGCGATCGCTCGAGTCGGGTCATGCCCATGGTCACCAGCATGCCGAGCAAGGCGAGCAGCAGGGTGATGCCCATCACGCCGTTCATGTTGAAGGTTGATTGCAGATAGGACAGCGTCTGTCCGAGTCCATGTTCGGCAGCGATGATCTCGGAGCCGACCACGCCCAGCATCGAGTAGATCAGCCCAAGGCGCAGACCGGAGGCGATCACTGGCACTGCCGACGGCAGGGTGACTTTGAAGAACAGTTGGGATGGCGTTGCCCCGAGGCTGCGCGACAGCGTGATGTGGTCGGACGACACGCCACGAATACCGGCGGTCGTGCTGGCCAGCACGATGAAAAATGACAGGCTGGTGCCGACCGCCACCTTCGACCAGATACCCAGACCGAACCACAGCAGAAAGAGTGGTGCCAGCGCCAGACGGGGCATCGCATTGAGCACGGTGAGGTAGGGTTCACAGCGCTTTTCGAGTTTCGGAAAGATCGCAAACATCAGTCCGAGTGTGATCGCCAGCACGCTGCCCAGAAAAAACGAAATCAGCGTGCCCGCGACCGTGTAACCCAACTCAAGCCACAGCTTGCGCGAGACGAAGAGTCCATCCCAGATATAGCTGACGATGCCGGAGGGGCGGCCGAAGAAGGTCGGATTCAGCCACTCCATCCGGGATGCCAATTCCCAGACCGCGAGAAAGCACGCAATGAAGACCGCATGCCCTGCGTATCGCCCCAGTTTGTCGGATGAATTCATCGTTTCGTCAGCCTTGGTCGGTGATCAGCGAGTCAACTCGGGCGCTCGCGAGTCGACCAGATCGCTGATCGGCAAGACCTTGTCGAGCACCTTGAGGTCGGCGTAAAACTTCAGGCCGCTGGTGACTGCTGCGCGATCGATGCCAACCGAATAGGTCTTCGTCTCGATCGCAAGCTTCAGGACCCGATCGAGAACCTCATCGCCCTTCGGAAAATCGAACTTGAAATACTGTTCGGCGATCTGCTTGGTTTCGGCGAAATTGGCCGGATTGTTGATGAAGGTATCGGCATCCCGGAAGGCCTTGATGATGGCTTCGACCACATGGGGGCTCTGATCGATGGTCTCCTGACGAAGGACCGTGCCTGAGCCGCCGCCATTCATTGCGTAGGTTTCGGCAGGCTCCTTGTCGAGGCCGCCGCGCCAGATCGTTTTGCAGGTTTTCAGGACATCGCACATTGATCCGGCCGGATCAAAGATGAAGAGAAAATCGACCTGCTTGCTGATCAGTGCGCCATAGGCAGTATCCGGTCCACCGACCGCAACGAACGTGACATCGTCGGGCGAGATACCGGCCTTCGTCAGCATCGCGGACGCCATCTTCTCGAGCGCTGACCCTCTGGCGGGTGTACCGATCTTCTTGCCCTTCATGTCGCGCATGAAGGCGGGGAAAGGCTTGCCGGCATTCGGAGCATCGACATGGTTCCCGGCAATGCTCAAGGCAACATTGCTGACCGCGCCGCCCGCAACGATCTTGATCTTTGCGCCGTTTGCAATCGCCGGTGTCATCACTTCTGCCGGGAACAGACCTGCATCGATCGATTTGGCGAGCAGGGCCTGTGCGCCCAGCGGGCCCGAGGGGATACGCTGCAGCGTGCATTTGATGCCGTATTTCTCGCAATAGCCCTTGCTGATCGCGATCCGGGCAAGCATGTTTCCGGTGCCGGGATAGTCCTGGAATTTGACCGATTCGCCCTTGCCCTGGGCCATTGCTGCCGAAGCCAGCAAGCCGCCAGCAATCACGATTGCTGCGCCGACGGTGGGCAGAATTCTGCTGTACATCATGGTCGAGTCTCCTCATGTTGGCCATCTCGTGGCCGAATCACTGATTTATTCGGTGGCGTCTGCGGTGTGCAGACTACTGAACGCTGAGTTTAGCCGGTGAGTTTAGTTGAAAAACCGTTTTTTCCGTTCGCTCAGGGCACGAAGACATTGCGCGTCCCGTCGTTGCCGACCTGGCCGGCAGCACCGATGAATTCCCGGCGCTCGATGTCTGCAAGCAAACCGGGGTCATTCGGTGTATTGGCCATGAATCGCGTGCCGTTGCTCGTGCGCCCGATCACGATGCCGCCGGCCGGTCCGTCGCGGTCGTGAAAGACGGTGTAGGTCTCGACCGTCGCGGCGCCGCTGGCCAGCGCGCTGAATGCCGGCTTGGCGATGCGGTCGAGTTCGGCCTGATAGATGGCAGGGTCCTCGGGCGTGAAGGCGGTCTTTGGCATGTCGGTGCTGTAGACGCCCGCAGAGTGCTTGGTCACATAGTTGCCATTGGCGGTCACCAGTCCATATTGGCCGGGCGCGGCTCTGAGCCTTTGCATCATTTCGGCAATCGAATGGGTCACATAGTTATTGCCGGGTCCGCCAAAAAAGGGCAGGCCGCCGGTGACTGTCAGGCCGCGCGGATCATCAGGCGACAGGCCGAGCTCCTGGCAGCCGATCTCGACCGCTGATGAGAAGCAGCTGTAGAGATCGAAGATGCCGATATCGGCGACCGATTTGCCGGCCATGGCGAGCGCTTTGCCGTAGACCATCTTCATCGCCGGCGAAGAGTGAAAGTCGCGTCGCTCGGTGACATACCAGTGATCGTGCGCATCGGCGCAGCCATGCAGAAATACCCAGCGGTCGCTCGAAATACCGAGGCTGCGTGCCTTGGCAAGGCTGCAGACGATCACCGCCGCGCCCTGATCGATAAAGGCATTCGCATTCATGTAGCGCGTATACGGAAACGCAATGTAGGGATTGTCGGGCGCGAGTTGGGCAATTCGCTCGCCGTCAAAACCGTCGCGACGATCGGCGAGGGGATTGCCGGCGGCGACTTTGGCAAAGCGCGCAAGCAGTTGGCCCATTGCACGCTGATGCTCGCTCAGGCTGTGTCCGGCATGCGCCCTGATCGCATTCTCGAAGAACGGATACATGTAGATCGCCGCGCGCGCACCGTGAATCTCTTCGACATCCGACCAGCCGCGCTTTGCCACGCCCCACGACTCGGAACTGCCGCCGGGGTCCTCATTCCAGTCGAGTGTGATGCCGGCCCGCTGGGCGGCTTTCTGTGTGGCCAGTGCTTCGGCGCCCACCACCATGCCGGCCGACAGCTCGCCTCGCGTGATGGCCTGGGCCAGCTGGTTGATCGACCACTGCGGCATGTTGCCGCCGGGGTGGGTGTAGATCAGCCGACTCGCCTTGTTCGCACCGATACGCTGGGCGAGCGATTTGGGTGGATTGGCGAAACGCCCGAAGGGCGAAGCAAAGCGCGGGCTGGTATCCGAAAACAACCGGACCACGACCAGGGTATCGAGTGCCTCGATCAGTCGCTTGCCCGGACCGGCGTCGTCTGCTGCGATCGCGGCCACTTTCGCCATCAGGTCGAGCGGGCCCATGGCAACCATAGGGTCGGCCTCGCGTTGTGTGAATTGGCCGCAGCCAACCAGCACCGGTGTGGTGTTCTCGTTCATTGCGTCTCCCGTCTCGGGTCTGCGCCAGGCGCGCCCGTCGATGTGCGTGTTGCGGTGTTGGTCTGAATTTCCCGGCCAGTGTAGCGGCTTCACGCGCCTTGACGAGTGCAAGCGCCGTCTCTACCCTCGGCGCACCACAGCGCATTGACTAAGGAAATCCAATGACTTTCAGCGGCGAATCGCTGCGCTATGACCTGCGCGACCCTGCCATTCGCAGCAATCCCTATCCGGTCTTTGCCAGACTGCGCCTTGAAGATCCGGTGCACTGGAGCCCGGCGCTCAGCGGCTGGCTGCTGACCCGCTATGACGATGTTCGCCGCGCGCATGTCGCGCCTGAAATGGGTTCTGACAGGATCACCCCGTTTTATAACAAGCTGCCAGCGACGCAGCAGGCAGTGCTGGCCGATGTGGTGCGCTATCTCAACCTCTGGCTGGTGTTTCGCAGCCCGCCTGAGCATTCGCGGCTGCGCAAGCTGCTGGGCGCTGGCTTTGCAATGCCGGTGATCCAGGGGCTCGAGCCGCGTATCCGTCAGATCGTCGATTCGCTCGCCGATCAGCTCGATGAGCAGCTCCAGTCGAACGGGCAGGCCGATGTCATCGCCTCGTTTGCAATGATGGTGCCGGCGATGGTGATTCTCGACATGATCGGCGCACCGCAGTCGATGCTGCCCAGCCTCAAAGCCTGGTCGGATGACATGCTGCTTTTCATTGGCAGTGCGCAGGGTGTCCCGGACAAATATGAGCGGGCGCGATCGGGGGCACAGAATATGTCTGCCTATTTTCGCGAGCTGATCGCCCAAAGGCGCGTTCAGCCCTGTGACGACATGATCAGCCGGCTGATTGCAGCCCGCGACAGTGACGAAGCCCTCAGTGAAGACGAACTGGTGGCCTCCTGCATGCTCATGCTCTTTGGCGGTCATGAGACGACGACCAACCTGATCGGCAATGCAGTGCATGCGCTGATCATGCATCCCGAGCAGCGGGCCAAGCTGATCGCCCGGCCCGAACTGATTGGCTCGACGGTCGAGGAGGTGCTGCGCTTTGATGGCCCGAGCAATTCAAGTGCTCGAATCGTCGTGACCGACCATGAACTCGGCGGCAAGCGGCTTGAGGCCGGCCAGAGGGTGTTTGCGATGATCAACGCGGCCAATCGTGACGCCAGCCAGTTTGATCGGGCCGAATCCTTCGATATCGAACGCACGCCCAACCGTCATCTCACTTTCGGCCAGGGAATTCATTTCTGCATGGGCGCATCGCTTGCGCGCCTGGAAGGCCGCATCGCAATCGACACGCTGATCCGGCGTTTCCCGACGCTCGGCCTGATCGATTCGGATCCGCCGGAATGGACCAGTACGATGATCATGCGCGGACTTCGCCGACTGCCGGTGTCCTGATGCCGCTGTGGACTGATCGATGAAAGTGCCACCACGGATGCGTCCGAAAGGCCAGTCCTCGATCCGGCGCATCACGATCGGGCCCTTCAAGGTCGATACCTCGGATCATGAGGCGCAGCCATGGCGGGATCTCTTTCATTTCTGCATGAAGATCAGTTGGCCGTCGCTGATCGCTCTCATGGCCTCGGTGTTCGTGGTGTTGAACCTGCTCTTCGCGCTGCTCTATCACGCGGTGCCGGGCTCGGTCGCCAACCTCAATCCCCCGAACCTGCTTGGTGCTTTTTTCTTCAGCGTCGAGACGATTGCGACCGTGGGCTATGGCGATATGCACCCTGGGTCGGTCTACGGCCACGTGATTTCCAGCATCGAGATCTTTTTCGGAATGGTCAGCGTGGCCGTCATGACCGGGGTCATGTTTGCGCGGTTCTCGCGTCCGCGAGCCATGGTTCGATTTGCCAGGGTCTGTGTCATCACACCGGTCGATGGCAGGCAGGTCCTGATGATTCGTGCCGCCAATTGCCGGCAGAACATCGTCATGGAGACGACCGCCCAGTTAAGGCTGGTGAGACAGACGCGCAACGGTGAGGACTTCATGCTCAGGCGGGTCGACGACCTGAAGTTGGTGCGAAGCGACTATCCGGTGTTCATTTTTGGCTGGAACCTGATGCACATCATCGACGAGTCGAGTCCGCTGGCAGGACAAACCGCCGAGTCACTGGTGTTATCCCAAGCGATGATCAACCTCACGCTCAGTGGGACCGATGAGACGACCGGCCAAGTCCTGATGGCGCGGCATCACTACGATGCCGAGGACATCCGCTTCAATTATCGTTACCGGGAGATGCTGACCCGCACGCCTGATGGCGTCGATCATCTGGACCATTCAGTGATCAGTGTCGTCGACCGAGTCGAGTCGCCGCGATAAGGTGTCTGCTCCGGCTAAGGTCGGCGCAGACCAAGCAGCACCGTCCAGACCACCATGGCCACCGCAATCTGTCCGGCCTCGATACCCAGATTGAAACCTGCAAGGCTTTGCAATCGGTGGGTCGTGTCAAGCCCGATATCCTTCAGCGACGAGGCCAGTCCGAGGCCATGAATCAGTGCGCAAAAAAACACCAGGCCGAGTCGCACCGCGATGCGGGTTGATCGTGCGCGTCGACGCTGCAGGGCCTCGAAAGTCAGCATGCCGAGGATGGTGACCGCAATCGCTGGTTCGACAATCATCGGCGACACGCTGATGCCCGCGAACAGGCTGATCGACAGCGTGATGGCATGTCCGATGGTGAAACAGGTAAGCATCATCAGGACGCTTTGCCAACTGGCACAAAAAAACACCACCACCAGCAGAAAAAGCAGGTGGTCATAGCCTCTCAGGATGTGTTCGAGGCCGAGAGCGAAATAGTTGCCGATCACCTGGCTTGCTGAAACAAAAAGCGTCTTTTCCGATCGCTGAGGCGTGAGAATGATCAGGCCGGTTTCCGGCCCTCGGGTGACGGTGATGCCGAGCGAGCGCTCCGATTCGGCTGACCCGAAGAGGTCGGCTCGCAGGCGCAAGGCCTCGTCATGCCGATCGGGCGAATCAAGTTGAAAGCGACCCATGATGACGAGTTGCGAGGCCGGCGAATCGGGCGCCTCATCGGCGGGTGAGCGCGACATCAGCATGCCCTGCAGCGGTCGTGCTGCGGCATCGTCATGAAGCTGCACGCGATGGTGAATCTGGTCTGCGATCGCTTGCCTGTGCGCGTTGAGTTCGGAGGCGCTCAGCAGGCTGTCGTGGTCGTCATCCCAGCCCTCAAGCGCGCTGACCGGCACCGACAGCACCATGAAGGCACCGTCTCCGACCAGGTTGAGGGTGCCTCGTTGCGCGACCATCAGATGCGCCGCGGACAGGCAGGGCATACCGATCAGCAGGCAGGCCAACAGCGACAAGGTCGCCAGCCTGAGGGCGCTCATGCTGGCCCCGCGTCTCAGGGTCTCGGCGGCCCGCTGATTGCAGCTGTCCCTTTGACGCAGCGCTGCACATAGGGATAGGTCTGCGTGATGTAGTAGTGATAGATCCCTTGCGGGAATTCGGGCGTGACGTCGAATCGCCCATTGCATTCATCGAGATCGCCCGAGCCGGCGACATAGTTCCAGTCTTCGGTGAAGGCGCCCATGGCATAGACCGTCGCCGACGGACGACCTGCATTGGGCGTTGATTTGAGCTGCCAGCTGCCAGTCATCAGCCGCACTGTGCTCTTCGCATCAGTCGCTGTGCTGTAGCCGTAGAGCGAATAGATCGGAAATCCGTCGGGTGCCCAGCCGACCAGCGTGATGAGGTTGGTGCCGCCACCGAGTTTGAGGACCAGTCCGTTTGGCACGCCGTGGTAGTGGTAGGCGCCGTTGGGCTGCACATGTCCGTTGCTGCTGTCTGTGCCGAAGCTGAAGCTCGACGAGGGGCTGAGGGCTTCCATGTGCCAGGCGCCGCCATTGCCGGCCGGGTCGCAGATGCCGCTGTTGTTGCAGGTGCCTGCGGTGCCGGGGTCAAGCTTGATGCCATTGAGTGCATGGCCCGAAGGCATCACCGCGGTCGCGGCCAGGTTGGTCAGCGCCGGCGTCAGGGTGTAGGTGGCTGAGACACTTTGCACGCTGACCGCTGTCGCGAAACTGCCGCCAGTCACCGAATGGTTGGGAATGCCGTTGGCCGACAGAACCCGCGAGCTGGTGCTGCAGGTCCAGCTGTAGGTGTAGGGCTGGTTGATCGCGATGCCGTTCTGGGCCGGATTGGTATTGGTGATGCCGCTGTCTGAGGTGGGGCACTTGATCGCGACAGTGGATGTCGTGCCTGATGGGCTGGTCGGGGTGGTTGGACTCGTCGGGCTGGTCGTGTCGCCTGATCCCGAGTTGCTGCCGTCGGTGCCACCGCATGCACCAAGCATTGATGTTGCGGCCATGACTGCCAGCATCATCAGGACTTCAGATCGGACAAGATTCATGGTGTGTTGCCTCAAATGCGTTTGAAATCGCAGCGGCGAGTCTAACGATTCTCGCTGAATGACCCGG